>Ga0304729_1000706_pt1 | contig 23485 bp, 21 predicted proteins | sample C_131016_MF_Meta_FD_190475 | JGI IMG/M metagenome (GOLD analysis project Ga0304729, IMG submission 190475) | Freshwater microbial communities from Lake Croche, Canada to study carbon cycling - C_131016_MF_MetaG (v2) (version 2) | ecosystem: Environmental > Aquatic > Freshwater > Lake | place... | reverse complement strand
ATCGTGCCGGTGGTGCAGGCGCAATTTCATATCGTCCAAGAGTTCCCGCCCTCCGAGCGCGGGCAGGGCGGCTACGGGTCGACCGGCAAGGCCTGAGCCTGCGGGCTCAGTGCAGCGTCGCGCCGCCGGGCGAGTCCAGCGGCTCGATACGGAAAAAACCGGTGCCAGCCGAGCCCCGCTCGCGCTCTTGGGTGCTGGCCTCGCGCACGTCCTCAACGCGGATGCGCAGGCGGATGGCAATGCCCGCTAGCGGGTGGTTGGCATCGAGCACCACATGCTCGGGGTAAATGTCGGTCACAGTAAAGAGCGCGTCGCGCGGCGCATCCGGGTTGCATCCGGCGGGCAAGGCCGAGCCTTCGATGGTCAGGCCCACCTCAAGTTCGGCGGGAAAGAGGGCGCGGGGCTCCAAGAACAGCAACTGCTCGTTGAAGTCGCCAAAGGCCTGCTCCGGTTCGATTTGCAACTGCACCACCGCGCCCGGGCCGTGGCCTTGCAGCGCCTCCTCGATGGCGGGCAACAGATCTTTGCCGCCAACGACAAACTCGACCGGCTCGTCTAAGACGTCTAATTCCTCGCCCAAAGTGTCCGACAGGACCCAGGTCAGGGCAACAACACAGTGTTCAGTGATTTCCATCAGACAATTGTCGCAGTTTCCCAACCCGACCCTCAGCCAAGGCACTCCATGCAAATCGACCAAACCCTGCCCCTTTTGGGCGGTATCACCCCCGCGCAGTTCATGCAGCGCTATTGGCAAAAAAAGCCACTTCTCATTCGCAATGCCATCGAGGGCTTTGCCCCCCCGGTGGACCGTGCCCAACTTTTCGACCTGGCCGCCCGCGACGACGTGCAGTCGCGCCTGGTCATCCAAAACCCGGCCCATGCGGCGCGCCCCTGGCGGCTGCGCCACGGCCCGTTTGGTCGCAAGTCGCTGCCCCCGCTCAAGCAGAAAGCTTGGACGCTGCTGGTCCAAAGCGTAGATTTGTACGACGCTCGCGTGGCTGCGCTGCGCGCCCAGTTCCGCTTCGTGCCTGACGCGCGGCTTGACGACGTGATGATCAGCTACGCTTCCGACCAGGGCGGCGTGGGACCGCATTTCGACAGTTACGACGTCTTTTTGCTCCAGGCCCAGGGCCAGCGCCGATGGCGCATCGGGCGCCAAAAGGATTTGCGCTTGCAAGAGGGCATGCCCTTGAAGATCCTGGCCGATTTCGTACCTGAGGAGGAATACGTCCTCGCGCCGGGCGATATGCTGTATCTGCCGCCCCGCTATGCCCATGATGGCATCGCCCAGGGCGAATGCATGACCTATTCCATCGGATTTCGGGCGCCTGCGCGGGCTGATTTGGCGCGCGAGATGCTCCACAACCTGGCCGAGCGCGCAGAAGAATCCCTGGACAGCACGCTATACCGCGACCCGCGCCAGGCAGCCAGCGCCCAGTCCGCCTTGATTCCCGCAGCCCTTCTGGAGTTTGCCCAATCGGCGCTGGCGCGGGCACTAAAAGACCCGGATGCCTTGGCCTGCGCTTTGGGCGAGTATCTAACCGAGCCCAAATCCCAAGTTTGGTTTGATGCACCCTCGAGCCCTGTTGAATTAGATAATGGTTTTTATTTGGATCTTTGTAGCCAAATGCTGTACGACGGTAAGCATTTATTCATCAATGGCGAGAGTTACCGCGCGGCCGGGCGGGACGCGAAAAGTCTGCGCACCCTGGCCGACACGCACCACCTCAGTGCCAAAGCATGCCAACAACTGAGCCCGGGCGCGAAGGATTTGGTGTTGCAATGGGCCCAGGCGGGGTGGGTGCATTTGGCGGGCTAATGTGGCACTTTTCTGGTGCGTTTTCTTGCCCAAAGGGTTTACCCGAGGGCTGATTTTGTGCTCTTGTATAATATGATGCTCTGGCGAAAAGAGATCGAATGCTTTTTGTCGGGGTTTGAGCGGTTTACCGCCCAAACAATTTCCGGAAATTGTTTCGTTAACTCAAACTACTTTTTTTATTATGAAAAAATCACTCGTTTTGGCAGCTGTTATCGCTGCTGCCGCTCTTGCCGCTTGCGGTAAGAAAGAAGAAGCCGCTCCTGCTGCTGCTCCCGCCCCCGCCGCTGCTCCCGCAGCTGCTGACGCATCTGCTGCTGCTCCTGCAGCCGCTCCTGCTTCGGAAGCTTCCAAGTAATAACTCGCTTATTACGAAAAAAAACCACCGTGAGGTGGTTTTTTTTCGTCTGCAAGAAGCCGAGGTCGGGCAGCGGCGCCCGGCTCGAGCGAATTACTTCAGGTCATTGGCCAGGACTTTGATCATGTTTTGTGCAGTTTCTGAGATATCTACCTCACCTTTGCTGTTTTTCACGGCCAGCTTGGTGATATTGCCATCGACTGTAAGCACGATTTGGTATTTCTCGGCCTTGGGGTCTTTGCTGTCGCTGAAGTTAAAGCTCAGTAGTTTCTTGAAGAAGCCTAGCTCTGAACCATCGGCGTTGGTGTAAGCGTAGCGCACGAAGTACACGCCTTTGCTGCGGTCGCGGTCTTCGACGGTAAAGCCTGAGCGGTCCAGCGCCAGGCCGATGCGGCGCCAGCTACCATCGAAGCCGTCTGCAATCGTTAATCCGTGGGCCTGGCCTGCCGGCCCGCTAAGGCTTGCCAGAGTACGTCCCTCGGCGCCTGCGACCATTTGGTTTGCCTGGTCGACGCCCAAGCCGAGTTTGCGCATCAAACGGGCCAGAAATTCGGCCTCGGTCTGCAAATCGGGAGCGCCTGCTTGCCACACCGTGCGGTCTTTAGCCTCGGTGACATACAACTCCACCATTGAGCGCTGGGTGACAAAAACCTCAGTCTCACCGGCGGCATTGCGGTCCAGGCGGACTTTGAAGCGGTAGCGCTCGGGACTGGAATACAGGTTATCAAACACCTTGGACAAGGCGTTGCGCAAGAAATCCTGCGGGATTTTGGCCCGGTTCTCTTGCCAATCGGTTTCCATGATGCCCAGCTCTTTTTGCTCTACGGCTACGGTGAAGCCGTTTTCCTGCCAAAACTCTTTGAGCGGCCCCCACAGCGCCTCGGGGCTGCGCTTGACCACCAGCCAGCGCTGGTTGCCGACGCGCTCGATGCGCACATCGCCCAAAGCGGTGGGCACCATGGTCTTGGCCGCCGCGGCGGCCTCGGGGGAGCCGGCGGCCGCTTTCATGCCAGCTGCAGAGACGGCGCCGTTGATCACGGTATAGCGCGACTCTTTGGACAGCTGCGTCAGGTCTGGTGGAACGGCCAGCTGGGTGGGTTTGGAGGCGTTTTTGTAGTCGACTTTGTTGCCCTCGAACACGGAACAAGCGCCCAGACTCAGGGCGGCGCACAGAAGACTTAACTGGAAAGTAGGTTTCACAAAGGACCTTTGTTAGATAAATTTAGACCAGACCTGTCGAGGCCAGAAGGGTTTGCAGGGCCGGACGCAAATTCTCGCTCAGCGGTGTTAAGGGCAGGCGAATGGCCTCCGAGCACAAACCCATCTTGGCCGCCGCCCATTTGACCGGAATCGGGTTGGCCTCGACAAACAGGCCTTTGTGCAAGGGCAAAAGCTGTATTTGAATCGCCATGGCGCCGCGTACATCGCCGGCCAAGGCCGCCATGCACAGTTCATGCATCAGGCGCGGCGCAATATTGGCCGTCACACTCACATTTCCATGGCCACCGCAAAGCATGAGAGCCACCGCGGTCGGATCGTCGCCGGAGTAGATAGAAAAGCCCTGAGGCGCTTCTTTGATCAGCCACTGGGCGCGTTCGATATTCCCGGTCGCCTCTTTGATGCCTACGATGCCAGGCACGTGTGCCAAGCGCAGCACGGTTTCGTGGGCCATATCGGCCACGGTGCGACCTGGGACGTTGTACAAGACCATCGGCAGGTCGACAGCTTTGGCAATGGCCAGAAAGTGCTGGTACAGCCCCTCTTGGGTGGGTTTGTTGTAGTAGGGGACCACTTGCAACTGGCAGTTGGCGCCCACTGACTTGGCAAACTGGGCCAATTCAATGGCTTCGTTGGTGGAGTTGGCGCCGCATCCGGCCATGATGGGTAACCGCCCGGCCGCTTGCGCGACCGACACCCGGATGATCTCGCAATGCTCCTGTACCGTCACCGTGGGCGACTCGCCGGTGGTGCCGACCACGCAAACGCAGTCGGTGCCCTGGGCAATATGCCAGTCGATCAGCTTGCGCAATGCGGGATAGTCCACGGCGCCATCGGCCAACATGGGGGTGATCAAGGCAACAATACTGCCCCGGATGGGAGTGAAGGTCGAAGTCATCTGGTGTGAATTAAAAAGGTGCCGCGATCGCGGGGGGCTCGAATCGATTCATTTTAGCGAGAGTGGCGGGGGCAGGGCGGCGCCCGCCACGGGGCGTATGGCGGCAATGCGCTGCATCACGCGGGTCGGTTCATTGGCTACGCCGCATTCGTAGGCTACGACTTGCAGACCCTGGCAAAGCTGCAAGAGTTCACCCGCTTGCAGCAAGAACTCGGCGCGCCGGGGCCGCCCTAGCTGTTCTTGGCCTGCACCAAAGGTTTCGTAGAGCAGCACGCCGCCGGGCGCCAAACTGGCCAGCAGCTGCGGCCACAGGGGGCGCCACAGGTAATTAAAGACCAGCACGGCGTCAAACGGAGGTGCCAGTTGCGCGGCGGGCCAGGGCGCGCCCTCCAAGTCAGCTTGCAGGAGTTGGGCTTGGGGCAACTGCGCGCGCGCGGCCTGCACATCGATGTCTAAGCCGGTAACCGGGTGGCCGCGTTGGGCCATAAAGGCCAGGTGCCGGCCGGCACCGCAGGCGACATCGAGCACCCGGCCCTGGGGCGCAATCAGGTGCGCCCAGCGCGTCAGCCATTCAGAAGGCGCGCCCAAAGGGCCATCGTGATGCGGATTCACCGTGGCTTGACCTCGTCTTTGAGGGCATTCATGGCCATGCGCTCGACCAGGCCTGGGGCGATCAGCTTGAGAAAGCGGCCTATTTTCCCGGTCGTGGTCATCACCACCTCGCGTTGGCGATCTTGCATGCCTGTGACGATCAGGCGCACGCAATGGCCTACGGTCATGGCGCCGTCCTCGCGCAGCCCGCTATGGCCGGCGCGCTCGCCCTTGGCGTTGTAGCCGTGGTAGCGAATTTGGGTGAGCACCACGCCAGGATAGGCCACGGTGACGCTTACGCCCGCGTGCACCAGTTCGGCGCGCAAAGCCTCAAAGAATCCCGTCATGGCAAATTTGCTGGCGCTGTAGGCGGTGCGCCCCGGCACGCCGATCAGCCCGGCCAGCGACGACACCGCCACGATGCGGCCCTTGCGCGCCTTCAAATACGGCAGCGCCGCATGGGTGCACCACACGCTGCCCCACAAATTGATTTGCATCAGGCGTTCGTACCACTGCAAATCGTCGGCTGCCACGTCTTGCAACAGCGCGTGCGCGGACACACCGGCGTTGTTGACCAAGGTATCGATATGCCCAAAGCGCTCCACCGCCTGCGCGATCAGCGCGCGGCACTGCTCTTGCACCGAGACATCGGTCACCACCACCAGGCATTGCGCGCCCAGGCCCTGGCAGTGTTCGGCCGTGCTTTGCAGGCCGGCCAGTGAGCGCGCCGCCAGCACCAGGGCCAGGCCAGCGCCGTGGCGCTGGGCCAGTTGACGCGCCATTTCTGCGCCAATGCCGTCTGAGGCGCCAGTGATCACGACCACTTGCAGCGCGTCGTTGTGGGGGGAAACTGTCATGGCAAATCCTTGGAAAAAGTGCGGCGACTAAAAGCAGGCCCACAGCTGTTGGCTTAGAAGAACAATAAATTGCGGGTCGAGGTACAGCGAAAAAACCATCCCCAGCGCAGCTGCCAGGGCGGCCCCCAACGCCAGGCGGCGGCGTGTCGGAGGGTTTGGCATCCGCGGCATGGACCCGCCCCTCAGCGGGCGGCGGCCAGCTGCGGGCTGCCGGTACGCACAATGGGCGTTTCGCGGATGGGAAGATTCACCAGGCCTGCAAATACGCCTAGCGCAATCGCCAGGTACCAGGCCAGGTCGTAGCTGCCGGTGCGGTCATAAAAATAGCCGCCGAGCCAAACGCCCAGGAACGAGCCCACTTGGTGACTCAAAAACACAAAGCCGCTGAGCATGGACAGGTGCGCCACGCCAAAAATTTGCGCAATCGCCGCATTGGTGGCTGGCACGGTGGACAGCCAGAGCAAGCCCATGACGGCACTAAAAATATAAACCGTCGTCGGACTCAGCGGCGTGCTGATAAAGATGGCAATGACCAGCGCGCGTGAAAAATAAATGAAGGACAGAATCAGCCGCTTGGGCATGCGCTGGCCCAAGGCGCCAGAGATATAGGTGCCAAACACGTTAAACAAGCCCACCAACGCCAGCGCATAGCTGGCCACGTGCGGCGCCAGGCCCATGTCTTTGAGGTAGCTGGGCATGTGCACACCGATGAACACCACCTGAAAGCCGCACACAAAGTAGCCAGCCATCAAAAGCTGAAAACTGCGGTACGCAAAGGCCTCGGAGAGGGCCTGCACAATGCTTTGTCCGCCGCCGTGCGCAGATGCCGGGCTGGCAAAAGCCGGTTCGCGCAGCCCGCGCGCCAGCGGGATGATGGCCAAGCAGAGCAGGGCCAGGGCCACGAGGGCCTCCTGCCAGCCCAGGGAGTCAATGAGCCGCCCCTCAATGGGCACCATCAAAAACTGCCCAAAAGAGCCGGCCGCCGCTGCCACGCCCATGGCCCAGGAGCGTCGCTCAGGCGCCACATTGCGGCCGATCACGCCGTAAACCACCGCATACGTGGTGCCCGCCTGGGCCAGGCCCAGGGCTACGCCGGCTGTCAGCATCAGCTGTAGCGGCGTTTGGGCATAGGCCATGCCCAGCAAGCCCAGCGCATACACCAGGGCCCCCGCAATCAGCACCCGAAACGCACCGAACCGGTCGGCCACCATGCCCACAAAGACGCCGAACACGCCCCAGGACAGGTTTTGAATGGCCATGGCCAGCGCATAGGTCTCGCGCGTCCAGTCATGGCCTTGGGTCAGAGGTTGCAACCACAGGCCAAAGCCATGGCGTATGCCCATGGACAAGGTCACGATGGCGGCCCCGCAGGCCAGGACTTGGGTGGTGGACAGTGGCGGCGGGGGGGTGGGGGCGGTCGTATTCACGGCGTCGAATATAGCCATTTAGCTGCGCTCGCGTTGTCCTCTGGGCACTGGGGTTGGCGGCATGGTTTACAGTAACTGTCTTTATATACAGTTAAAAAGCCCTCCCAAGGCTACAATCGGACCCCATGTCAGCCAAAGCCCCTACCCCCCCGTCCGCCGCCCCGGCCTATTCCGAAGGTTCCATCCGGGTTCTCAAAGGCCTGGAGCCGGTCAAGCAACGACCCGGCATGTACACCCGCACCGACAACCCGCTGCACGTCATCCAAGAGGTCTTGGACAACGCCGCCGACGAGGCGCTGGCCGGCCATGGCAAGAAAATCAAGGTCATATTGCACACCGACGGCTCGGTGACCGTGGATGACGACGGCCGAGGTATTCCCTTTGGTATGCACCCGGAAGAAAAAGCGCCGGTGATCGAGCTGGTGTTCACCCGCCTGCACGCCGGCGGCAAGTTTGACAAGGGCAAGGGTGGCGCCTACAGCTTCTCGGGCGGTTTGCATGGCGTGGGCGTGAGCGTGACCAATGCGCTGGCCAAGCGCCTGGAGGCTACCTCCTACCGCGAGGGCGCGGTGGCGCACCTGGTGTTTCAGGGCGGCGACGTCACCGAAAAGCTGCAAGTGCGCAAAATCGCAGAGGGTGACCGCAAATCCGGCACCTCGGTGCGCGTGTGGCCCGACGGCAAATATTTCGAGTCCTCGGCCCTGCCCATGGGCGATCTGGCCCATTTGCTGCGCAGCAAAGCCGTGCTCATGCCTGGCGTATCGGTCACGCTGGTCAACGAAAAAACCAAAGAAACCCAGACCTGGCTGTACAAAGGCGGCCTGCGCGATTACCTGACCCAGTCGCTTAACGGCGACCCGGTGATTCCGTTGTTCGAAGGCGAGGGTTTTGCCGACAGCAACAGCGATAACTTCGCCGAGGGCGAGGGCGCCGACTGGTGCGTGGCCTTTACCGAAGACGGCCACCCGGTGCGAGAGAGCTACGTCAACCTGATTCCGACCAGTGCTGGCGGCACCCACGAAAGCGGGCTGCGCGACGGTTTGTTTAGCGCGGTGAAAAACTTCATCGAGCTGCACGCGCTGTTGCCCAAAGGCGTCAAGCTGATGCCCGAAGATGTGTTTGCGCGCGCCAGCTATGTACTCTCGGCCAAAGTGCTCGATCCGCAGTTCCAGGGCCAGATCAAAGAGCGCCTGAACTCGCGTGACGCGGTGCGTTTGGTATCCGGTTATGTGCGCCCGGCGCTGGAGTTGTGGCTCAACCAGCATGTGGATTACGGCAAAAAGCTGGCCGAGCTGGCTATCAAAGCGGCGCAAACCCGCCAGCGCGCGGGACAAAAAGTCGAGAAGCGCAAAAGCTCGGGCGTAGCGGTTTTGCCCGGCAAATTGACCGACTGCGAAAGCCGCGACCTGGCCTATAACGAAGTTTTTCTGGTCGAGGGCGACTCGGCCGGTGGCAGTGCCAAGATGGGGCGCGACAAAGAAAACCAGGCCATCTTGCCGCTGCGCGGCAAAGTGCTTAACACTTGGGAAGTGGACCGCGACCGGCTGTTTGCCAACACCGAGATTCACGATATTTCGGTAGCCATTGGTGTGGACCCGCACGGTCCGGATGACACGCCCGATTTCAGCGGATTACGCTACGGCAAGGTGTGCATCTTGAGCGATGCGGACGTAGACGGTTCGCATATCCAGGTACTGCTACTCACCTTGTTTTTCCGGCATTTCCCCAAACTGATCGAGGCCGGCCATGTATATGTGGCGCGGCCCCCGCTGTTTAGGGTGGATGCTCCGGCGCGGGGTAAAAAGCCGGCGTCTAAAGCCTATGCGCTGGACGCGGGCGAAATGGGTGCGATTTTGGACAAGCTGCGAAAAGAAGGCGTGCGCGAAGGCGCCTGGAGCATTAGCCGGTTTAAGGGGCTGGGCGAGATGAACGCCGAGCAACTGTGGGATACCACGCTTAACCCCGATACGCGGCGCTTGTTGCCGGTAGCTTTGGGAGCGATTGATTTTGCGGCGACCGAGTCCTTAATTACCAAGCTGATGGGCAAGGGCGAGGCGGCGGCGCGCCGGGAGTTGATGGAGTTGCATGGGGATTCGGTGGAGATTGACATTTGATTCGCTGCTTGGGTGTTGGCTTACTTCTCTCGGGCGAGCAAAGGGCTATGGGGGCTTCCTCATGGTGGGGTACCACAAATCGTCAGCCCCCACAGCCCTTCGCTCGCCAGTTACTGCTTACCGAAAAAATTGCCGGGTCTTCTTGCTGGCTTTAAAAAATTGCACAAATAAATATGACCGATCAGACCACTCTTGACTTGCAGGCCGCGCCCGAAGGCGACGACCAGCTCAATTTGGCCACCTATGCGCAGCGCGCTTATTTGGAATATGCCTTGTCGGTCGTCAAAGGCCGTGCGCTGCCCGATGTGTGCGACGGGCAAAAGCCGGTGCAGCGGCGTATTTTGTATTCCATGTCGCGCATGGGGCTGGGCTTTGGCGGGGCCAATAACAACACGGGCGCCAAGCCGGTCAAGAGCGCGCGGGTGGTGGGCGATGTGCTGGGCCGCTTTCATCCGCATGGCGACCAGGCGGCGTATGACGCGCTGGTGCGCATGGCGCAGGACTTTTCGCAGCGCTATCCGCTGATCGACGGGCAGGGCAATTTCGGTTCGCGTGATGGCGACGGCGCGGCGGCCATGCGCTATACCGAAGCGCGCTTGGCCAAAATCACCAGCCTCTTGCTCGACGAGATCGACCAGGGCACGGTGGACTTTGTGCCCAATTACGACGGCTCTACCGAAGAGCCCAGCCAGTTGCCCGCGCGCCTGCCTTTTGCGCTGCTCAATGGTGCTAGCGGCATCGCAGTCGGTCTGGCTACCGAAATCCCCAGCCACAATTTGCGTGAGGTGGCGGACGCCTGCGTCGCCCTGATCAAAAACCCCAAGACCAGCGACGAAGAATTACTGGCCATGGTGCCCGGGCCGGACTATCCGGGTGGCGGGCAAATCATTAGCAGCAGTGCTGATATTGCCGACGCTTACCGGACTGGGCGCGGCTCGCTCAAAGTGCGTGCCCGCTGGAAGATTGAGGATATGGCGCGCGGCCAGTGGCAACTGGTGGTCACGGAATTGCCGCCGGGTGTCAGCAGCCAACGGGTGCTCGAAGAGATTGAAGAACTCACCAACCCCAAGGTCAAGGCGGGTAAAAAAGCCTTGTCGCAAGACCAGTTGCAGCTCAAGGCCAGCATGCTGGCGGTATTAGATTTGGTGCGGGACGAGTCGGGCAAAGAGGCGGCGGTGCGTTTGGTGTTTGAGCCCAAGACCAGCCGTATCGAGCAGCAAGAACTCATTACCGCGCTGCTGGCGCACACCAGTTTGGAGAGCTCGGCGCCCATCAACCTGACCATGGTGGGGCTGGACGGGCGGCCCACGCAAAAGTCTTTCCGCCAGATGCTGACCGAGTGGATTGCGTTTCGCCAGACCACGGTGGAGCGGCGTTCGCGTCATCGGCTAGCCAAGGTGCTGGACCGTATTCACATTCTGGAAGGGCGGCAACTGGTCCTGCTCAATATCGACGAAGTGATTGCCATCATCCGCCAGTCGGATGAGCCGCGCAGCGCGCTGATGGAACGCTTTCGCCTGTCCGAGCGCCAGGCCGAAGACATCTTGGAAATCCGCCTTCGCCAATTGGCGCGCCTGGAGGCGATCAAGATCGAGCAAGAGCTCTCTGAACTGCGCGACGAGCAAAAAAAGCTGGAAGATATTTTGGACAACCCGGCGAGCCTGCGTCGGCTGATGGTCAAGGAAATCGAGGCGGATGCCAAAACCTTTGCCGATGCGCGGCGCACCTTGATCCAAGCCGAGAAAAAAGCCGTGGCTGAAATCAAAATCGTTGATGAGCCGGTAACGGTGGTAGTCAGCGACAAAGGCTGGGTGCGTGCGCGTGGCGGCCACGGGCATGAGGCGGCGGGCTTTGCGTTCAAAGCGGGTGATGCGCTGTATGCCACTTTTGAGTGCCGCAGCGTGGATACGCTGATTGCTTTTGGCTCCAACGGGCGGGTGTATTCAGTGGCAGTAGCTTTGCTGCCCGGCGGGCGCGGCGACGGCCAGCCGCTGACCAGCCTGATCGAACTGGAGGCGGGCACGCAAATCCAGCATTACTTTGCCGGCCCGGCGGCTGCGCAGTTGCTGATCTCCAGCAGCGCGGGCTATGGCTTCCTAGCCACGGTGGAAAACCTGGTGTCGCGTAACAAAGCAGGCAAGGCCTTTATCACCTGCAACCCCGGTGAGTCGGTGTGTGCACCCTCGCTGGTGGCCGGGGCCAGTTTGCCGGCCCAGGCCAGCACGCCGGCCACTGCGCAAAATGCGCCGCGCGCGGCGGTGCTACCGGCCACCGACGTGGCCTGCGCCTCGACGCTGGGGCGCATTCTGACCTTCAAGCTCTCTGAGCTCAAGACCATGGAAAAAGGCGGGCGCGGCTTGATGCTGCTCGACTTAGACGGCAAAGACACGCTAGCCGGGGCGGCGGCCTACACGCGCAGCGTGCGCATTTCGGGCCTAGGCCGGGGCGGCAAAGACCGCGAGGAAACGCTGGAAATTCGCAGCCTGAACAACGCCCGCGCCGCGCGTGCGCGCAAAGGCAAGGCGGCTGATTTGGGCTTCAAACCGGCTGCGGTGGCGCGAGTGGAATAGTGCGGCGCTCCTGCGACACGTTGTATTTATCCCACACGATGGAAATCGTTTGACAAGCACTTGTAATTACGAAACAGTAGACGCCATGTTCACACAGTGTTTTGTCCAAGTCCACGTGCAATTCGCCAATTTGGTGGGTGTCGCAACGACTTTGCAAATGCTGCTGACCTGCCAAAGTGATCGAGGGCGGGCTTTGTGAATCAGTGGCAATAATTTTTGCCAAACCGCAAAGCCCGCTTACCCAGCGGGCTTTTTTCTTGTCTAAAACATCCCACAAGGAGAATTTTCATGAACGAAGCTTTGATTTCCCTGCGCCGAGCAAAGCCTGACGATGCACCCAGTCTGGTTGCCTTGATGACAGATGAAGCAGTTTTCGGCAATTTGCTGCAGTTGCCCTACCCCAGCGAAGCCGTTTGGCGCGAGCGGCTGCAAGCCAAATCCGGCAACGGCGATTTGCAATTGGTGGCCATTGCCCAAGGGCAACTTATTGGGAGTGCGGGTTTACATTCGAATCTGCATGTCCGACGCCGCCACGCAATGAGCTTGGGCATCTCGGTGGCAGCGCAGGCCCAAGGCCAGGGCGTGGGCAGCGCGTTAATGGCAGCCTTGGTGGACTATGCCGATCGCTGGGCCGCGGTTTTACGCATTGAACTGACTGTGTTTGCTGACAATGCGCGCGCTATCGCGCTTTACCAAAAATTTGGTTTTGTGCAAGAAGGCCTGTTCCACGCCTATGGTTTGCGCGACGGTCACTACCAAGACACGCTGGCCATGGCGCGCTTGCATCCGTATCCGCCCGCGCGAGGTCATTAGCCTTTGGAAAAACCTCAGTCCGAGGCCCGCGCCTCGGACTGTTTCCAGGTGTAGCTAAGCACCATGCCCATGCTGGCGCCGGTGTTTTGTTGTACCAGTGGGCTGGCCTGGTTGGCGGAGCCGTTCACGCTGTCGACGCGGCCATAAAAAATCAAGCGTAAATCGGGGTTGAGTAAGTGCGAGACCGAACCCGCCAAGCGTAGCGACAAGAGCCCCGCTTGCGCCGTGTAGGCGCTGCGGGTGGCGTTCACTTCGCTGGGCGCCACGCTGTAAAACATAGATTGCATGCTTTGGTTCGCCCAAACGCCGCTGACGCTGGCACTGTACGAGGTGCCTTCAAGCGTGCGGTGGGAAAAGCTCAGTTCCGGCTCGAAGGCGATACCGCGCTGCGCCAAGGCACTGTTGAGGTCAAACACGCCGCGCAGCGGCAAATCCAGGCGCCATTGATCGGCCGGTGCGGGCCGGCTGATGTTCCAACGCAGCCGAGGGCCGAATTCCACCAGGGTACCCAAATCGGCCATGCCTTTGCGGGCCACGGTGTCGCTGGCGCGTGAGCCCAGGGAGCCAGAGGCACCGATGTCGAGTTCCCAGGTGGGCGTTTTGAAAGCCCGCAGGCCGGCATTGCCGCCGTCCAGGCGCAGCACATCGCCACGGTAAATGAAAAAAGGCAGCGCCAGCGCCTGCTGAACCCGTTCTGACGAGCCAGGATAGGCCTGCTGCGAAACGCCAACCGCTACCGCGCCGACTTCCCACAAAGGTAATGCATTGCTGCTTTGAGCCCAAGCGCTGTGGCTAAGGAGCAAAAGAAGGCCCGTGGCAGCTGCGCAAGTGGCCAGAACGTACGGAGCGTGGGTTGGGCTGGTGATGGGGCTTTTTGTTTTCACTTATGCTGGCCTCTTTTATGTCAAATGGTCCGAAAAGCCAGCGTTCTACCATGACTTCAATTTCACACACCGTACCAACGGCTTTGCAGTTTGCGTGTACCCAGGTGCCCTGGGCCGCAGTGCGCTACGGCCGCGAATGCACCACCCACCGTGTGGTGCGCAATGACGTTGCGCAAACCAATGACACCAGCATCGACGAGGGTGCCATGTGCGAAGTGCTGCTGGATGGGCACTTTGGCTATGCCGCCACCGCGGATTTGAGCGCTGCGGGCTTGCAAGCGGCTTTTTCGCGCGCCATTGAGACCACCCGGGCCAGCAGCGCGCGCAAAGCCCATGCTTTTGCTGCGCGCCAGCGACCGGCGTTTTCGGGCAGCTACCGCAGCGCCCGCACGCGCGATCTTGATACCACGGGCCTGGCCGAGATCATGGATTGCCTGCTAGCAGCTACGGCTGCTATGAAAGGCGTCGATACCTTGGTCAACCGCATGGCCCACGCTATGCTGGTGCAAACGCAGGTGGACTATTTCACCAGCGCTGGTGCCCATACTGCGCAAAGCTTTGATATGGTCTCGCTGAATCTTTCTGCCACGGCGGCGCAAGGTAGCGAGTCGCAAACGCGCAGCTGGTCGCGCACCGGGCAATGGGGCGGCGAGGTGTTTGCACGCGAGGCCACGGTGCAGCAGGCCCAGCGTATCGCGGCCGAGGCGCTGGCACTGCTAGGCGCGCCCAACTGCCCCAGCGGCCCCATGGACCTGGTGCTGATGCCCGACCAAATGATGCTGCAAATCCATGAATCCATTGGCCATCCCTTGGAGTTGGACCGGATCTTGGGCGACGAGCGCAATTTCGCGGGGTGGAGCTTTGTCAAGCCTGATGACTTCGGGCGCCTGCGCTATGGCTCTGAACTGATGAATATCTCTTTTGACCCGACGCGTTTGCATGAATTCGCCAGCTACGCCTACGACGACGGCGGCAATCCGGCGACCAAAGAAATGCTCATCGAGGGCGGCATTTTGAAGCGCGGGCTCGGTGCGCTGGAGTCGCAAGAGCGCTCGGGCATACCCGGCGTGGCCAATTTCCGTGCGGCGTCTTGGAACCGCGCGCCCATTGACCGCATGGCCAATATCAACCTGGAGCCCGGCACCGCCTCGCTGCACGAGCTGATCGGGCAGGTTGAGCGCGGCATCCTGATGCACACCAACCGGTCTTGGTCGATCGACGATTACCGCAATAAATTCCAGTTCGGTTGCGAATACGCGCAGTTGATCGAGGACGGCCGCTTGGGCGCCGTCGTGCGTAACCCCAATTATCGCGGTATCACGGTGGATTTTTGGAACCGCCTGGCCGGCGTGGGCCGCGACGACGAGGTGCACGGCACGCCATATTGTGGCAAGGGCGAGCCCAACCAGATCATTCGCGTGGGGCACGCCTCGCCGCCCTGTTTGTTCCGGGGCGTGGAAGTATTTGGAGGCCAGGCATGAGCGCGCCAAGCTTTTCGCAGGCTGTGGCCGCGCATTTCGACCAACTCTGTGCCCTGCTGTTTGAGAACCTGCGCAGCGGCGAGGACGTGAACGTCAATCTGGCGGCCGAAGAAACGCTGTTTTTACGTCTCAATAACAACCGCGTGCGCCAAAACACCGATGTGCGTCAGAGTCTGCTCTCATTGCGCTTTCACGGCGGCGGGCGCAGCGTGGAGCAAACCTTGACCTTAAGTAGCCAGCCGGCGCAAGACAATGCCGCCGTCCTGGCGGCATTGGCGCGCTGCCGCAGCGAAGCGGCGGTGCTGCCGCCCGATCCGTTCCAGGTGCTCATGCACAACCACGGTAGCAGCCGCGAGGAGTTCACCGGCAAATTGCTTGCGCCCGAAGCCTTGCTGCAGGCCATCGTGGGCCCAGCCGCGGGTTGCGATATGGTGGGTTTTTATGCGGGTGGCACCGTTATCCGCGCCAACCGCAACTCCAAGGGCCAAAACCACTGGTTTGCCACCGACAATTTCTTCTTTGATTACTCGCTCTATGACGGACCAAAGGCCGTCAAAAGCGTCTATGCCGCTGCGGTCTGGGATCCGGCCGACTGGCAGGCTAATCTGGTGCGCAGTAAAGCCTCTCTGGCATTGTTGCAGCGCCCAGTGCAAAACATCCTCCCGGGTGCCTACCGCACATATTTGGCGCCAGCGGCTTTTGGCGATTTGGTGGGCATGATGGGCTGGGGCGCGTTGTCTGCCGCTTCGTGGAAGCAGGGCCGCAGCCCCTTTAAAAAGCTGACCGAAAAAGAACGCCGTCTTTCGCCGCTTTTGTCCATCGACGAAAACTTCAGTATGGGCTTGGCGCCGCGTTTTAACGACTTGGGCGAGGTGGCGCCCGAGCGCCTGCCCTTGATTGAGGCCGGCGCACTGGCCCATCTGCTGGTCAGTTCCCGCAGCGCCAAGGAATACGGCTTGCAAGCCAATGGGGCATCGGGCGGGGAGTCGCCCCGCGCACTGGATGTTGCGCCAGGTATCCTGGCCGCGTCGGATGTGCTGGCTGCTTTGGGTACGGGCCTGTACTTGTCCAATTTGCACTACCTCAACTGGAGCGATCCGGTTTCAGCCCGCGTGACTGGCATGACGCGCTATGCCTGTTTTTGGGTGGATGGCGGCGAGATTGTCGGGCCCATCAACAACCTGCGCTGGGACGAGAGTCTGTATGACGCGCTAGGCCCACAGCTGTTGGCCTTGGGAAGTGAGGCGGAAATTTCCCCCGAAACCGGCACCTATGGGCAACGCAACCTTGGGGGCATGCGATCCCCGGGGGCGTTGATTGAGGGATTTAACTTCACGCTCTAAGCCAGCTTGCGCGCCAGCGTGCAAGCTGGCTGAAGGGTCCATAAGCGAAAATCAACGCTATGGAACGAAAAATTCTGATCGCTGGCGGCGGTATCGGCGGCCTGGCCACCGCCTTGGCCTGTGGTCAGCACGGGCTTGCAACGCAAATTTTTGAGAAAAAGCAGGTGCTCTGCGAGGTTGGCGCCGGGGTCCAACTGGGCCCCAATGTGCTGCGTTTGCTGGAGGCTTGGGGCTTGCGTGCTGCCCTGGATGCCGTGGCCTGTTTTCCGCAACGCTTGGAAGTGCGCAGTGCACTGACCGGGGCTTTGCTTGGCACCCTGCCTTTGGGCGCCCGGGTTGTGCAGCGCTATGGCGCCCGCTACGCCACCATTGCGCGGGTCGATTTGCATACGGTGCTGCACCGCGCAGTGCAGGCGCAGGGCGTGGCACAGGTCCATCTGGGGCAGGCGGTAGCCCGGGTCAGCCAAGACGGTAATGCGGTGGAGTTGCTCACCGAGGACCAACGCAAGCGCCGCGCCAACGTACTTATTGCCGCGGACGGTGTTTGGAGCCATGTGCGCGATTTTTTGCGCCCCGAGGCCCAAGCCCGTTTCACTGGCCATCTGGCCTACCGCGCCATGGCCAAGCAGTCCGATTTACCCGAAAGCCTGCGCAGCGATTGCGTCACCGTGTGGCTGGGCCCGTCCATGCACGCGGTGCAATACCCGGTGCAGGCCGGCAGCATGCTCAATACGGTGGTTTTGGTCGAAGGCGCCGCCCCCGAGCATGCGCAGGCCTGGGAGCAAAACGCCGTGCGCAGCGAGTTGCTGGAGCAACTGTCCGGCGTACACGGCAGTTTGCGGGACCGTGTGCGCTCCATGGCCCAGTGGCGGTTGTGGCCCCTGTGCGGCCTGCCCCACCTGCGCGGCCCGCAAGACATGGCTTTTGGCCGTATTGCGCTGCTGGGCGATGCCGCCCACCCCATGCTTCCGTATCTGGCCCAAGGTGCCGGCATGGCCATTGAAGACGCGGCTGCTTTGGCCCAGTGCCTGCAGCAAGGCCCCAGCGATGATGGCCAAGCCTTGCTGGCTTATGCCCAAAAGCGCTGGCATCGCAACGCGCGCGTTCAGGCTCGCGCGCAGCGCAACGGGAAAATATTCCATGCGACGGGCCTCACGGCCTGGGCACGCGATACGGCCATGGGAGTTTTGGGACGGCGCATTCTGGACGTGCCTTGGTTGTACCAAGGGCCGTGAAGCGCACGGATCGGCTTGCCTAAAGCTCGGTGCGCAGGCTCCAAATTTCCGGGAACAGCACCACGTCGAGCATCTTGCGCAAATAGCTCACACCGCCGGTGCCGCCGGTACCGCGCTTAAAGCCGATCACCCGCTCCACGGTGGTCACATGGCGAAAGCGCCAGAGGCGAAAGGCATCCTCCAGGTCGGTGAGTTCTTCGCCTAGTTGGTACAAATCCCAGTAGCGCTGCGGGTCGCGGTAGACCTGCAGCCAGGCCGCTTGCACACCGGCATCGGCCAGATAGGCCTGTGACCAATCGCGCTCCAGGTGTGTGGTCGGCACGCCAATGCCCCGGCGCGCCAAGAGGCGCAGTGCCTCGTCGTAGAGCGAGGGACTGCGGTAAGCGGCCTCTACCTGCGCCAGCAAGTCTGGCCGGTGCGCATGCGGGCGCAGCATGGCAGCATTTTTGTTGCCCAGCGAAAACTCGATGCATCGGTACTGGTAACTCTGAAAACCGCTGGAACTGTCCAGGTAGGGGCGGATGGCGCTGTATTCGGGCGGCGTCATGGTGGCCAACACGTCCCAGGCGTGGACCAGTTGCTCCATGATGCGGCTGACGCGGGCCAGCATTTTGAAAGCCGTGCCCAATTGGTCTTTGGCGATATGGGCCATGGCGGCGCGCAGCTCGTGGAGCATCAATTTCATCCACAACTCGCTGGTCTGGTGCTGCACGATGAACAGCATCTCGTTGTGGTCCGGCGAGCGCGGGTGTTGGGCGTTCAGTATGGCGTCCAGCGACAGGTAGTCGCCATAGCTCATGCTGTGCGCAAAATCCAGCTGCACATCGGCCTCGCTCTGCACAAGGGCTGCGCTGCCTTGCGGTGCGGGCGTATCGGAATGCAAAGGGCAGGCGCTCATGAAAACCTATTAAGTAACCGCATTTTTTTGCCTCCATTGCGGTGCGCGCCATGCGCCGGTGTGCAGCACATCGCGCAGCTGCTCCACGGCATGCCAAATGTCTTCAAAGCCAATGTACAAGGGCGTAAAGCCAAAGCGCAGCAGGTCCGGCTGGGCCTTGCCGTCGCCGGCCCGAAAGTCGCCAATCACGCCGCGCGCAATCAGGGCTTGCACCACGGCGTAGGCGGCGGAGTTTTCGGCCTCGCTGTCCAGCGTTAAACTGACCTGCGAGCCGCGCTCTGTATGCGCGCGCGGTGTAGCCAGTCCCAGGCCAAAGCCTGCGCAGCGTTCTTCTACCAAGGTGATAAAAAGGTCGGTTAGAGCAAGCGATTTGTGGCGAATGGCGGTCATGCCACCCAAGGGCTGCGCGGCGTCGAAAACATCCAGCCCGCATTCCAGCAAAGTCAGGCTGACGATGGGCTGCGTACCGCATAAAAACTGGGTGATGCCCGGTGCCGGACGGTAGCCCATATCAAATGCGAAAGGCGCCGCGTGGCCCCACCAGCCCGACAGGGCTTGCATAAAGGGCAGATCGGTGCGCGCGCTATGGCGCGGATGCGCCCATAAAAACGCCGGTGCCCCGGGCCCGCCGTTCAGGTATTTGTAGCCGCAGCCCACGGCAAAGTCGGCGTCGGCCCCGTGCAGGTCCACCGGCACAGCACCTGCGCTATGCGCTAAATCCCAGACCACCAGGGCGCCGGCGGCATGGGCAGCAGCGCTGAGGGCTACCATATCGTGCATGGCACCGGTGCGGTAATTGACGTGCGTGAGCATCAACACGGCCACGTCGGTCCGCAGCGCCTGCAACACGCCGTCGGCCTCGACCAATTCCAGGGTGCAGCCATGGGTTTGGCACAGGCCTTGCGCAATGTACAAGTCGGTTGGGAAGTTGCTGCGCTCACTGACGATGACGCGCCGCTGCGGGCCCGCATGTTGCGCAATCCGAATGGCTGCAGAAAGAACTTTGAACAGGTTGACCGAGGTCGTGTCTGCGGCCACCACCTCGTCGGCATTAGCGCCGATCAGGGCCGCGATGCGTGCCCCCAAACGCTGTGGCAGGTCAAACCAGCCCGCCGCATTCCAGGACCGGATCAGGCCGTTTGCCCACTCCTGCTGCACCACCTGGGCTGCGCGCGCTGGCGCAGTCAAAGGCATAAGCCCCAGGGAATTGCCGTCCAGGTAAATCGTGCCCGGCGGAATATGGAAGTGCGCGCGCAAGGGGCGCAAGGGGTCCGTATCGTCGAGCAGGCGGCACTGGGTCAGAGTCATCATCGTTGGGGTCGCGAAGGAGGTGAGGGCTTGGGCGGCAGGAGGAAAAGACCTTAGCACCAAGGCGGGGCACCTTGTGTCGCTTATTGGAGACAGCTTGGCAATTCCCCGACTTTATCTAAGTCTGTAGCTTATGTCCTATAAAGTGTCCCGCAATGGCACGCTCGATGCGCTACCATGCCCGACACGGGCGGTTGCCCGTTCGTACAAGATCCGGAAATTTGCATGAAACAAAAACTTAGGACCCGTTGGAAAACGCTGCTACTCGTGGGCGCGGCCTTGGCGGTGGGGGGTGCCATGGCACAGGACAAGAAAGCCATGGCCAAAAAGCCTTTTCGCATCATTGATGCGGTATGCGACTTTGAATCGAGCGAGATCGCCCAGGAAAAAGGGCAGTTTATTTGTTTGTATATCTGCCGCGATCCTGATCATTCCAAGATGTTTCAGGTGTACAGCAACTCCTCTTTTGGCAAGTGCCCCACGCCAATCAAGACCAAAATCAAGCAGACCATCAAGGAAGATAAGCCCGCCGCTGCACCAGCGCCACCGGCACACCACTAGGTTTGGCGGCCAAGTAAGAGGTATTCCATTAGCGCCTTTTGGGCATGCATGCGGTTTTCGGCCTCGTCCCAGACCACGCTTTGGGGGCCGTCAATCACCTCGGCCTGAACCTCCTCGCCCCGGTGCGCGGGCAGGCAGTGCATAAACAAGGCGTCGGGCGCTGCGGCGGCCATCATGTGGCTGTCTACGCACCAAGATGCAAACGCTGCGCGGCGGGCTTCGTTTTCGGCCTCGTAGCCCATGCTGGTCCACACATCGGTGGTGACCAAATGCGCGCCCCGGCAGGCCTCTAGCGGATCGGCAAATACCTGGTAGCTGTCGGCAGCGCGCAGCCCGGCGACCGACTGGTCGATTTCATAGCCGCTGGGCGTGCTCACATGGACCCGAAAGCCCAGCAAATCGGCTGCTTGCAGCCAGGTGTTGGCCATGTTGTTGCCGTCGCCCACCCAGGCCACGGTTTTGCCGGCAATCGATCCCCGGTGTTCGATAAAGGTAAAGATATCAGCCAGCACCTGGCAGGGATGGAACTCGTTGGTCAGGCCGTTGATGACCGGTACCCGCGAATGGGCCGCAAAGCGTTCGATTTTGGTTTGCTCAAAGGTGCGGATCATCACCATATCGGTCATGCGGCTGATGACCTTGGCGCTGTCTTCGATGGGCTCGGCGCGTCCCAGTTGGCTGTCGCCGGTGGTCAGGTGCACGACGCTGCCGCCCAACTGGTACATGCCGGCTTCAAAGCTGACGCGGGTGCGGGTGGACGCTTTCTCGAAAATCATGGCCAGCGTGCGGTCGGCCAGCGTGTGGTGTTTTTCGTAGGCTTTGAACTTCTTTTTGATCAGGGCTGCGCGGCCAAAGAGATAGGCGTATTCGTCGGCCGACAGATCGCTAAATTGCAGGTAATGTTGCATGGCGGGGCAAGGTTTAGTCAGCCAAAAACTGGCAGATCAGAGGGCACAAAATGGCGGCAATGTCGCTCGCCTCGGCTTCGGTCAGGATGAGCGAGGGCACCAGGCGCACCACGCTGTCGGCCGTCACGCTAATCAGCAGGCCTTTATCCATGGCCTGTTGCATAAGCGCGCCGCAGGGCTTGGCCAGCTCGATACCCAGCATCAGGCCCTGGCCGCGAATATCTTTAACGCTGCCATCGGCCAGCTGCGCGGCCAGGCCTTGCGCCAAGCACGCCTTGAGGTGATCGCCCACGCGCTGGGCGTTGGCCAGCAGATCGTCGCGCTCCATAACCGCAATGGTGGCCAGGCCGGCGCGCATGGCCAGCGGGTTGCCGCCAAAGGTGCTGCCGTGGTTGCCCACGCCCAGCACCTTGGCCGCGCGCGGTCCGGCCACAATCGCCCCGACCGGAACGCCTGAGCCCAGGCCCTTGGCCAGCGGCATGACATCGGGCACGATCCCGGCCCATTGGTGGGCAAACCATTTGCCTGTGCGGCCCATGCCGCATTGCACCTCGTCAATCATCAGCAGCCAGTCGCGCGTGTCGCACAGGCCACGCAGCTCGCGCAGGTAGTCCATGTGCAAAGGATTGACGCCGCCTTCGCCCTGGATCGCTTCGACAAACACCGCCACCACGTTCGGGTTGCCCTCGGTGGCGGCCTTGAGCGCCTCGATATGGTTGACAGGCACCCGGATAAATCCCTCTACCAGCGGTCCAAAACCGGCTTGCACCTTGGGGTTGCCGGTGGCGCTCAGGGTGGCGATGCTGCGCCCGTGAAAGGCTTTCTCGTACACCACGATTTCTGGTTTTTCAATACCCTTGTCATGGCCGAACTTGCGCGCCAGCTTCAGAGCTGCTTCGTTGGCCTCCAGGCCGCTGGAGCAAAAAAACACGTTCTCCATGTGCGAGAGCGCCACCAATTTGGCCGCCAAGGCCTCTTGCAAAGGCACATGGTAGTAGTTGGAGGTGTGGATCAGGCGCGTCACCTGGTCTTGCAGCGCCGCGACCAAATCCGGGTGGTTGTGGCCCAGCGTGTTGACGGCAATGCCGCCCAGCGCGTCCAGGTATTTGCGCCCCTCGGTATCCCAGACGTGGCAGCCTTGCCCGTGCGAGAGGGCAATGGGGAGGCGACCATAGGTGGTCATCACATGGGGGGATGCGGTGGCGGTCATGGGCTCACTCCGGAAATGCACAAGGCGATGGCACAAAACAAAGCAGCCCAACGCAGGTTGGGCCTTTGAATCCGAATTTTAGAGCCTCGTACCTGCCTGCGCAGCGCCTAGAGGTCCAGGCGGGTGTTTGCCAAGCATCGCAGAGGCGGCAATTGCCTGTATTGCATGCAATGTCAGCCCGGCGCTGAAGGTAAACTGGTGATGCGGTGCAACATGCCCGCGTCCTGCATTTCGACCCCGTGCTAGCGCACGGCGCCCACCCAAGCCCATGGCCTTTACCCTTGCCAAAGAAACCTACATCCTCGGCCTGACGCGTCAGGGCAGGGTGTTCCGACCCAGCGACTGGGCCGAACGCTTGGCTGGTGTGATGAGCCAGTTTCGCCCCGGCGGGCCGCAGCCGGGCAGCCATTTGGGCTATTCGCCGTGGTGCGTGCCCACCTCGATTGGCGAGACCAAATGCGTCATCGTTCACCCCGACCTGCGCGAGCACGATGTCATGGCCTGGGACTTTTGCCTCAATTTCGCCCGCGACAATGACTTGCAAACCAGCGAAGGCGCGCCGACCGACCTACCTGAGGCGGCCTCCAAGCCGCGTGCGGGCTAATCATTAGGCGCGTTTCATGGCCCAAACTATCCATTCTTACGAACCGCGTCTGGGCCACGGCCTTGCGCACGACCCTTTCAATGCCATCGTCGGCCCCCGCCCGATCGGCTGGATCTCCACAGTCAGTGCCGACGGGGTACGCAATTTGGCGCCCTATAGTTTTTTTAATGCCTTTAACTATGTGCCACCCCTGATCGGCTTTAGCAGCATCGGCTACAAAGATACGGTGCGCAATGCCCAGGAAACGGGCGAATTTGTCTGGAACTTAGCCACTTTTCCGCTGGCGCAGGCCATGAACCAGACGTGCGCGGGCGTTGGGCCCGAGGTTGACGAGTTCGCCCTGGCTGGCCTCACGCCAGTGGCCGCCGACCTCGTGCGGCCCGACCGAGTG
>Ga0304729_1000705_pt1 | contig 23512 bp, 35 predicted proteins | sample C_131016_MF_Meta_FD_190475 | JGI IMG/M metagenome (GOLD analysis project Ga0304729, IMG submission 190475) | Freshwater microbial communities from Lake Croche, Canada to study carbon cycling - C_131016_MF_MetaG (v2) (version 2) | ecosystem: Environmental > Aquatic > Freshwater > Lake | place... | reverse complement strand
TTTCTGACCGTCATGGATGGCCACTGAGATTCCAACTGAAGTATCGATCGCAAGGATCACAATCCCACCTCGAGTTCTCGGCCAAACCAATCCGGACCATGGCCAGTTAACTGCACGACCCTAGTGCCAGCCTCTGGTGCATCATCGGTACCGATGCTGTCGCGACTAATTTCTACGGTCAGCCAGCTGTCGCAAATGTGGCCAACAAAATCAGCGCCCCATTCAATTAATGTGACATGCGCCGATTGTGAATCAATGTCCAAGTCGACCAAATCATCAGCCGTGCGCAAACGATATGCGTCTACGTGAGTTAGTCCCAGTCCGGACGTTCCCGCGCGATGTTGGCGAGCAACAACAAAAGTTGGACTGGTGATTGCATCTTTAATCCCTAAGCCGCGCCCAATGCCTTGGGCAAATGTAGTTTTACCCGCGCCAAGTGGGCCACTGAGCACAACTATGTCGCCATTGCGCATTTGCTTAGCCACTGATTCGCCCAGTTTATGCATTTGCTGCACGTCAGCGATAGTAATCGTGGTCATAATTAGACCGGTCGGTTTATGTATTCGCGAACGACTCGCGCACTGATGCGCGTGACGATTTCGTAACCAATCGTGCCGGCTGCCTGCGCCCAATCCTCAACACTTGGTTCCCCGCGCAATGGGTCGCCAAACAAAATAGCGTCATCGCCGATGGAGGTTGGCGCATCTTTAACATCAAGGACAAACTGATCCATACAGACTCGACCAGCAATCTGATAAGTCTGACCACCCAAAAGCACCGGCGCCTTATTACTGGCTGCTCGTGGAATTCCATCGGAATAGCCGGCTGGGATCAGAGCCAGCGTAGTGTCATCAGCAGTGTGGTAAGAGTGGGCATAGGAAACACCGCTACCGGCTGGAACTCGCTTAACTAGCGCTACTGATGCATGCATGGTCATAACTGGCTTCAGGCCGAGCTCCCGCGCACTGCCAAGAGCTAATCCAGGAGTAATGCCGTAAATTGCGATGCCTGGCCTAACTAAATTGAAGTGGGTCTCTGGCAATGTGAGCGTGGCTGCTGAGTTAGCCAGGTGCTTTACTTCTAAGGTAATTCCGGCTGATTCGACTGCATCAACTGCCTGATGGAATACCGCAATTTGTGCAGCAATCGTGGGATGTTTTGGCTCGTCCGCATAAGCGAAATGCGACATCACACCAACTACATCAATGGCGTCGGATTCGCTAACCGCTAGCTCGATCAGCTGGCCAAGGTCAGTTAAAGTTACGCCATTACGACTGAGTCCAGTATCCACTTTGAAATGAATACGAGCACGCTTACCCTGCTTGCGCGATTCAAGCACAATTGCGAGCAATGCTTCACGTGAACTTACGCCGAGATCAATATCGGCTGCAATGCATTGACTAAACTGATCATCAATTGTGCCCAGCCAAGTAAGTATCCGAACGCAAATGCCGGCGGCCCTAAGTGCTAAAGCCTCTTCGTAAAGCGCGGTGCCAAGCCAAGTAGCCCCGCCAGCAATCGCCGCCTGGGCCGCTGGAACCAGTCCATGACCATAGGCATCAGCTTTTACGATGGCCATTACCGCAGCATCGCCCGTCATCTGATTGAGGTGGTCGACATTTTCGGCTAAGGCGCCTAAATCAATTACCGCACGCGCATGTGGTGTAGTCATTACTCTATTCTCACGCATCATTCTGGTTCAGTTGCATTATGGGCGACTTTCCGCGATCACATAGGCGATAGCAACTGGACCGTCGTGGCTAAGTGAGACATGCCAGTGGGTGACTCCGAGTTCATCGGCAACAGCCTTTACCGTTCCGACGATGGTCAACTTTGGTGCGCCGCCGTTACTAACTTCACAGTCATGAAACTCCATCCCAGCTGGAGCACCGACTGCTTTGGCCACCGCCTCTTTGACGGCGAATCTTCCGGCAAGTGACATTACCGGCAGTTGATGACCAGCCGCGCTCGTCTGCTCCGCGGCGGTAAACAGGCGGTTGACCATATCAGGAGTGCGCTTGAGCACCTGCTCAAATCGAGCCAAATCCACTACATCCACACCGATGCCAACGATTGCCATAACTCCACTTTGCCTTGTTTAGAGGGTTTTTCCAATTTGAACTGAGGCACTCCAGGCGACACTGGCAGAATCCACATGAAATAGCACTGCTTCATGGATAAAGTGGTTGAGTCTACTGGCTTTTGCCTTCCCCAACTGAAAGTAGCCCAACGATGAAACGCGTGATAACCGCGTCAAGCATTGCCTTGTGCTTGCTGGCTCCGATCTACCTCGGCGTGCCCGCATCGGCAACGGGTTCGGCTACCCCAAAACCAAGTGCTTCGGCAAAACCCAGCACCTCAGCGACTCCCCGAACGTCCAGCACCCCAAGTCCTTCGGCAAAACCCAGCACTTCGGCAAAACCCAGCACTTCAGCAAGGCCCAGCGTATCTGCCACCCCTAAAGTTTCCGTCTCCCCTAGTCCAAGCGCAAAGCCGTCAGTCTCAGTCTCGCCATCACCGTCAGCTAAACCCCAACCTTCGCCAAGTAAAATCACCCTGCCTACGGTTACTGTCGACCCGCCACCACGAAGTCTCAATGTAGATAAGGCGGTCGCATTCGCACTGCTGCAAGTAGGTAAGCGCTATGTACACGGGGCGACTGGACCAAATAGCTACGACTGCTCCGGATTAGTGCAACGCGCATGGTCAGTTGCTGGCGTTTCAGTGCCCAGAACGAGCGGGCAACAGTTTGCGGCAACTATTCACATAGCTATGACAGATGCCCTGCCTGGCGACCTGGTCTTTTACGGTCAAAATGGTGTGCAGCACGTTGCGATGTACATTGGCTTTGGTTTGATTGTCGAGGCCGCTAATCCACGGGTGGGCGTGGTCATCAGTCCAATTAACACGCCATGGCACAACAATAACTTTGGTGGTATCGGCCGGGTGCAAGCACCGCTATCGCCGACTACTCAACCGTAACGCTTTTAGCCAGATTGCGCGGCTGGTCGACGTCGAAGCCCTTTACCGTGGCCATCTCGCAAGCGAAAATTTGCAGTGGAACAGTTGAAACTAGCGGTTGCAAAAGTGCTGGGCATCTAGGCAGGCGAATGATGTGGTGAGCGAATTCATTAATTGATTCGTCACCCTCTTCGGCTAAGACGATAGTGATTGCCCCGCGCGCTCGTACCTCTTGAATATTAGAAACAATCTTGTCGTGAAGTTCATCATCTTGCGGTGGAACTACAACAAAAACTGGCAAACCATCTTCCAGCAACGCAATCGGGCCGTGCTTCAGTTCACCCGCGGCAAATCCCTCGGCATGCATGTACGCCAATTCTTTGAGTTTCAACGCGCCTTCGAGTGCCACTGGGAAACCGACACTTCTGCCGATGAACAGGACGCTCTGGGCATTGACGAAGTTACGGGCCAGTTCGCGCACACCTTCAGTGGTGTCCAGCACTAGATCAACTTTTGCGGACATTCGACCAAGTTCTAGCGCAATCTGCGCACTCGACTCACCGTATCCAGTTCCACGAACCTGAGCTAAGTACATCGCGAATAAATAGCAAGCAACGATTTGGGTCAGAAATGCCTTAGTTGAAGCAACAGCAACTTCAGGACCAGCGATTGTGTAGATCACTGAATCGCTCTCTCGTGGGATGGTGGACCCATTGCTATTGCAGATTGCTAGTACTTTGGCACCTTGTTCGCGGGCGTATCTCATCGCCATCAATGTGTCCATAGTTTCACCAGACTGCGAGATTGCAATGACCAACGTGCTGGCGGTTAAAATCGGATCACGATAACGGAACTCACTTGCAAGCTCGACTTCGCATGGAACGCGAGTCCAATGTTCAATCGCATACTTTGCAATCAGCCCGGAGTGATATGCAGTGCCACAGGCGGTAATGATAATTTTGTCAACATTTTTCAAATACTCATCAGAAAGATTTAGGCCCTCGAGAGCAACTTTTCCGTTTTCGTCAATGCGACCAATTAGCGTGTCTGCCACCGCTTTTGGCTGTTCAGCAATCTCTTTAAGCATGAACAGGTCATAGCCATTTTTCTCGGCAGCTGATGCATCCCAAGTAACTTCATATTCAGTTACCTCTACTGGGTTGCCAAAGAAATCGGTAACAACAATGTCACTCGGCGTAATCTCGACAACCTGGTCTTGCCCCAACTCAATTGCTGATTTGGTGTGTGCGATGAAGGCAGCAACATCTGAGGCTAGGAAGTTCTCGCCAACGCCGCGACCGACCACCAATGGTGAGTTCCGACGGGCTGCAACAACTAAATCAGGAGTACTGGCCTCCACTGCAACGAGTGTGAACGCGCCAGTGAGCCGCTGACATACTGCTCGCATCGCATCAGCCAGGTTTGCGGACAGTGGCATTTGGTCGGCCAGTAGGTGGGCCACAATTTCGGTATCAGTCTCACTGCGCAAAGTAACGCCGCGGGCGAGCAACTCGTCACGCAGTACTGCAAAATTCTCAATGATGCCGTTATGGATAACGGCGATAGAGCCATCTTCACTTACATGAGGGTGGGCATTAACATCGTTCGGTGCGCCATGAGTTGCCCAGCGAGTGTGGCCAATCGCAGTATGTGAGAGCGTAAAGGGAGCCTGATCAATTTCGGACTCGAGGTTGGTTAACTTGCCAGCTTTTTTGCGGGTTTCGATGGTTCCGTTGGCCACAATTGCCACACCGGCTGAGTCGTAGCCGCGGTATTCAAGCCGACGAAGGCCATCGACAACTACAGTACTTGCTTGCTGAGTTCCGACGTAGCCAACGATTCCACACATGTTCCTAATTCTACTTAGTAACTACAAGGAACAGTGTTCTTGCACGAGCTTAGCTAGGTCCTGCGCCACTTGCTGGGCTTTTTCTGCCGTAGCTGCTTCGACCATTACTCGAATAACTGGCTCGGTGCCACTCGGTCGTAATAAAACGCGACCAGAATCTCCGAGTTCATTCTCGACTTCGGCAATCGCCTGCATAACCACTGGCTTAGCAGTCGCGGCCTTGTCTACGCCCTTTACGTTTATTAGCACTTGAGGCAGACGGGTGACCAAAGAGGCCAACTCACCTAAAGACTTGTTTGCATATTTCATTTCAGCCATTAGCTGCAACGCAGTCAAAACCCCATCACCAGTTGTTGCAAAATCAGATAACACGACATGGCCACTTTGCTCTCCACCGAGATTGAATCCAGATTCGCGCATTGCTTCAAGGACATAACGATCTCCAACTGCAGTTGCGATGACTTCGATCTCTCGCTCGCGCATCGCGATTGTGAACCCGAGATTACTCATCACCGTGGCGACCACAGTGTTATTTACTAACTCCCCGCGCGACTTTCGGCCACTGGCCAAGATTGCCAATATCTGATCACCGTCAACAAAATTACCTTGGGCATCAACAGCCAGGCACCGGTCTGCATCGCCATCGTGGGCAATACCTAAATCGGCCCCATACTCGGTGACTGCAGCAATGACGTCAGCCATGTGCGTTGAGCCGCAGTCTTCATTTATGTTGTAGCCATTTGGTTCACAATGAATCGAAATGACTCGAGCACCTGCGCGACGATAAATTTCTGGACCCACCACGCTGGCCGCGCCGTTAGCTCCATCAACCACAACAGTTAAGCCATCGAGTGTGCCAGTGAAGCTTGAAAGCACGTGGTCAACATAATTGGCAACAAGCGTTTCGTCGGTGCGAATCCGTCCAACTGCCGCGCCAACTGGCAATTCAGTTGTCACTGTGAGGTGTGCTTCAATTGCATCTTCAATTTCATCGGCTAGCTTGTGACCACCGCGGGCAAAAAACTTGATCCCATTATCTGGCATTGCATTGTGACTAGCAGAAAGCATCACACCAAGGTCGGCGCCAGTGATATCGGTTAGGTAGGCGACCGCGGGAGTCGGCACAACTCCGATATCTATTACATCTACGCCAGCACTAGCTAAACCAGCCGATACTGCCGCCTGCAGGAATTCGCCGCTTACTCGTGGGTCGCGTCCAACAATGGCAAAAGGGCGATCGCCAGACTGGTTGAGAAAATCACTATTTTCAGCGAGAACTTGTGCTGCAGACACTCCTAGTGAAGTGGCAAGAGCAGCCGTTAATTGACCATTCGCTAACCCGCGAACACCATCGGTGCCAAAAAGGCGCGAGGCCATTGATTAACGCTTTGAGAACTGAGGCGCCTTGCGAGCCTTCTTAAGACCGTACTTCTTACGCTCTTTAACTCGTGCATCACGAGTTAGGAAGCCAGCCTTCTTCAGGTCGCCACGGTTACCCTCAACGTCGATTTCATTCAAGCAACGCGCCACGCCTAGACGAAGTGCGCCAGCCTGGCCAGATGTTCCGCCACCATGAAGGCGAGCAATTACGTCATAAGCGCCATCGAAGTTCAAAGTCTTGAATGGTTCGTTAACCAACTGCTGATGAACCTTGTTTGGGAAATAGTCTTCAAGCGTGCGGCCATTGATGGTCCAACGTCCGGTGCCTGGAACTAGACGTACACGAGCAACTGCTTCTTTGCGGCGACCTGTTGCAAGTGCCTTCTTGTCTGGCGCGATGCGCGCTTCGCGAGGTGCAGGTGCAGACTCGGTGGTGTAACTCGATACTGCTTCTAGAGCCTCATCGGTATCTAGCACTTCAACGGTGTCCAGATCGCTTTGCGTCATGATTTCTCTTTCTATCTAATTCTTGAGGCGCTTACTGCGCGACCTGTGTGATTTCGAATGGCTGTGGGTTTTGTGCAGTATGCGGATGAGTTGGTCCAGCATAAACTTTTAGCTTTGAGATCTGAGCGTTGCCCAGTTTGTTATGCGGCAACATTCCCTTGACTGCCTTTTCAACTGCGCGTCGAGGATCGGTTGCCAATAATTCAGCGTAGTTAGTCGCGCGCAAGCCGCCTGGGAAACCAGAGTGGCGGTAGTCCATCTTCTGCTGCAATTTAGAGCCTGACAATGCCACCTTCTCAGCGTTGATGACGACTACGAAGTCACCAGTGTCAACGTGTGCGGAAAAGATTGTCTTATGCTTGCCACGTAGCAAGTTAGCAACCTGTGATGCCAGACGACCGAGCACAATGTCGGTTGCGTCAATGACGTGCCAGTTGCGAGTGATATCGCCTGGCTTTGGGGTGTACGTACGCACTTGTCAGCCTTACTTTTGTTGTTCGAGGGGCGCTCATTTGAGCAGTCGAACCTGCTTAGAAAAACAGGCGCGACTTCAAAGATTACCCGCATTTACAGGCTTTGGTCAAAATGAGCCTAGGAAATCAGGGATTTTGCCGATTTTGGCTAATTTAGCAGTTCCCAGTGCTCAACTTCTGGCGGATTTGCAAAGAACGGACCGATCAAAGCCCGCCACTGGACAAAGAGTTCTGACTCACGAAAGCCCACTGTATGGTCCTCCACGGTATCCCAGGCAAGACTGAGTAGGTAGACATTTGGCCGTTCCACTCCCCGATGAACATAGATGTCATTGAAGCCTTTAGCCTGTGCAACTACATTCTTGGCTTCACTCAGGGCAGTCTCGAATGCGGCTTCTTGGCCGGGCAGAATCTCGATTTGGGCAGTCTCAATAATCACAAGTTGATGCTACCTTGCTGCGCGCTTAGCATCCCAAACTGGGTCTATTGAGCTTTGTACTGTGGCATCACTGCCGAAAATTAAGAATCGATCGAAGGACTTAGCGAACCATCGATCATGCGTGACAGCTAAAACGGTTCCTTCAAATGCCTCTAGTGCCAGCTCAAGTGACTGGGCGGATTCTAAATCCAAGTTGTCGGTTGGCTCATCAAGCAAAAGCAGAGTCGCACCCGAGAGTTCAAGCAGCAGAATCTGGAACCGTGCTTGTTGTCCACCCGAAAGTTGGTCGAAGAGCTGTTCTGATGCTTGAGCAAGGCCGTAGCGATCAAGTGAGCGTGCTGCCGCTTCCCGTTGCATGCCAGAACGATGCTCATCGCCGCGATGCAAAATGTCGAGCAAACTTCGCTGTGCGAGTTCTGGATGATGATGAGTTTGTGCAAACCAACCAGGGCGCACTCTGGCACCAAGTTTTGCCAATCCGCTGTGCGCAACTGGCTCAATTGTTAAGTCGCTTACCGGCAGATGCTCGGACTCCGGTGAGGTTCCGCCAGCAGCTAGTAGGCGAAGGAAGTGGCTCTTGCCCGAGCCATTTGCGCCAAGCACACCGATGCGCTCGCCAAACCAGATCTCGGCATTAAACGGTTTCACTAGGCCAGTTAGCTCCAGTTCTTCACAAACCACAGCACGTTTTCCGGTGCGACCACCTTTGATGCGCATCTTCAGATTCTGTTCAATCGGAATTGCCTGGGGAGGGCCAATTTCCTCAAACATTCGCAGCCGGGTACGCGCAGCCTGCAATCTTGAAGCTAGTCCGTCATTGAACTTTGCCTTGACGGCATACATCTGCACGAGGTCTTTAATTTTCTGATGCTCTTCATCCCACCTGCGCCTGAGTTCCTCCAGGCGAGCAAAGCGATCACGGCGCACATCTGCATAAGTGGCAAAGCTGCCACCATGCGTCCAAATTGAGTTCCCAGCTGTGCCCAGTTCAACGGTGACAATGTGAGTTGCTGCCTGAGTCAACAGTTCCCGGTCGTGACTAACTAGCAGCACGGTCTTCTTTGTCGCTCGCAGTTCCTCTTCAAGCCACTGTTTGCCGGGTACATCGAGATAATTGTCCGGCTCATCTAGAAGCAACACTTCATCAGTTCCGCGCAAAAGTGCCTCAAGCACTAATCGCTTCTGCTCGCCGCCCGAGAGCGTACCCGCCGAACGGTACTGCGCCTGTTCAAACGGAAGTTGCAATGCCTTCACGGTGCAGACGTCCCACAGCACCTCGAGGTCATATCCGCCCACATCCGCCCAGTCTGAAATCGCTTGGGCATAAGCCATCTGATTCTTCTCACTGTTATCGCTTGTCATTGCCTCAAGGCTCTGGTCAATGCGAGCAGCTACTTTACGAACTGCCGGTGGGGCAACGGTTAGCAACAAGTCCTTAACTGTTCCATCGGTCATATGGCCGACGAATTGACGCATTACTCCCAATGTCCCAGTACAGGTGATCGACCCCTCTTGATTAGGCATATCGCCGGCAATCATTTTCATGAGTGTGGTTTTGCCCGAGCCATTCGCGCCAATCAGTGCAGTCACGGAGCCGTCGCCAACCCGGAATGAGACATCCAGCAGCAGAATGCGGCCATCCGCAAGCGTGTGGGTTACATGCGCAACCTCAAGGTGTGCCATCAGCAGCCCTAACCCGCAGTGTCTCCCTCACCCGGTCGGCGTACTCCGATGGCGCTGGATACTCAACGCTTTCAAAAGTTAAGCCCATGGGCGGAGCTGCAAAAATTTCTGGTTGTCGCACTTCTGCCTCAAGATATTCGGTGATCCACTCGACTGGGCGCTTACCTTCGCCCACGGCAAGGACTGCGCCAACAAGTCCACGCACCATTGAATAACAGAAGGCATCGGCTTTAATATCGGCGCGAATCAGGCCCTCACGGGTTATCTGCCAGTCAAAGCGCAGCAAAGTGCGGATAGTTGTTGCACCTTCGCGTTTACGACAGAAGGCGGCAAAGTTATGCAGGCCGAGTAGGCGTTGACTTGCTTGTTGCATCGCATCCACATCTAGCGGCAGCCAACTTCTATGGGCGCGATCGCGCAGGAGTGGATTGCGACCATTCAGGTAAATCAAGTACGAATAATTTCGAGCCAGCGCGGAAAATCTTGCATCAAAGTCTGCGGTAGTGACTTCCAGGTCTAGAAAGGCCACATCCTCGGACAAGATGGAATTAAATTTGTAAACCAAATCTTTCATTTCCATCAGTGATTCGGTTGGAATATCGAAGTGCACGACTTGTCCACGCGCATGCACACCCGCATCGGTTCGGCCTGCGCACTGAACCGCTACTTGCTCCAGCCGTAGCACTGTGGCCACTGCATACTCAACTTCGGCTTGGACTGTTCGCTTATCTGGTTGAATCCCCCAGCCAGAGAACTCTTTTCCGTCGTATGCCAAAGTACCCCGTAAACGAATGAGCCCCTCTTGCACGCTGGCAAAAAGGGGCTCATTCATTTGAACTATTGTTACTGAAAGTTTTAGCCTTCAGTGGTCTCTTCGGTCGCTTCAGCTGAAACTTCTTCAGCCACGACTTCGTCCGCGGCTTCAGCCGGAGTTTTGTCAACCGCAACATCTTCAGCGTCATCAGTGGCTGCAGATTCAGCTTCGATTGCTTCTACCTCTTCAACGGCTGCCTGTTCTTCGACAGAGTCAACAACTTCATCAACCGGTGTTTCCACAACTTCTTCAACGGCTGGAGCTGCCTTAGCGGCTACCTTCGTTGCTGCAGTTGCCTCACGAACAATGGCTTCAGCTAGCGGCTCACACAATTCAATGATTGCCATCGGTGCGTTGTCACCCTTGCGAGGACCAACTTTAACGATGCGAGTGTAACCACCCTGGCGGTGCTCAAATCGTGGACCAATTTCGCTGAACAGTGTGTGTACAACATCCTTGTTGCGGATAACGGTTAGGACCCGGCGGCGAGCGTGAAGATCGCCCTTCTTAGCAAAGGTCACCAAACGCTCTGCAACCGGGCGTAAGCGTCGAGCGCGTGCCTCGGTTGTAGTGATGCGACCATGCTCGAACAATGCGGTTGCAAGGTTCGCCAAAATTAGACGTTCATGCGATGCGCTTCCGCCCATACGCGCGCCTTTAGATGGCCTTGGCATATTCTTCTCCTGTCAGTGCTGACTGGGAATGAGAACTCTTAGAGTTGCTCATCCTCAGCGAAACTTTGATCGTCGTCTGCGGTGTCGTCTCCTGTTGGTGCAGCAGTTGCTGGTGCATCAGAGAATACGACTACGTCTTCTTCGTCCTCATCGTCAAACGCACTTGCGTACTGACTTGGGTCGAATCCTGGAGGGCTGTCCTTAAGTGCAATACCCATTGATGCGAGTTTGTCTTTAACCTCATCAATTGACTTAGCACCAAAGTTGCGGATGTCCATTAGGTCTGCTTCACTGCGCGTGATCAATTCACCAACGGTGTGAATTCCTTCACGCTTCAAGCAGTTGTATGAGCGAACAGTTAAGTCGAGGGCTTCAACCGGCATGCTCAGCTGGCCAGCATCAAACTGCTCGCTTACTGATGGGCCAATTTCAATGCCTTCTGCTTCAACATTAAGTTCGCGAGCAAGACCGAATAGTTCAACCAGAGTTGAACCAGCAGATGCAACAGCGTCGCGTGGGCTGATTGAACCCTTGGTCTCGACATCAAGCACTAGCGAGTCGAAGTCGGTGCGCTGCTCAACACGAGTTGCCTCAACCTTGTACATCACCTTAAGTACTGGTGAGTAAATTGAATCAACTGGAATGCGGCCAATTTCGCCACCGCTTGCTTTGTTGTTAGCGGCAGATACATAGCCGCGACCCTGTTCAACGATGATCTGAATATCAAGCTTTCCCTTGCCATTAAGGGTTGCGATGTAAAGCTCTGGATTGAAGATTTCAACGCCCGCTGGTGGCTGAATGTCAGCTGCAGTTACTGCACCTGGACCTTGCTTGCGCAGGTACAGCTCAACTGGTTCATCAAACTGAGATGAAACCACAAGGTTCTTGAGGTTCAGAATCAGTTCGGTGATGTCTTCCTTAACACCTTCAACGGTGGTGAATTCATGCAAAACACCTTCAACCTTGATGCTGGTGATTGCAGCACCCGGAATTGACGAAAGCAGGGTGCGACGAAGTGAGTTGCCCAATGTGTAGCCGAAGCCTGGCTCTAGTGGAGCAAGGGTAAAGCGTGAACGGGTTTCACTTAGTACTTCTTCTTTTAGTTCTGGGCGGACTGAGATCAGCACAGTTTCTTCCTTCCAGCGACAACCTCTATTTGAAGTCGCATTTTGTAGGTTTACTTAGAGTAAAGTTCAACGATTAACTGTTCTTGTACCTGCGTGTCGATAACTTCACGGGTAGGTAGCGAGTGAACTAAGACGCGCATTCCGGCCGGAATAACTTCCAACCAAGCTGGCACAGTGCGTTCACCAATTTCGGCGTATGCAACCTGGAATGGGGTTAATTCAACTGACGCTGGGCGCAACTGAATTACATCATTCGGGCTAACACGGTATGACGGGATGTCAACCTTTTTGCCGTTGACCAAGAAGTGTCCGTGACGAACAACCTGGCGGGCCATGTCGCGACTCTTTGCAAAGCCGGCGCGGTAGACAACATTGTCAAGACGACTTTCAAGAATGCGAAGCAGGTTTTCACCAGTCTTGCCGTGTTTACGGCTAGCTTCTTCGTAGTAGTTGCGGAACTGCTTCTCTAGCACACCGTAAATACGGGCAGCCTTCTGCTTCTCACGCATCTGTAATAAGTACTCAGATTCCTTCGCACGGTTGCGGCCATGCTGACCCGGTGGGTAAGGACGAGACTCCATCGGGCACTTAGGTGATTCACACTTAGAGCCCTTGAGGAATAATTTGGTTTTTTCGCGACGGCAACGCTTGCAGTCTGCTCCGGTATAACGAGCCATTAGTTTTTACTCTCCTACTATCGAAACGTCAGACGCGGCGGCGCTTTGGCGGGCGGCAACCGTTATGAGGGACTGGGGTGGTGTCTTGGATTGTTCCGACTTCAAGACCTGAGGCCTGTAGTGAACGGATCGCCGTTTCGCGACCTGAGCCCGGGCCTTTAACAAACACATCTACTTTGCGCATGCCATGTTCCATTGCGCGCTTGGCAGCTGCTTCTGCAGCCATCTGTGCGGCGAATGGAGTGCTCTTACGGCTACCTTTGAAGCCCACCTGACCTGCAGATGACCATGCGATAACCGCGCCAGTTGGATCGGTGATTGAAACGATTGTGTTGTTGAATGTGCTCTTGATGTAGGCCTGGCCCACAGCAACATTCTTCTTCTCTTTGCGGCGGATCTTCTTAGCGCCCGCTGCAGCAGCTTTCTTTGGAGGCATTGGTTCCTTTTCCTAATTCTCGGGGAAGCAGGTCGACTACTTAGTCGCCTTCTTCTTTCCAGCCACGGTCTTCTTAGGACCTTTACGGGTACGGGCATTTGTGTGGGTGCGCTGTCCATGAACAGGCATTCCACGACGATGACGGATTCCTTGGTATGAGCCAATCTCCACTTTGCGACGAATGTCAGCTTGTACTTCGCGTCGAAGGTCACCTTCGATTTTGAAGTTCGCTTCAATGTATTCACGAAGTGGAACTAGTTGCTCATCAGTCAGATCCTTGACGCGCAAATCTGGGCTGATGCCGGTTGCTGCGAGGACTTCGTCCGCGCGGGTACGGCCAATGCCATAAATGTAAGTAAGTGCAATCTCTAGACGCTTTTCGCGTGGGAGATCAACACCAACAAGGCGTGCCATCAGGCGTTACTCATTTCTTTTCATGTCAAAGGTCTGGCACGATTCATCGGTCCTTGCCGCCTGACAAGGTCTCTAGCCTTTGATCGCCTAGAGGTGCCGTCCACCACAGCACGCACGCGTACTCGATGGGATCGGATGAATCGTCTTGTGGTACCGACTAACCTTGACGCTGTTTGTGGCGTGGGTTCTCACAAATAACCATGACGACACCATGACGACGAATGACTTTACACTTATCGCACATTGGCTTTACTGAGGGATTAACCTTCACTGTTTCCGTCCTGCTTACTTGTACCGATACACAATTCGTCCACGAGTCAGATCGTATGGAGATAGCTCCACAATCACTTTGTCGTCTGGCAGGATACGAATGTAGTGCATTCGCATCTTGCCTGAAATGTGTGCAAGTACTTTGTGGCCATTTTCCAACTCGACTCGGAACATAGCGTTCGGAAGCGATTCGGTGATGGTGCCTTCGAGTTCGATGGCGCCGTCTTTTTTGGCCATAAAGGTTTTTGCACTCCTTGGACTTGACTTCGGAATTTTCCGAGAGCCAACGCAAGACTTTACGGCAAAACCCTACTAAATAGGAAATCGAGCCAATATTGCCAAGAAAAAACCCACAATTTCCAGTGGCCGATGCAGCAATGTTTACCGACTAAACCCCATGGGGAGCGCAGCGCTTCCGTCGCGCACTTTCCGGCAGAAAACCCCATAACTAGCGGTTTTACTCGGAGGTCTCGCCCTTTTTCAGGCTAATTTGAGCGACTGCGACAAAGGCCCGGACCAGGGCTGCGATAAAAATGAAATCGATAACAATCTGAGCACTAACCAAAAGCCGTGCCACATCCGATTGGGCAACAATGTCGCCATAACCAACCGTGCCAAAAGTGACGATTGTGAAGTAGAGCGCTGAAGTATGCGTCAAAGCAACACTGAACGAGGCGCTCTCTATGTGGGACATTGCCAGATAGGTGCCCGAGAATAAACAGATAAATTTCACCAGGACGATAACTAGTGCTTCCAACGCTTTCAATTGCGGCACTTGCGCAGTCATGATTCGGCGAATAAATAATGCGACTATTAGTCCAAGCACCACCAGACCGACCAACAGTCGAACTACGGCGTGACTATTTTGCGCAATGCCATTGAATGGGATGGTGAAAAAGATCGCGATTGAGGCAGCAGAAAAGCCCAAAATCACAAGAGTCGACTTCAAGATTTCTCGTCGCAATTCTGCGCGACTTAATTCAGCAATTTTCCGCGGACTCATCTTCTACTCCCCCTAATGTCTTGAGCCTAAAGCAGTCGCTCATCGAAGTAGGGAATTTGGCTCGAAAGAAATTTCCACCTAGCCACGAGCTATAGCAGGACTGGCGATACCGTGAGCAGCAAAGTACTGACCTCCGCCGTCGATCGCAGTAAGCACCCACGGACCCTCTTCGGTGATCGCAACAGTGTGCTCCCAATGACTCGCCCAGGACTTGTCGTCGGTAACTACGGTCCAGTCATCATCCAGGGTGTGAACGTGCTGTTCGCCGAGTGTGACCATCGGCTCAATCGCTAGTGCCATGCCCGCTTCAAGGATTGGACCCTGTCCAGGCTGGCCATAATTCGGGACCGATGGATCCATGTGCATTTTGCTGCCAATGCCATGACCGACGAAATCTTCGAGGATCCCGTAAGGGCCAGCATTGCGAACCACTTGCTCGACGCCATGGCTGATGTCGCTTAGGTGATTGCCGATTACTGCCTTACTTAAACCGGCCCAAAGTGCTGACTTCGTCACCGCGCTAAGTTTTTTAACATCGTCGCTGCAAGTGCCGATTTCAATCGTGATGGCCGCGTCCCCGTGCCAGCCGTCAATGATTGCTCCGAAATCTACTGAAAGGATGTCGCCGTCATTTAGGACGCGATCGTTTGGAATTCCATGAACCACTTCGTCATTAACTGACGCGCAAATTACGGCCGGATACCCGTAATAACCCAAGAACGAGGAGACCGCACCCGCTCGTTTGAGTTCTTCGCGAGCAATGAGATCGAGTTGGTTTGTAGTAACACCTGGCCCAGCTTCACTTTTGAGCCGAGCAAGAGTGTGGCCGACCACCAGTCCAGCCTTGCGCATGATTTCAAGCTGGGTCGGGGTTTTAATTTCGATCTTATTTTTACGACCAAACATGGTCACTACACATTCAGAGCAGCAAGTATGCGCGCAGAAACTTCGTCGATAGAACCGAGGCCATCAACGGCGAATAAGATGCCACGACCCGTGTACAGGTCAATCAGAGGCGCTGTCTGCTCTTCGTACACCTCAAGCCGACGCCGAATTACTTCCTCAGTGTCATCGGCGCGACCTTGCTCCTGTGCGCGGTTCAAAAGACGGGCAACAACCTCATCGGTTTCGGCGGTGAGCACCAGCACTTTATCGAGAGACTCTTGACCAAGCATGGAATCAAGCTCAACAACCTGCGCAGTCGTGCGAGGGTAGCCATCAAGTAAGAATCCATCGGTAGCGTCGCTGTGCGTTAACCGATCACGCACCATGTCATTAGTCACCGAATCTGGCACATATTCGCCAGCATCCATGTATTTTTTTGCTTCTGCGCCAAGCGCAGTCCCCTCAGACAGGTTTGCCCGGAATAAGTCACCTGTGGAGATGTGTGGAATGCCGAGTCTGCTCGCGATAATAGCCGCTTGCGTACCTTTTCCTGCTCCGGGCGGGCCCATTATGAGCAGGCGCATTACTTCAAGAAACCTTCGTAATTGCGCTGCTGAAGCTGGCTTTCGATCTGCTTCACAGTGTCCAAGCCAACGCCAACCATGATCAGCAAACTTGTTCCACCGAAAATGAAACGCTTGCCTACGCCCAAAACATCGAAAGCGATGTACGGAATGGTTGCAATTAATCCTAGATACAGCGCACCAGGCAGTGTGATGCGATTCAGTACATAAGCCAAGTAATCCGAGGTCGGCTTGCCCGCGCGAATACCGGGAATGAAGCCACCGTACTGTTTCATGTCGTCGGCTACTTCATCTGGATTGAAAGTAATTGAGACATAGAAGTACGCGAAGAAAACAATGAGGAGGAAGTTCGCAACTAGGTACGCCTGGCGACCTGGCGCGAAATTAGTTAGCACCCAGTTGGCCCAAGGTGCGGTTGAACCAGTCAAGTTGACAACAAGCGATGGTAAATAAAGCAGCGATGATGCGAAGATGACTGGAATAACACCAGCCATATTTACCTTGATCGGCAAGTAGGTTGAGGTTCCGCCATAGGAGCGGCGACCAATTTGACGCTTCGCGTACTGTACTGGAATGCGGCGCTGAGCCTGCTCCACAAATACAACGGCGCCGATGGTTACGAGGCCGATGGCCAAGGTAACGAAGAACTTGAAGGAGCCGTCCATTTTGAAGATGTTGATCAGCTGGCCCGGGAAGGTTGCGATGATCGATGTGAAAATCAAGATGGACATACCGTTGCCAACGCCACGATCCGTAATCAACTCACCGAGCCACATGATCATGGCGGTACCAGCAGTCATAATGACGACCATGGTTAGAAGCATCTGCAAGGACTGATTCGGAACGAGATTCTGGTTACAGCCCTGCAATAGTCGGTTGCCACCGCTGGCAGTGGTGGTTCGAGCAAGCGTGATAATCGTGGTTGACTGAAGAATAGCCAGACCGATCGTCAAGTAACGCGTGTACTGGGTAATCTTTGCCTGACCGGACTGGCCTTCTTTTTTAAGTGTTTCTAGACGCGGAATAACCACAGTTAGCAACTGAACAATAATGCTTGATGTGATGTACGGCATGATGCCAAGAGCAAACACCGAAAGCTGCAATAATGCGCCACCGCTGAATAAGTTGATCAGGCCGTAGAGCGAGTTATCTTTCACCTGATCTAGACAGGTGTGGACAGCGGTGTAACTAACCCCGGGAGTTGGCACTACTGAACCCAGACGGAATAGCGCGATGATGCCGAAAGTAAACAGCAACTTCTTACGCAGGTCTGGTGTTCTAAACGCTGCAGCAAATGCTCTTAACATCAGTGCCTCCCGGTGGTTAGGTTAGGTTGAATTAAATCGTGTTTGCGGTGCCGCCAGCAGCGACAATCTTTGCCTTAGCCGAATCAGAGTAAGCATCAACAGTCACGTTTACCGCTACCGAGATATCACCCTGGCCAAGAACCTTGACTAGTTCGCCCTTGCGAACAGCGCCGGCCTTAACTAGAGCTGCAACAGTTACGTCGCCACCTTGTGGGAACAGTGCATTAATCTGGGCAACATTTACTACCTGGAACTCAATACGGAACGGGTTCTTAAATCCCTTGAGCTTTGGTGAGCGCATGTGTAGTGGCATCTGGCCACCTTCGAAGCGCTCAGGTACCTGGTAACGAGCCTTTGTACCCTTGGTACCACGGCCAGCTGTCTTACCTTTGCTACCTTCACCACGACCAACGCGGGTCTTAGCAGTCTTGCTACCTGGAGCAGGACGTAGATGATGAACCTTGAGAGTCATTATTTGACCTCCTCGACTGTTACCAGATGACGAACCGCATTGACCATGCCAAGGATTTCTGGACGAGCTTCCTTAACAATTGAATCGCCAATGTGCTTTAGACCTAATGAGCGAAGTGAATCACGCTGATTCTGCTTGCCACCAATTTCAGATTTGATCTGAGTTACTTTGATCTGTGCAGCCATTACGCACCAACCTTTTCCGCACTCGCTCGCAATAGCGCCGCTGGTGCAACATCTTCAAGGGCTAGTCCACGACGGGCCGCAACCTGCTCTGGACGTTCAAGCAACTTCAATGCAGCAACAGTTGCATGCACGATGTTGATTGCATTGTCTGAACCAAGCGACTTACTTAGTACGTCATGAATGCCTGCGCACTCAAGTACTGCACGCACTGGGCCACCGGCAATAACACCAGTACCAGGAGCGGCAGGACGAAGCATTACGACGCCAGCAGCAGCCTCACCCTTGACTGGGTGTGGAATTGTGCTCTGGATGCGCGGAACTTCAAAGAAATTCTTCTTCGCTTCCTCGACGCCCTTAGCAATCGCTGCTGGAACTTCTTTCGCTTTTCCGTAGCCAACGCCAACTTTGCCGTTGCCGTCACCAACAACGACAAGCGCGGTGAAGCTAAAGCGACGACCACCCTTGACCACCTTGGAGACGCGGTTGATTGTGACTACACGCTCGATAAACGGACTCTTCTCGACAGGTGCCTGTCCACGACGATCGCCATCACGACGGTCACGACGCTCGCCGCCTTCGCGACCTTCGCCTCGTTGATTTCCAGCCATAACTAGTTTCCCTCTTCCTGGACGATCTAAAACTCGAGGCCGCCCTCGCGGGCGCCATCTGCTAGGGCCGCAACGCGACCGTGATACTTGTTACCACCGCGGTCAAAGACCACAGTATCTACACCGGCTGCTTTTGCACGAGAAGCAACAAGCTTGCCGACCTCGCGAGCCTTATCTGACTTAGCAGATGCAGCAACGCGCAAATCTTTTTCCATGGTGGAAGCAGATGCAACAGTCTGTCCCACAGTGTCGTCAACAACCTGAACAAAGATGTGACGAGCTGAGCGGGTTATGACCAGACGCGGACGAGCCGCGGTGCCACTTACCTTCTTGCGAACGCGAGTATGACGGCGCTTACGAGCAACAGCCTTTTTGTTACCTGAACCTAATTTGGTGACGACAGACATTACTTCTTACCTGCCTTTCCAGCCTTGCGGCGAATAACTTCACCTTGATAACGGATACCTTTTGCCTTGTACGGATCTGGCTTACGCAGCTTGCGAATGTTGGCAGAAACCTCGCCCACTAACTGCTTATCGATGCCCGATACCTGGAACCGAGTTGGGGTCTCAACGTTGAAGCTGATTCCCACTGGAGCATCCACTTTTACTGGGTGGCTGAAGCCAAGTGCAAACTCTAAGGTCTGACCTGCTAGCGCAACACGGTAACCAGTGCCGGTGATTTCCAAAGTCTTGGTGTAGCCATCAGTGACGCCGATAACCATGTTTGAGATCAAAGTGCGAGTTAGACCATGTAGTGAACGACTAGTGCGCTCATCATTCGGACGAACAACGGCAATCTGACCCTCTTCGGTGCGCTCGACAACGATTGGCTCGGCAACAGTGTGGTTCAAAGTTCCCTTTGGACCCTTAACCGTAATCAGCTGGCCATCAATGTTGATTTCTACACCGCTTGGGATTGTGATTGGTAAACGACCAATACGTGACATGTCAGACCCGCCTTACCAGACGTAGGCGAGGACTTCCCCACCTACACCCTTCGACTCGCACTGACGATCAGTAAGTAGACCGTTAGAAGTTGAGATGATTGCCACACCAAGGCCACCGAGTACGCGTGGAAGAGCAGTGCTCTTCGCGTAAACACGCAAACCAGGCTTGGATACGCGACGAACACCGGCGATTGACTTTTCGCGGTTAGGTCCGTACTTCAGATCAATGTTCAGGCTCTTACCGACAGTTTCATCATTTACTGTGAAACCTGCGATGTAACCTTCGCGCTTCAAAATCTCGGCAATATGCTCTTTGATTTTGGAGTGCGGCATTGACACCGACTCTTTGTGAGCCGAATTAGCATTACGCACACGCGTTAGCATGTCCGCAATCGGATCGGTCATTGTCATTGGCTTTTCGCCCTTCTCACCGCGGTATCCTCTTCGGACCTACGGTGTGTTGTTGTTTACCAGGAGCTCTTAGTGATGCCGGGAAGTTCACCACGGTGTGCCATCTCACGGAAGCACACGCGGCAAAGGCCGAATTTACGGTAGACAGCATGTGGACGTCCACAACGCTGGCATCGGGTGTAGCCGCGCACTTTGAATTTCGGGGTGCGCTCTGCTTGATTGCGTAGACCAGTTTTTGCCATGGCTTAAGCCTCCTTAAACGGGAAGCCCAGTTGCTTTAGCAATGCTCGGCCTTCTTCATCGTTAGCAGCTGAGGTAACTAGCGTGATATCCATACCACGCTGGCGATCAACTGAATCCTGATTGATTTCGTGGAACATAACCTGCTCGGTCAAACCGAAGGTATAGTTTCCGCGACCATCGAACTGCTTTGGCGATAGACCGCGGAAGTCCCTGATTCGAGGAAGGGCAAGGGTTAGCAGGCGGTCCAAGAACTCCCACATGCGATCGCCACGAAGTGTGACGTGCGCACCAATTGGCATACCTTCACGCAACTTGAACTGTGCAATTGAAAGACGAGCCTTAGTTACCTGTGGCTTCTGGCCAGTGATTGCGGTTAGGTCGCGAATTGCGCCTTCAATCAACTTCGAGTCACGAGCAGCTTCACCAACACCCATGTTCACAACGATTTTGGTGAGACCGGGAATCTGCATTTTGTTGCTGAAATTGAACTCAGCCTGAAGCGCAGGAGCGATTTCGCTGCGGTAACGCGCCTTTAGGCGAGGTACTTCGGTTGTAGTTGTAGACATTAGATGTCCTTTCCGGTGCGACGAGCAACCCGAACGCCACGTGAGCCTTCGTAGGTTGTGCCATCAGCACGAGTCTTTGTTACTTCATCGCGACGGGCACCAACGCGAGTTGGCTTTCCATCAACAATTAGCTGCACGTTTGACACGTTAATTGGGGCTTCAACGGTTTCAATGCCACCGACAACAGCGCCACGAGCAGTCGTTGTCTGACGTACGTGACGCTTCATCCGGTTTACGCCTTCAACAATGATCTTGTTGGTGTCAGCATTAACCGAAAGAACTGTGCCGCGCACACCCTTGTCTTTACCTGCGATTACTAAAACTTCATCACCAGTTTTGATTTTCATTACAAAACCTCCGGTGCTAGAGAGATGATCTTCATGAACTTCTTATCGCGAAGTTCGCGGCCAACTGGACCAAAGATACGAGTTCCACGGGGTTCGCCGTCAGCTTTGAGGATTACTGCTGCGTTCTCATCAAACTTGATGTACGAACCGTCTGGACGACGACGCTCTTTAGTTGTGCGAACCACAACTGCCTTCACGACATCACCCTTCTTTACGTTGCCGCCAGGAATTGCATCCTTAACGGTGGCAACAACAATGTCACCAATTCCGGCGTAGCGACGTGCTGAACCGCCCAACACGCGGATAACCAAGATTTCCTTAGCTCCGGTGTTGTCAGCAACACGAAGTCGCGACTCTTGCTGAATCACTTTTGTCCCCTACCCTTACTTGGCCTTCTCGAGAATCTCGACCATACGCCAGCGCTTGGTAGCACTGAGTGGACGAGTTTCCATTAACAAAACACGATCGCCGATGCCAGCGCTGTTGTTCTCATCGTGCGCCTTCAACTTGCTGGTGCGACGAACAACTTTGCCGTACAACGGGTGCTTGAAGCGGTCTTCAACGGCTACAACGATGGTCTTATCCATCTTGTCGCTCACTACTAGACCTTCGCGAACCTTACGGTCTCCGCGATCTACTGCTTCACTCATGCGCTAACCTCACTGCCTTCAACTGGTGTAATACCGAGCTCGCGTTCACGCATCACGGTGTACACGCGTGCGATGTCCTTACGAACGATACGCAAGCGACCATGGCTTTCTAGCTGGCCTGTGGCTGCCTGAAAACGTAGGTTGAACAATTCTTCTTTGGCTTCGCGCAACTTCGAGACTAGCTCGTCGTTAGCAAGACCACGCAAATCATTTACGGTTGTGGTAGCCATTAGATTTCCTCTCGAGCCACAATGCGGCACTTCATCGGCAATTTGTGCATTGCGCGAGTTAGTGCTTCATGAGCGACCTTTTCGTTCGGGTACGCAATCTCGAACATCACGCGACCTGGCTTAACGTTGGCAACCCACCACTCCGGTGAACCCTTACCGGAACCCATTCGGGTTTCAGCTGGCTTCTTGGTTAGCGGGCGGTCTGGATAAATATTGATCCAAACTTTTCCGCCACGGCGGATGTGACGAGTCATGGCGATACGCGCAGACTCAATCTGGCGGTTAGTTACGTATGCAGGCTCAAGGGCTTGCAAACCCCACTGACCAAAAGTTACTGCGTTACCGCCCTTTGATGCGCCTGAGCGATCTGGGTGATGCTGCTTACGGTGCTTAACACGACGTGGAATCAACATGATTATGCCCCTTCCGTCACTGTGGCAACTGGTGCTGCTGCAACTGGAGCGGCACTTTCAGTGCGTGGTGCACGTGGAGTACGAGGTGCCTTGCCAGCACGTGAGGCCGCAGCTGCCTGCTCACGCTCTGCACGCGAACCAAGCGCGTCGCCCTTGTAGATCCAAACTTTCACACCAATGCGACCGAAAGTTGTGCGAGCTTCGTAGAATCCGTAGTCGATGTCCGCGCGAAGGGTATGCAATGGCACTCGTCCTTCACGGTAGAACTCGCGGCGACTCATTTCAGCGCCACCTAGACGGCCAGATACCTGAATACGAATTCCCTTTGCGCCCGACTTAAGTGCACTCTGCATGCTCTTCTTCATAGCGCGACGGAATGAAACGCGGCTCGAAAGCTGCTCAGCAACACCCTGAGCGACCAACTGTGCTTCAACTTCTGGGTTCTTGACCTCAAGCACGTTTAGCTGAACCTGCTTGCCGGTTAGTTTCTCCAACCGGCCACGAAGTACATCAGCAGCCTCGCCACGGCGACCGATTACGATGCCTGGGCGTGCGGTATGAATGTCGACGCGAACGCGATCACGGGTGCGCTCGATTTCAACGCGAGCGATACCCGCACGCTCCATGCCCGTAGCCATGAGTGCGCGAATCTTCACGTCTTCAGCGACATAGTCGCGGTAACGCTCGCCCTTCTTCTGTGAATCTGCAAACCACTTAGAGCGGTAATCAGTAGTAATACCTAGGCGGAAACCATAGGGGTTAATTTTTTGACCCACGATTAACCCTTCTTCTGAGAATCAGCGGTAACTGATTCGACTACGACGGTGATGTGACTTGTACGCTTCAGAATCTGCCCGGCACGACCTTGCGCACGTGGACGGAAACGTTTCATGGTGGGACCTTCATCAACATAAGCCTCTGAGATCACCAGGGTGCGAGGATCAAGGTTGTAGTT
>Ga0304729_1000703_pt1 | contig 23530 bp, 20 predicted proteins | sample C_131016_MF_Meta_FD_190475 | JGI IMG/M metagenome (GOLD analysis project Ga0304729, IMG submission 190475) | Freshwater microbial communities from Lake Croche, Canada to study carbon cycling - C_131016_MF_MetaG (v2) (version 2) | ecosystem: Environmental > Aquatic > Freshwater > Lake | place... | reverse complement strand
CTCGGACACATCGCGGCCTGGACTGTCAGCATCGTTTTCGGTGTCCTTCTGCTAAGTGCCGTGAACACGGCGATCGTGGCGCTGAGCGGAATTTCCTTCCTGATGGCCCGCGACCAGGAGATGCCGCCGATCTTTGCAAAGCTGAACTCCTTCGGCGTCCCGAATGCCGGCCTTTTCTTCGCCGTCCTTGTGCCTGCCGGTCTGGTCATCGCTGTCAGCGACATGTCGGGTCTTGCCGATCTCTATGCGGTAGGCGTGGTGGGAGCCATTGCGGTGAATCTTGGAGCAACCAGCACGGACTGGAAGCTTGCCCTGAAAAATCACGAGCGCGCCCTCATGTTCGTGACCTTTGTAATCATGGCAGTGATTGAGATCTCCCTCTTCATCGACAAGCCGAATGCCAGGATCTTTGCCTTCACGGTGCTGGCCATTGGTCTGGTGCTTCGTGGGCTTGCCAAGGAAAGCTCGGAACGAAAGGCCAAGGCAGCCCAGGAGGCGGCCCTTCAGGCGGCCGTTCTTGCCATGGAGAGTGGCGGCAAGATTTCCATGCCAACAATAGCCAGCGAGCCTGCTAATGCATCGTTACCGAAAGTTTCCACTGCCACCGGAACGGCCACGGCGCCGGTACCTGTTCCGAAAGTCTACAACGGCCCCATCCTCGTTGCAGTCAGAGGTAAGGGGCGCACTCTCGATTTTGCTGTCAAGGAAGCCGCCGAAAACGGCCAGCCTCTTTATGTTCTTTTCGTTCGTGAGCAGCCGGTCATAGCGCCGGGTGACCGGCGCAGGAAATGGACCGAGGACAAGCAAGCCCGTGAGACCTTCGAGTCATTAAGAGACAAGGGGCTCGGTGAGACCATCATCCCCTGCTACGCCGTCAGTGATGCTCCGGCTCATACCATCGCCGATATTGCTTCCACTATCGGTGCCGAGCGCGTCTTGCTCGGTGCTCCTCAGCGGAACACTCTGCTCCATGTGCTGCGAGGGAATATCATCCGCGAGGTAGCATCGCTTCTGCCGGATGACATTTATCTCCTGGTTTGCGTGTAGGTTCTTTGGGCTCGTAAGCGAATGATCGTGGAACGTCTTAAATACATCATCTGGGCCGCGGACACGGCCCGCGCGGTGAAGTTCTATACCGCCGTCTTCGGCGGGAAGGTCATCCGGGAGAATCCAGCGGTGACCGATATCGAAGTCTGCAACGGCATCATCGGCATCCATGGGGGTGGTAAGGGCAAACGCACCTGGACAGGCATGAGCTTTCAGGTGGCTGATGTGATCGCCGGTGCTGCTGAGATCGTCGCGGCAGGCGGTCAGTTATTACGTGAGCCTCAACCCGAAAATGGAGAGCTTCCTCACCTTGCCATGTGCTCAGACACAGAGGGGAATGAAATCATGCTCTCCCGCAAGAGAGGCTAGGGAAACGCTGAATAAATCCCATGATGGCCTCTATGCGATTTATTCAGCGCTTCCCTAATTCATCTCGATGCGTTGGAAGGGTTCAGACGAAATCGTTGTCCCTCCTATGAATGGAAAATCCAGATCAATGATGATGTAAAAGGTCATGCAGATCACCCCAGTTAGCAGGATGGTCAGAATGACTTGAAGCCAGAAGTTTTGTGCCTCAAAGAGATAAGAAAGGCCGACGGTGGCAACGGCACCAACTAGAAGAACCAACCAAAGAACCGGAGGGAGGCTGGATGATGAGTCATCAATGCGCGATGCCCTCAAGCTATTAATGTTAGTAATATAGTGGAAAGACGTGCGTAAAAACTCCTTTTCCTGATCATTGCCGGGATTGAAACGCAGGTAGACCTCGCCAATCTTCTTCTCTAATTGGGAGGTTTTAGGACTGGCCTCGCCCTTTTCCAAGCTCTTCCACTCATCATTCACCACGGAGTCGCGATAATTTCGCAGGAGTTGCTGCAGTTCACCCTGTGTCGGTTGAGGGAATGCCTTCGCGACGAAATAGAGATCGCGAAGATAGCGGGCTTCCTGGACGACATTGGTGGAGGTTGTAGAAAATGCCTGCCAAGTCGCGGTGAAGACGAAGGCTAGAAAAATTCCATAGACAGTTCCAAGTGTGCTGAAAAACGGCCCTGTGACGTCATGACTCTGCTTGAGAAAACGCAAGGGGATCGCCTTTCTGAAGAGATAAAGTCCAACGAGAGAGAGGAGCATTGGCGGAAGCACACACAAAGACAATAACTCTAGCGGCGAAAGAGAGACGCAGAGGGAGTGCTCTAGGGAGATGGTGGCTATTATGAAAACCATTAAGCCTTTATGTAGAGTTCTGCGCCTTTCTCGGCGAATTGACTCGCCTGTGCCCACAGGCTCTGCCTACGGCCATTCGCTTTGCTAAAGTCTTTCTCGCTCGCTGCCCGGCGGCTTGAACTTTCGATTTTCATGCTTTTGTAAAAACATTCGACCCCGATTCTACAAATTCGCGGGCTTTCTCCTCCATGCCCTTTTTGAGGGCTGCTTCTTCGGAGAGGTTTTGGGCGGCAGCATATTGGCGGACGTCTTCCGAAATCTTCATGGAGCAGAAGTGGGGGCCGCACATGGAGCAGAAGTGGGCTGATTTGGCTCCTTCTTGCGGGAGGGTCTCGTCATGGAACTCACGGGCGGTGATCGGATCGAGGCCAAGGTTGAACTGATCCTCCCAGCGGAACTCAAAGCGGGCTTTGGAGAGTGCATTGTCGCGGTACTGGGCGCCGGGATGACCCTTGGCGAGGTCGGCGGCGTGGGCGGCGATCTTGTAGGTGATGACACCATCCTTCACATCCTTCTTGTTTGGGAGGCCGAGGTGCTCCTTCGGTGTGACGTAGCAAAGCATGGCGCAGCCATACCATCCGATCATGGCTGCGCCGATGCCGCTGGTGATGTGGTCGTACCCGGGAGCGATGTCGGTGGTGAGGGGGCCGAGCGTGTAGAAGGGGGCCTCGTGGCACCACTCGAACTGCTTGGCCATGTTCTCCTCGATCATGTGCATCGGGACGTGGCCGGGCCCCTCGTTCATGACTTGGACTCCCTTGGCCCAGGCGCGCTCGGTGAGCTCACCCTGGACCTTCAGTTCACCGAACTGGGCCTCGTCGTTCGCATCGGCCACAGAACCGGGACGGAGGCCGTCGCCGATCGAGAAGCTGACATCGTAGGCGGCCATGATGTCGCAGATGTCGTCCCAGTGGGTGTAGAGGAAGTTCTCTTTGTGATGGGCGAGACACCACTTGGCCATGATCGATCCGCCGCGGCTGACGATGCCGGTCATGCGCTTGGCGGTGAGCGGGACGAAGCGCAGGAGAACTCCGGCGTGAATCGTGAAGTAATCGACTCCCTGCTCGGCCTGCTCGATCAAGGTGTCGCGGAAGATCTCCCAGGTAAGGTCCTCGGCCTTGCCTTTCACCTTCTCCAGGGCCTGATAGATCGGGACGGTGCCGATGGGGACGGGGGAGTTGCGGAGGATCCACTCACGGGTGGCGTGGATGTTCTTGCCGGTGGAGAGATCCATGACGGTGTCGGCCCCCCACTTGGTGGCCCAACGCATCTTCTCGACCTCTTCCTCGATGGAGGAGGCGACGGCGCTATTGCCGATATTCGCATTGATCTTCACCAGGAAGTTGCGGCCGATGATCATCGGCTCAAGCTCGGGATGATTGATGTTTGCCGGGATGATCGCTCGTCCTGCAGCCACCTCGGAGCGGACGAACTCGGGCGTGATCTCAGCAGGAATACGCTGAGGGAAGCGGCTGAAGATGGAGGGGGTGTAGGGGCTCTCCGGAAGCTGGCCGGATCCGGAGTGCTGCTTGCCGAGTTCGTTGCGAACGATGTCGCCTGAGAGATCGGAGAGAGTTGTCTGTTGGGCTCGACCCATGTTCTCGCGGATGGCGATGAACTCCATCTCTGGGGTGATGACTCCCTGGCGTGCGTACCAGAGCTGGGTGACGGGATGGCCTGCGGAAGCGTGGAGTGGCTTGCGCTTGTTGCCGGTGAGACCGGGGAACTCAATCAGTCGGTTTCGTTCGGAGGAGCTGGCGTACTCGGCATGCTTACCTGAGAGGTAGCCGTTATCCATTGGTTGCACTTCACGGCCCTCATAGGAGGCGACATCCCCGCGTTTCTCGATCCATGAAGACCGGAGTGCCGGAAGTCCCTCCGAGGAGTCGCCGTCGAACTCGGGATCTCCCCAGGGGCCGCTGCAGTCGTAGATGCGGACGGGAGCGTTCGGCTCCAGTTCACCGGAGAAGTTCTTGGTCGGTGAGAGCGTGATCTCGCGCATCGGGACGCGCAACTCCGTGTGGATGGCTCCTTCCACATAGACGCGGCTACTGGCTGGGAGTGCGTCGGTGCTCGATAGATCTGCGTAGCTGGGTTCGATGGGGTCTTTTGGGGCGATCATTGGGAGAGGTGGATAGGCTGAAGACTGAAGGCTGAAGGATAAAAAAGGAAGGGCCACGCGTGGGGTGCACGGCGTGGCCTGAGTCTTCTCCCTGACCTGTGTCAGGTTCAAAGGGTCGTCCGTTCTGTCCCGGACCTCTCAGCCAGCTGGCTCCCCCGCATGTGGAATATCAATTCAGAATAAGCGACTCCCGTCCCGGGTCAACGCCCAACAATGAGGGAAAGCCGATCATCCTCAGCCAAAAGAGCGTTGCTATGCTGACGGCGTTAATTATTAATCTCCGAATCGGTATGAACCTAGCCCACTTTGCCGATTTCTGCGCCGCTTGGAGAAGCAGTATCCACGAGGGACTCTCTGCCAACCGCTTGTTCCGCGATACCGTCGCCGGGATCGTTGTCGGCGCGATCTCGCTTCCGCTTTCGATGGCATTTGCCATCTCCTCGGGCATGTCGCCGCAGTCAGGACTTTACACGGCAATTGTTGGCGGCCTTGTGGCTGGAATTTTTGGGGGTTCAAAATACCAGATCTCGGGTCCGACCGCCGCCTTCATTGTCATCCTGATTCCGATCGTGAGGGATTTTGGACCTGCCGGACTGATGATCACGACCGCCTTCGCGGGCTTGATTCTGCTTCTCTTGGGTCTCTTGAAGCTTGGGAAGCTGATTGATTTTATCTCCTTCCCCGTCATTGCGGGCTTCACCCTTGGGATCGCAATCTCGGTGATCATCCTTCAACTCCGGAGTTTTTCCGGCGTTATTGCGCCTCCCACCAACTCGATCGTCAGCGAGTTCAACACCATTTTGAGCCACTGGCACTCTTGCAACGTCGCCGATATGGTTCTGGGGACGTTCACGCTCGTCGCGCTCTTTGGCTGGTCCTATTTTTTCAAGAATATCCCTGCGGCACTGGTCGTTCTGCCCATTTCCTGCGTGCTCGGAGTGATTCTTCCGACCTGGGAGCCCTCCCTTCATTTTGATACGATTGAAAACCATTTTTCCATCGTGGCTAACGGGAAGATTTTCCACGGAATCCCGCCGATTCCGCCACAATTTGAGCTTCCCTGGATGCTTCATGACGGAATGCATCTCCTGGACTCCTTTGCCGGATTCATGAGCCTTTTCAAGGGAGCCTTCGCTATCGCCGTGCTCTGCGCAATCGAGACTCTTGTTACCGCCGTCTGCGGTGACAGGTTGACGTCGACACGAAACAATCCCAACGGCGAATTGATCGGCCACGGTCTCGCGAACATGATATCGCCATTTTTTGGGGGCTTCAGCGTCTCCGGTGCCATTCCGAGGACGGCTGCCAATATCCAGGCCGGAGGAACCAGCCCCTGGGCTTCGGTGATGCATTCCGTTTTTCTTCTGGCCTCGATCCTTCTATTCTCACGTTATCTCGGCTATCTACCGCTTTCAGCCATGGCTGCGTTGTTGATCTATGTTGCCTATTTCATGAGTGATCTAAGAGGTTGCGTCGATATCGTGCGCACGGCCGAAAGGGAGGAATGGTTGACCCTTCTTCTTTGCGCGGTACTGACCATCCTCTTTGACATGGTTACCGCCATCGCCGTTGGGGTCATTGTCACCTCCATTCTCTTCATATACCGCATGTCAGAGATGTCCGCGACTAAGCAAGGGGTTGAGGGATCGGTCAATGATAAGGAAGCCGAAAAGAACGTTACTCCAATCACGGTGCCCGCTGGGATTCTCTACTTTAAGGTCAACGGCGCCTTGTTTTTCGGTTCAGCGAGCCGGTTGACTTCCGAAATTCATCCGGAGGAGGGAGGGAAGTACGCAGTTATCGACCTCTCCGATGTGCCAATGATCGATTCCACCGGCATCTCCCAACTCGTGATGACAGTGAAGCAGTTGCTCGCCAGCGGATTGATTGTTTCCCTTACCGGCCTTCAACCGATCCCGAGATCGGCACTCCGGGCCGCGAAATTAGGCGTCGCATTCCCTGAGGTCCGGGTTTTTAGAACCAATGCGGAAGCCTTCAGGGTTCTCCTGACACCCGTTAGCAAAATTCTGCCGCTGGGACATATCTGAGGATTTCTGCCGTTCCTCCCATAAATAAAGCCCCGAAACTATCCGGAATAATGCACCCCCTTCATCGCCATATCCTCAACCTAGCCGAGGGGCGTCACGTCATAGGTGGTCTGACGCTGCTCGGGTTATTCTATTTTGGCCCCTACCTGCCGACAGAGTTGATTGTGCTGGTTTTTCTTGCTGTCGCCTGCATGGCGGTGACAACCCATGCGGACACCATAAAGGTCGCCGTGGTGGCCTCGGGGAGTTTCCTCGTTTCCCTCATGGTTTTTTGGCTGAACGGATGGAAGTCGCTAGCAGGTGAAGTATTCACATTCGGGCAGGCTACCGAGGAAGCCTCGGTGCTGATGGTGTTGGCCACGCTGATCTTCGGCACCATTTCGTGGATCAAGAGACTTCTGAACACCAAGAATGCCAAATTGGACAAGATCTTGGAGGCCTGCAACCTGTATGTCTGGATTGGGGGAACCTTTGCACTCCTCTACACCATTGTGGAGAGGATCAACAATCATGCATTCCGTCATTCGCAGTTCATGCCTGCGGAATCCGTTGTGCCCACGGACTCTGAGTGGAGAAACGATGTTCAGCAGATGCTCTATTTCAGTTTTGTAACCCAGACCACTTTGGGCTTCGGCGATATCCTCCCTGCTACTCACATCGCACGCGTCTTGACGATCACCCAGGCGGTCATCGGTCAATTCTACGTCGCTTTAGTTCTGACCTATATCCTCAGCCTCTGGATTCATGACTTGGGAAGTCGTATGGACAAAAAGGGCTCCTCTTCCGACTCGCAGGAAGACCATCACAAACAAGGCTGATCTTTTATAACATCCGTTCCAGGAAGGAGGCCCTCTCAAAGAGAGCCATATCTCCGGCTTGTTCGCCTGTTCCGATGAAGCGGGGAGTGATGCCTGTCTCCCGGGCGATCGCCACGGCGACGCCTCCTTTGCCCGAACCGTCCAATTTCGTGAGGATGAGGCCGGTGAGCGGTGTGGCCGCATGGAATTCCCTAGCCTGCACGACGGCATTGCTTCCAGTCGTGGTGTCGGCTACGAGGAAGACCTCATGGGGCGCGGTCGGATCGATCTTGCCAAGAGAGCGCTTCATTTTCGCAAGCTCCTGCATGAGGTTCGACTTGGTATGGAGCCGTCCGGCGGTATCACAGATGAGGAAGTCGGATTTCAGGCGCTTTGCCTTGGCAAGAGCATCGTGGCAGAGAGCCGCTGGATCAGCCCCATACTCACTGCTGACAACCTCGACACCAAGGCGTTCACCCCAGGCCTTCAGTTGCTCGACAGCCGCTGCGCGGAAGGTGTCGGCCGCGCAGAGAAGAACAGTGTGACCGCGTGACTTCAGCAAAGCCGCGACCTTGGCGCTACTGGTGGTCTTGCCGGTGCCATTGACCCCGACCATGAGAATGACGACAGGGCCCTCCGATCCTTGAGGCATGGGTCTGAGATCTTCTCCTTTCTCCGGAAGATACTTTGCGGCCTCCTCACGGGCGGCTTCCAGAACGTTCTCGGAATGGAGGGTCAAGCCTTTGCTGCGGAGAGATTCGAGGATGGCGGTCGCCGTGGGTGCTCCCAGATCAGACTGCCAGAGTGCGGCCTCGACCTCCTCCCAATCCACGGCCTGATGGGAGCCGGTGATACGGCCAAGGACGTTTTTAAGCCATCCAGCCATCAGTCTTCAGAGGGCTCTGATGACTCGATCGCCTCCCTCCCGTTCCTCGGGGAGGGGGTGCGGTCCGGGCGCTGGAGCGTTGACTTGATCTTGTCTAAGACCCCGTTCACAAAACGTCCCGATTCCTCAGTGCCATACTTCTTGGCAATGTTGATGGCCTCGTTAATCGAGACTACGGGTGGAATTTCGGCGCAAAAAAGCATCTCGTGAATCGCCAATCGGAGGATGTTGCGGTCAACGGCTGAGAGACGCTCCAGCTCGTAGTTCTGGGTGTGCTCGCGTAGTTTGATGTCGATCTCAGCGGAATGCTCTAGCAGGCCGCTCACCAGACCCTCGCAGAACCGGCGAGCCGAAGGACTAAGTCCCCGGAAGGCATAGAAATCCTCGAGGTCGGAAACACCCGCGCCCCCCCCCTGATCGCGCTGGTAGAGAAACTGGATTGCGGCCTCGCGGCCTTCGCTTCGTACGCCCATGATAGTTCAGGTTCCGGATGTCGTGAGGGCGGCAGAGGCGCGGATAACCTCGATGGCAGCGCGTGCAGCCTCGGTGCCGCGGTTGCTCTCGCTGCCCAGGCAGCGCTCCCGAGCCTGCTCTTCGTTCTGAAGCAGAAGCACGCTGTGAATGATCGGGATGCTGGACTCGACCGACATCCGGCAAAGTGCATCGCTCACGGAAGAAGCTATCAGGTTGGCATGAGCGGTCTCTCCCTGAAAAATGACCCCAAAACAAATGACGGCATCGGGTTTATTTTTTTGAATGAGCTGGCCGGCCAGATAAGGAATCTCAAAGGATCCCGGCGCATGAACGACTTGCGTCTTTGATTCCGGATCAATCAGGGTGATTTCTTCGAGTGCCTTAGCCAGCATCGGTTCCACAAACTCCCCATTGTACCGGCTTGCTACGATCGAAATGCGGTTCGCAGCTTTGAACCCAATTCGGGGTCTGGGTGGAAGTGGCTTAAGCATCTGGGAAAGAATGGAGGCTAAAGGATGAATTATGAAGTTATCCCGGAATTTGCAATGGAACCATGACAACAGGTGTGGAGCGTTCACCAAGATGGTACGAGATGATCAGGTTAAAAAGATTGAAGCGATAAAAAGTTAAAAAGACGCCTTTCAAATCTACAAAATCATAGACCCAACGAGGAAGATCATCGGGGGAATAACGTTTCGTGATTCACACAATCCCCTCGGCTACATTGTAACACTTCAACGGTCTAACCATTTTAACTCCTACACACTCCCCACCTTTTCACCTTCTCACTTTTCCTAACCTGAGCGCTTCCCTAATCGCTTCCAATGAGTGAATGCGTCTGTTGGCTGGTTTTTTTAGCTACCATCCTGAAGAATGGTTCCATTCATGAACGGTAGCGGCCCCTCCCAAACTCCTTCCCCCCGAGTGCGTGACCTCTTCATCCCTGACTGTCTCGCCGAGGATCCCGCCATCGCCCGCACAACGCATCTCGGGATAGGCGCTCATCAGGACGACCTCGAGTTCATGGCCTTCCACGGCATTGCCGAGTGTTTTTATTCTCCGGAGAAATGGTTCGGAGGGATCACCTGCACCGACGGGGCGGGAAGTTCCAATGCCGGGCCTTATGCCGGCGTCACCCCCGGTGAGCTCTCCTGCATCCGGATGCAGGAGCAACGGACAGCGGCCCTGGCGGGACGGTATTCCTTTGTGGCCCAACTCGGCTATCCTAGCAGGGAAATCACCCAACCCATCGGCGGCCCCATGGTTTCCGACCTGGTGGCGCTTCTTCTCCGGATGAAGCCCTCCGTCATCTACACGCACAATCCAGCCGACAAGCACGAGACCCATCTCCGTGTCCTCGTCGCCGTGCTCGAGGCACTGAGGGAAGTTTCCCCTGCACACCGTCCGGCCAAGCTGCTCGGCTGCGAGATGTGGCGCGGCCTCGACTGGATGGAGGACGGGGACAAGATCGTTCAGGATCTCGGAGGGCACAGCCATGTGGCGGCCTCCCTGAACGGACTCTTCGATTCCCAGATCGCTGGCGGAAAGCGTTATGATCTTGCCGTGGCGGGCAGACGCCGGGCCAACGCCACTCTCCTGGATTCCCACACCGGAGACGACCTTACCGAGGCCGCCTTCGTCATGGATCTCTCACCCATGATCGGGGCCGAGACATCCGATCTCCTTGATTTCACCCTGGCTTATGTCGACCGCTTCCGCGACGACATCAGGACCAAACTCGAACGCACCCTGGCCCCGTAGGCCCCGATCCCGAACACGTCACCATGGAACTCATCATCACGCCAGATCCCTCCGCCGCCTCTCACCTCGCCGCCCGCCGTATCGCCCGTCTGGTACGGGAGAAACCCGATGCTGTCTTAGGGCTTGCCACGGGCAGCACGCCCGTCACCCTCTACAAGGAACTTATCCGAATGCACCGCGAGGAGGGGCTCGACTTCTCCCGGGTCCGCACCTTCAACCTCGATGAGTACCTTGGCCTCGCCCCCAACCATGTCGCATCCTACCACCTCTTCATGGAGGAGAATTTCTTCCACGGGGTGAATATCCCCCGGGACAACATCCGTCTTCCCGACGGCCTGGCCAATGATGTTCCGGCCCATTGCACCGCCTACGAACAGGCGATCCGGGACGCGGGAGGGATCGACCTGCAGGTTCTCGGCATAGGTTCCGACGGCCACATTGGCTTCAACGAGCATGGATCCTCCCTCGCCTCCCGCACCCGCATCAAGACCCTCACCAAGCGCACCCGTGAGGATAATACCCGCTTTTTCGACAAGCTGGAGGATGTCCCCCACCATGTCATCACCATGGGGATCGGCACCATTATGGAGAGTCGCTCCGTGGTGCTGCTTGCCTTCGGTGGGGGCAAAGCCGATGCGGTTGCCGGTGCCGCGGAGGGTCCGATCACAGCAAGCAATCCCGCCTCGATACTCCAGATGCATCCCGACGCAAAGATTTACCTTGATGAGTCCTCCGCCGGTTCGCTCGAGCGCGCCGAATACTACAAGTGGGTCTTTCAGAACAAGCCCTCGTGGCAAGCGGATCAATAGCTAGAGCATAAGCAAAATGGCTCCTCGCTGGTTCAAGTGAGCGATGACGAGACATGCCTCCAGCCGCAATCTCGGCTGCAGCAGCGACCTCGCCCCTCCGTTTACCCAGTTTTGCAGCCCCTAATGCAAAATTTGGGATTATGAAGGCTAAAGGGGATTTGGGGATTGGGCATGGGAGATCGGTAATAGGGAGATTCGAGAGGATTGTTCTCCCGATAGCCTATTTCCAAGAACCTATCACCTAGATCATGTGGCCGAGCTTCTTCTTCTTCGTGGAGAGATAGCGCGCGTTGTGCCGGTTGGGCTCGGAGCTGATGGGGACACGTTCGATGATCTCCATGCCGTAACCTTCAAGCCCAACGACCTTTCTGGGGTTATTCGTAAGAAGACGGATCTTGGTGACTCCGAGGTCCGCTAGGATCTGGGCGCCCGTTCCGTAGTCACGGAGGTCGGCCGGGTAGCCGAGGCGCTCGTTTGCCTCAACGGTATCAAGTCCTTCTTCCTGAAGCTTGTAGGCATGGATCTTTGCCGGCAGTCCGATCCCCCTTCCTTCCTGACGCATGTAGACAAGGACGCCGTGCCCGCTCTCGGCAATCTGAGCCAGTGCACGGTGCAACTGGCTTCCGCAATCACAACGGCGGGAACCGAAGACATCGCCGGTGAGGCATTCGCTATGGACGCGTACGAGGGCAGGTTTTTTCGGGTCGATCGGTCCCTTCACCATGGCCAGGTGATGATGGTTATCAACCTCGGCGCGATAGAGGAACATCTTGAAATCACCGAAATCCGTCGGCATCTCGATCTCCTGTTCCCTGCGGACGAGCTTCTCGCTCTTGCGGCGATAGGCGATGAGATCCCTGATCGAGCAGATCTTGAGACCATGCTTCTTCTTGAACTTCAAAAGATCGGGCAGGCGCGCCATCGAGCCGTCCTCATTCAGTATCTCGCAGATGACACCCGATGGGTCGAGTCCCGCAAGTCGTGCCAAGTCGACCCCCGCCTCGGTGTGACCGGCACGTTTGAGCACCCCCCCCTCCGCGGCCTGAAGCGGGAAAATGTGTCCCGGTTGACGGAGATCCTTCGCGCCAGCTTTGGGATTTCCCAATACCTTGATCGTCGCCGCACGGTCGCGGGCGCTGATGCCGGTCGTGGTTCCGTGGGAGGCATCGACCGAGACGGTGAAGTCGGTGGCATGGAGTTCCCGGTTATGGGCCACCATGCGTTGGAGACCAAGATGGGTAGCCCTTTCCTCTGTGATGGGGACGCAGATGAGTCCGCGCCCGTGGGTTGCCATGAAATTCACTGCCTGGGGCGTGACCTTGGAGGCGGCCATGACGAGATCTCCTTCATTCTCACGATCCTCGTCATCGGTGACGATGACCATGCGGCCCCTGCGGATTTCCTCAATCACATCGGCAATGGAATCAAACGAAGCGGATTTGGCGCCTTTGGTGGCGGCTCTTTTCTCAAGAGCTTTGATTGGCTTCACAGGCAGCTTTTTCATGCCAGGGCGGAGGCGGAGATATCTTGGGGCCTAGCAGGAATGATGGCGGTCCGTCGGGTAATCCACCCACCACCGACGACGCGGTCGCCGTCATAGAAGACGGCGGCTTGTCCCGGGGTGACGGCACGCAGGGGCTGGAGGGGCCGGATGACGGCGGTATCATTCTCCCCCGCGGTCACTTCGGCCAGGTCTCCCGAGTGACCATGGCGGACTTTCACCGAAAGTCTCCGTGGGGTTGAGGGGGCCTCTCCATGCCAGTTAGTCCGATTGACAAGGAACTCCTCGCAAAGCAGGTCCTCCTCCCCCCCCAGGACGACACGGCCGCTTGCGGCGTCGATGTCGATGACATAACGAGGAGTGCCCGCCCCTCCTGGAAGACCTTTGCGCTGACCGATCGTGAAGAGTTCGATGCCATCATGCGTCCCGATGTGATTGCCCTGCATGTCGTAAAAACCGCCCGGCTGAAAGGTCTCGCCGCGATCTGTGAAACGATCTTTGAGGAAGGCCTTGTAATCCTTACCCGGCACGAAGCAGATCTCCTGACTATCCTCCTTATCGGCGACCTTGAGGCCCAGCTTTCGGGCGATGCTCCGAATCTCTTCTTTGGTGAGGGAACCGAGAGGGAAAAGAGCCCGTGCGAGCTGCTCCCGTCGCAGACTGAAGAGGAAGTAGGACTGATCCTTCTTGGGGTCGAGTCCTTTACGGAGGATCGGGGCCTTCTGCTTGTTATCTTTGTCTTTATCCTCGGGATGCTCGACAGAGGCATAGTGGCCGGTGGCTATGTAGGCCGCGCCCAGGGCGGTCGCCTTGTCCCAGAGGTTACCAAACTTCAGCTTCTCGTTGCACATGACACAGGGGTTCGGTGTGCGCCCGGCCTTGTACTCATCGGCAAAGTAATCGATTACCAAGCGCTCGAAGGGCACGGCTTCATCGATTACGTAATGGGGCACTCCCAGCGCATGGGCCACGCCGCGAGCATCGGCGATAGCCTGAGGGCCGCAGCACTTGTCCTCCGCGCGAGACATGCAGTCCTGGGGCCAGAGTTTCATGGTGACGCCGATGACCTCCCATCCCTGCTCCTTCAGCAGATAGGCAGCCACGCTGGAGTCTACTCCTCCGCTCATTCCCACGACGACGCGACGCGAGGTAGTGTCGGAGGGTGCGGGCGTAGTCATGGGATCAGGCTGTCGGGAGGGGAAAACTTAGCCCTTCTCTGAAGGGGCGTCAACGAAGCGGGTATGATTGGGGAAAGATCGAGAAAGAGGAGGGTTCAATAAAAAAGGCCCCGGAGTTTCCTCCGGGGCCTTTTTGAAGTTTTCTTATTCTAAGATTCTTAGAAGATGAAGCGGAGACCAGCACGGGTAAGGCTCTCGTTGAGACCATTGTTACCGTAGAGGTAACGGGAATCAGCGAAGAGACCGATGCCGCGGTTGATGCGGTACTCAAGACCACCACCAACGCTGCCGTTGCCCTGAGTCTGAGTGCCCCAAGTTGCACCACCGCCAAGAAGGGCGTAAGGAGCAAGGTGAAGGCTCTCGATTGGGAGACGAGCGATGAGGCTGCCCTGAGTGCTGTTGTAAGCGTGGCCGTTGCCGTTGAGGCTGGTGAGGGTATCGTCGATTCCGATGCCGAAGTACTTCGTGAAGAAGTAGCTCAGACCGAGACCGCCGCCGAAGCCGTTGACGGATCCGCCCTTGTAGTTACCGGCAGCACCGGCTGCGAATACGTCGAGCTGGACTTCACCGGCGCGGAAGAGATCTTCCTGAGGGGCGACGACGACTTTCTTGGAGGAAACTGCCTCACCGGCGAACGATGTCGCGGCGGAAGCAATCACAACTGCGAGGAGTGTAAGTGTTTTGTTCATTTAGTTTTGGTTTATGGTTGTACTGACAAGCTGAGTGGTAGGACCTATACAGAAAGTTGTCAATAGATTAGTCGGGTATTTTTTCCTACTTCCTATGTGACCGGAGGCAAATAAGTGCTTTGCTTAGTGGAGAGGAATCTCCATCGCTTCATATTCTCCCTTGAAGAGATGCGTTGAATTGGTACGCTTCGCCCTCGTCGCCAGTATAGCTCAGCGGTAGAGTAGGGGACTCATAAGCCCTTGGTCGCAGGTTCGAATCCTGCTACTGGCACCATTCGACTATCCAACATACCCACTCAAGACACCCAACACCTTTCCTATGGCAACAAGCAAAGTAGTAGTCAAAAAAAGCAACTCCGAACTCAAGCGCAAGCGCCAGACCGTCAAGCGCGAGGCCCGCAACACGAGCGTCCTGAGCCGTCTCAAGACCGAGGAAAAAAAACTGCGCGCCGCCCTCCATGCAGGTGTCGACGAGGTGACAGCCCTCTACCAGAACTTTTCCTCCGCGCTTGATAAGGCCGCCAAGAAAGGGGCCATCCACAAGAATGTCGCTTCCCGGAAGAAGAGCCGTCTGAACACCCGTATTGCCAAAGGAGCCAAGCAGGTCGAAGCCCCCAAGAAAAAGACCGCTGTCAAGAAGGTGGTGGCCAAGACCAAGGCGAAGTTGAAGCCGAAGAAATAAACCGTTTCCTAACAGCCTTCTTTTTTTAAAGCCCGGCTTCCCGAACAGGGGAGTTGGGCTTTTCTTTTTCGCGAGGCACTCTCTAGAAAAAGGTGCATCCTACGTAAAGACGCGGAAAGCAAAACACTACCGGGGGATCTTAGCCGGCCTTCTTGTTTTCCTGATTTTTTGCCGATCCCGATTTGAATGCCTTGATGATCCGGGCGACTGCGGCCTGAGAAGTCAGCCCGTATTTTTCACGAAGGATGGGGACGGAGCCGTGTTCGATGAACTGGTCTGGCCATCCCACGCGGACAAGTGGGGTGGTGATGCCGACATCGGAGAGGTGTTCCGCCACAGCGGAGCCGAAGCCTCCCGTGACGGCATGGTCCTCCAGGGTGCAAAGAACTTTCGAGCCTCGGGCAAAGAACTCGAGAGTTCCCGTATCAAGCGGCTTGATCCAGCGGGGATTGATTACAGCCGCCTTGATCCCCTGCTGCTCGAGAAGGTTGGCCGTTTCCAGCGCCACCTCGCAGAAGTTTCCCAATCCGAAGAGCGCGACATCTGTTCCATGGCGCAGCACCTCTGCCTTTCCGATCTCGAGCAGTTTTGGTGTGGTCTTGGGAACAGCACCCGTGCCTGCGCCCCTGGGATAGCGGATCGCGATGGGCCCCTCGTGGTGGTTGGCCATCGTCCAGAGCATATCAACGAATTCATCCTCGTCCTTCGCTTGCATAGCGATCACTCCCGGGATGCTCCTCAGGTAGGCAATGTCGAAGAGACCGTGATGTGTCGGCCCGTCATCGCCGGAGAGACCAGCTCGGTCCATGCAGAGCGCCACGTTGAGATTTTGCAGAGCGATATCGTGGACGATCATGTCGAACGCCCTCTGCATGAAGGTCGAGTAGATCACAAGGAAGGACTTCATCCCGCGAGTCGCCATGCCCGCGGCGAACAGAGCCGCGTGCTCCTCGGCGATGCCGACATCGTAGAAACGATCCGGATGTCGCGCCGCAAATTGGGAGAGCCCCGTGCCGGTAGGCATGGCGGCCGTGATGGCAACGAGCTTGCGGTTGTGATCGGCAAAGCCTGAGAGGGTCTTCCCAAAGATTTCCGAATATGTCGGGGAGACACCCGCCGTCGTCTCTCCTGTCTCATGCTGATACTTGCCGAGTCCGTGGAACTTGTCGGGCTTGGCAAGAGCGGGGGCGTATCCTTTACCCTTCTTGGTCAGGATATGCAGGATGACCGGTTCGTTCTGGGTCTTGAGAAACTCGAAGGTACGGATCAGCAATGGGATGTCATGGCCGTCGATGGGACCGAAGTAGCGCAGGCCCAGATCCTCGAAGATGACTCCAGGGAGCAAGATCTGTTTCACACCCGCCTCGATCTTATGGGCGAGATGGCGCGCGGTTTTCCCCCCGATCCATTCCACGAATTTGGCCGTCTGGTCATGGAGGTGGGCGTAGGCCGGGCTGGTGGCGATGCGGTTGAGATGCGAGGCGATGGCGCCGGTGTTTTTGGAGATCGACCACTCGTTATCGTTAAGGATGACGATGAAGCGTTTTGTAGTCTCCGCGACATTGTTGAGCGCCTCGTAGCTGATCCCGCAGGTGAAGGCAGCATCACCGGCAACGGCCACGACATGCTCCTGGCCTCCATTCATGTCGCGCGCGGCCGCCATGCCAAGCGCCGCGGAAAGGGCCGTTCCGGCATGACCCGCTCCGTAGCAGTCGTGCTCGCTCTCGGTGCGTAGCAGGAAGCCGTTGATGCCTCCGTGCTGGCGCATCGTCGCCAAGCGGTTCCGGCGACCTGTCAGCATTTTGTGGATATAACCCTGATGGCTGACATCGAAGAGGATCTTATCGACCGGTGTCTCAAAGACACGATGCAGCGCGATCGAGAGCTCGACGACGCCGAGGTTCGGCCCCAAGTGGCCTCCAGTTTCGGACAGGGATTCGATTAGTTCCTCACGGATCTCCTGGGCGAGTGTCGGCAGAGCACTCTCTGGCAGTTTTTTTAGGTCGGCCGGGGAGTTGATGACATCCAGCAGGTGCCGCGGATGCTCCGAACTCACGACTCCTCGAACGGCTTGAGAGTTGCTTCACCGCGGCTATTGCGTGTAATGATTTCGATCCGCTTTTCAGCCGCATCAAGTTTCTCCCGGCAAATTTGGAGTAACTTCATCCCCTCTTCGTAGCGCTCGATGAGCGTTTCCAGAGGTGGAGGAGTCTGCTCGATCTCCTCAACGATGCTTTCCAAGCGACCAAGCGAGCCCTCAATGGATGTTTCTACAGGAAGATTGTCTTTCACGGACGTGGTGGAGTGGAAGGCCTTAGGTGAAGTCCCAAGCCTTACTGGGACGACTTGCGCGCCCATCGCTCGGTGTCGGCATACAGTATGCATTCGCCGTCGATCGGCAACGAAGTGAAGCTCTTGAGCAGGAAGTCATTGATATTCACCGTCCGCATGATGACGGGCCCCCAGTCTTTGTAAGAACCCTTGAGCAGATCCATAAAGGGTTCACCTGCAGAGACTGGAGTTAGGTAGAGGCCGACGATCGGCGAGCCTAGGCTTCCGAAATCGGAAATCTGGTTGAACTGTCGGATTGTTTCTGGAATCAGCAGGCACTTCCTGTTGGCATACCAGGCGACTGCCCACGGCATGTCCGAGGAGAGGAGCTCTTGAGGCTTGAACCAGTTTTGAAGAACCGAAATGAATGGTGGCACATAGGGGGGCCACTGGATGCGCGCCTGCTGTCCGGCGAGCAGGGTGAGGATCATCGGGATTCCGGAAACCAGGAAAATTGCAGATAGGAAGGCGATGCGGAGTGCATTCAGGCTGATGTTCAGCCTGTTCCAAAGCACCAGGAAAAAGGCCATTCCAAAGAGGATGAAAATGGGGATAAAAATCACGTGCAACTGGTTGCTCGAGACCGCTCCCTTCACACCAAAGAGCGCCATGCCCAGCGTGAGCCCGACCCACATGATGAGAATCACCCACCGCCAGACCGCCGCAACCGGATTCTTGAACGGATGAAGAAGCGAGATGAAGAAGGCGACACCAGTTATGTTCAGTCCGAGGTACTCCCAGAGGTGCGATGCCTGATCAATTAGGCCCGACCTGATCTTGCTTGCCATGCCTCCGCCCAGGTTCAAACCGGTGTTCACTCCACGCATGACGGACTGCTCGGTGACGCCCGCTCCCGCCAATGCTATGTAGATGGAGAGACCGAAGGGGTTGCCGCAGACAGAGTAGTTGCGAATCAGCCACGGCAGTACTGTCAGCAGATAGATGAGAAGTGGGACGAGAAAAGTCACAATCCGGGAGCGAAATGCAAAAAGGCAGAAAGCCAAAAACCCTGGAACCAGAAAGGCGGTGACTCCATGGGTCAGTGACATCAGGCCGAGACCAAGGGCCCCGCCTGCGAGCCAGGCGTAGACCGTGAGTTGGTTCTCCTCTTCCTCCGCATTCAGGGCCTTCAGTGCACAGAGACAGACCAACCCAAACAGCACGATCAGGAAAAGCTGGGGAAGTCCTGCAAGGGCATACTGCCAGAGGAGGTTGGTAACCAGAAGGAGTCCGGCTCCGATCAGAGCCAGTGTCCTGTCAAAGAGCAGCGTGCCGACAAAATACCAGACCAGAACGCCAAGCAGGAGAAGAACGATGCCGAGTGCCGCAATGGCTCGGTCACCCATGCTGAGCGTGTCCGTCGGCTCCATCGCAATTCTTTTCTTTACCGGAAACAGAGCCGCCGCCTCTACCAACGGGTAGAGGGGGGCATTGTAGAAATCAGGGAAATTGACAATGGGAACCTTCCTAGCCGTATCAGTGAGTTGACGAATGGCCAGCGGACGGATATAGCGGGTCGTGAACCCCTCTCCCGAGATGAGTGACCGTGCGATCTGGGCCTGATCCATCGCTTGCTCGGTGCCTAGTCCCTTGAACTGAATCAGGAAATAAACCGTGCAGAGCCCTATCACGACGGCGGCAATCATGCCGATCTTGAGTATCTGGGCTATGAGGCCGGAATCGATGTCACGTACTGTTTCCTGAAGCGCCATGGGTTAGAGCATTGAGTTAGTTTTAGGATTTCGTGATAACAAAGTTAGCAAGATGACGATGGAGGGTACGACGGCTGATGCCGAGCTTTTTTGCCGCCAGCGTGCGATTTCCGGCGCATTCCTCCAGGGCCTTGCGGATCATCTTGGCCTCGATTCTGGCAAGGTTCATCTCATTCTCTGTCAGGGTAAGCCCTATGAGTGGACGCAGTGAGGCCGGAAGATCTCCCAGCGTGAGTTCACCGCCATTCCCCAGTACCACGGCGTGCTCCACAGCAGCACGAAGTTCACGTATATTCCCGGGCCACGCATGAGTCCTCAGCGCCTCCATGGCATCCGGGGCGAAGCGTCTTTCCGGCTTCTCGTGCTCCCTAGCTATTTCCTTGAGAAAGACACTCGCCAGCAGGGGAATATCCTCCGGGTGTGTCCGAAGCGGAGGCATCGTGAGAGGTACCACATTCAGCCGGAAGAACAAGTCCTCGCGGAATGTCCCGTCGCTCACCATGGCCTTCAAATCCTTGTTGGTTGCGGCAATCAGTCGGACGTCGGAGATGAGGGTCTGGTTACCTCCGACCCGTTCGAAGCTCTTTTCACCAAGCACGCGCAGAATTTTGACCTGAATGATGGGGTCAATTTCGCCGATCTCATCGAGGAAAAGAGTGCCGCCGGCCGCCCGTTCGAAGCGCCCGGTCCTGCGTTCCCCCGCGCCGGTGAATGCTCCCTTCTCATGACCGAAGAGCTCGCTCTCCAGAAGTTGGGGGGAAAGTGAGGCGCAATGGACAGCGACAAACGGCTTCTCAGCCCGATTACTTAGGGCATGGATCGCCTGAGCGGCGACTTCTTTACCAGATCCGCTCTCTCCTTGGATAAGGATGGTCGCCTTGCTAGATGCTACCTGCCGGATTGACTCGAAAACCTTTTCCATCACAGGGGACCGGCCAATCATTCTGTCGGGAGCCCGCGTTTTTCGCACTTCCTGACGGAGTTCTAGATTCTCCGCCTGCACGATTCTTTCGCGCAGGGCACGCCGGATCAGCATTTCCAAACGATCGATATTCACCGGCTTAGTCACAAAATCATAAGCGCCCTGCCTCATGGCCTCCACCGCCGTATCCACCGATCCGTAAGCCGTCATCATGATGCAGATCGGGGGATCGGTGCGCTTTAGGATCTTCTTCATCAGATCCATGCCGTTGTCAGCACCGATCTTCAGATCGGTGAGGACCAGATCCGGAGGGTCTGCCTCCATCAAGGCCAAAGCTCCTGCTTCATCAGCCGCCAGTGAGACATCAAAGTGCTCTTTCAGCACGGCTCTCAACCCATCGCGAGTGTTCTTTTCGTCATCAACGATTAGGATGGTCTGCTTCATGGAATACGAGACAGATTGTCACAAAAATCCTGATCTTAACAATCTTTACTCTTAAGATCCCGTTGAATAATAAGCCAGCAACTGGGGCAAAGCGTCTCGATAACTAGGAAATTGAGGAACCCATCCGGTGGAGCGAAGCTTAGTATTTCTGATCCGCTTGGAGGTCCAGCCCCGTTTTCTGTTGAGATCAGCCGCTCCCTCTAGGGGGAGCGGTTGGCGCTGGGTCTCTGCTATCCATTCATAGACCTCGCGTTGGGTGGCCGGTGTGTCATCGGTCACGTTGTACACCCCCGGAGTAACCGAGGAGTCCCCCAATCGTGCTAAGGCGGCGGCAGCATCATCCCGATGAATCTGGTTGATCCAGCGGTGCCCTCCATCCTCCAACAGTGCCTCCCCCGCCAGAAATTTTCGGAGCAGCACGGAGCGGCCCGGACCATAGATCCCCGAAAGACGTGCAACACTCCCTCCTGATGCCAGGGCTATCTGCTCGGCTTCCAACAGAATGCGCCCAGTGTCGCGATCGGGTGCAGCTTCTGATTTCTCGGTGACCCAGGCTCCATCGGTTTGGCCATAGACGGAGGTGCTACTGACAAAAATCATCCTACCCGGCTTCCAACTCTCCAGCACGCGACGGAGACCATCGCGGTAGACCGCCGCATAGGCATCGGCTCCACCTCGGCCCGAACTGACGCAATAGATGACCAAGGGAACGTTGTGGACCAGAGGAGCGAGAGCTACGACCGAGGCAGGGTCGGTGACATCGCAGGCAACAGATTGGAAAGACCTGTTTGATAGCGCTTTGAGTGAGTCGGCGCTCCTAACCAGGCCCAGAACATTCCTGCCTTGGGCCGAAAAAAGATCGGCTGCGGCTTCACCTAGGAAGCCGCAGCCGATGATAAGAACTTCAGGATTCACTCCTTGGGAGTGGAAAGCAGTTCGGGGATCAGCTCAGGACAAAGCGGATCTTGGCCTTGGCGCGCTTGGCGCTGGCCTTGGCTTTGCGCTTTGTGCGCTGAGTCGGAGTCTCGAAGGCACGCAGACGGCGCACCTCGTCGAGGACACCCTCGGTTTCGAGTTTGGTCTTGAGGCGCTTGAGCGCGCGATCGATTGGTTCGCCCTTACGGACAATAACTTCCGGCATAATTAATTCACCTGCTTTCCTTTGTGGGATGTGGATCCTCCTTCATCAGGGCGGAGCGGTCAAGCTCCTCTTTTCTTCAAGAAAAGGTCGTAAAAAAAGGGGAGACTTGCTCTTTCCGTCACGACGGCGGGGAGAGGTTCAGGTGCGGGTCTCGCGGATCTGACGTCTCAGGATAAAGAAAAGGACCACGAAGATCGCCCAACTGCTGAGGATCATGACGGCGGAGTTGAACCAGAGCAGGGGGATGGAGATGCCGAAGTATTGTTTCATCGGCCCGAAAAAGACATTCGGGTGGCGGTTGTCACGGTAGTCCGCCTGCTCCATCTCCGCCTTGGAGACCAGATCGAGTACCTTCTGGTTGGTGTAGAGCTGTTCGGAGGTGACGCCCCCTTCACTCCCGACGATTTCCTCACGCTTCAACGTGGCGCCTCCGATCACCCTGTCGATACGGGTCATCCTCTTGGCAAGTTCATCCGGATTCAATGCCTGCAGACCACTCAGGATCGCCAGAAGGTCCTTGAGGTCGTCGAGGCGATCTTCTTGGGGATCGGTCGGCTTCTTGATCGCCGCGAGTTGATAGATCTGACGCTGGATACGCGCCTGCCGGAGGGCCAGGGGATTCAGCTTTGCCTGGGCGAAGACAATCCCCTCATAAGACCAGCGCATCGGCATGAATTCGCAAATCATGGGCACCTGAAGATCGCTTCTTGGTTCCATGGCCGTTTCGGGATGGCGGTTGAACCACTCATGGATCGAATGGATGAAATCCAGATTACGGTTCATCTCCTCATACTTGATCAGGGCGCCCCCAAGGATGATCTGAGGGATCAGGACAACGGGAATGATGTTCACGGCGGTCTTCCCCTCCCGGGCTAGCGAGGAGATCAGCAGGCCGAGGGCGATACCACTGAATGCCGTGAGGAACATCGCGACGAACTCGACCCAGTAAAAGCCGCGAATGGAGACCATCCAGTCGCCGATCAGGGTGAAGAGGGCGCATTGAGCCACGGCGAAGAGGCCGAGCGTAATCGCCTTAGCCAACAGGTAGTAGCCGATGCGGACATTCAGATTCCGTTCCCGGAGAAGAACGGGCCGGTCGCGAAGGATGTCATCGACGCTATTGGTGAGTCCGAGGAACATCGCCACCACGAGGGAAAGGAACAGGTAGGTTGGGATGTGGAAGGCCGAGGCAAAGTCGTAATGTTTGCTCTCCGAGTAGCGGAGAACCGATCCGATCAGGAAGGCGAGCATCGGTGCCTCCACCAGCGTAGTGAGGAGATTGGCCCGGTTGCGCAGCTTGCTGATGAAAGAGCGCTGGAGCAGCACGAGGAACTGCCCGAGTTCGTCGCGCCAGCGAAAACCCTCCCATCCGGAAGGTCGTTGGGTAAGGCTACTCTTTGACTCAGGACCGGCTGGGACGGGAGTTCGCGAGGAGGCAGGTTGCTGGACCTCCTTCATCAGGCGATAGGCCTCGAACTTGTCACGCCAGTATTCCGGAGAGAAGCGACGGGCGGGGACAAGCTGTCCTCGGTTGTTCTCCTCGTAGATGAGCTCGCCTCCTAAGTCACGCAGAGGTGTCTCCAGCACGTCGAAGACAAACTCCGGACGGGTAGTGCCGCATGCCTGGCATCCTCCGAGCTCCGTTCCGAAGAGTTGCTCGTGCTCCGCCTCGGCGAAGTAGGCAAGCATCTCCGTGGGTGTGCCGAAGAAGACCAGCTTGCCTCCTTTGTCCAGCAGCAGGGCCTTCTGGAACATCTGGAAG
>Ga0304729_1000702_pt1 | contig 23533 bp, 18 predicted proteins | sample C_131016_MF_Meta_FD_190475 | JGI IMG/M metagenome (GOLD analysis project Ga0304729, IMG submission 190475) | Freshwater microbial communities from Lake Croche, Canada to study carbon cycling - C_131016_MF_MetaG (v2) (version 2) | ecosystem: Environmental > Aquatic > Freshwater > Lake | place... | reverse complement strand
GTTCACCACGGGATGGTTCACGCTCCCGAGGCTAAGGACCGGTCCCTTTCCCAGGAGGACTTCGCCATGCTTGGCTTTGGAGCAGTTGGGGATGTCCGTGGCGTGGGTGACGTCGACGACGAGAGCCACATCCGGATGGACCCGGTAGCCGGCCATCGAGGCCCCGTAGAGCCCGTTCTCCTCTTGGATGGTGGAGACGGCGACGAGCTTGGCCCTGAGCTTTTCCTTTTTGAGCGAAGCCAGACGAAGACCTTCGGCCGCAGCCCAGGCGCCGATCCTGTTATCGCAACCACGGGCGGCAAAGCGCCCTCCCGCCAATTCTTGGAACTCCGCCGAATAGGTGACGGCATCGCCGATGGAGACCAGTTTCTCAGCCTCTTTTCGTGAGGAGGCACCGATGTCGATGTGCATGGCGTGTATTTCGGGAACCTTATTGCGGTCGTCGGGATCCTGAAGATGGATGGCAAGAAGTCCGGTGACTCCCGGCACAGAACCTCTTGCGCCATGAACCGTGACGCGTTGGCCGCGGATCAGTCCTTTATCCACCCCCCCGATGCCCTTGAAGTAGAGAAACCCCTCCTCCGAGATATGCGAAACCATCAGCCCCAGCTCATCGACATGGCCACTGATCAGAATCGTAGGATCTCCCTTCCCGGAGCTTGGATTCAGCGTTGCGTAGGCGTTGCCGTAGGAATCGATCTCCACCGAATCGGCAAACTGCTTCACATAATCAACCCATACCTTCTGCCCTTTGGTTTCGAAACCCGAGGGGGAGGGAGTGTTAAGCAGTTTTTTGAGAAAGGCGTAGGGAGCGCCGAGGGTGTCGGGAGAAGTTTTTGCAGAGGTTTTCATGAGCCCGAGAATGATATTTATCAAGTATCATGAGATAGCTTAATCATTAGGAATTCAAAAACCCTTTCGATGCGAGGAAATATGGTCAGACGAACTTACCGGGATTCAGAATATCCTTGGGATCAAGCGCTTTCTTAATGCGGGTGTGGAGATCTCGGAGTTCGGAAGATGTGGCCTCGTTCCACCAGCGTTTCTTGGCTAGGCCGATGCCGTGTTCTCCAGTGATGGCTCCGCCCCATTTGATGACTTGGGTAAAGAGAGCGTCGAGCACACCCTCGATCTCCTTGGGACGCTTGGTCTGCTGCTCTTTGGAGACCATGACATTTACATGGATGTTGCCGTCACCGGCATGGCCGAAGCAGGCGATGGGGAAACCGGTTTTTTTCTGGAGTTTCTCGGCAAATGCAATGAGGTCGACAAGGCGCCCTCGCGGGACGGCGATGTCCTCGTTGAGCTTGGTGAGGCCGGTGGCCTTGAGTGAGGCCGAGAAGGCACGGCGCAGGGCCCACATCATTTCGCAGCGCTCGGGGGAAGTGGCGAGTTCTACCTCGAGGGCTTTGTTCTTTGTAAGGAGGGCCTTAAGAGCCTTTCCTTCGCTCAGGACACTAGCCTTCTGGCCGTCGAGTTCGACCAGCAGGTGAGCCTTGCCTGGAGGGATGAAGGTTCCCTTCACTTGCCCCGTTACTTCTTTTGGAGCATCACGGGCCGACTGGAGGGTGAAGCTGTCGGCAACCTCCATGGCACAGGGGAGGTAGCCGGCCTTGAAGATCGCTTGGACGGCGCCCGCCGCATCCCGCATGGAGCCGAATCCGGCAGAGAGTGTCACGCGGGCGGGAGGAAGGGGTAAGAGTCGGAGGGTCGCCTCGGTAATAACGCCGAGCATCCCCTCGGAGCCGACGAACATCCCGACAAGATCAAAGCCGGTCTTATTCTTATGGGTACGTCCACCGACCCGGACGAGGGTACCATCGGCAAGGGCAACCTGAAGTCCCAGCACATAGGGTCGGGTGACTCCATATTTCAGACAACGGGGACCCCCTGCATTGGTGGCGATATTGCCGCCAATGGAGCAATCCTTGTAGCTTTGGGGATCGGGCGGATAGAAAAGCCCCTTCTCTTGAACCAGCGTCTGAAGCACTCCCGTAATGACATTCGGCTCCACCACGGCGACGAAATCCTCGCTGTTGATCTCCTTGATGCGATTCATCCGGTGCATGCTCATCAGGATACCCCCACGGACAGGAACGCATCCGCCGACATAGCCATAACCGGCGCCGCGTGTGGTGACTGGGATGTCGCGCTTATTTGCATAGCCGAGCACAGCTGCGACTTCCTTGGCATTCCCCGGTGCAACCGCGATTTCAGGAAGAGCCGAGGCAAACCACTTGTCCTTGCCGAGTTCGGCTAGACGATCAGGATCAATGATTACCCCGGCCTTGCTGGGAATCATTTTCCTCAGATCCAGCTCAAGAGAAGGTTGAGATTTCAACTTTCAGCCTTCAGGTTTTTCAAACCTACATCCCCATGATCTCGTAGCCGCCATCGACATAGATTACTTGGCCGGTGATACCGCTGCCACCATCGCTGGCTAGAAAGACGCCGGTCTGGCCGAGTTCCTCACCGGTGCAGGTGCGGCGTAGAGGAGCATGCTCTTCGTAGTGCTTAATCATGGTGCCAAGGCCAGAGACTCCGCGGGCGGCGAGGGTATTCATCGGGCCGGCGCTGATGCAATTCACACGGATCTTCTTCGTGCCGAGATCGTAGGCAAGGTAGCGGGTGCTGGCCTCCAGCGAAGCCTTGGCCACGCCCATCACGTTGTAGTGAGGGACGACCTTGACGGATCCGTAGTAGCTCATGGCGGTGATACTCCCACCTTCGGACATGAGGGGGGCGGCTTCGCGGGAGAGGGCGACCAGCGAGTAGGCGCTGATGTCGTGGGCTCTCATGTAGGCGTCGCGGCTGGTAGAGAGGAAATCCCCTTCCAAGGCTTCCTTCGGAGCAAAGGCAACGGAGTGGAGTAGCAGATCAATCTTCGGGGTGACCTCGCGGACTTTGCCGAAGAAGGCGGAGATCTCCGCATCGCTTGAGACGTCGCAGGGCTGGAGGAAAGTTTCGGCACCAAACTCGGAGACAAGTTCCTCGACGTTCTCCTTCAGGCGCTCTCCCTGATAGTTGAAGAGGAGGGTGGCTCCTGCCTGCTTCCAGGCCTTGGCAATATGCCATGCGATGCTGCGTTTGTTGGCGACTCCGAAAACGACGCCGACTTTACCTGCGAGGGGTCCGTTACTCATCCCACTAGGAAGCCTTCTCTATCCCCCTCCTGTCACGCAAAAACCTTGCGGGAAAAATGTGAAATTGTCTTCTTGGGCGCAGCTGCGAACTTTTCCGCCCCAATCCCTTTCATCTCCTTCATCCCTGTGCATTCATTAACCTCTCGGATGAAATTTTCTGTGGACCGTCTTCAGTTGGCTCCGGTCGACCTGGGTGTAGATTTGTGTTGTGGCAATGGAGGCATGGCCGAGCATCTCTTGGATAATGCGCAGATCTGCTCCACCGGCGAGTAGATGGGTGGCGAAGGAGTGGCGGAGTTGGTGTGGGTGGATGGCCTCCTCTATCCCGGCGATCTTTGCGTAATGGCGGACTAGTTGCCATATACGTGCCGGTGTGAGTTTGTGTCCCCGCACGGAGAGAAAGATCTCCCCGCCTGATTTCGACGAGACGAGCTTGAGACGTGCATTGATCAGGTAGAATTTCAATGCATCCAGAGCGGCGCGTCCCACCGGAATCAACCGCGTCTTGTTCCCTTTACCAGTAACCCGAATAACGCCGCCATCCTCATCGAGATTCTCTAAGCGGACGCTGCAGGCTTCGGCAATACGAAGGCCGCAGGCATAGAGAAGCTCCAGCAGGGCGCGGTCGCGGATTTCCAGTGGAGACTCTCCTGCGGGGGCTGCGACTAGTTTAGACATGTCGGTTGGAGAGAGGGGTTGGGGTAGCGTTTGCGGAAGGCGTGGTAGAGGTAGCTTCTCGGCGGGATCGCTTGCGATGCGGCTTCGGGCTGTCAGAAATCGGAAGAAGATCCGGAGTGCGACCGCCTCGAGCTTGATCGAGGTGACGGAGAGACCCCGTTTCTTCTCCGCAATTAGGAACTCGGAGAGGAGAGGTGGGGTGACGTTCGCTACGGATTCAATCCCCCGGCCAGCAGCCCAAGTGACAAAACGTTCCAGCGAGGCGCGGGTCGAAAGTTGGTAGTTGGTCGAGAGACCTCTCTCTGTGGCCAGATAAAGCAGGAAGCTGTCGATGCACTCCTGCATTCTCCGTGATCAGGAAACGGAAGCAGGATTCGGTGCCGTCAGCCGCGAGAGGGCCTCATGGTACTTCTCCGCGGTCTTGGCAATGATCTCTGCAGGAAGTTCCGGAGCGGGTGGTTGCTTGTCCCAACCACAGTTCTCGAGCCAGTCCCGAACGAACTGTTTGTCAAAGCTCGGAGGACTGCCACCAGATTTGTATTGGTCGGCAGGCCAGAAGCGGGAGGAGTCAGGAGTCATGCACTCGTCGATCAAGATAATCTCACCGTCGTGGATTCCGAACTCGAACTTTGTATCGGCGATGATGATTCCGCGCGAGGCGGCGTAGGCACGCCCGTGGCGGTAAAGATCGAGGCTCATCTGCTTCACCCTCAGGGCGACTTCGTCACCGAGCAGAGCGCGGCACTCCGACCAGCTGATCGGCTCGTCGTGGCCCTCCTCGGCCTTGGTGCTGGGAGTGAAGAGGTCTTCGGGGAGGCGGTCGGACTGTTGCAATCCCCCGGGCATCGCATAGCCGCCCACCGTGCCCTCCTTTTGGTATTCCTTCCATCCGGAGCCGGCGACATAGCCGCGCACCACGCACTCGACTGGGAGAGGCTTCGCCTTCTTGGCGATCATCGAGCGACCGCGCAGGATATCGACGTAGGGTTTCAGCTCGGCAGGGAAAGACGAGACCTCGGTCTCGATCATGTGATTGGGAATGAAATCGAGGCGATGGAACCAGAAGGTCGAGAGTTTGTTCAGCACCTCCCCCTTGCCCGGGATGGCGTTCGGCAGGATAGCGTCGAAAGCGGAAATACGGTCTGTGGCCACCAGTAGGAGGTTCTCTCCAAGGTCGAAGACCTCGCGGACTTTGCCGCTGCGGAGTTTCGTGATGCCGGAAAGATCGCAGGTGAGAAGATCCATTGGAAAATGATGAATGATGAATGAGGTATCATGAAATGAAAAAGGTGGGTAAAAAATATGGAATTGCTTGCCTAGCCGCTGCTGTGCATCTGTTGCAGCAGGAACTCATTCGCTGACTCGGGAACGCCCCTTCTTGACCTCGGAACGGTGACGCTTTCCTTCGACCAGCTTTCTCTTCTCAGAGCGGGATCTGGGGGCCAGCCTCCTGCGTGCCTTGGCTGCGGCAGCTTTGGACTTTTGTCGCCTGAGGGCCCGCTGTTCCGCGATCTTCGCAATGAGTCGCTCTCTGGCTATCCTCCGGTTCATGCTCTGGCTGCGGGAGTCGGTGACCGTCACGGAGAGGCCCGTCGGGATATGCGTGAGCGTCACGGCCGTGGAAACCTTGTTCACGTGCTGTCCTCCTGGCCCGGAAGAACGGGCAAAGCTTTCCGTGAGGTCTTCGTCGCGGAGTTGAACGAGTTCCATGGGATTTATTCGGCGGTTCCTTAGAGTTCCCTAAATTTCTTTAGGGCTTCATAATTCATAATTCATAATTCATTCTTTTCCCATGTTTACCCACCAAGTCCTGGAATCCGTTGCCGGACCTCTTGACCAGATCACTGATGAGATAACTGGGGTGCGTCTTGTCATCTGCCGGGCCGGTGCGGAACCGGTGAGTCTAGCCCTCCGCAATGGCAAGGGGGAGTGGGAGGGGTTTTTATGGCGCGACGGTCAGGTGGAGAAGCCAGCCTCGGGCTGGGGCAACCATGCCACGGTCATGGGATATTTCGTTCATCGCCTCTGGAATCAGGAATCGATTTACGAGGGGCATCCGATCAAGGGGGGGAACCATGGGTTTGTCCGTAGTCACGCCTTCCCCCAGCCCGAGGTCGATCTCACAACTGGGACGATAACCTATCATGTCGATCCCTCAGAGATTCCAGCGGATGCCTATCCCTACAAGGTGGCGATGCGCCTGACCTACGGCATTTCGCAGGGAAGTATGCGGATGAGGTTCGAATTTGAAAACCGCGAGGAGCACCCCGTGGTTCTGAGCTTCGGATGGCATCCCGGATTTGATGTCGGTTCTCTGGAGAGCGCCAGGGTCATACTGCCGGCCGGCAACTACCGCCGGGAGATGGCTCCGGGCGATTTCCTAGACGGGACTGTAGAAGAGATTTCCTTCGACGGCGGTGAAATGCCTTTCCCGAAAAAGGACCTGCCCGGCTCCTTTCTCCTGGATTTGGAAGGAGTCAGCGACCGTCGCTTCGTTCTGGAGGCCCCTGCACTGGGACATCGCATCGATTGTGATTACTCCGAGGCTCCTTACCTTACACTCTGGAGCAACGGGGATCCCTTCGTGTGCATCGAACCATGCTGGGGATTACCTGATTACAACCCTCCCGTTCCCTTCGAGCAGAAGAAGGGGATCCAGCATATCGCGGTTGGTTCGAAGATCTCGGCCTCCCTCCTCGTGACCCCCACGTTTTTTGGTTAATACATCGATAATCCTTGGTTGAGCCGCTTGCGAAAGCAGGGCCGTACTGCTAATTCTTTTTCCCCTTGAAAACTCAGAAAGATCTCTCTCCCCAGCAGAAGCAGTCATGGCTCAAGGCCGTCAGCGCCATGGAGCAGAAGAACTTCCCCTATGTCATCCAGATCTGCCAGGGATTACTCCAAAGTATACCCGAGTTTTTGGACGGCAGAAAGCTGGCCCGCAAGGCTGCGATCGAGAAGTCAAAGACGATCAAGAAAGGGTTCTTATCGGGTCTTGGCGGAGGATCCTCGATGGCTCTGATGAAGGCCGGAGCTTTCAAGAGAAAGGATGACCTTGTGGCTCTCCTTCCTCTGTTGGAAGAAATCCTGGCCGATGATCCCTTCAACGCTCAGGCGAATACCTTTCTTCAGGAAGCTGCCCTCAAATGGGACCCCCCCATGAAGGAACTCGCCTTCTTTGCCTTCGAGACAACCCTCGAGGGTAATCCCAAGGATAAAGTTCAGCTCAACCGCTACGCCTCCTTCTGCATGGAGAGGGATGAGAACGGAAAGCCTAGAGACCCGTCGCGCGCCGTGGAGCTTTATAACAAACTCCTCGCGATCAATCCCAATGACATGGTTGCCATGAAGGGTAGCAAGGACGCCTCGGCCTCCCAGTCGGTTCAGCAGGGCGGATGGGAAGTCGCCGATAGCTACCGTGACCTCATCAAGAACAAGGAAGAGGCTGTCTCTCTGGAGCAGCAATCGCGCGTCGTCAAAAGCGACGAGATGATCGACAGCCAGATCGCTGAACTCTCCGCCGCCGTGCAGGCGGAACCACAGAGTGTTGATAAATCACGCAAGATTGCGGAGCTCTACGAGCAGAAAGGGGATTTGGAGAATTCCCTCGAGTGGTATCGGTACGTGCTTGGCCTCTCAGGAGGCGCCGACACCACGATCAGCCGGAAGATCAGTGATCTGCAGTTGCACCAGATCGATGATGCCTTCACGGCACGCGAGGAGTATCTGGCTGCTTCGCCTGATGATCCCGAGGCTCCCCGTTACCGCGAGGAGATGGAGGAACTGCGGAAGCAACGTGCATCCTTTGTCCTCGCGGAGGCTCGCGAGCGTGTCGATCGAAATCCCACGGATCTGATCGCCCACTTCGATCTGGGAGTTGCGCTGATGGATGCGGGGGAGCCGCAGGATGCGATCGGTCATTTCCAGAGGGCTCGCATGAACCCCAGCATCCGCCTCAAAGCAATGGGAAAGCTTGGGCAGTGTTATGTGGCTCGCAATATGAACGACCTTGCGGCGAAGACACTCTCCGATGCCGTCACCGAATTGGTTGGCATGGATTCAGTTAAAAAAGACCTACTCTACAACCTGGGCACTGTTTACGAATCAATGGGAGACCAGGAAAAGGCCGTCGAATGTTTCAAGCAGATCTACGAAGTCGACTATGGTTACAGGGATGTGGCGCAGCTAGTCGAATCCTCCTACGGCCGAAATTAAAGCTTGGGATTTGACGCTCTCGCTCCCGCGAGTAGCGCCCATTTTTCCAACTGGGGCTACGCTCTTCGCATAGTCTATCCCAGCGGTTCCCACGGCCCAGTATTTGGCGGAGATCGTCGTTGGTCTGCGCTCGCAATGCCGAGTGCTGAATCGAGATCTGGGGAAAGTTCGAGATAGACTGCCACAGGTAGCCTGAAAGGTGAGACGAGTGAGTCAAAAGCACGGAGTAGGATTTGTCTGCCGATCATCCCCGATCAGGCATCCTCGGATCTACTGATCCGAAGACTTCTCAGCCTACCCCTCGAATGACTAAGCCGCGTTCCCACGCGCCTTTTCTACAGCTTGAACGGCACTTTGCTCCCGCAAAGCCGTGCCGGCCTTCGGGTTTTCCTACGGAAACTTCTCCGCGCCTCTTCCCAAAGGCTTGGTTCACTCTCGCGTCTGGCCCCGCATCCAAACTTCCAAGCCTCAAAGCATCAGTCGTAGCTAAATCTTCCCTGCAACAATCAATTCCTTGGCTGTTGCCAGAGCGGCGGTAAGACCTGAGGCATCTCTGCCGCCACCACGTGCGCTATCGGGTTTGCCTCCACCTTTTCCTCCCACGAGAGGGGCCACTGTTGAGATCATTTTGCCTGCGGGAAGGTTTCCCTGATGGGCTTTACCCACGGAGGCAACGATTGAGACGGCTCCATCGGAGACCCCGGCTAGGAAGATAACCCCCTCGAAGGAGCTTTTCAGAGCATCAGCTACGGCCTGAAGAGCATTGCCGTCGGCTCCGGGAATTTCCTCTACGATCGAGGGAATCGCGCCTGCGGTGGCTTTGCCGATTAGATCCTTGGCAATTCCTGCGGCTTCGCGCTGACGAAAGGAATCCAAATCTTTTTCCAGTTCCTTCTGACGCGCCAGAGTGGCCTCGAGCTTCTTCTCCACTTCAGCAAGAGGGGATCCAAGACGTGATGCCATGGCCTGGAGGCGTTCGGCATCACTCTTCGAGGCGCTTCGGGCCTCATGGCCGGCCACGGCTTCGATGCGACGGATTCCTGCCGCCACTGCTGCTTCGCTTATGATTCGGAAGAGACCGATCTCGCCGGTTCTACGGACATGGGTTCCGCCGCAGAGTTCCATCGAGTAGCCATCAAGCGATCCGGGCATGCCTCCGATCTGTACCACGCGGACAACATCGCCGTACTTATCGCCGAAGAACTGCAGGATGCCGGACCGTCCCTTCACCCCGGAATAGGGCAACTCGTGCCAGCTTACTGAGGAATTCTCCAGGATACGCTCGTTGACCAGGCGTTCCACGTTAGAGACCTGATCAGGTGTCAGCGCACTGCTTGAAAAGTCAAAGGTGAGCTTGTCGGCTCCTACGAAAGAACCTTTTTGGGAAAGCGTCTCACCAAGAGTTTCGCGAAGAGCCCAGTGCAGAAGGTGCGTGACGGTGTGGTGGCGCTGGATGGCGGCACGTCGCGGATGCTCGATGGAGAGAATAACAGTGGCTCCAGGGAGGGGGGCCTCCTCCCATTCGGTCAGCTCAATGAAATGAAGCCATGTGGGACCATTCTTCTGCGTGTCGGTGACGCGCCAGAGAGAACCGCCGGCGGTGAATGATCCGGTATCCCCAAGCTGGCCGCCCATTTCGGCATAGCAGACGGAGCGATCAAGAATGACGGCCGTCTTGTCCTTGATGCGGACGATCTCCAATACCGTGGCCTCGGTCTCTGCTGAATCGAATCCCGTGAAGGCCGTGGGTGATGTTGTCTCAAGCGAGGAAACGCTGATGATTTCCTTTTTCTGGGCTGCACGCGCGCGTGCGCGTTGCTGCTGCATGAGAATCTCGAAGCCGGCATGATCGACGGAGAGCCCGCGCTCGCGGGCGAGGAGTTCGGTGAGGTCGAGTGGGAATCCCTGCTCGTCATAGAGGCGGAAAGCCACTTCGCCGGAGATCTCCTTTCCCTTCTTTGCCTCGGCCTCAAAGAGGGTTAGTCCCTTGTCTAGGGTCTTGTGAAAGGCCTCTTCCTCCCGCTTCAGAGTCTCGGTGATGAGGGATTCCTTGGCGCGCAGCTCCGGGAAGGCATCTCCCATAAGCGAGGTCAGAACCGGAGTGAGCTTGTGTAGAAAGGGGCCGTCGAAGCCGAGCGTGCGGCCGTAGCGGACGGCTCGTCGGAGGATGCGGCGAAGGACGTAGTGGCGTTCTGCGTTGCCGGGCTGGATGTTGTCGGCGATCGCGAATCCGAGCGTGCGCAAGTGATCGGCAATGACGCGGAAGGCAATGTCATCCTTCTCCTCATCCGTGACGGGAACCATCGCCCCATCGCCCGAAGGTTGGGGAAGTGTCGAACCGTACTTCCGGCCGCAGAGGGTGCCGATGGCCTCGAAGATCGGGCGGAAGAGGTCGGTCTCATAGTTGGAGATCACGACATTGCTGAACTCCGTGAACCCTTTTGTGCATTGGATTACGGAGCAGACGCGCTCGAAGCCCATTCCGGTATCGACATGGCATGCGGGGAGGGGAACGAAAGAACCGTCGGGATTGGCATTGAATTGGATGAAGACCAAATTCCAGATCTCGATGCATTCGGCGCTCCCTTTATTCACCAGGGCTCCCTTGGTATCGCCGGCCGGAGTTAGGTCGATATGCAGCTCCGAACAGGGACCGCAGGGGCCAGTCTCGCCCATCATCCAGAAATTGTCCTTCCGGTTGCCGGGAACGACATGGATTGCTGGATTAAGTCCCTTGGAGAGGAAAAATTCCGACCAGAGTGCGTGGGCCTCGGCATCGAAGGATGCTGGATCACCTTCCGCGGGACTGTAGACCGTTGCATAGAGACGCTCGGCGGGGAACTTCCAGCGCTCGACCAGCAGCTCCCATGCCCAGGTGATCGCCTCCTTCTTGAAATAATCACCGAAGGACCAGTTTCCCAGCATCTCGAAAAAGGTGTGGTGGTAGGTATCGAGCCCCACATCCTCGAGGTCATTGTGCTTGCCTCCGGCGCGGATGCACTTTTGGGTGTCGGCAGCGCGTGCTGGAGAATAAGGGCAGGGCGTTGTGCCGAGAAAGATCGGCACGAATTGGTTCATCCCGGCATTGGTGAAGAGGAGGTTGGGGGAGTCGGGTAGCAGGCTCGAGGAAGGGACGATGGTGTGCTCCTTGCTGCGGAAGAAATCGAGGAACGAACGGCGGATCTCGGTGGAGGTCATGGGAAGAAAAGGATGAAGGAAGAATTATGAATGATGAAGGAAGCCGATGAATCGGATGGGTAGGTAATCAGAAACAGAGTGATCGTTTCAACGCTGCAACTTTTTAACCTTTCAACGCTTTAAGGCTTCACTCACTACGCTCGGACCCTTCGTCAACTCCAGGGAGCTCTCCGGGAGGATCATGAGATCGGAGGAAGTGCCTTCGCGGAATGCTGCGACACCATTTTGGGGCGTTCCAAAGGCATATTCCGCCAGGATCAGGTCCCCTGCTGCTTCCTCGGCGGTATTTTCCGAAAGATGGGCGATGAAGCGGATAACGGTGGGATGGGTCAACCCGACACTTTCCAACTTCTCGGGTGTTGACGGCTCAAAGGTACTGGCGGTCAGTGATTGCAGCTTCTCAAACCAAGTGCTGACTTCTACCCCAGCAAGCGTTCCGGTTCCGCTACCGGCAATTTCCCAATCGTCGCTTCCCTTTTCACGCGAAAGAATGACAGTCGCGGCCTGGTTGATTGTTTGTTCCTGGGGATGAATCTCGATCTTATCCACGGCATCCAGGCTCAACGGTTTTGGCTGTCTTGACCGGAGCGCCGAGGGAGTGACTTGAAGAGTCCTTGCCAATCCGGGAACAATGCAGATCCCTGGTCTGTCGCTGCAGCTCACATAATGACTCTCCGGGGATCCTGCAACGGCTGATCCGATAGTGATCGTAACCGGCGATTTGCTTCCTGATTCATGGGCCGAGATAACAATTGCCGACGGGTCCATCCCATAGGTAACGGGATCCGTTCCTGCGGGCATCCAATGATCGACTTTGGACGATACGAGACTTGTCGCCCAGTCGGCCACGGCCTTCTCATTCCCCCGAGAGGTCATAGGGCTCGTGAGATTCCAACCCGAATCCCCTTTTTGTAAGGAGAGAAACTGAAAAGCCGATCCCTTGGTGAGGTTGATTGACTCTAGGCGGTCGGGATCAAGGGAGGTCAGGCGAGGATCCCTGAACTCCTCCACAGGTCGGAAGGCCGTCTCCACTACATCCAAAGGAATCAGATAAACCGTTTTGCTTCCGTCCAATCGGGCGTAGATCTGATCTTTAGCGGCACCCTCGATACCGAATGCAAGTGTTCTGCTTGTTCCATCCATCCCGTCAAAAAATGTTAGCGACCGCTTCGGCATCTTGAGATCGAGTGATTCCATGCTTACATTTCCCTTCAGATCAGAGGGTTTTAGGATGTCGAGAGGAGTGATCCCAGCAGCCTGATCGAGAATCGAACGTATCAATCGTGTATCAGCCCGGTCAGAACTGGCACCGGAGAGAGACCCTAACCCGACACTCCAAGTTCCGTTTTGCTTATTCAGCACGATCTCCCCTCCCCCCTCCCGAATAGTGATCCTCGAAACGTCTGCTGGACGGAAGTTCAGCAACGACTCCGTGGCAGAACGGGTGTGAGAGCGCCCGGAAAAAAACAGAATGATCAGGGCGGCGGCCGCCAGAATCAGCAGAGCCAGCGTTCCTTTCCAGCTCACGAGCGCCTCCTCCAGAGGACGATAATTCCAAGTAGAGCCGCGGCCATGGGGATTGCCAGCATGGTCCAGAGAGCCAGAAAGCGGAGTTGCTGCTCATCCAGATTCAGCGTGAAGAACTCCTTGGTCTTGGGCGTGGTGCCGGCGAGTCGGGTGCGGTCGATGAGGGTATTCATCGCGCTGGAAAAGAAATCAAGGCCCGTTTCGGCAAGGTACTTGTCCTTGAGGAACTCACTGTTGCCGACGACGACCATCCGCGACGCACCTAAGGCCAATCGGTCGTCATGCACGCCACCGAGATCGGTCATGGCCGCAATGACGACTGGGAAGAAGGTGTCCCGGGCAGGGTCGAAGGTGATACCCTTGCCATCAGAATTCGCGTAATTGGAGCAGCCCCGGAATCCATGGATGGCCCGGATGAGTGGTCGAGTGCTCCCTTGGACGGCCGCTGTCACTGGGGTGTTCGATGTTACGGTCGTGGTGGTTGACTCTGTGTTGGTTGATTGAATCGTCTTGGGGAGCAGCTTGTCCCGCTGGTCGTTGATCGCGAGGGAACGGGTGTTTCCAGTCATAAGGATGTTCATCCCCACAAGGTGTGAGGTGATCTCAGAGCCAGCAAAGAACTCTCCGGTCACATCTCGCAGAATACCCATCGTTCTGCCAAGATTTACCAGGCGCAGGACGTGGTCGTTGCGCGCGATGATGTTGCCCGATTCGGCAAGGAAGGCATCCAGTTCAGGCGTTTCCCCGGTCGGATCCAGCAGGATCATGAGATGCCCCTCCTCTTTCCAATACGATTTCAGTGCCGCCATCTCGTCCGGTGAGGGATCGAAATGAGCCCCGTCAATGACTACCAGCGCCGCATCCTTGGGCACGGAGGCTGTATCTGCAAGATTCAGCGGGGCAACCGTAATGTTCTGCCGCTTCAGGTTCTGTCCTGCCAGTTGGAGGGGAGGAACGCCGGGGAGGCCCTCGCCGTGACCCTGGAGGAAGTAGGCTTTCTTGTTAGATGCGGGTTCGATCAGGGCAATCAGCGCAGAGGTGAGAATCTGCTCTCCACGAAAGGCCACCAATCGGGGACGGTCTCCGTACTGTGTTGGCGTGGTGTCGTATTCTCCCATCTCCGGCGCGGGAATGATGGTCGAGCGCCCGTTGTATTCCACGATGATGACATTCTCCCCACCGGAGAACTTGTAGCGGGCTTGAAGTTCGTGAGCGCGCGCGGGGTTTCTCAGTGGATCGATTCGCTCCACGGTGAGGTCACGATAGTGGTGCGCATAGAACTGGAACTCCCGCAATAGCGCCGTGATGTCGCCATAGAGTTCGGCGCCGGGGGAGAGGGAGCTAGGTGAGAAATAGACAATGACCCGCACCGGTGCTTTCAGGAACCACATCATCTCCTTGGACTGACTGGAGAGCTCGTACTTGTGGGATCGACTGAAATCGTAGCGGCGGTAGTGGTTGAGCGACCATCCTACGATGCTGCCTGCCACGATCAGGGCCGCGGCGATCTGCAGCATGACACGAAGGCGGACACTGCGCAGGTGGGAGGGCTTTCTGTCTTGGGATGCCATGATGCGAGGGGCGAAAAGAAAAGGGGATCAGGAGCGCCAGCGGCGGGCTTGGAAGCTCTGGAGTGTCAGGAAGAGACAGAGCCCTGTCATCACGAGGTACCAGACCACCGGCCGTGTGTCGAAGATCCCGCGGGAGAACTGGGTCATCTGATCGATCGGGGAGAAGGTGATCGTGATCCCTTGCATCACCGTATCAACATGGCCCGCCAGGAAGGAGAGGAGTCCTGTCAGGAAAAAGAGTGCGATCACGGCAAAGGTCATCACAGCCGCCGTGATCTGGTGGCGCGTGAGCGAGGAACAGAAGCAGCCGAGTGAGAGATAGAACATCCCCATAAGGAGAAGCAACAGATAGGAACCGACAAAGGCGCCAATGGCACCAGCCGACGTGAGATGGGTCTGCCACCAGAAGATCAGAAAGTAGAGACCCGTTGGCATCCAGAGGAATGCGTAGAGAAAGAGGACGCCCAAGAACTTGGCGAGCACCACCTGAGTGTCACGTACCGGAGCCGTCATGAGAGGTTCGATGGTGCCGCTGCGGTATTCCTCCGAGTAGAGGCGCATCGTGAGTAGCGGAAAAAGCAGCAGGAAGGAGAACCAGAAAAAGACCGTGTTGAAAAAGGACTCCACCACGGTCACTTCCGTAGGGCCGTGATTTAGGACGGAAACACCGGCATAGAAATTAAAGCCCGTGACCAATAGCAGGAAAAAGAGGATCACCCAGGCCATGGGTGTCTGGAAGGCCGAGGCGACCTCCCGTTTCCAGAGGGTCCAAAAAATTCTCATGGTGTGGACGTTTCCTTGATTGACGTCTTCCTCTCAGGAGCGCCCGGGATTCGGTCGACGAATGAGGTGAAAATCTCCTCGAGGGATGATTCGTGAGCGGAGAGTTCCCTCAGCTTCCAACCCCTCCGCACAGCTTCCTCGAAGAGCGCGGGACGCGGATCCCCAGAGGAGGATGAAGAGAAGGATGGGGTAATCTCGTAGCGGGTCCAACTAGAGGTGGAGGATGACGTGCCTTCCACAAAGGATGCCGAGGCGACTTCTTCCAGGGATTGCAGGATCGTGAGCACGGTCTCCGAGTTGGTCCGATCGGCGGTCTGAATCTCCATCCTCACCGAGCCCGAGAGAGCAATGCCGGAGCGTTCCCGTAACTCAGCGGGCGTGCCAGTCGCAACGATCTGCCCCTTGTTGATGATCAGGACGCGGGAGCAGGTCATCTCCACCTCGCTCAGGATATGACTGGAGAGCAGGATCGTATGCCGCTTAGCCAATCCCTTGATGAGTTCCCTGACTTCCCGGATCTGACCCGGGTCGAGGCCTATGGTAGGTTCGTCGAGGATCAGGATGTCGGGTTCATTCACCAGAGCATCAGCAAGTCCGACGCGCTGGCGGTATCCCTTGGAGAGAGTGCCGATGAGCTGATTGCGAACATGACTTATGTTGCAGAGCTCCAGCGCATCCTCAACCTTTTCGGTGATGCGGCGGGAGCGGACTCCCTTCAGGGCGGCTCGGTAGCGGAGGTATTCTCCGACGCGCATCTCGGGATAAAGAGGGACGTTTTCGGGAAGGTAGCCGATCCTGGCACGGGCCTTGAGCGACTGGTTCAGGATGTCGAACCCAGCGATCTTCACCTCGCCCGCATCTGCTGGGAGATATCCGCTCAGGATTTTCATCGTCGTGCTCTTGCCTGCGCCGTTAGGCCCCAGGAAGCCGACCACCTCACCTCGATCGACCGAGAAAGAGAGATCCCGTACGGCATCGGTCGGGCCGTAGCTTTTAGTGAGTCCTTGGACAGAGATCATGCGGATGCCGGGAAGATTGGAAATCTAACTACTACGAGCCGGCGGTGCAAGAATGCTTGGGCTGCCAACATTGCCAGCTTGCTCCACTCCACTGATCTGTTAAAGAATAGGATTTCTGTGTTCTTGCTGGGAAAATCCAGCCTGAATCACATATGACACGACTGTTAATATCTTCATGAGCACATCCTTCACGGCGCGCTGGAACGAGTCGGCCATCGATGAAAATTACGAAAAATGGCAGCGGGATGCAGCCTCCGTATCTCCCGACTGGGCCTCCTTCTTCGAGGGGTTTGAACTGGGCTACGCGCGCTATCAGAAAACCCCAGCTAAGCCGGTCGGCGCAGTCGTTCCCCCCTCTTCCACGCAGTCTTCCACATCAACAACGACAGAGATAATTGCGGGTGAAACCTCGCTTCAGAGCCGTGTCGAGGCGCTAATCTACACCTACCGGACGCTTGGTCACACGGCCTCGCGTCTCAACCCTCTCGTGGATGAGGTTCCTTACCAGCCACTGCTGGAGCTAAAGGAATTCGGACTAACCGAGGCTGATCTGGATATCACGGTCTGTTCCCGTTCCTTCCGCGACGGAATTCCGATGATGTTACGCGACATCATCGCGGAAATGAAGGCTATCTACTGCGACACCCTCGGTGTGGAGTACATGCACATTCAGAATCCCCGCATCCGCCACTGGATCCGCGAGCGGGTCGAGGCCCGTGCAGGGAAGGCCAACACAGAGACCCCCCACTACAGAATCCTACGCACACTCCACAAGGCGGAGAGCTTCGAAAACTTCATCCACACCACCTATGTCGGGAGCAAGCGCTTCTCTCTCGAGGGTGGCGAGTCGATGATGGTGGCCCTCTCAGAGATTCTGTTCCGGTCCCCAGGGGCCGGCGTAAAGGAAATCGTTCTTGGCATGGCTCACCGCGGCCGCCTGAACATCCTGACGAATTTCCTCAAGAAACCCTTCGAGATCCTCTTCAACGAATTCAGCGATAAGTACGATCCTGATCTCGGCGAGGCCAGCGGCGACGTGAAGTACCACCTCGGCTACCAGACGACGCGACGCAACGAGCAGGGCCAGGAGGTTGAGGTCTATCTCACCGCCAACCCCAGTCATCTGGAGGCGGTGAATCCCGTCGTCCTTGGCAAGGCCCGCGCACGTCAGCGCATTCTCGATGACACGAGCGAGCGTCAGAAAGTCGTCCCGATCCTGATTCACGGCGATGCTGCCTTCCCGGGCCAGGGCATCGTCGCAGAGTGCTTCAACCTCTCCCAACTGGAAGGTTACAAAGTGGGGGGCGCGATACATTTGATCGTGAACAATCAGATCGGCTTCACCACGCTTCCGAAGGATTCGCGCTCCTCGCTCTACTGCACCGAGATCGCAAAGACTGTCGAGGCGCCCGTTTTCCATGTCAACGGCGACGACCCGATCGCCGTTGCCGAGGCGGCCCGCATCGCGATCGCCTACCGCCAGGAGTTCGGCCGTGACATCGTTATCGATATCGTCTGCTACCGCCGCTATGGCCACAATGAAGGGGACGAACCGCTCTTCACCCAGCCTGATCTCTATAAGATCATCCGTGCCCACAAGCGCCCAAGCGAGGTTTTCCTGGAGCGTGCAAAGCAGCTTGGCACGCTCACCCAGGAGGATTTCGACGTCAGTTGGAAGAAGTCCCAAGGTCATCTGGAGACAGCCCTTGCCGAGATGAAGAAGGGGATCGTCACCGATGTGAAGGCCAACCAGAAGGCCTTTGTCGGCTCCACCGCTGTCTTCCAGCCGGATTACTCCTTCCAGCCGGTCAAGACCGCCATCAGTAAGCAGACCCTCAAGACCATCGTCGACGGTCTCACAACGGTGCCTGCCGACTTCCGCATCCTTCCGAAGGTCCGCAAGACCATCCTGGAGCGTCGTCGCGAGGTCTATGAGAAAGGCATCGGCTATGACTGGGGATATGGCGAGGCCCTGGCTTTCGGTTCGCTCATGCTTCAGGGAATACCGATCCGCCTCTCCGGTCAGGACAGCCGTCGCGGCACCTTCAGCCATCGTCACTCCGTCTTCTATGACGAGGTGAACCGCGCGCGTTACATCCCGCTACAGCATTTGGCACCGGACCAGGGCCGTTTCTGTGTCTACAACAGCCCTCTTTCCGAGGCGGCCGTGCTCGGATTCGACTACGGCTACTCCATGGATTATCCGGAGATGCTCTGCCTGTGGGAGGCCCAGTTCGGCGATTTTGCCAACGGTGCGCAGATCATCATCGACCAGTTCATCGCCTCGGCGGAGACCAAATGGCTACGGCCCAGCTCGCTGGTCATGCTCTTGCCCCATGGCTATGAGGGGCAGGGACCCGAGCATTCCAGCGCACGCCTTGAGCGCTTCCTCCAACTCTGTGCCGAGCAGAACATGGAGGTCTGCAACCTCACCACACCTGCGCAATACTTCCATGCATTGCGCCGGCAGATGCTCCGCGATTTCCGCAAGCCGCTGATCATCATGACTCCGAAGAGCCTTCTGCGTGCCGAAGTGGCCGTCTCCACGACAGAGGATTTCACTAATGGCTCATTCCATGAGATCCTTGAGGGGCCGAAGCCCGAAGATCCAGCCAAGGTCGAGCGTCTCATTCTTTGCTCAGGTAAAGTCTACTACGACCTTCTGGCGTATAGGGAAAAGAATAGTTGGAGCGATCGCAGCGCACTCGTTCGCTTTGAGCAGATCTATCCGCTCAATGAAGAGGAGCTCCGCAAGATCACCTCCCCCTATCTTGGTGCGGGTGCAAAACCTGAGATCGTCTGGTGTCAGGAAGAGCCAGCGAACATGGGCTCTTGGCATCATTTGCTCCCGATCCTGATGAAGTTCTTCGGACGCGCCATCAGCTATGCGGGCCGCGAGGCCAGTGCAAGCACGGCGGTTGGCACGACTGCTGCCCACAAGCTCCAGCAGGCCGAACTCATCGCCCAAGCTTTCGTTGAAAAAGTAATCGATAAATAACGAACATATCTCCCAACTCCGAACCATTCCAATCATGAGCGTTGCTGTCATCGTACCTGCCGTCGGCGAATCCATTACTTCCGGAGTCCTCTCCGCCTGGCATAAAAAAGACGGAGATCATGTCGCAGTGGGAGACCTTCTCTTCACACTCGACACCGATAAAGTCTCCTCGGAGGTCACAGCCCTGGAGGCCGGAGTCCTGAAAATCCAAGTTGCCGAAGGGGCCGAGATTCCGATCGGCTCCACGGTCGCTGAGATTGATACGGCCGCGGCCGCACCAAAAAAGGCTGAAGACGAAGGGCTGAAGGCTGAAGTGGCTGAGAAAAAGCCCGAAACCAAGCCGGTACCTGTGGCCGAAGCACCCAAGGCCGCTCCAGTTCCCACCCCATCTCCTATCTCCCATCTCCCATCTCCCGCAGCTCCTGCACGCCCCGAAGGGCGAGTGACCCGCCGCAAGCTTACCCCTCTCCGCCGGAAGATTGCTCTCCAGTTAGTCAATGCGCAGCAGACCGCCGCTATCCTGACCACCTTCAACGAGGTCGACATGAGCGCCGTCATGAATCTCCGCAAGGAGGTCCAGGAGGGCTTCCAGGCTAAGTACGGTGTGAAACTCGGCTTCATGTCCTTTTTCATCAAGGCCGTGGTGGAGGCCCTTCAGTCTATTCCCCAGATCAATGCCCAACTCGAGGGGGACGAACTCATCGAAAACCACTACTACGACATCGGCGTGGCTGTTGGCACCGAGAAGGGGCTCATGGTTCCTGTCCTGCGTGACTGCGAGAAACTCTCGCTGGCCGGCCTTGAGAAGGAACTCATAGGCTTCGCCGTGAAGGCCCGCGAGGGGAAGATCGGCCTCTCCGACCTTCAGGGTGGCTGCTTCACCATCTCCAATGGCGGCGTCTACGGATCTCTTCTGAGCACCCCGATCCTGAATCCGCCCCAGAGCGGCATCCTCGGCATGCACAAGATCCAGGAGCGTCCCGTTGCCATCAATGGCAAGGTGGAGATCCGCCCGATGATGTATCTTGCTCTTTCTTATGACCACCGCGTCGTAGATGGGAAAGAAGCGGTGACCTTCCTGATTAAGATCAAGGAAGCTCTCGAAAATCCAATGCGACTCTTTTTGGACTAATGGTCCAAAAACAATCTCTGTTTTAATTCTTCTAGGCTTCATCCTTTTTCTTACATGGACTCCCTAATCCGCATCCTCAAACAGAACTCCGCGATCCCCCGCGCCGACCTCGCCCGCCAACTCGGCCTGAGCGAAGCGGAACTGGCTGCCAAGATCGCGAAACTTGAGTCGAACGGGACGATTCTCGGCTATCATGCCGTCATCAACCGCGAGAAGTGGGACACCGATACGGTTACCGCTGTAATCGAGGTGCGCGTCACCCCGGAGCGTGAGGGGGGATTCGACCGTATTGCCAACCGCATTGCTGGATTTGAAGAAGTCCAGAGCGTCTATCTCATGAGCGGCGGTCACGACCTCATGGTTGTTGTCGAGGGGGCCAACCTTCGCGAGGTCGCCTCCTTCGTGGCCGATAAGCTCAGCACCATCGAGGCCGTCCAGTCTTGTGCAACCCACTTCCGGCTCAAGACCTACAAGGAAAACGGGATGCTCCATGCCGTCGAGGATGCCCCCGAGCGGCTCTCGGTCACCCCCTGAGCGGAGCGCTAACGTTTTTCGGCCATGAGCAGTTCCCGCATCGCGGAGCACGTCCGCAACATTCCCCGCTCGGGGATCCGTGACTTCTTCGAGATCGTCCAGTCGATGAAAGAGGTCATCTCCCTCGGCATCGGTGAGCCCGACTTCGTCACCCCGTGGCATATCCGCGAGGCCGCCATCTATTCCCTCGAGAAAGGGAAAACCGGCTACACCTCCAACCTCGGAACCCCTCGCCTACGACGCGCGATCGCCAAGTATGTCGAGCAGCACTTCGCCGTGGAGTACAACCCTCACGACGAGATCATCGTCACGGTCGGTGTCTCCGAGGCCATCGACCTCGCTCTACGCGCCCTGCTCAATCCCGGTGACGAGGTCCTCTACCACGAGCCCTGCTACGTCTCCTACAGCCCCAGCATCCAACTTGCCGGGGGCATCCCGGTGGCTGTGGCGACGCGCGCCGAGGATGAGTTTTCACTCAAAGCCTCGGATCTTGAGAAGGCTGTCACGCCGAAGACCCGCCTCCTGATGTTGAACTTCCCGACGAATCCCACCGGTGCCGTCATGCCCCTGGAGGAGTTGAAAAAAATTGCCGCCTTCGCCGTGAAGCACGACCTTGTCGTCCTGACCGATGAGATCTATAGCGAGCTCACCTACGATGAGCTGCCACATCACTCCATCGCCGCACTTCCGGGGATGAAGGAACGGACTCTCTTTCTGCACGGATTCTCCAAGGCCTTCGCCATGACCGGATGGCGCATCGGTTATGCCTGCGGTCCCGCTGACATCATCGAGGCGATGATGAAAATCCATCAGTACTCCATGCTCTGCGCCTCCACTATGAGTCAGGAGGCAGCCTGCGAGGCACTCGAACGCGGCAAGCGCAGCATGGAGCGGATGAAAGAGGAATACCGCCTCCGCAGGAACTATATCGTCTCCTCGTTGAATGAAGCCGGTATCCCGTGCCATTTGCCTAAGGGTGCGTTCTATGTTTTTCCCGACATCCGAGGCACCGGACTTACCAGCAAGGAATTCTCACTTCAGCTTCTCGATGCGAAGAAAGTTGCCGTAGTTCCCGGAACAGCCTTCGGTCCCAGCGGTGAAGGCTATGTCCGGTGCAGTTATGCTGCCGGCATGGATCAGATTAAGTTGGCCTGCGGACGCATTGCCGAATTTGTCCGCGACATTCCGGGGACCGCCTCCTAAACATTGCCTCCTGTGAGCTACCGCGTCTTTGCCCGAAAATACAGGCCCCAGCGTTTTGAGGAGGTCATTGGCCAGGAGCACATCACTCGGACTCTCCAGAATGCCATCACGGGCAATCGACTCGCCCAAGCCTATCTCTTTGTCGGACCGCGTGGCGTCGGGAAGACCTCCTCGGCACGCATTCTCGCCAAGGCCCTGAACTGTCAGGCCAACAAGAATGGTCCTACCGACAATCCCTGTGGCGTCTGCGATGCCTGCGTCGAGATCGCCGAAGGACGGAGTCTCGATGTCATGGAGATCGATGCCGCCAGCCACACCGGCGTGGATAACATTCGGACTCTGCGTGAGAACGCTGCCTACGCCCCGACACGCGGCCCCTTCAAGGTCTACCTGATCGACGAGGTCCACATGCTCAGTGGCGGTGCCTTCAACGCCCTGCTCAAGACACTCGAGGAGCCGCCCGATCATGTGAAGTTCCTCTTCGCCACCACCGAGGCACAGAAGATTCCCGCCACAATCCTAAGCCGCTGCCAGCGCTTCGACCTACGCAGGCTGACCCCGGAACAGATCTCCGGCCACCTTCTCTTCATCGCGAAAAACGAGAACATCGCACTCGAGATTGCCGCTGCCGAAGCCCTTGCGAAGGGAGCGGACGGGGCGATGCGTGACGCCGAGTCGATGCTCGATCAGGTGGTTGCCTTCTGCGGAAACACGATTGTCGCGGCAGATGTGCATAGCGTTTTCGGATTCACCCCGCGCGAGACCGTCCTTGATCTCGGGCATGCGCTTGTGAACCGCGATACCCCGCCGGCTCTTGCCGTCGTGAAAGCTCAGGCAGAGGCAGGCAAGGATCTCTCGAGACTGCTTGGTGATCTCGTGGGTCTCCTTCGCGACGTACTTATCTCCAAGGTTCATCCACCTGAGAGTGCGACGGACGAGTCCCGGCTGGGAGAGGCGATCGCTCAGGAAAAGCTGCTTGTCCTGCTCGATCACTTCGGTGAGACCGAGGGCCGTCTTCGCTGGGCCTCGGACAAAAAGCTCCAGCTGGACGTTGCCCTGATCAAGGCAGTTCATCTACTCGAAGAGACGAGCCTCTCGGATGTTTTGGATGTCCTGACTGCTCTGCGCGCAGGAACACCCCTACCTGAGCGCCAGACTCCCAAGCTATCGCCCTCGTCACGACCGACTCCAGCAGCAAGGCCCGCTATTCCAGTTCCTCTCTCTTCTCCGGAACCTACCCCGGCTCCTGCTTCTGCTTCCACTCCCGCTGCAATAGTTGAGCCATCCAAGCCTGCTTTTGTAGTTCCAGCTGCAGCGGCACCTGAACCCGCAGCATCCGTAGCGCCAACTACTTCAACCGCACTGCCGGCTGAATCGGCATCCCCATCACCGGAACCCGATGACCTCTCGACGCCGTCAACGGACTCAGACCCATGGCATACAGTTTCCATGAAGCTTGCGGCGGATTCGCCACTCAAGTTCGGCTGGGTGGAGGATGGCCATTTCGCTGGACGCTCCGGCAATACGGTGAC
>Ga0304729_1000701_pt1 | contig 23539 bp, 41 predicted proteins | sample C_131016_MF_Meta_FD_190475 | JGI IMG/M metagenome (GOLD analysis project Ga0304729, IMG submission 190475) | Freshwater microbial communities from Lake Croche, Canada to study carbon cycling - C_131016_MF_MetaG (v2) (version 2) | ecosystem: Environmental > Aquatic > Freshwater > Lake | place... | reverse complement strand
TTCTAAGGAGTAATAAATGGCAAGAATATCCACTACCGAAGCGAATCAAGCCCTCTCGACAACTGGTTGGTCTTATGTTTCCCTTCACACTGCCGATCCAGGCACAACTGGCGCATCTGAAGTTTCTGGCGGTTCATACGCCCGCGTTGCAGTCTCTTGGAACGCTGCTTCAAGCGGATCGGTAACAAACAACGGCGCATTGTCAATCAACTTGCCAGCATCAACTACCGCTTCTTATTTTGGAGTTTGGTCGGCTTCAACTTCCGGTACTTATTACATCGGCGGCGCTCTTAGCCCATCGATCACAACTGGATCATCTGCCGGAACAGTAAGCATCGCTTCAACCGCACTTTCAGTTTCAGCTTCCTAATCTAAGGGGTAACAAATGGCAACGAATTACCCAACAACCCTTGACACTTTTACCAATCCGACATCAACGGACACCCTTGATTCGGCAACAGTTCCTCACGCAGCTCAACACGACAACATCAATGACGCGGTTTTGGCTGTTGAAACAGCCCTTGGAGCAAACCTTGCAAATGTGGTTCTTCCAGCGCGAAGTATTTCCACAACCGCTCCACTAACAGGTGGCGGTGATTTATCTGCCAACAGAACTTTAGCCGTATCTGCTGGATCAACTTCTGCTGCTGGAGTATTGCAACTAACTGACTCAACTTCATCAACTTCGACGAGTACTGCCGCTACTCCAAACTCAGTCAAGTCTTCTTATGATTTGGCTTCTGCAAAAGGCGCAATTCTAAAATTTGCAAGTGGTCTTTATTACAGATCCACATATAACATCGCGCCAGTTTCATCGTCGGTCACTCATCAGCGGACTTCCTACACTCCAATCTTTATTCAAGCCACAACCACACTTGATCGAATTGCTTGCGTTACTGGAACGGGATTTGTTGGAACTGCAACTGTAAGACTGGGTATTTACAATGACAATGGTGGAGTTCCTTCGACAGTTGTCTTAGATGCAGGAACTGTATCTGCCACAGCTGCAAGCACTGCTTATCAGATTACAATTTCTCAGAGTTTATCTCCTGGCTTTTATTGGCTGGCATTTTGTCAACAAGCCACCGCACCAACTACTTCAAGCTGGCTAATCACTTCAACTGGAAACACAAGCCCTGTCAATCTTATGGGTGGCTCTACAACTCCCAACGGAAATGTCGTGACTGGATTTATTCAAGACTCAGTAACTGGTGCATTTGCAACGGCTTCATCTCCAACCGCGGCAATATCAGCCGCTTTGACTTGGGTTAGGGCAGCCTAATGAAAATAATCACTTATGGTGTCGGTGGCTACGATCCAACCAAGCCGAATAACAATATCATTGAAGAAGTAGAACTATTTGATGAGGAACAAGCGTGAAGAAACAATAAAGGAGAAACATGGCAATCTATAACCAAAGCATTGCCTATAACGCTTCCAACATAACTTACAACGGCGTTTTCCTCGCCGCCGGCACAGGCTCAATCTCAATCTCGGGTTCAGCTACAAACTCACTCGTATTCACAGCCACAGCCAGTGGCACAATCAGTCTCAATGGCAGCGGCAATACGCTAACGGCTAGTGGCTCAATCAGCCTCAGCGCCAGCGCAACTGCGAGTTTGGCATATCCAGCAAGCGCCAGTGGCGCGATCAGTTTGTCTGGAACGGCAAGCACAACTCCAGCAAGTCCGACAACTGGCTCAGGCTCAATCAGTATCTCTGCAAGTGGAACTGATTCTCTAACATTTTCCGCAACTGGCTCAGGCGCAATAAGCCTTAGCGCATCAGCAACGGCAACTCTTCAATATATCGCAACTGCCACAGGCGCAATCAGCCTTGTTGCAACTGTTTCTGATAGCGAAGTCTTCCCAGTCAATCTAATTGGTCAAATCGCGCTCACAGCGAGCGGAACAAGCACTCTAAGGTTTGCCACAACCGGCAACGGCGCAATCTCCATCAATGGAGTTGCATCGCCATTCCTTTATTTCACATCAACTAGCAATGGCGCATTTACCCTAAACGCCTTTGGAACTGCCTTTACCGGCGGGGCAAGCATTACCAATCGCAATCGAATTACATCAATCATTACTGATAGAGTTCGCCTTGGCGCAAGCATCAGTCCTAACAAAACGCCAAGGGTAGGAACAACAATTATTTCCAGACCAAGAGCTGGGACAGGAATCGCATTGCGACCTAGAACTGGTTCAACTATCACAAGGAGAAGCCGATGAATTATGACTTAGGAGATATTGTTCCGCTCGGAATAACTATTACTGATTCAACAGGCGCAAATGCAAACGCTTCGGCGGTTTCTTGCACAATTACTTTGCCAGATGGCACAACTTCAACAGGCTCAGTAACTAACCCATCAACTGGGCTTTACAACTGCGACTTTCAACCTTCTCAAACAGGAAGACATGCAGTCAAGTGGTCGGCTACTGGTACAAATGCCAGCGCTTACTCCGATGATTTCATGGTGCGCGATTTCAACGAATTGGGAATTGTTGGATTATCTGAGGCAAAGGAATATCTCAATATCCCAGCCAGCGATATTTCTCAAGATGAAGAACTTCGATCCTTCATCGATGCTTCCTCTGATCTTGCCGAAGCCTATGTCGGGCAAGTTCTGGGTCGCAGAACTTATTCGAACGAACTTTACGATGGCGGCACTGAATTCATCCGCATCCGCAATCCAAAGGCAATCAGCATCACTTCAGTGACCGAGAATGGAATCACTGTTCCATCTTCAAACTATGTTCTCGACTACACAGGGCAGCGCCTATACCGCATCGGCTCTGGAACGCTCTATGCGACCAACTCTTATGGCTACTGGACACAAGGCATGAACAATGTTTCCATCACTTATGTTGCAGGATATGTGAACCCACCAATGAGCGCCAAGCAAGGTGTCTTGGAAATCATTCGTCACTTATGGCAGACCCAGCGTGGAGCGATCAATGTCATGAGCAGAACTCAATCTGGTGATGAACTTTATTCAACCCCAACTTATTCTCTGCCTCGCCGAGCAATGGAACTCTTGGATCCAACTTCCTTCCCAGGGATGGCGTAATTCATGGCAACCTCAACGATGCCAGCATTCACCACTGCTGTTGTCAATGCTCTCAAAGGCGCTTCTTCACTTTCCGGAATTCGAATCTTCGATGGCATTGAAATTGACATGAGTTATCCAGGCGATGCAATCGCTGTTGGTCATGATGGAAATCTTGATGGAGATGAAGTTGCAGCTTCATCAATTCGTCAGGAATATCGACCACTCGGAGCAATCAGCAAGTTCGAACATGGTTCTCTCAGTTGCTTCCTATGGTCAGCAAATGGAACCTCAGACATCGCCACTCGCAGAACTCAGGCTTTCACACTTCTTGGAAATGTTGAATCAGTAATTCGCACTGATGTCTCCTTTGCTGGTCTGGTTCAATTTTCAGCAATGGAACAAGGCGAAATTCGCTATCGTCAAACAACCAACGGCGTTGGTGTCGGAATTCTCTTTACAATTACCTATCAGTCCAGAATCTAGGGAGCAAAAAAAATGGCAACAATCACAAACATCTCGCCACTTGGCGATCTGGTTATTCCAGCCCTCAACAATCTTGTTGTGAAGGCTGGCGAGAGTGCTGAAGTCTCTAAAGAGGCAGCAGCATCTCTCTTGGAACAGACAAGCAATTGGACATCCGCCAAGGGTGTCAAGTCTGCTTCAGTAACTCCAACCCCACCAACCTCACCAGCAGATTCAATCCCTGCTGCCAGTAACTAGGAGATAAACAATGGCAATCGGCTCAGGTATTGGTTCGCAACTAGGGATTGCAGCCGAAACAACATTCAACACACCAGTCACAGTAACTCGCTTTTATGAATTCACATCAGAGAACCTCAACTACAACAAGAAGGTTGCAGTTGGAATGGGTCTTCGTGCTGGTGGACAACTTCCACGCTCTCAGCGCCGCGTTGTGACCACAACTGATGTCACTGGTGACATCGTTCTTGATCTTCCAACTCGTGGGCTTGGATTACTGCTCGGACAAGCAATGGGAACTTCACCATCACCAACAACAGTGACAACAGGTGTTTATTCCTACACATTCACCCTCGGCGATGTCTACACTCGATCCTTCACTGCTCAAGTGGGCGTTCCTCAATACGGCGGAACAGTTACCCCAAAGACAATCGGTGGAGCAAAGATTCAAGGCTTCGAATTAGGCGTTGCAGTTGGTGGAATCGCAACTGGAAAATTCACAGTTGATGCTGCTTCATTCACAACTTCAACTTCACTTGCAACTGCTTCTTATTCACCAATCTCCAACTTGTTCCACTTCGCTCAAGGTGCAATCACTGTTGCTGGCTCATCTGTTGCCAACATCAAGGATTTCACATTGACAGTTGGAAACACTCTCAAGGGAGATCGTTACAATCTTGGATCTGCTGGAATCAAGGCAGAACAAGTCATCAACGGCTTCCGCAAGATTTCAGGAAAGATGACAGCAGAGTTCACAGATACAACACTCCTTGCTGCTTATCTTGCCGATACAACCACAGCTCTTGTTCTCACTTTCACTGGTGCAACAATTGCTAATGGTCAGGCAGAGAAGTTGACAATCACAATCCCAGCAGCGAAATTCAATGCCGACACACCAAATGTTCCTGGTCCTGGTGTCATTGATCTTGGAATGACTTTCGAGGCTTATGATGACGGCACAAACCAACCACTTACAATCGTTTATCAGACAGCAGATTCTGCTCTCTAATCTAAGAACAGGGGAAAACAATGTCACAAAAAGTTGAACTCGCAAATGGCGGCTGGGCAATCCTTCGGGATCCAGCCGCAGTTTCAGTCAAGTTGCGCCGACCAGTTGAAAAGGCTCTTATGGCTATTGGTCGAGGACAAGCAAAGGCGGCTCTGAATCAAGATCCTGCCGATGTCGCAGCAGGTATGAATTCAGAAATCGTTGATCAATTTTATGAACTCAATGACTTGCTCATTGTTGCTCGCGTTGAATCTTGGTCATTCGAATTGCCAATCAGCGTTGATTCATTGGGTGAACTTGTCCAGGAAGATTATGCGCTACTCCAAAAGATTTCAGCCGAGAATGTCACATCAATGGTTCCAAACTTTGGATTGAGTAATGATCCAAGTTCCCCCACTCAGCCCTCAGACGCATAGGTCGAGCGCTTGAGGGAGGAACAGTTCGGGAACCCTTACCTGATCAACTGAAAATTTATCGGCTCTGCAAGATGCTTTCCTGCACTCCATCGCAACTCGAAGAAGAGTCGGCGGCAACGCTAGACTGGCTTCTTGCCATTGACGAAGTTTTCATTGTTACGGAAAACAAGATGCGGAATGGAGATGCTTGATGCCAACAGCAATCACAGCAGTCTGGCATGGAGTCAAGGAATTCAAGGCTGTCACTGAAGAGATAGAAGCCAGAGTGGACAAAGCAACTCTGGCAGCTCTTCGAGTCAATCAAAACAAATTGAAAACTGCTGTTCGCAAGAATCTTCGTGGCGCTCCTCGCTGGACACAAAAGGGAGCCAACAAAATTACTGGCAAGAATTATCAAGTGCCAGGAACGACCGGGCAACATCATTCAGCAAGATCTGGCGCTCCAGGAAAGATGACTGGCGTTCTTTATGCTGGAGTCGGTTCTGCAAAGCCAAGACTGGTTGGCAACACTTGGACTGGTGGCGTTGGAATTGGTGCTGCTCCTAACAATGTCAAGAAGCGACCACTCGAAGCAAAGTTTCCTTACTTCAGACCAGCAGTTGAAGCAGTAGAACCAACAATGCTTGCAAATTATGAAAAAGGCTGGACAGCCGCCGTTGATCGAATGGGAGGAATCATCTGATGTCAATGCTTCCACCAGTATTCGTTGAACTCAAGGCAAATGTCTCTGAATTTACCGCCGCAATGGGCGAGGCTCGAACCGAGATGTCCGCAACAGAAGCCAAGGGAATGTCATCATTCGACAAACTTGCTGGCTTTGGCAAGGCTGCACTCTTTGGCTTAGGCGCTGCCGCTGTTGGCGTTGGCGTTCTTGGCGTGGAGATGGCAGACAAGTTCGAGGCTTCTCATGCCAAGTTGGAAACAGCGCTCAAGAACGCTGGAACAAGTTTTGAAAAATTTGCCGAGCCAATTGGCAAAGCACAGAAGCAAATGGAGCAATACGGATTCACCAACGCTCAAACTCAAGAAGCGCTTGGAAATCTGACCACTGCTCTCAAGGATCCACAAAAGGCTCTTGACGATCTTTCCCTCGCAGCAGATTTGGCAAAGTTCAAGCACATTGATTTGGCTACTGCCGCCACTGCTGTTGCTCGCGCTCAAGAAGGAAACCTTCGCGCACTGAAGCAACTTGGAATTGATCTTCCAATTGCTGGCGCTGGAGCAGCAAAACTTGAAGCAGCACACAAAGCACTTTCCAAGGCAACTGATGAGGCTTCCACCTTCCTCAAGGCTCATTCTGATGCCACAGATACTTCAAGCAAATCTCATGATGCTTATGAAAAATTGCTTGGCAAAGTTTCGGATGCTCAACAAAAGGTGAACTCAGTCAGCGATGCTGGCAAAGAAATCATGAAAGGCTTGTCTGATGCCATCGGTGGACAAGCTGCTGCATCTGCTGAAACATTCTCTGGCAAGATGCAAGCGCTCAAGGCTCAATCTGAAGATGTTGCAAAGAACATCGGCATGGCTTTGATTCCTATTCTTGAAAAATTGATGACTGCAATCAAAGATGTTGTTGATTGGTTCACTAAGCACAAGGCAATTGCAGAAGCAGTTGGCATTGTGATTGGCACAGTTCTTGTTGCTGCAATCAGCGCTTATCTGGTAACCCTTGCCAGGGGAGCCATTGAATCTGCAATCAACTTTGCCAAGATGATTGCTGGATGGGTTGCCACTGGCGCTGCTGCTACTGCATCAGCCGCTGAAGCAACTGCTGCTGGAATTGCAGCAAATCTTGCAACTGGCGGAATGGTTCTTGCGATTGGCTTACTTGTTGCAGCAGTTGTTTATCTTGGAACTCATTGGTCAGAAATTTGGAATGGCATCAAAGAAGTCACCAAAGTGGCTTGGGATTGGATCAAGGAAAAGATTGACTGGATCTGGAACCTTTTCACAGTCTCTTCTCCTCTCGGAATTGCTCTTGGCTTCCTTGCTGATCATTGGAAAGAAATTTGGAATGGCATCAAAGATGTCACTTCAGGTGCTTGGAAATTTATTGAGGGAATTATCAACACAATTGGCAGTGGCATCAGAGGCATGATTGGCTTGATCAAGGCTGAAATCAATGGCTTGATTTCATTGGTCAACAAAGCAATTCAAGCAATCGATGCCATCCATGTGACTCTTCCATTCGGAATGGGAACAATCGGATTCAATATCCCAACCATTCCTTTGCTCGCTGAAGGTGGAATTGTTACAAAGCCAACTCTCGCGATGGTCGGAGAGGCTGGCACTGAAGCAATCATTCCTCTCTCTAAGATGAGCAACATGGGCGGCGGAATCAATGTTGTCATCAATGTTCAGGGATCGGTTATCAAAGAACAAGACCTTGCGGTCACTGTTCGCGATGGCATTGCCCAGTTGATGAGGCGGCGCGGATTGAATCCATCAATTCTGGGGGTCTAATAAATGGCACTTCTTGACGGATCGAATGCTCCGACCATTCTTGTTGAATTTGACTTTGGCTGGAGAAATATCTTCACCATTGGAATTTCACCAATAAACAGTTCAACAGATGTTCTTGGTGGAACTGCTGGAACAAACTGGCAAGCAATTGCATCCACAGACATTCGTTCAATTTCAATTCGCCGAGGTCGTACTCGCGAGGATCAGACAAATCAGCCCGGTCAATTGACTTTGGTGGTTGATAATCTTTTGGGAAATTATGATCCAGCCAATCCATCTTCAACTTATATTTGGAACAGTTATTCAGTCCTCACTCGCGGAATGAAGATCCGAGTTTCGGCAACTTATGGAGCGACCACTGAATATCTTTTCAATGGTTATCTTGAGCAAGTCAACCCTGATCAAAGTCTTGATCCAATTGTGACCTTTACTGCCACAGATGCTTTGGCAATCTTTGGTGCAAATACCTTGGACACAATTTCAAGTTCTTATTCTGGTGATACCACATCGGCAAGAATCACAAGAGTCATCAACGCTCTCTCAGCAACCTATCCAGGATCCTTTCCACTCTCTTTGACTGGTTCTCGGACTATGCAGCCAACCACTTATGGAACCACAGTTCTTTCCTTGTGCGAAGATGCTGCCGCTTGTGAGTTCGGAAGATTCCATGTTGATCGCACCGGAACTGTCGTTCTTATTCCTTACGAGAATCTCAAGACCACAACTCTTCAATATACCCTTTCGGATACTCGCGCAGCCTCGACCATTGAGTATGACAACATCGTCACTGATCCTGGCGCAAGATACATGATCAACAAGGCAGTTCTGACTCAATACACTGGTTACACTCAAACTTCATTGAATTCATTGGCGGCAGCCAGATTTGGAACTTACACAAGAAATGTGAATGCTCCACTGCTTGTTGATGCGGATGCAGTCACGATGGCTGGCTATTACGCCAACCGAACTGCTTATCCTCTCCTTCGTGTTGATCGAGTTGAATACGATGCTCTCGGACTTTCAACCCTTTGGGCAAGTGTCTTGCCAACCGATTTGGGAGATCAGGTGACAGTTATTCGAAACACTGTTGATGGTCGAACCTTGAATTTCGTGAACGCCATCGAATCAATATCTCACGACATTACGCCAAATTCATGGCGCATTGGCTTAGACTTATCACCAACTAACTTCTAAGGAGTCAGAAATGGCAGCAGGATTTCCAGCAAAAGGAACAGGCGGAACCCTTTTCGTCAATGGCAATGCTTTGCCAGCATCCGACCTCAATGATCTTGGTGGAACTCTCAACCTAATTGCACCAACTGCAAAGGGTGATCTATTCGTTGGATCAGCCGCTAACACTTACACAAAACTCAGCGTGGGAACCAACAATTACATTCTGGTCGCAGATTCAACTCAAGCTACTGGAACCAAATGGGCGCTGACTGGAAGCACTCTTGGAATTGCCGCAAAGGGTGATTTAGTTCTTGGAACTGGCTCTGGAACCACGACCAACCTGAGCATTGGCAACGGCGCAGTTGGTAACATTCCCCAGAACCTTCTTCCTGACCCAGCACAAACAGCAGGATCGCGATGGGGCGATGACATGGCACTTCTGACAATCATGCAAGCAATCTAGGGAAAAGGAACAGACAATGGCAACAACACCAACAAACTTCTTTCGAGGGGCAGCGACAACAACCACAACAACAGTTCTTGCAACTGTTCCTGCCTCAACCACTTGGATTGTGACCAACATTGCAGTTGCAAACACTGCATCTGCTCCTGGAACTTTTACTCTTGGCATGGGAACTGCTGGCGCAAACACTGCAATTGCAACAACTTCAACAGTTCCAGCGAACTCAACAATTTATGTTGATCTCAAGCAAGTATTGGCAACAACCAACACGATCACTGGCGGCGCATCCGCAACAACAGTCAACTTTCACATCTCAGGCATTGCCCTAGCGTAAGGAGTTAGATTATGGCTTCAACAATAGTTCCGCAATCAACAAATCAAACAATTTCAATGGGAATTCCGCCTGGTCTAACTCTTCGCAACACTTACACATCAACAACTTCCTCGCTTACTTTTCCAGTCTCTCAAGTTTATGCAATTGTCATTGGCGGTGGCGGTGGCGGAATAGTTGGCGCTTCTGGCGGTGGCGGTGGTGGTGGAGTAACTCAAGGTTGGATTCAGTCTCCAACCACAGTGACCATTGGTGCTGGTGGAACTTTCAACAACAGAGGTGGCAACACTTACACATCAGATGCTTTGCAAATTTCATTGATTGCTGGCGGTGGTGGTTCTAGCAGATCTGCTTTCGCAACTCATAACGCCAATGGAATCATGGGAAGTGGTGGTTCCACACAAGGAACTGGAAGCAACTATCTCAACGGCTTTGGTGGCGCTGGTGGAGATACTTCCACTCTTGCTGCTGGAGAACCAGGAATTTCAGGCGGTGGCGCAGGAAATGGAACTAGTAACGCAAACCAAGCAGGAGCAGTTGGTGGTGCAGGAATTTTCGTTGGTGGTGGGGGTTCTGGTGGTAACGGAACCGCAGGTGGTGGTGCTGGTGGCGCTGGATTATTTGCTGGCGGAACAGGTGGCACAGCAACAACAGTTGGTGGTTCTGGCGGCGGCGGTGGCGGTTTTCTTGCTGTTGGTGGCAATGGTGGCAATGGTGCTGTTGGTGGTGCTGGCGGTTCTGGTGGCGGCGGTGGTGGTGGTGGTGCTTCATCGCCAAGCACTAACGGCGGCACAGGTGGCAACGGCGCAGTTCTGATTTATTACTAAGGAGAAAAAATGGCAAGGTTCGCAGTCATTCAAAATCAAACAGTGTCAAACATAATCATTGCAGAAAACAAAAAAATTGCTGAAGAAGCAACAAATGCAATTTGCATTGATTGCACTGATTTGGAAAATGTTGGAATTGGTATCACATGGGATGGAATCAATTTTATATTTCCAGCACCAGTTGTTGAACCAGCAACAAAATAATTCCCAACCCCTTCAACCCTAGGAGATACAAATGGCAGTTACATCTGCACAATATGCAGTCACAACATCACCAACAAAGATCGTCAGCGCCGACATTGCTGCTGAAATGGTCTATGTTCACAGTGAAACTGCAATTGCTTATCTTGGAGACTCAACAGTTTCATCGACTACTGGTTACAAATTAGACATCAATGACAAGATTTCCCTTGCCAACCATGAAGGTGAGATTTGGGCAGTTTCAGCATCAGCTTCGTCAATTTCGGTTCTCATAATCACCAAATGACTTCAGACACAGCCACCATCGTTTATTCGTATTTCTTCGTCACTGGTGGAATTCTTGCTGGTTTAGGTTTCATTGCCAAAGCCACAATCAAGAAGCATACTGAAGCGATCGAAGACAAATTGGCGCGGATTGAATACGCTCTTTTCAATGATGGTCAGACTGGCTTGATCAACAAGGTTGATCAGCTCATCGAGAATCAAAACAGCATCAAGATCGATGTTGAAGTGATGAAGGCAATGTCTGAATCCAAGCCATCTCGCTCAAGAAGTTCCAAATGACCACTGGCGCTGATCTCGTCAAGATTGCTCAAGGCAAGATCGGCACTGTCGAAAAGGGTGGCAAAAACGGCAAGTCTGGAAATCTAGTTCCATTCTGGGATTGGTGGAAGGCAAAGACCGGACAAAATGATCAAGGCTCCAGTTGGTGCGCTTGTTTCGTCAGTTGGTGTTTTGATCAACTCCATGCTTCCTCACTTGTTGCGGCAAAGGCTCCTGCTGGATTTATTTATTGTCCAGATGGCGTGAACTATTTCAAGAAGAAGAAGCAATTGGTTGACCCAAAGACGGCTCAACCAGGAGACATCATTTTCTTCGATTGGGCTGGCACTGGCGTTGCCGATCATGTCGGCATCGTTACCGAGAACCATGCAGCCAATTCCTATCTCATGACTATTGAAGGCAACACATCTCCAGAAGGCGCAATCGGCGCAAGTCAACAAAATGGCGGTGGCGTGTATCAACGCAAGCGCTATCTCGGCAAAACAATCATCGCAGTCGCGCGACCAGCGTGGCTAACCATCGCTCCATCAAAGTAAGGAAAAGAAAATGAAACTAGACACAAAGAAAATCAAAGCATTGGTGCTGACCTATGGAGCGCTGACACTTCCAGTCGCAACAGCAGTCTTTGCAATGAATGCAAGTGGATTGGTCAAAGTTCTTTCATTCCTCTCTGGCTTGATTCCGGTGATCGCTCGTCAAGCAAATCCAAATGATCCATTCACTCTCAATCTTCTTGCAGTTGCAAAGAGTGAGATTGATGCAGAACTCGCCAAGCAGAAAAAATCCAAGGCATAACAATTGAACATTCAGGGCTTGATCCTCAACCCTGAAGCCAAGCAAACAGCATTCCTTCTCGCCGAGAAGACTTTCGAGCGCTATCGCAACAACCCTGGACATTACAGGAACACAGCGAACAGCCATCTTGTTGGTCATCTCGGCGAATTTGCTGCATTCATCTGGCTTCGAGATAACGGCTTTGAGCCAGAGGCAGCCTTCTCCGACCCAGCAAAAGATCGAGATCCAGACATCTTCACCAATGTCGGGCGCATCGAAGTCAAGACATGGAGCGAGCGCTATTGGGATCAATGGGGTCGATGTGTGTCAGTTTCGCAGTATGCTTCCATCAAGCGGAAAGCAGATTTCATCTTCTGGCTCTCAGTTGATGAAGTAGAATCCGAGACACCAAAAGTCAAATTCAGGGGATGGTGTGAAGTGAGCATCTTCGAGGGGATGTCACCGATCATGACTGGAGATCCAGGTCGCGAGGTCAGGAACTATCAGCTCGATCCATCACAACTGAATCCAGTTGAAGAGATGGGAAAATTGCATGAATCGCGAGGAAATACTGCAACAAGCGATTGACCTGACAATGGGCGATCGTAATGAACAAAATGGTGATTCTTTCGAGAATCATCAGAGAATTGCAAAGATTTGGTCAGTTGTTCTCAATCAAGAGATTGCTCCTTACCAAGTCGCATTGTGCATGGCTGGCTTGAAACTCGCTCGCCTAGCATTCAATCCACTTGATGATTCATTCATTGATGGCGCTGCTTATTTGGCAATCGCAGGGGAAATCGTCAACAAGGGGGAAGCAGATGAGAAATCTCGTTGTTCTTGTTCCAAGTAGGAACAGACCACAAAACATTGCGGATCTAATCAAGTCATTCGATGAGACAGAGACCGAATCAGATTTGATCGTGATTGTTGATGATGATGAGCCACAGATGGATGCTTATCTTCAACTCGGTTGCGATGTCTTCATGGTGGAGAAGCGTGGCAAAGGAATGGCGAAGCCATTGAACTTTGCAGCTCGCCACTTTGCTCACAAATATCGCCACTTCGCATTCCTAGGTGATGATCACAGACCACGCACCAAGAACTGGGATCTTCACTTCATCAATGCGCTTGATGAATTAGGCACAGGCTTGGTTTATGGAAACGACTTACTTCAAGGCGAGAACTTGGCAACAGCAGTCGGCATGACTGGAAACATTGTGAATGCTTTGGGTGGCATGGTTCCACCAGATATGATTCACTTATATCTCGACAACTTCTGGATGACACTCGGCAAAGACTTGAATGCTCTCCGCTATATCCCAGAAGTTGTCCTCGAACATCTGCATCCGATTGCTGGCAAAGCCGAATGGGATGAAGGTTATCAATCAGTCAATGCTGAAGAAGTTTATTCAGCAGACAAGAAGGCGCTCGATGATTACCTGGCGAGTGATGCCTATTCCGAACTATTGGCGGCGCTTCGATGAAAATTCTTATCACTGGAGATGCTGGCTTCGTAGGTCGAGCATTCCGCAAGAAGTTCGAATCGCAAGGTCATCAGATTGTTGGCGTTGATATTGTCAACGGCAAAGATGCCAGAGACTTCTTCCGAACTGATAACACTTACTTCGACAAGGTCATTCACTTGGCGGCAGTTGTCGGCGGTCGCAAGATGATCGAAGGCTCACCACTAGCGCTCGCAGTTGATCTCTCAATTGATGCCGAGATGTTCGGTTGGGCGCTTAGAACCGATCCTGGTTGCGTAACTTACTTTTCATCATCGGCGGCTTATCCAATCGAATTGCAACGGCGCAATGAAGCTGCAAGGAAACTGGAAGAGACTGACATCCATCTCTCGCGCATCGCCACTCCTGACCTTTCCTATGGCTGGGCAAAGTTGACCGGGGAGATGCTGGCGCATCATGCAAGGCGAGAAGGATTGACTGTTCACACTTATCGACCATTCTCAGGTTATGGAAGCGACCAGGCTTTGGACTATCCATTCCCATCATTCATCAAGCGAGGCATCGACAAATCAGATCCATTCCAAATTTGGGGCGATGGCACTCAAGTTCGAGATTTCATTCACATTGATGACATTGTTGATGCAACCTTGGCTGGATGCGTGGCTGACATTGAAACTGCCAATCTCTGCACTGGAATCCCGACTTCATTCAATGACTTGGCTGCCTTGGTCTCCAAGGTCGCTGGCTACTCCCCAGCCATTGAGCATCTGCCTTCAGAGCCCGTAGGAGTCCATTACAGGGTCGGAGATCCGACCTTCATGGAAACCTTCTACAAGCCTCAAATCAGCCTCTTAGAAGGCATAGAACGCGCCTTTGCTGGCTCGTAGCGCCAACCTCGCTAGGCGCTCGCCAGCATAAGAGAAAAGACCCCTATCGGCTACGGCTGGTGGGGGTCTTTTCGCATTGTGGTGAACAACACGCAGGGAATAGGTGGTTGCAGTTGTTCCCAATTTGACTTGTCGGGTGTAGTATTTCTACCAAGAGAAGGAACAAGGATCCTTCACTAAGACGAGGAGTCAAACAAATGGCAACAACAACTTATGAAGTCCATCCAATGAAATTGGTTGCGGTCAATCGTTCAACTTTTATCACTTACAACCAACAATTTCGCATTCAGCACATGTCATTCAAGGGCGGCAAAAGTGCTTGGATAGTTTCAAAAAATCGTGGCAATGGCTGGTTCTTTGCAGTTGATCATGCTCCAACTTACGATGAAGCAGTTGCAAAGATGAAGGCGGTTGCATAATGCCAATCACACTCGACATCATCCGCGAGGATCTCTCATTCCTTTATGTTGCAAAGATGGAATGGAATTCAAACGATTGGTCAACTCAATCTGATCGCTTTGAAAATATAAAAGGCGAAGCAATTGACTTCAATCTTGCCAACGCTTACTGGCTTCCAGACTGGACATCAGCAATGATCTTCCGCGTTTATCTCACATCCATCAAAGCAGACTTTCAGATTCTGCTCGACAACGCAGATGGAATTGATCCTTATGTCATCATCTGCAATGAGGAGTTCTAATGCTCACAATTCTTGCAATCATCGCAATCACCATCATCTTGTTGCCATTCTTCTTGTGGCTTGATGAACGATCAATCACTCAAGAGGAATTTCAATCAGTCGAAGATTGGCACAATTTTCGCAAAGCACTAGGGGACAAATAATGGCTTGGAATATCTTGGCACTCATCATGTTATTTTTTACAACTGCTGGCTTCTATCTTGGAACCTATTCCGAGCGAGATGCTTGGAAGTTATCAAACAAAAGACTTCGCGCCGATCTTCAAGCTGCCTACCTGGAGAATGAAGAACTTCGCGAGCACATCCACAACAGTTCCCTGCCAATCCGTCAGGTTCGTGGATAGTGTCAAAAGCCAAGCAAAAGGGAACTGCTGCTGAAACAGCGCTCGTTCGATTCCTTCAGGGACAGGGCTTTCCTGGAGCCGAAAGGCGAGCGCTGGGCGGTGGCAGTGCTGGTGAGGATCTCGGTGACATCACCGGAATTCCTGCACTTTGCATGGAGGTCAAGAATCACGCGACCTACAAAATCCCTGCTTGGCTCAAGGAAACTGAAATTGAACGCCAGAATGCCAAGGCAGACTTTGGCATCTTGGTTGTCAAACCAAATGGAATTGGCATGACCCCAGACAAAGTTGGTCAATGGTGGGGCATCATGCCGATGCAGATGATGATGGATCTCTTGCGTGAAGCAGGATATGGAGATCCGAAATGAGTCTGCTTGCACTACTCAACGCACCATCCTTTCCTGATGCCAAATGCGCCGATGAGCCTGATCTGGATTTCTTCTTTCCAGTCTCTCAGGTAGAATTGGAGCAGCGCCTTCCGCGCCTTCAGGAACTTTGCGGCAGTTGTATTCATCGAACTGCTTGCCTTTCATTCGCAATCGACAATCACGAAACCAACGGCTTCTGGGGAGGAATGACTCCAGAGCAGAGGAACAAACTCACAAAGAAAAAGGAGGCTGGAACCAGAAGGTTCAGGGAAATTCAGGAATACCTCTCACAAGGCTTTACCAAGGAAGAAGTCTCAAAAATGTTGAAGATTCAAATTGCTTCAATTGACCGGACTTTGGATCGAGCCAAAAGAAAAGGATTTATCTAATGACTCAACAGCAAAGATTTTCAAACACATTGATTGCAATTCTTGCAATCTCAATTCTGCTCATGGCATTGATCTCAAATGGTCTGGTCTATCGAACTCAGCCAGCCAATGTCATCCGAGTTCAAGATGCCATCGTTCTTGATGATCAAACCAAGGTCGGCTTGTTCGTCAACGAGCTGATGAATCAGCGCCAGGCTTCGTGCTTGTTGTGGATTTTCAACAAGGAAAGTCACATCAATCCGAATGCCAAGAACCCCAGTTCCTCAGCCAGAGGAGTCGGACAACTATTGGAATCCACATATCGCAACATCGGCTTGAAGCATTCAGCCGATCCACTCGCTCAGGTAGTCGCATCGATTGCCTACATCTCCAGACACTATGGCTCAGACGGCGCATGCGCTGCCAAGTCATTCTGGCAGAAGCACTCTTACTACTAAGAAAAGGAAACAGGGGAAATGTCAACACAAATCAATGCACAAATGGTTGATCTCGATCCAGCAGCTTCAGCATTCTTGGCTGCTTACATTGAGGCAAAAGCCAAGATGAAGGAATGGTCAGAAAAAGCCGACATCGCTCGCCAGCAAGTTGAGGCAGCGATGGGCGAATGTGAGATCGCATTGGTCAATGGTCGCGAAGCAGTTCGCTGGACAACAGTTGAAACTCATCGCATCGATACCAAGCGAATTCGCGAAATGCTTCCACCGGAAATGGTGGAGAAGTTGGAAACAACAACAATCACTCGCCGATTCTCAATCGTGGATGAGGACTAATGTTCACACCACTTGGAGATGATGCCAGCAATCTTGCTGATCGCATCAAATCAGTTGTCAACAATCGTTCAGCCAATGCGCCACGCTCTCAACAGCGAGCCATTGGCTTGAGCGAGGTTGGCGAAGTATGTGTCAGGAAGACTTCTTACAAGATGCTCGATTGGGCGAGAACTAATCCAGCGACCGATCCTTGGGCATCAATAAGCGGAACGGCAATTCATGCCTGGCTCGCCGATGCCTTTGGTGAATTTCCTGACCTGTATTTGGTCGAGCATCCAGTCAAGGTCACCGATCAACTTGGTGGCACGATGGATCTATTCGACAAGGCGAACAAAACTGTCATCGATCACAAATGCGTTGGCGCAACTTCTATGCGATCACGCAAGAAGGATGGCATGACTTACCAACAGAGAATCCAGATCAATCTCTATGGTCTGGGCATCGAGAATGAATTTGGCATTGGTTCGGTCAAGAAGGTGGCGCTGGCGTTCTATCCACTCGGCGGTCGCTTGGATGGACTTCACACAATCGTTGAACCTTACAATCGCCAATTGGCACTTGATGCCATTCAGCGCTTGGAAGACACGCAAGTTCTACTCTGGCAACTTGATCCTGAAGCTAATCCAAAGAACTGGGATTTGATTCCGACAACGCCAACTCGCTCTTGCAGTTATTGTCCATGGTTCCTGCCATTCTCAAAAGATGGCTCCAAGGGTTGTCCAGGAGAGGAGAATGCCGCATGAGTGGAATCCTTCTTTTCTTGATCCTAACCATTGTTTCAATCAACATGATGATCGGCTGGGCGCTGATTGCTTATCTCTTCATCGATGCCAAAAGGAGCCACCATGAGTCCACGCTATGATTTCAGATGTCCAAGATGTGGCACAACCATCGAGCAGGTTCGAGGCTATGAAGAAGACTCGCCAGCGCCGATGTGCGGAGATTGCTGTCAGTCGATGGAGAGAGTATTTTCATCCTCCCCAGTCCACTTCAAAGGCTCTGGGTTCTATTCGACAGACAAGGGGAACTGATGACATTCCGGTGGGAAACTCAGTGTCATCTCTGCAAAGTTTCAAAAGCAATTCAACACATTCTTGGCAAGGAACCTTATTGCGATGAATGTTATTCAAAGGTAGTCAAGACAAAATGAATCAAGATTTCATCATCGAACTCATCAATCGTTGCGAGGCGTTGACTGATTTCATCAAAACAGAATTGGCTTCATTCGAAGTCGATGCACCACCCCAAACACCAACAAAAGGAGAATGAGATGACAAGTCCATTCACATCACCAGCAACATCTGGTGATTCAGTAAAGCCAGCAGATCTGCAAGGACATCTCCTAATCATCAAGCCTGTTGAATACAAGACAGGCATTCAAACAACTCTGGGCGAGGCAGAAGCAATCGAGGTTGACCTTGTTGACCTTGACACAAACACAACTCATTCATCAGTGTTGTTTTTCAACATCGCGCTTCGCGGCGCACTCAAGCCAAACATTGGCAAATCAGTTCTCGCACGAATCGGACAAGGCGTTGCCAAGCCAGGCAAGTCGGCTCCTTGGATTCTTATCGATGCAACAACTGATGCCGATGCGGTAGCAAAGGCAACTGCTTATCTTGCAGGTTCAATCTCAGCTCCAGCAGCAGGAAATCCTGTTGTCAATGGCGTTGAAGTAACACCTGAAGTGCAAGCATTGATGGACAAGTTGGGTGCGAAACCCTTCTAGTTCCACAATTATTCGCTGACTGATCAGGGTGCTATCAGCGAAGCCATTGGCAGGTTCGCGGGCGAATGACCTTCCCGCCACTCGGTTCAATTCCGAGCAATGGGCAACAACAATCGACAACAGGGAGAACAATGGCAAAAGCACCACTCAGATTCAAAAGATCCACGCCATTCTCTAAGCAGTGCAATTTCATCATCGATGTTGGTTATGGCGAACTCGAACAATGCGATGCGGATGCAGAACATGGCATCTATTACGGCAACAACAAACTTGTGAAGATGACCAGTCTTTGCGGGTATCACACCATCTACCAGGAAAGTCTTTGGATCGGGGAAACAGAATGAATCCAGTTCTTCAAGCAGCGCTCGCATTCGCAGATGCAGGAATCTCAGTTGTTCCAGCATCGATGGATGGCTCAAAAGCGCCAATTGGATCCTGGAAGAAGTATCAACTCGCGCCAGCAGATCATGAGCAATTGGTGAACTGGTTCAATGGCGGCGCAACAGGAATTGGAATTGTCACTGGCAAAGTTTCAGGCAATCTTGAGATGGTTGAACTCGAAGGCAGAGCAGTTGCAGAAGGTTGTCTGGATGAAATCCGAGAAGTTGCAATCAATTCTGGACTTGGCGATCTTTGGACAATTATCTCAACTGGTTATGTCGAGCGAACTCCATCAGGTGGAATCCACTTCCTTTGGAGAATTGCAGATGAACCAGTTCCAGGAAACACCAAATTCGCTCGCCGACCAGGAGAGAATGATTCAGTTCTGGTCTACGCGGAAAGCAGAGGTGAAGGCGGATTCGTGGTGACAGCGCCATCGAGTGGAACAGTTCATCCATCTGGTCAACCTTGGCAATTGCTTGTTGGATCGCCAGCAACAATTCCGATGCTATCTTGGGAAGAGCGCGAAGCGATCGTCAGTGTCTTCAAATCAATTGACTCAATGCCAGAACGCGAACAAATTGTGAATTCACTATCGGCGCATCCAGCATCAAATCAAGACAAGCCAGGAGATGATTTCAACAAGCGAGCAACTTGGAAAGAAATCTTGGAGCCAAAGGGATGGCGAATTGTCTTCACAAACAATGGCGTAACCTATTGGCGCAGACCAGGTAAAGATCAAGGCATCAGCGCCACTTCCGGTCGCAATGATGGAGACAACTTCTTCGTCTTCACATCATCAACAACATTCGAGCAGGAAAAGCCTTATTCGAAATTCGCAGCATTCGCTCACTTGGAACATGGCGATGACTTCTCGGCAGCAGCTCGCGATCTAAGGAGCAAAGGCTACGGCTCCCAGACTCCTGGTTCTTCTTCCCTGCCTTCTTTGGGCGAATTGCAGGTGGCAGCAGCAAAGCCAGCGTTGACTGTGGTTCCAGATATTGATGCAGATCATGTCGAAGTTATTCGCGAGCGCTCATCCTGGTATCCAAAGCCATTGGATTTGGAAGGAGCCATTGAAGAACTCGTTCCAGAGTTCTTGGCGAGGAGCGATGGTCATCGATTGTTCTACAAAGGCAAGATCAACGCACTTCTGGGTGAATCAGAATCTGGCAAAACTTGGGTTGCATTGCTCGCAGTCAAGCAAGCGCTGGAAATTCAGCAGAAGGTGATTTACCTAGATTTCGAGGATTCAGGCAAAGGCATTCTCAGCAGACTTCGCGCACTTGGTCTGGAAGATCGTGACTTTGCGAATTTCACCTATGCCAATCCAGATCAGAATCTCACACTGGAAGAACGCATTGATTTGGTCGATGCCCTAGCTGAGATTGTGCCTGAATTGATCATTGTCGATGGCGTGAATGCGGCGATGACTTTGCTCAACCTGGAATTGACCAGCAATCGCGATGCCACATTCTTCAGCCAGCAATTGCTCAAGCCCCTGGCATCGTCAGGAGCGTGTGTCATCACCATCGACCATGTTCCCAAGTCCAAGGACAATCGCGGGAACTATGCCATCGGCGCTCAGGCGAAGCGAGCTGACATCAATGGCGCTGCCATCTCGGTGGAAGTCACATTGCCATTCGGTCGGGGCATGAACGGCGAATTGAATCTGAAGGTGACAAAAGATCGACCGGGCGCAGTTCGCGAACACTCCAAAGAGGCGAAATTTGCTGGCACAGTTCAGTTGAAATCAACGGCTGAAGGAATGGTCACAATGACGATTGACAGCCCTCAGATGGCTTCAGGAGACCGAACTCGACCAACTCACTTGATGGAGCAGGTCAGCAAAACCCTAGAAGCGGCGATGGCTCCACTGTCAAAGAATGCAGTTGAAAAGGCGATCAAGGGAAAAGCAGAATGGGTCAGAATTGCCATTCAAATTCTTATTGACGAAAAGTTCGTGGGCATTCAGAACGGCGCTCGCAACTCTTTGAACCTCAAATCGCTTCGACCTTACCGAGAAGATGATGATGGATCTTCTGGAATTGCATCCTTTGATTACCAAGAAGCCGACAATGCTTGACCTCGTCCCACCTCGTCCCGACCTCGTCCCAGACGAAGTGCCACCCCCTCAATCGACTTCGTCCCTCTGTCCCCTCTCTAGGAGGGGACGAGGACGAGGTCAGGGTGGTGAGCGTAAATGACCGATTCATTCATCAATTCCCAACTAACCTCGTCTCAGTGCCGAAAATGCACTGGTTGGATATATCAATGCCATGTCAATGGCTGGGAAACCAAGGTTGAGCCAAATCCACTCAACTTGTCAGAAGAGTTGGCGATGAGGCTTGAAGGTCGCAGGATCTTCCAGACTGTTGAAATCAGCAACTCGACATTGATGCCAAGAACCACTTGGCATATAGAAAAGTCCGACCCTAGGGCAAAGGTATTCGCAAGCCATAGTTGCCAGACTCCGACCTACTTCGAGCCATCCCCACTTGATGAAAAACCGACTCAATCCAAAAGTGAAGGAATCCCATTCTGATGACCCAGACAACCTGCACCCTCTGCAATCACACAACTCAGGCTTTCGGCTTATGCGCCAGATGCCAAGGCAGGATTCATCAGCAACTCGATGATCTTGGCGAATTCTGGTCGGCGGCTCATGACGAACTTCTGCCCGGTCGAACTGGCTCAGGCGGGCGAAGCAGCGAGCGAACCATCGGCTTGAATGTCGCAGCTCTTTCATTCATCGCAGGTCACGACATTCTCGGCTTCCTTCACGAATGGGAGAAGTTGATTCGAGAGGATCGAAGTCTGACAAAGCCAGCATTCGTCAAGAAGCCAGCGAGCATTGGCGAGGAGATTGCCGATGCCATCAAGTTCGCTCAAGTCAATCTCACTTGGTCAGGAACTCAAGATTGGATCGATGACTTCTTCAAGGAACTTCGAGAGATTCATTCTCAAGGAATGGCAGCAGCCAGGAAGTTCGTTGAGAAGACCCGCAAGATTCCATGTCCAGCCGAAACAGGTCAAGGCAGTTGTGGCAACCTGCTCAAGATCAATCAGGATGATCCATTGGAAATCTTTGATTGTCGCAAATGCAAATCTCAGTGGACAACACTTCGATTGATTGCAGTTGCCATGAGCGATAAGCGAGCGATCTGGCTTGATGCTGAAGCACTTGCCAAATGGATGGGAATCAGCGAGCGCCATGTCAGGCGATTGGCTCAGAAGTTCAAACTTCCAAAGCGAGGCGAATTGTATGAAGCCCACGCCATGATCGAGGCACAAGCAAAACAGGCTTGACTTGACAAAATCATGTCCATCACTTCTGCTACACTCAGCGTGTCGGTGTGTCCTATCCACAGACAATGGTTGTCCAAAGGCTTGCGAGTATCCTTTCAATCATGATCGTTCATGATGAGACAGTTGAAGAAATCAATGAGGCGCTTTCGCATCTCGCTGATGGAATTCGTCATGCTGGTGATTTCAGAAAACAACATCTCATGGAGCTTGTCGATCAAATGCTTGATGCAAAATTGGGGATGAATCAATGACAACTCTTGCTGCTATTCAAGGAGATGATTGGATTGTTATTGGAGGCGATTCACAATCTTCTGATCAAGATGGATTCAAGATCAACATTCCGGGCGGAAAGATATTCGAGAACAACGGCATCATCATTGGTGGCGCGGGCGATGTTCGTGGCATCAACATTCTCCAACATACATGGAGCGCACCAAAAGTCGGTCGATCAAATCCCGACAGATATATCACACGAACTCTAATCCCTTCCATTCGCAAAGCATTCGTTGATGCTGGTTATGAAACAAAGAAGGATGACTCAGCAGTAACACATGGCAACATCTTCCTTGTTGTAATTGATTGCAACTTATATCGCATTGAAGATGATTACTCATGGGAACGCTGTGAAGAGAATGTCTATGTTGCTGGAAGTGGCGAAGCATTAGCACTCGGCGCAATGAGTTACGCATTGAAAGATTTATCATTCAACATTGATGATGCTGATCATGCAGAGGAAATCATTCGCGATGCAATTGCAATTGCATCCAAGTGGGATTCATATACCGGCGGCAAGATAACAACAATTATCAAAAGAAAATAAAGTTCCATAAAATAATGCCGCCCAAATTGTCCTGCCTTGATTGTGGAATTCCAACAGCAAGATCAAGATGTGATGAATGCTTTGCAATACGAGAGGCAAGTCAACCAAAGCGAGAGAGACCTACCTCATCCCTCCGAGGCTACGATGCAGAGTGGCAAAGGGTAAGAGTAATTATTTTACGAAGAGACAATTGGACTTGCTTGAGATGTAACAAGAAACTTGTTGGCTCCGATGCCACAGTTGACCACATCCACTCCCTGGATCGTGGTGGCTCAAGATTGGAATTATCAAACCTGCAAGCGATGTGCAGAAGTTGCAACTCATCCAAGAAGAATCGCTGACACACACACAAAGATTTGAATTCAAAACTTTTTTTGTTTTTTCTGGGAATTACGCATAGAC
>Ga0304729_1000700_pt1 | contig 23583 bp, 14 predicted proteins | sample C_131016_MF_Meta_FD_190475 | JGI IMG/M metagenome (GOLD analysis project Ga0304729, IMG submission 190475) | Freshwater microbial communities from Lake Croche, Canada to study carbon cycling - C_131016_MF_MetaG (v2) (version 2) | ecosystem: Environmental > Aquatic > Freshwater > Lake | place... | reverse complement strand
GTCTTGCAGCCAATTGCATTCCTAGGCTTCGCTTTGGCAGAAGCTTTGGCGCTCTTTGGCCTCGTCCTCGCATTCGTCCTCTAATTCACCTCATACGTACTGTCAGAACTGTTAGAACTGTTAGATAGGAAAAGAGATGCACTCTCTATTTGTGGCTGAAGCGGCACAGAGCCCGCTCCTTCCAAAGCCAGCTGAGTTGATCGTCGGCGCTATCGCCTTCGGTCTGCTCTTCTTCGTTCTCCGTAAGTTCGTTACGCCAATGTTTGAAAAGGCATTTGCGGCACGTACCGAGGCGATCCAGGGTGGCATTGAGAAGGCAGAGCGTGCGCAGCTTGAAGCAGCACAAGCACTTGAGTCATATACCGCTCAACTTGCTGATGCTCGTGGTGAAGCAGCAAAGATCCGTGAAGAAGCTCGCGCCCAAGGTGCAGCGATCATCGAAGATCTTCGCGCGCAGGCACAAGAAGAGGCTGCCCGTATTTCTGCAGCAGCCCATAGTTCAATCGAAGCAGAACGTGAAAAGGCAATCTCCTCACTTCGCGCTGAAGTTGGAACTCTGGCCGTTGATCTTGCATCCAAGATCGTCGGAGAAGCACTTGAAGACCAGGTACGACAATCACGTATTGTCGATCGCTTCTTAGAAGATCTGGAGAAGAGTAAGTAATGATCGTTCTCGGTGGTAGCTCTCGCCAAGCACTCTTGGCGCTACGCGGTGCACTAGATGAGCAGCTCAAGGGCGCTTCATCTGCAGAGTGCACTGCGCTATCAGCCGACCTCTTTAAGGCGCTCGGTGCAGTCGGCTCTTCAGTCGGATTACGCCGCGCACTTACAGATCCTGCTCGCGATCATGCATCAAAGACTGCACTCATCAATGATCTCTTCGGATCACAGATCGGTGCAAAGGCAGTCTCACTTCTCGTGAGCGCCGCCTCATTCCGTTGGTCATCATCATCTGAAATCGCTGATGCGCTTGAACAGATTGCAGTAGAGGCAGAAGCAACCGCTGCAAATGGTGAAAACGCGCTCGATCGTGTTGAAGAAGAACTCTTCCTCTTCTCACGCCTGATCGTCACCAGCAATGAACTTCGCTTGGCACTCAATGATCGCGCTGATTCAACCGATCGCAAGCGCGCACTCATCGACTCAATCTTTGCCGCAAAGGCAGCCCCATCGACCGTTCGCCTACTTGAGGCGCTCGTTGGTGGAACCCGTGGCCGCAGCATCGAAGCAGCTCTTTCAGCCTTTGCCCACGCAGTTTCAGCTCGCCGCAACCGCCTCGTCGCGGTCGTGCGCAGCGTTATCGCTCTTACCCCGGCCCAAGCCGAGAAGCTCGCAGCTTCTTTGACGAAGCAAGTGGGACAACCTGTACATATCAATACCGAGATTGATCCATCAGTACTTGGCGGAATCGAAGTTCGCTTCGCCGACGAGATCATCGATGGAACGATCAGCAATCGTTTGGCAGAAGCGAGCAGAGCGCTCGCAGTTTAAAAATAGATTTCGATACTCGACCAAGACGAGCATCGACTAGCTAGAGAGACAGAGGGAATACATTATGGCCGAGCTAACAATTCGTCCCGAAGAGATTCGCGACGCACTTGCAAAGCACGTTGCTTCATATAACCCAGGCGCTGCAGCCCGAGATGAGATCGGCACAGTAACTGAGGCAGGCGACGGCATCGCTCGTGTTGAAGGACTACCTTCAACAATGACCAATGAACTTTTGAAGTTTGAGAACGGAACGTTGGGTCTTGCACTCAACCTCGACGTTCGCGAGATCGGTGTCGTTATCTTGGGCGAATACACCGGTATCGAAGAAGGAACAACTGTCCGCCGCACTGGAGAAATTCTCTCTGTTCCAGTTGGCGATGCATTCTTGGGCCGCGTTGTCGATGCACTCGGTCGTCCAATCGATGGCAAGGGCGAGATCAAGGCTGAAGCCTCTCGTGCTCTTGAAGTTCAGGCACCATCAGTAGTTCAGCGCCAACCTGTTAAAGAGCCAATGCAGACTGGTATCAAGGCGATCGATGCGATGACCGCTATCGGTCGTGGTCAGCGTCAGTTGATCATTGGTGACCGTCAGACTGGTAAGACTGCGATTGCAATCGACACCATCATCAACCAGCGCGATAACTGGAAGAGTGGCGATCCAAAGAAGCAGGTTAAGTGCATCTACGTAGCTATTGGCCAGAAGGGTTCAACGATTGCCTCTGTTAAGGGCGCACTCGAAGCCGCTGGCGCAATGGAGTACACAACAATCGTTGCAGCTCCAGCATCAGATCCAGCAGGCTTCAAGTACCTCGCTCCTTACACAGGTTCAGCGATCGGTCAGCACTGGATGTACAACGGCCAGCATGTATTGATCATCTTCGATGATCTCTCAAAGCAGGCTGAGGCCTACCGTTCAGTCTCCTTGTTGCTTCGTCGTCCACCAGGTCGCGAGGCTTACCCAGGCGACGTCTTCTACTTGCACTCACGTCTTCTCGAGCGTTGCGCAAAGCTCTCTGATGAGCTCGGCGGCGGTTCAATGACTGGTTTGCCAATCATTGAGACCAAGGGAAATGACGTATCTGCCTTCATTCCAACAAACGTTATTTCGATTACCGATGGTCAGTGCTTCCTTGAGACCGACTTGTTCAACGCCGGCGTTCGCCCAGCGATCAACGTAGGTATCTCGGTTTCACGCGTGGGTGGATCAGCACAGACAAAGGCGATCAAGAAGATCGCTGGACGTCTCCGCCTTGATCTTGCTCAGTACCGTGAACTCGAAGCATTCGCAGCATTCGGTTCTGACCTCGATGCAGCATCAAAGGCTCAACTCGAGCGCGGTGCTCGCATGGTTGAACTCTTGAAGCAGGGTCAGTACTCGCCTTACTCAGTAGAGCGTCAAGCAGCATCAATCTGGGCCGGAACAACTGGCAAGATGGATTCCATTCCTGTTGCTGATATCCGCCGCTTTGAATCTGAGTTCCTTGATTTCATCGCACGTGAGCGCGCTTCAATCTTTGAAGTGATCTCAACAACGCGTGAGCTTACCGATGACACGATCTCAGCTCTTGAAGAGGCAGTTGCCACATTCAAGACTCAGTTCCACTCTTCAGAGGTGAAGTAAGAACTCATGGGTGCCCAACTACGCGTCTATCGCCGCCGAATGCGTTCGGTTAAGGCGACGAAGAAGATCACGAAGGCTATGGAGTTAATCTCTGCCTCTCGTATCGTCAAGGCGCAGCAACGTGTGAACGCTTCTTCGCCATATTCGAATGAGCTCACACAGGCCGTGACTGCGGTTGCAACCTTCTCGAAGGTTGATCATCCACTCACCACTGCTTCAGCAAGCCCACGTCGCGCTGCGGTCTTGATCATCGCTGCTGACCGTGGAATGGCTGGCGCTTACTCCAACGCCGCAATCAAGGAAGGCGACATCGTGATGTCAGCCCTCCAGGCTCGCGGCATCACAGCAGATGCTTACTTGGTTGGCCGCAAGGCAGTGAACTACTACAAGTTCCGCAACCGTGCGATCGCTGGATCATGGACCGGCTTCTCTGATAACCCACAATTTGCTCACGCTCGCGAAGTATCAGCAGCGTTGATCAACGCATTCCTCGCTGAGAATGATTCAGCCGATGAACTGCACGTTATCTACACCCAGTTCAAGTCGATGATCACTCAACTTCCAGTGACGAACCAAGTTCTTCCACTCCAGACCGAGGCAGCCCCAGAAGGTTTGCTTCCACAATACGAATTCGAACCAGATGCATCTGAGGTGCTCAATGCACTTCTTCCTCGATACGTCGAAGCTCGAGTCTTCAACGCGATGTTGCAATCAGCTGCTTCCGAGCATGCTGCACGTCGTCGTGCGATGAAGTCAGCGACTGATAACGCTGATGAGCTCATCAAGTCACTTACCCGATTGGCCAACGCGGCTCGTCAGGCAGAAATTACGCAAGAGATCAGTGAAATTGTTGGCGGAGCAGATGCTCTTGCCTCAGCTAGCGCAGGGAGCGAATAATGACATCAGCTACAGCAACCAAGAACGGCCGCGTTGCTCGCGTTATCGGACCAGTTGTGGACATTGAGTTCCCATCTGATGCGATGCCAGCGATCTTCAATGCCCTCCATGTTGAGGTCGAGCTCTCGGGCACTACCCGTACGCTGACTCTCGAAGTAGCGCAGCACATCGGCGATAACCTCGTCCGTGCGATCTCGATGCAGCCAACTGACGGCATGGTCCGCGGTGCCTCTGTATCAGATACCGGCGCTCCAATCTCTGTTCCAGTCGGTGATGTCACAAAGGGCCACGTCTTCAATACCCTCGGTGAGTCACTCGACGTTCCAACATCATCACTTGATATCAAGGAGCGTTGGCCAATCCACCGCACAGCACCAGCATTCGATCAGCTCGAGTCAAAGACCGAGATGTTCGAGACTGGTATCAAGGTTATTGACCTCCTCACACCATATGTAAAGGGCGGAAAGATCGGCCTCTTCGGTGGTGCTGGTGTAGGTAAGACCGTTCTTATTCAGGAAATGATCTACCGTGTAGCTGAAAACTTCGGTGGCGTATCTGTATTCGCCGGTGTTGGTGAGCGTACCCGTGAAGGTAATGACCTCTTCCTTGAAATGACAGAGACTGGCGTTATCAATAAGACTGCACTGGTCTTCGGTCAGATGGATGAGCCACCTGGGACTCGTTTGCGCGTTGCGCTCTCAGCTCTCACCATGGCTGAGTACTTCCGTGACGTTCAGAACCAAGATGTATTGCTCTTCATCGACAATATCTTCCGCTTCACGCAGGCAGGTTCAGAGGTATCAACACTTCTCGGCCGTATGCCATCTGCTGTGGGATATCAGCCAACACTCGCTGATGAGATGGGTCAGTTGCAGGAGCGCATTACATCAACACGTGGTCACTCGATCACATCGATGCAGGCGATCTATGTTCCTGCCGATGACATCACCGACCCAGCTCCACACACAACCTTCGCCCACTTGGATGCAACAACTGTGTTGTCTCGTCCGATCTCAGAGCTTGGTATCTACCCTGCGGTGGATCCACTCGACTCAACATCACGTATCTTGGATCCTCGCTACATCGGCGAGCACCACTTCCGCGTTGCAAACCGCATCAAGCAGATCTTGCAGCGTTACAAGGATCTCCAGGACATCATCGCGATCTTGGGTATCGATGAACTCTCTGAAGAAGACCGTATCTTGGTTGGTCGCGCCCGTCGTATCCAGCGCTTCTTGTCACAGAACACCTTCGTTGCGAAGGTCTTCACCGGCATCGATGGCTCCTTCGTTCCATTGAAGGACACAATCGAAGCCTTCGAAGCCCTTGCAGATGGTAAGTATGACCACGTTCCAGAGCAGGCATTCTTCATGTGCGGCGGCCTCGACGATGTTGAGCGCAAGGCTGCAGAGCTTGCTGCATCGGTAAAGGCTTAATCCATGGCATCTGCCAATCTCACCGTTGAAGTTGTATCGCCCGAGAAGCGCGTCTGGTCGGGCGAAGCAACGATGGTTTCAGCACGCACACTCGAAGGTGACATTGGAATCTTGCCTGACCACGCACCACTCCTTGGCGTCTTGGTCGATGGAACAGTCTCTATCAAGGCGAGCGATGGTTCATCACATGATTTCCAGATGAGCGGTGGCTTTATCTCAGTATCAAATAATCGCGTCTCAGTTCTAGGAGAGAGCGCTTAACAAAAAACTTAAAGTGGCCTCATCTTCGGATGAGGTCATTTTTATTTGGTGGATTTAACTTCCAACTTTCGCGATACGAGCTTCTTCGCTCTGGCTTCACTGATACCCCAGACCGAGAGCGCAAAACCTAGAGCAATGTCCGCTTTTTCGGGGGAGAGAGTCCCATCAACAAGAACTGATCGAGTTAAACCAGAAATAGAGTGCGTCCATACCGCGAAGCGCTCCTCAAACTCATCGATTTTCACTTCACCCGCATTCGCAAGAGCTTTGAAGACCCGCTTACCTTCGCCTCCATCTGCGTCAATCAAGAAATTCGGGTTATGGTTGAGGGAGTTATGTAGCATCTGTGAAAAAAGTGGATGTGTCTGCCGAGTGCGAAATAGCCGTCGAGGCAATTCAATAATTCTCTGAAGCCTTTCTGGGGCTTGATCCTGAGTTGCAGCCCACTCAAGCCAGGAGTTTAAGGCTCCGCCGAGCGCCTCCAGAAAGAGCAGATCCTTGTTCTCGAAATACTTATAAATCGTGGTGGGAGAGACCTCGGCATGGGTCGCTAGTTGCTCGATGGTAGCCGCTGGACCGATCTCGGCCAGGACTTCTTGGCCAGCCCGAATCAGAGCCGCTCGGTTACGGGCGGTATAGGCAGCCTGACGGTTGCTGGTTGTTAACCCAGACTTCATCTCCTTTGCCATGTCGGGAGTCTAGATCGCCTGTGCAGCTTTGCAATAGCCCACGACACTCAGAAAGGGTTTCCAGAGTTTGACTATTTCTCCAAGTATGGAATAGTCCTCCAATGTTGGAAGTCCCCACCAAGCCAGCACCGACCAAGTAAGCGGCCCAACCCACTATCAAAATGGAGATCTAAGCGTGAAGAGAATTTCTTGGAGTATTGCAGCAGCCTTAATCGTGGGGCTTTTCTTGCCCGTTAGTGCTGTTCAGGCTGGGACAACTACGGAAGCATGTGTTTCAGGTAGTGCGATCCTCAGTTATCCGCGACCGCTCGCTATGGATAAGTCAGGAAACCTATTTTTTGTCGATCAAAATAATTTTGTCATAAGGAAAGTACTTCGCGGTTCTCGCTCTGTAGTAAATGCAACTTTTGATGATACTTCAGTGGCCGGTCAAGCGCTTAAAAATGAGTTACAAGGTTATAGAGGTGGGAATATGCGCCTTGGATTAGACGCGAGTGGCAATCTGTTTATTGCTATCGATTCCGGCTGGATGCTCGTCAATTATATATTTAAACTTGCCCCAAGTGGCATTGTCTCCGTGGTTGCAGGTACGGGCACTGATGGCTACACGGGTGATGGCGGTTTAGCGACTGCAGCCACGATACATGACCCGAGTGGATTGGCAATCGATGATTCTGGCAATATTTATATATCTGATAACTCCGCAAATGTAATTCGCAAAATAAATGCATCTGACGGCAAAATAAACACGGTTGTCGGGCCAGGTGCTACTTTCCCAGAGTTAAGTCAGCCAGGTCCTCTTGCCTTAGATTCGTCAGGACAATTGTTTATTGCAACTGGAAATGGACTAATACTTAAGCGGGCGGCAGGGGGAAATGTTTCAGTATTCGCTGGATCGGAAAGTAACCCGATTTCCGCACGATCAATTGCAGTTGATGGCAAGGGCACTGTCTCTTACTTGGAGAGCAACGCGATTTTTCAGATCAACCCATTGACAAAAGTTATTACAAAAATTGCCGGCGGAACACTTAGTGTTTATCCCGGGAATAGCTTAGATCATCGTCTTGATACTGCACACACAATTGCGGCTGATTCTTCTGGAAATGTTTATGTTTCTGATTCGAATCAATTCCTAATTTATAAAATTGATCCATCTACATTAACAATTTCAAATTATGTAGGCGTTCCTCGATATCTTGGGACAGGTAACAGATATATTCCGACTGATGGGACTCTTGCGACTCACACGAGTTACCGATACACCATAGGTCTCGCAGCGAGTTCGAACGGTGATTTCTATTTCTCAGCTAACGACTCCTATAACACAGTTGTTAAGGTTTCAAAATTGACAGGTTTAATTACAAACATCGCTGGAGATTTGACGAGTATTGGCGGCTTCACTGCCGATGGGGCTGTTGCCTCTGGCGCCAAGCTTGATAATACTGGATCTGTAGCAATTGATGCATCGGGGAATGTTTTCTTTTTAGATCTTGGAAATTATCGGCTGCGTAAAATAAAGGCGAGTGATGGAAAAATTGTCACAATTGCAGGAACAGATGCCGCTGGATACTCGGCCTCGGATAGCTCTCCAGCGTCGTCGCCCATAACGGCAGGAGGATCCGACAAGATTGCCGTTGACTCTCTGGGAAATGTATATCTAACCGATAACGCACATGGCGTTATTCGCAGGATCACAGATGGAGCAAATCCTCGCATTTCAAACATTGCAAGCGGTTTTCCCCAGTTCACAGGTCTCAGCGTCGATTCTATTAATAATTTTCTATACTTTTCTACTGACCATCAAATAAAAAAGATCGATCTTAGTTCTCCATCCCCGGCTGTAACGCCAGTTGCAACTCTGCAGACTGATTTTGTACGGGCTTTGGCCATCGATCCTACGACCCAGACGCTTTATTACGGAAATCAATCACCAGAACCAGAGAATAAAGTCACAATTGGAAAAATTGTGAATGCTTCAACTGCTCAAACCACGATCCTAGCGGGTCCAACATCGCTGGTGGCTGGAGGGGGAAGTTTGAATTATGTATCTGCTGGAGCGCCCGCAACGAGCGTACGATTGGGCTATCGGATTGAGCTCGCCTTTTCTTCTGGAACCTCAACCTTGTATGTTTCTCATGAATTCAATGTCAATGAAGGCGATGGGGCGAACGGTTTTCAAGCGATAAACGTTTCTACTGGGACCATCTCCACGGTCAGTGGTATTGCGTTGGATGGGCCAGCACCACTTTGTGTTGAGTATGAGACAGTGCCGACGATAACTGCTGGAAACGGGGGTTCGCAGGCGGCTGCGATTCCAGCTCGAGCTTCAAGCGCTGTATTCGCATCACCATCAATTGCAAATGCGACGCTTAGTTTTATCACCACTAGCTCAACGGCAAGCGCAACGGTAACCCCGGTTAGCGTGAACCCTGCACCTATCTCGGCGACCCCATTCACGATCACTGGTTCAACCAAAATCGTGGATATTCAGGTAACAGGTATTACGGGCTCGGTTACAGTTTGTCTTGATGGTGCGTCAACGGATCATCTCTATCACTACACAGGCACACCGGCTGCCTGGGTCGAGCTTGGATCTCGGAGTTACGCCAACGGTCAAGTGTGTGGTGTCACCACAAGCTTCTCACCATTTGCTGCGGCGGCTCCGGCACTTATCGCAGCACCGGCTTTCACGCTCAATCAGGGATCAGAGCAAGCAACGGTCGGTAAGGCTATCTCCGGCTACACCATCGCCTCCACCGGCGGTGCGATCGCCAGCTACTCCATTTCACCTGCCATTGGAAATGGTCTGACCTTTAATACGAGCACAGGTCTGATCTCAGGAACTCCGACTGCCTCGGCAGTCGCCGTGACCTACACAATCACAGGGACAAATTCCGGCAGCAGCGTCTCCACCACCTACCGCATCACCGTCAACGCTGCTCCAGTGATGGTCCCTGATCCACTCCAGCAATCAAAGATCACCTCGATCTCAGCTTCGACTGCAATTGCAGGAACCTCAACGCCACTGGTCATCTCAGGGTCCTTTGTTGAGAAGATCTCAGCGATCCAGATCAACGGCGTAGCTCTTGCTGCTGGAAGTTGGAGTCAGACCGCTACGTCGGTCTCATTCACACTCCCTGGCAAGTCAGCCGGCACTTATCAGATCCAACTCTTTAATGGCTCTGCGCCAGTGCTGAAGGTTCAGAGCTTCACCTTCACCGCTCCGATTGTTGCGGCGACTCCAACACCAACGCCAAACCCAACAGCAAAGGCAAAGGTGATCTACATACGCTGCGTGAAGGCTGGCCGAGGAACCCGTATCGCATATGGTGTTAACCCAGTCTGTCCTGCAGGGTTCACACGACAGTAATACCCGCTCAAGAAGACGGCCTCACCTTAGGGTGGGGCCGTTTTTATTTGGTGGGTTTAAAACCTAAGTCGCGTGAAAGTAATTTCGCAGCCTTTGCTGGACTAATTCCCCAGACCGAGAGCCCTATTCCGAAGGCGATATCAGCTTCTTCGGGGGAGAGTTCATCTTTTGCTAAGACAGAGACCCACAATCCAGAGGCAATATTTGTCCAAATGATCCATCGCTTATCGAAGTCATCTAGTTCTATTTTGCCCAAAGTGGCGAGCGCCCTAAATACTTCTTTACCTGCACCCTGATCCGCGCGGATAAGGAAATCTGGAATCTCTCGAAGAGAGTTGTGAAGCATCTGGGCAAAGTCGGGGTGGGACTGCGGTGTCCTAAAGAGCCGACGACCAAGATCAACCATTCGCTGTAGAGGGTCATTCGAAACATTTTGCGTGGCGGCCCAACCAAGCCATGACTCCCACGCCTCTCCGAGCGATTGCGCGAAGAACTGATCCTTATTCTGGAAGTACTTGTAGATCGTTGCAGGGGAAACCTGGGCATGCGCTGCAATCTGCTCGATAGTCGCCGATGGCCCAATCTCTTGGAGGAGCTCTTGGCCGGCTTGAATCAGAGCCGCGCGATTACGAGCGACATAGGCGGCCTGACGTCCCACAGGTGCCTGACCCCACTCCGCCTCTGCCATCCGTTGATTCTAGAGCCTTGGTTGAGTTCAAGGGGGAAATTCGCCTCGTGAGACACCCTCCCAAGAATTGAATATGTACCAATTTTGATATACCTTCTATTCTTGATCGGACCACTAGGCACCAGGGGGAATTTGGAGTGAAGCTGTCAAAAGTCTTAGGAATGAAGAAGAGCGGCCATAAGCTCAAAGCCCCACTTGCCTTGTTAGGCCTCGTAATGAGCATGGTGATGATCCCGATAAGTGCGGCGCATGCTGACACTTGGAAAACCATTAGCTCTGACCCATTACGGATGATGGCAAAAGACCAAGCAGGAAATATTTACTTAGGAAGCACAGGAAACAGAGTTTTCAAGATTTCTCCGACAGGTGAAGTCACAAACATTGGACCCGTTGGCTCTGGTGCTCGGGCGCTGACTGTCGATTCCTCAGGAAATATCTACGCAGTTGCTTTTAACAATGGCACTGTTAGCAAGATAACTCCTGACGGTACCATTAATAATGATTTTGGTGTAACAGGAGTTGGCTCAAATCCATACATGGACGTCGTCGATAAGGCGGGGAATGTATTTACCATAAATGCGGGTAATAGAACCATAAGTAAGATCACGTCAGATGGAGTTTCAACTCCAAATTATTTACAGCTTGAAGAACATGCTGTCTCAGTCGACATCGCGATGGACCAAAACGATAATTTATACGTTGCCATCTGCGGTGACAGAATTAGAAATGATTTACCTTCAGATCAACTTGACAGCCCTGCAAACTTGATAAACGAAGTACGTAAAGTAACCCCCTCAAAAGTAGTAACAGTTCTTGGTACCACAGCTCAGTGTCCCAGGGACATAACTTTTGACTCTTCGGGAAATGTTTATACTGTGAATTACGGTGCCACATTTGGGTGGAATGTCAGCAAGATTACCCCAGCGGGTGTTTCAACAATTTTTGGCACTACGGGAGAGAATCCATATGCTATCGCTATCGATCCACTAGGTAACATTTATACATCCAATAATCAAACCAAAAATGTCAGCAAGATTACCCCAGCGGGTGTTTCAACAATCCTTGGGAGTACTGGTACTGCCTCACCTTTCGGAATTCTGTACTCATCAGGAAATATCTACACCGCAAATGGTGACGGCACTGTCTCGAAGTTTGCTTTATCCACGACCACTTCAGGCTCTGCACTAAATTCACAAGTCGCTGCCATTTCACCAGGAAATACTGGAGTGGTTATTCCTTCGACCACCACATTGCCTGCAACCACCCTCAATTTTGGTGGGTCTGTGCCAGAGTCAGTGACCGTAGTGCCGGTTGCTTCTAATCCTGCAACGGTCTCTGCGACACCATTTACCATTTCAGGTTCAACTAAAATCGTAGATATTCAGATATCGGGAACATTCAATGGATCTGCCACAGTCTGTCTCGATGGTCTACCAACAGATCACCTTTACCACTACACGGGCGGAAAATGGGAAGAGTTACCATCTCGAACGTATGCCCTTGGTCAAGTCTGTGGCGTCACCACCAGCTTCTCACCATTTGCAGCGGCGCCTCCTGTGCCAGTTGCGTTAGTTGCGGCACCTGTCCCCGTCCCAGATCCGGTTCAGCAATCCAAGATCACGGCTTTCTCAGTTGCGACAGCGATCGCTGGAACTGCGACACCGATTGAGATCACAGGATCATTCGTTGAGAAGATCAGAGCGATTCAGATCAATGGGGTGGCACTTGCTGCTGGAAGTTGGACTCAGACGGCATCATCTGTTGCATTCACCATGCCTGCTAAATCAGCCGGTACCTACCAGATCCAGCTCTTTAATGGCTCTGCGCCAGTGCTGAAGGTTCAGAGCTTCACCTTCACCGCTCCGATTGTTGCGGCGACTCCAACACCAACGCCAAGCCCAACAGCGAAGGCAAAGGTGATCTACATACGCTGCGTGAAGGCTGGCCGAGGAACCCGTATCGCATACGGCGTTAACCCAGTCTGTCCTGCAGGGTTCACACGACAGTAATACCCGCTCAAGAAGTTGGAGGAAGTAAATGAAAAGTAGGATTACAGCAAGATTTAATAAGGCTGGTCTTTTTTTGCTGATCATGAGTCTTGTTGTTGGTGGCGTTGGTGCCCAGGCCTCAGGAATTCTTAACTCACCTACTGGCGGATATCTCCTCTGCGTCAATCCGAAGAGCGCAGTAGTGACGCACCCTTCGACACTTAAGTGCCCTGCGGGATTTGAGAAGTTGATTCTTGGCGCAGAAGGTCCTGCTGGGGCTACAGGATTATCTGGCGCTACTGGATTAACTGGCGTTACTGGCCTGCCTGGCAAAGATGGTTTAAATGGAAAAGATGGAAAAACTTTATGGAACGGTGTGAAAGATCCTGAAAGTACTTGGGGCGCTCCGGGGGATATGTTCATAAACTCTGTCACTAAGACATTGTTTGGGCCAAAGAACTTGGACGGAACCTGGCCAGTTGGAGTTTCGCTGGTGGGAGCAAAAGGAGATCAAGGGCCCATTGGGCTAACCGGTGCAACAGGCCCTCAGGGCCCTCAAGGTCCTGGCGGAAGTGGACCAGCGGGACCACAAGGCCCCGCTGGTGCTGCAGGTGCAAATGGCGCTGCTGGCCCTGCAGGTGCAAATGGAGTAGCGGCTCCCATCGCAACGGGAACAAATTGCATCCTCACAAAGTGCACCTACAAAATTGGTGACACTGGCCCAGGCGGTGGAATCATTTTCTACGTTGATTACAACGATCAATATTCAGGCTTCGACTATTTGGAAGCGTCTCCAACTTCCTGCGCAAGTACTACAAAACCTTGGTCCTCATTCTCCTCATGGATAATGGCGCCCGTGAATACGCCTGCTGGTTGGGGGGCGCATGCTGTGGGCGCCGGGAAGACAAATACAACAGCAATAATTTCAGCATATGCAACTGAAAATATTTTAGGATATCCATCGCCGAGCGTCTCCAACAATGCAGCGTATTTCGCCGCATCTTGTTCGGCAGGAGGTAAGTCTGACTGGTTCCTTGGCTCACTCGGTGAGATGAAGTTAATTTATGACAACTTGCCGGGGCTTGGCAGTTTTGCAGAGGCTGATTACTGGACTTCATCTAGCGGTCCCGCGAGCAATAACTACTCTCTTGCCATATCTTTTCTCTCTGGCGCGCCGGCACCTTTCGACAGGACTTACAACAAGGCCGTCCGGCCAATTCGTTCGTTTTAGTTTTTTACGGAGCCTCAGCTAAACCTTAAACCCTTGTATCGTGATAACCATCTTCAATAATTGTTCTACCCTTAGAAAGAACCGGTGCGGTTTGGATAGGGCCGTCTTTATTTGGTGGGTATCAAGCAAGTGGCAGGGAAACTCGCATCGTGTATCCAGATCCTGACTTCGACTCGATCTCTTTACTGCCGCCGAGTATTCCAACCCAAGCATCAATAATCTGCGTGCCCTTACCTGAAGATGGGGTGGCTGATCCAGGACCATCGTCAGCGATGACTACTTCAAGAAGGTCTGACTCTTTGAATTGAACCGAGATAGAGACGTTCTCTGCAGGGCCATGTTTAATGGAGTTGGTGAGCCCTTGTTCGATGATTCGATAGATGCCAAGTTTTGTGTTCTCATCGATTGATTCGACTCGGTTACTGATATTTATCGTAATCTCAATAGCGGTATTGAAGTTCTCGCAAAGAGTCTCGCAAGCACCAATCAAACCTTCGCCGGCAAGATTTGGCGTGAGTAATTGTGAAACTTGGCGAATATCCGTACCACGAATCTTCTCGAGCACTTTGATGACAGGGAGGATCTCGGCGGCAGACTCAGGGGAGAGTCCTTGTGAAGTCTTGGTGAGTCGAGCCGCAGCAAGCATGAGTTCGCTCTGGACGCGATCATGGAGGAGTTTGGCTGCATGGTCACGAATCTCTTCATCGGTCTCAATGAGTGCGGAATAGCGCGCTGTAAGGGCCTTATTGATCTCTTCAGTTTCGAGCAATTCGACTTCTAGATCTCGTGATCGTGAATGGGTAAGAGCCACCAGAAAAATCCCCAAAACTAACCTCATGATAAATGTGCCAACAAAGTTATCGGTAAAGAGAAAATCTCTCATCTTGAGGAGAGGGATCAGAGTCCTGGCAGCCAAGTACTCCCAGAGGTTCCAGGCAAAGATCGAGATGGTGATCTCAATGAGGTAGTAAGGGAGACTCTTGATGCGTGATTCCCAGAACCTATTTGAGAGCCTTAAACAAAGATAAATCGGAATTAATAGGATTGCGATGACCAAAAGCCCAAGGATGATGGAGTGGATTCGAGGGTATCCGCGCGGATAAAGATAGATCGTAGAGCGGATTCTTACTCCGGTGAGTACGAAAATCATGCCTACGACTAATGCTGGGTTGTACCGATAGGGGCCAATAAAGTTCTTTACTTGATCCCACCTCTGCCTCATGAGTTTGTCTTCACCAGCTGGAGGTACTTAAGGACTGCTCGGGTCTTGAGATCATCATTCTCGGTCGCATCAGGCAGTAGGACTGCATAGGCCCTTGAGAGCTCCTTGCGAACATAGGAATAGGTGAGGTCGAGCCTTGATCCGATCTCTTGGACTGATATGCCTTGGGCCAAAAGTGAGATGATCGAGCGTTGGCGAGATGTGAGTTCGTAATAAAGATCCAACTGACCATCTTCACCTTCTTGAATCTCGGTGACGAAATCTTCCCAGTTGCCCTTGCCAAGTACGGTCTCCTTCAAAACCTTTACGTAATCGGCGCTCGTCATCTCGCCGCTCTTCTCTAAGAATGACCAGCCGTTGCGCATGGCCGGGGGAACGCGATTTACCATCTTGCGAACATTAAATTGCGAATAGATGACAATACCGATGTACTCATTGATAGTGCGCAGAGCGATGCCGAGTTCGATGCCATTTAAGCCTTCGCTATCAAGGCCGAAATCGATAAGCGCCACATCTGCTTTACTGACGAGAGCGCGGTCTAAGGCTTGAACCCCATTGCCAAATGAACCAATGATCTCAAGTTCGCCGTGTTGGGTCAGGGAAGATTCCAAGAAGCTACGGAGTGCCGAATCATTCTCGACATATATCAACCGAGTCGAACGCATATCTAACTCTCTCACAGGGGGAGGATAAACCCTCGGACCCCTGTCACAGTTGTTACCTTTATTCTTCAAATATCGATGGATATCTCCTCAAATACGTAGATAGTGTGACACTTTTAAAAGCCGCTTCAACTCTGAAAATATTCTTCGCGCATGAATCGAATCTTCTCTCATTCGCGCCGAAAGACTTCTCGCGCGCTCGTTCTTGGTTTGCTGGCTTCGTTTGTCGTTGTAATAGCTGGACCTATTCAGAGCGCATCGGCAGGAGCAGCTCTTTCCTGGACCACAAGTACGATCTCGGCGCAAAGTTATGGACCAGGCATTGCCACAAATAGCGATGGCACTAAAGTTTTCGTAGCCGGGACAACCGGGGCTTACTTATCAAATGATTCAGGTTCAACCTGGACGACGATATCCGCACTTAGCAATGTCAATGATGGCTCTCAATCCTCGGCCGCAATGTCTTCTGACGGAACCAAAATCTATTACGGATTTAAAAACAAGATGTACTACTCGTGGGATTCAGGAGCTACGTGGAATCTTTCCCTTACGGCCTCAAGCAGTAGCACCACGCTATGGAACGTCTCGGCAAGTACCGATGGAACCAAGTTGCTTGTGTCGATGCAATATGGAAACCAATACTCGTACTCAACAAACTCCGGCCAAACCTGGACTTTCGTCGCGGACTCGAATGGTGGAGGTTGGGCAGGTGCAATAAGCGGCGACGGCACCAAGATTTTGATTGCTGAGTTTGGAAAAATTCCAAGACTAGGCCCTATTGCGGGGGGATTGAGCCCCGTGTCATCAACAATGACGGGAGTTTGGTTCGGTGCCGCCTGTGATGCTCAGTGCACACATATAGTTTTGGCTAACGCAGGTAATGGTGTTTATACCTCCTCAGATGGAGGGGCCACCTGGGTGATCGGATCAAATAGTGCGATAGGTGCAAGTTTCAAGACTTACAATTTTACTTCCGTCGCAAGCAATGCAGATGGATCCCGTCTCGCTGCAACGGTGGACTATTCCACCGGAAAAGATGTATACGTCTCCACTGATTATGGAGTTACGTGGACATCGCAGAATTTGAATAATTCAAAGAACTGGAATGGTGTGGTTATCTCAGCAGATGGCTCTGTTATTTATACACAAGCTGACCGAACTGAGAATGCAACAACAACTTCTGTTGCTCGCGGGGTCTTTCCTACCTCAACAACAACTGTTCTAGGGCTTGGATCGACAACTCTCACATACGGTCAGGTTGAAACCCTTACTGCCACTATTCAGGTGGGGGGCGTTACGTCCAATGCGAACTCCGGAACTGTCTCTTTCCAGAATAATGGTGGGCCGATCACGGGATGTTCTTCTGTTTCTCTCACTGCTGGAATCGCTCGATGCAGTGCTTGGGTGCCGCCGGTAAACACCTATTCATACATTACGGCCGTCTACTCTGGCGGAGGCGCTTACAATACGTCGACATCCACAAGCGCAAGCTTTACGGTTGCTAAGGCGAACCTTGCTGTAATTCCCGATGCGAAGACGGTGACCTACGGTTCGGCTGCCCCAACGTATACTTATACCTATTCCGGTTTTGTTAACGGTGAGAGTGCCGCATCATCATCCTTTACAACCGGTCTGACTGCGCCAACTTGTACAAGCAGTAATCCGACGTATACAACGACTACGGCGGTCAGTAGTTCCCCGACGATCTCCTGTAGCGGAGGATCCTCCACTAATTACACCTTCACGTATGCAACTACGGCCGCGGTTACAATCTCAAAGGCCACTCCAACATTTACTTCACTTCTTCTTACCAATTCAACTGCCATCTACGGCACTGTAGATACCGTCACCGCTATTACATCAGTCCCAGGTAACGTTGGATTTTCTATCGCTGGAGTACCGATCTCAGGCTGCTCCCTCGTAGCGACTTCTGTAACTGCACCGTATACGGCGCGCTGCGGGTGGATCCCAAGTGGAGTGAGCGCCGTGACGATCACAGCGACCTTACTTCCAACCGATTTAACGACTTACAACTCGGCAACAACTACGCTCAGTAATACGCCAACTAAAGCTGCGATAACCGTTACGCCTACGGCGAGTCAGAGCAAGGTGTACGGCAACTCAGACCCAGTACTTACTTACTCTGTAACAACCGGGGCGTTGGTCGGATCGGATACTCTGTCCGGAGCTCTCACCTACACAAGCGCTGGGGTGAATACAGCCGTAGGAACCTATTCAATTCTGATCGGAACTCTAGCCAACCCAAATTACACCATCACGCTCGCAACTGTTAACTTCACAATCGCGCCAGCGACACAGGGCACACTCTCATTAACAACGACTACCGCGACGTACAACGCGAGCTCGAAGACAGTCGCATTGAGCGGCACTGGAGGCCTAGGGACTGGTTCTTATTCATATGGCATCTCATCAAATAATCCAAGTGGTAACGGGTGCTCGATTTCTGTCGCAACTCTCACCTACACAAATGCCGGCTCGTGCGTGGTGGCTGTTACTCGGGCGGCTAGCGGTAACTATGCATTGACCACTAACGATGTCACGGTAACCATCTCAAAGGCATCTCAGACGATTACCTTCCCTTCGATAAGTCAGAAAACCTTCTCGGCAACGCCGTTTGCAGCAACACCATCGGCAAGTTCTGCATTAACACCGACGCTTACATCAACAACGACCGGTGTTTGTACTGTAAGCGGGCTGACGATCACCATGGTCTCGGCTGGCACATGTTCTTTGACCGCCAATCAGGCGGGTGATACCAATTATTCTGCCGCTACAGCGGTATCAACCAGCTTCACCATTGTCTCTGGAACTCAGACCGGCCTGGTCGCTTCTGCAATGTATTCAGTACTAAGTAGCTTTAGTGCAGTGCCTACATTCTCTACGACTGGCGGATTGGGTGGAGGCGCTGTTTCATACGCGATTGTCACTGGTGGAACAGCAACTGGTTGTCAGCTCTCGAATAGCTCAGCGAGCGCGACTTTGAGCGTGACTGCCTATGGAACATGCCGAATTGCCGCGACCAAGGAAGCAGATTCTGCCTATAACGTAACTACTTCTCTACCGATTACCATCACCCTTAACGGTAATCTGGCAAACGCTCCAACCAATCTTGCTGCGACTGCTGGGAATGGAACCGTCTCTCTCACATGGATTCGCGTTAGTACAGTCGATGCAGCACCAATTCAACAGTTCGCTATTCAATATGCGGAGAATGGTGGTGCGTGGGCAACTCCTATTCTCACCCAATCAACCTCTGATTCCGGCACCGTTACAGGACTTACAAACGGAATTAGCTACTCCTTCCGAGTTGCGGCCGTGACAGCGGCTGGAACGGGTGCTTACTCATCAAGTGTGCCCTCTAAACCTCTCGGCCTTGCCTTTACTCCAGTATTCGGAAATTCGACTTCCACCGTTGATGGATTTACCGTTAACATCACAAACTGGAACCCAGCATTTGTATGGGGAAATGCTCAATTCAAGAGTGGTTCAGGGACGATCACATTAGCGACAACTGGATCTAATGGAATTTTGCCAGTCACTGTTACTGGGATGTTGCCAGGAGCTACTGCGCAGATCACGGTTACGGCATCCAAAGATAGCTACTCTGATGGCGTTGCCTATGCCTCAGGAAAAGCTTTAAATTCACCGCTCGTTCCAGATGTAACAGGAGTAGTGGCAACGACGAACGGCCTCACTGCAACAATCGCAAACTTCAATTCTGATTTCACCTGGGTCGCATCTGCTACCTCTGGTAATGCAGCGGTCAGTGCCACTGGCGCGATAGCTGTCACTGGAGTGAATCCTCAAACCGGCTTCACATTATCGGTAACAGCGAACCGCACTGGTTATGCCTCGGGGCTCGAGACTATTACCGCGACAACGCTGCAACTACTTCGAATTCTTTACGATGGCAATGGCAATGCAGGTGGATCTGTTCCGACGGATGCAACGACATATCAATCAAGCACAACAGGCATAATCCTTGGAAATACTGGCTCGCTCACAAAGTTGGGTCATACATTTGCAGGCTGGACGCTGAGCTCGGCAAACACAGGTCAGGTCTATTCCGCGGGAAACACCTACACATTAGGACTGGTGGGCATCACTCTCTATGCCAAGTGGACAGCCATTCCTTACACCGTCACTTATCAGAGTACTGATGCCACTTCTGGGACAGCGCCACTTGATCAGAGCGCCCAGGGCATTCAGAACATCTACAACATCGGTCAGAACGCACCAATTCTTGCAAACTCATCGCTAGTTCGTATCGGTTACTCCTTTGGCGGCTGGGCAGATAACTATCCCCGTACCGGGACCATCTATCAAAGCGGTGGAACCTATCCAATAACAACAAATAACGTAGCGCTTTATCCAATATGGACCCCGAACACCTACACCGTGACCTATAACGTCAACTCTGCGAGTGGATCACCAAGTAAGGCGACAGATAGTTACACAACCGCGGGGACAGCAATCACACTCGCAACCGTTGGAACCATGACTAAGACAGGTTATGCATTCACTGGGTGGGGTCGCACCGCGGTCTCAACTCCGATCACCGGGACTCTGACCGTTACCACCGACACCACTCTCTATGCACAGTGGACGATCCAGAGCTATGCGATCACGTACCTTCCTGGTACCTATGGAACAGGCACAGTCCCTAATCAGGGGAACGTTCTCTATGGATCGACGTTCACACTCGCTACCCCAACCGGACTTACTGGCACCGATGGCACGAACTCCTATGCCTTCGTGGCCTGGGACGATGGCAGCGGTACGACGTATGCCGCAGGCAAGAGCTACCTTGTGGCCGCGGCTCCGGTATCGCTCACAGCGCTCTGGACCCGTATTTATAACGTCAAATACTCATTTAATGGTGGTTCGGTTGTGACCCCAATCGCCGACCAGCAGAAGATCAGCGGTGACACCATCACGGTGACCTCGGTCGTTCCGACTCGAACTGGCTATACCTTCAACAACTGGATCGATCAATCAGCGCTCACCGCAGCAGCGGGGGATAGCTATACCGTCACTGCGAATAACTACTTGCTATATGCGCAGTGGAACGCGATTTCCTATACCGTCACTTATGACACGGCGAGCGGAAGTACTCCACCAACCGAGCCAAACCACACAATTGGTCAGATTTTTACGGTTGCAACTGCTCCAACGAAGAGTGGTTATGACTTCGCTGGTTGGTCAAATGGTTCGACCATCTACGCTGCAGGTTCACCGTTCCAAGTTGGGTCGTCTAATGTAACCCTACTTGCCACGTGGACAGCCCAGGTCTATCAAGTCTCGTACGACTTTAATGGTGGTTTTGGAACAGCGATCTCGCCAACTAATTACACCTTCGCAACTCCTGCGCTCACACTTCCTGCATCAGGACCAACTCGTCCGGATTACACCTTCAGTGGTTGGTCTACGGGTACAACTGGCGCAAGCGTTGGAGCGACCTTCACACCAAGTTCATCGATCACCCTCCATGCAGTCTGGGTATCTTCGGTCTATCGACTGATCTTTGATGCTGGATCTGGTTACAGTGATAGCGCAACTGCGAAGGTGACGATCGGTCAACCGATCACGCTTCCATCGGGATCACGTACCAATTACAACCTGGCCGGATGGTCGCCACAGCCAAGCGGCGGATCTCTGCTCACAGGAACCTATACGCCTGTAGCTGATGGCACTCTCTACGCGCAATGGACACTCAAGGTCTTCGTCGTTACCTATAACGGTAATGGCGGAAGCCCAGCCCAGGTATCAGGATCAATGGCTGCAGGTACATCGACACCGGTCGTATTGCCGACCGCGACGAGGGCGAACTATGTCTTCACCGGGTGGTACGCCGATCCACAAAGTGGTTATTTAATAGGACTTTCAGGGGCTAGTTATACGCCTACCGATTCCATCACTGCTTATGCCCATTGGATTCAAGCATCCCTAAGTGGCATGGGAGCGGCAACGCAGATTGCTCAAGTCACAGTCCACGCAGGCTACGAGAACTCATTCACAGCTGGCAGCAATGGCAGCACCGTGACGCTCTACTACCCAGCAGATGGTCTTCCTGATGGTTCGATCATCACCGCATACCTCGAGAACTCAACCACTCGAGCGAGCACATTGATCACGACTCCGGCGAATCTCATTCTCTCCCTTGTTGTCGCCTGGGTTGCACCTGACGGAACTGTTCCCACAACTGCAACCGGCAAGCCGTTGACACTCACAATCTCCAATCCAAATATCACGGCCGGGTCGAAGGTCTACGGATACTTGAGTGGTGTGATGACCTATCTTGGTAATGCAGCAGTCGATGGCACCGCCGTCATCACAATCAGTCAAGATCCAGTCTTGGTTGTTGCGATTACAACACCGGATGCACCTACTAGCGTCACGGCAACACCAATTAGTTCATCATCGGCAACGATCTCATGGAGCGCCCCTGCGGCATCTGGCGGATCTGCCCTTACCGGTTACACCGTCACATCAAGTGGGGGACAGAGCTGTACATCGACAACGACCTCATGCGTCATGAGTGGCCTCACAGCAGGAGTCGCTTACACCTTCACCGTTGCAGCGACGAATGCGCTTGGTACAAGTACTGCTAGTTCGAACTCGGCTTCATTGCAGATTTCAGCGCCATCAGCTCCAGCTCCGGTAGTTGTAGTCGATAACTCGGCAGCAATTGCGGCGGCTGCAGCACAGGCAGCAGCAGATGCTGCAGCGAAGGCATTGGCTGAGAAGAAGGCAGTTGAAGCGGCAGCAAAGGCTCTCGCAGATCAGCAAGCAGCAGATGCCGCAAAGGCACTTGCCACTAAGCAGGCGGAAGAGGCGGCAGCAAAGGCTCTCGCAGATCAACAAGCAGCAGATGCAGCCCTTAAGGCAGCGCAAGAGAAGATGGCAGCAGATGCCAAGGCCTTGGCGGATGCGAAGGCAGCCGCAGATGCAGCAGCGATCAAGGCGGCCCAAGATGCAGCAGATGCTTCCGCAAAGGCAGCAGCAGAACTACAAGCAGCAAAGGATGCTGCTGCGGCAGCTGCGAAGGCAGCCGCACTTTCCAAGCCAGCAGTCACGCTCTACTCGCTCACACCAAAGCTCACTCTCAGTGCTTATGACACCGCATATCTCAAGCGATACGTCAGTTCTCTCAAGAACGGTGCCTCTGTGACATGTGTTGGTTATATCTACAAGAAGGGCACGACCCTGGCTAAGGCGACCGCTCTGGCGAAGAGCCAGGCAACTGCAGTCTGTGCCTTGATGAAGAAGATCAATAAGACGTTGAAGACATCCATCGTTCTGGTGGATTCTTCGAAGGCGCCGAAGGGCGCAGTCGGGGCTAAGTGGGTAGCGGTGAGCTACCGCATCGATGGGTTTAAAACGAGGGGTTAACCCTCGCGACGACTGCTTGCTCGCGTTCTAACCTTGAACGCGAGCAGTACTGCTTGTGTTGACCGTCGATTGGATGATGATGAAAGTAGCGCGCTACTCGGGCAAGATCGCTCGGACTCTGATCGTTACCTTGCTCTCATCTCTTTTTGTTGCGCTCTTTGCACCGCCATCATTTGCAGCGATTGGTGACCTCGATTCGACTTTTGCCTCATCTGGATTCTTAACAAGCAAACTTGGCACCAGTAATCAGATCTTCTCCATGACCTTCGATAGCTCTGGTCGCATCGTTGCCGGCGGAACCGCTGTGATCAACGGCTCATACCGATTTGTCGTCGTGCGTTATCTTGCAAGTGGCGTCATCGATACCACCTTTGGAACAAATGGCTATGCCACCGCAAGCATCGGCACCCGAGATCGCATCTTCTCAATTGCGATCGATAGTGCCGGCAGAATCGTTGCCGGCGGCGGGACGGTCATCTCTAACGTGTGGAAATTTGCTCTGCTCCGCTTTCTTCCCAATGGCGCTCTAGATACCTCCTTTGGAAGCTCTGGCTTCTCCACTTCTACTCCTGGAATCAATGATCAGATCACCTCCATCGCAGTCGATTCCAGCG
>Ga0304729_1000698_pt1 | contig 23613 bp, 20 predicted proteins | sample C_131016_MF_Meta_FD_190475 | JGI IMG/M metagenome (GOLD analysis project Ga0304729, IMG submission 190475) | Freshwater microbial communities from Lake Croche, Canada to study carbon cycling - C_131016_MF_MetaG (v2) (version 2) | ecosystem: Environmental > Aquatic > Freshwater > Lake | place... | reverse complement strand
AGAAGTTCGGTATCGACCAACGGAAAATAGCTTTTCCAGTGCACGATCGGCTTGGGGAGTCGTGGATCGATCGCCTCCATGCAGAGACCGACGGACCAGAACTCATCATGGGAGGACTGCCCCATCTCCATCTGGTCCATCCAGAAAAGCACCTCGGTCGGATCGAGACTACAGAGTAGCCGACGGCCAAAGAGATTTGTGAGCGGGGGCTTGATCGAATAACTGAGATTCAGCAGGACGGCATGGGGTGCCAGTTCCTTCAACTCGGCTATCGGCATCCCGAAGGACTTCATGCCAATGCCAACACCCATTGCCGAAGGATCATGCTCCTCTGGTCCCTTGGATTTCTGTGCCGGGCGAAGCAACAGGCAATACTCGATACCGTAAAGAGTCATCCGGCGACGGAAGGTCCGGATGCACTGGGCGTCCTTTTCCGGATCGCCGCTCTCCTGAAGGACCTCAAGCCAGACACCACGGCGTCCCATCCGCTTCAGCCCCATGAGGTACTGGAGCGGAACGGAAAAGTTCCCACCGCCCTCGGGATACTTGGCGGCAAAACCGCAACCAACAAAGACGGGAGGCATAGAAGATTTCACTGAGAAGAAGAAAAATAATATGGAACTCAGGAACTCAGGAATGGAAAGAAAGACAAATGGGTAAATATGGTTTTGATATAAACCGTCAGAGGAAATACCCCTCTGGATTCAGTAATCATTCACTCCACTTATTTTTCTGAGTTCATGAGCTCCTTATTCAAAAACCTTTAGACGCCGGCTCGTTCGAGAAGGGAGGCCAGCACTTTCTCAGCCTCGAAGAATTCGCGGGCAATTTCGAGGGCCGCGCGGCTGTGCTTCTTGTAATCGGCGCGGATCGCGGCGACCGCATCCACAATCTCCTCCATGGTGGAGAAAGCGAGGAGTCCTTCCTTACCTCCATAATGCGCGGTGAATCCCGTCTCCTGGGTGATCACGGGACGTCCAGCCGCCAGATAGCAAGCCGTGCGATCGCTGAACCATCCCGTATTCAGGCGAATATACTGGTCCTTGGCGCACGTGAACTCACCTCTGGAATTACGGATGTAATCCCGGTAGCCGTTCCAATCAACACTCAGGTCGTGGGGCAGCACGAGCTTCCAGTCGTTTTTTCGGAACAGCTCCAACTCCTCTTCCTTCTTGATATCGGTCGCCATCTCGAAAGGTTCCCCAGAGAGTTTAGGAGCCTCGATGAAGCGGAGGAACTCGAGCGATTTGCTCCAGAGGTAGTTGGAATCCTTCCAGACGATGTCCTTCTTGCCGCTGGTCGACCAGTTACAGATTGTCGTGAAGAGCGCCGAGGGATCAGGCGTCGGAGCATCTGCTCCCGCACACCAGAGATCGGTCACCACGGGCTGCCTGGTCGGCAGCCAGTTGAAATCGCCGGTGGGCACAACAAAGACAGGCATGCCGATATTCTCTCCGAAGGTGAAAAGGTGCCGATGCTCTTTCAGGTAATCAATTGTCTCCGACTCCCCTTGGTCGATCTTGATCTGCTCCACGCCGGGATCGCTCTCGACATAGATCAGATTCCGAATGCTCCTCAAATCGTCGTTCATGTCATGCGATCCGCAGATATTGAGAGCGCAGTCGGCCTCCTTGTAGAGAATCCTAAGTTTGGCAAGCGACATCCCGGCAATCTCAGTCGACTCCTTGAAGCGCGCGCAGTAGGCCCAGCGACCCTCAAACCCATGTTCCTTGGCTAGCCGCCCCAGCGTTTGTGTCGCATAGGAGTAATCGTCGGAGACGTTGAAGGCAACCGGGTCGTAGGGATAGTTCAGCGTGTCCTCGACGTAAGTGACCTCATGACCCAGCCTCTGAAGCCCGACGATGTAGTGGATATGCTGCCAGATGACCCCGGCGATGGGCATGCCGCCCATGAATCCCAGGACGATAATCTTTTTCTTTTTCACAACTCTTTGATGATTTTGGCTGGATTCCCCGCGACAAGTGAATTTTTAGGAACGCTTTTCGTGACAATGCTGCCGGCGGCGACAACCGAGTTATCCCCGATGGAAACTCCCTTCAGAATCACCGCTCCCATTCCAATCCAGACATTGTCACCGATAATCACCGGCTCCGTGCTGATGTGCGGGCGATGGGAAGGTTTTGTCGGGTAGGGTGCCAGAGCTTCCGCGTCCAACCGGCGTAATACCGGATCAATGGGGTGAAAATCACTGTCGGCGATCCCGACATTCCACGAAATCAGGCAATGGGAACCTATCTGGATCAACTCCTCCGACATGATGAGAGCCCCGTTGAGGAGTGTGTAATCCCCCACAGTGCAACGCCCTTTTTTGCCAAGTGAAAACGAGCACCCTGAGTAACATGAGACATGATCACCAAGGACTACAGCAGGGTTCTGCTCCGATCTAAGCAAGCGGAAGATCTGTGCGGACTCCAGAAACACCCCGTTCCCGTAAATGACTTTCTCGGGAACCTTTTGATCACACCAGTCATGCTCAATCCGACGGTCTGGAAGAATATTGCTCATGTCATTTCTGTGAAACCGATCCAAGGAAGTTGGCCGCATGGTAGAGGCGGGCGTAGGATCCTTCCAAAGCGAGAAGCTCCGGACCAGTTCCCTGCTCGGCGATGCGGCCATGCTCGAGTAGTACAACCCGACCGAGATGATGCACCGTCGAGAGTCTGTGCGTGATGATGAGGGTGGTGCGCCCCTTCATCAGCTCTGCGATCGTCTCCATGATAGCCTTCTCGGTGGAGGGATCGAGTGCCGAGGTCGGCTCGTCCAGAAGTAGGATCGGGGCATTCTTTAGGAACGCACGGGCAATACCAAGACGTTGGCGCTGCCCGACGCTCAGATGCCCCCCGCGCTCTCCGACCGGCGTGTCGAAGCCCTGCGGTTGGGCCATGATGAAGTCATAGGCTTGGGCACGCCTTGCGGCCTCGATGATCTCTTCTTCGGTCGCCCCCTCACGACCGTATGCAATGTTCTCCCGGATACTACTGGAAAAGAGAAGGGTATCCTGCAGCACCATGCCGATCTGGGCCCGGAGCGAGGCTTTGGTGACTCCCCGCAGGTCGTGTCCGTCGATCCTCACGATTCCTGCCGTCGGGTTATAAAAGCGCGGCACCAGACTCAGGAGAGTGCTCTTCCCGGCACCGGTCCCACCCACAAAGGCCACTGTCTCGCCCGGAGCGATCGCCAGATCGACTCCAGCCAGCACCGGAGCCTTCGGATCATAGGCAAAGGAGACTCCGTCAAAAGTGATCTCCCCTTTGGCAGTCGGCATCGTGATCGCACCAGGGTCGTCCTTGGTCTCCTCCTCACGGTCAAGGATTTCAAAACAGCGCTGAGCCCCTGCGGCGGCCCCCTCCAGGGCCCATGCCGTATAGGTGAGTTGCTGGATCGGTTGGTAGAGTGTCGCAAGATAAGCGACGAAGACCGTCAGATCACCGATGCTCAGCCTGGCATCCAATACCTGAATGGTACCCACGTAATACATGGCTGAGGTTCCCACGGCGATGAGCGTTGTCACGACAAGGGCGCTCTTCATGGAGGTCATGTTCAGGCGGAAATTTGCCTCGAGGCTTCTGGTCGCATGACGGACAAACTGACTCACTTCGAAGGACTCGCGGCCGAAAGCCTGAACCATCCGGATTGAGCCGAGTCCCTCCTGAGTCGTCGCGAGCAGATCGCTCTCCCTCTCCTGGATCGTGGTGGACTCCCTACGGATCCGGTCACCGTAATGCTGGATCGCCAAGAAGAGGGGCGGAATCACGACCATCGAGACGAGCGTCAGCTGCCAGTTCATCCGGAACATGATGGACAAGGCTCCCACCAGAGTGACCACCGACCCGAAGATCGTTGCGAACCCTTTGTTATAGATCGTCTGGAGTGACTGGGAATCGTAGGCCACACGGAAGGAGGAGTCGCTGCTGCGCCTCGTGTCGTGGAACTGAAGAGGAAGGGCCTGCAGGCAGCTGTAAAGCTGGGTACGGAGATGCAAGAGCGCCTTCAGGCCGATCTTGATCAGAAGGGTGCTGGAAAGGAGATTCACCAGACCCGACACAACGGCTATCAGGGCCATGATCGCGCAGAGCGTCAGAGCAGCCCCCCGTGCACTGGTCCAGGAGAACCAGTGGGAGATGAAGGCATGGGCCTCGGCCACTCCGGGCGCCGTTACTGGCTGGAGAATGCCGTCCACAACATACTTGAACGGCCAGGGGGCCAGCAGGTTGAATCCGATACCGGCCGACATCAGCGCCACAGCCAGAATCGTCCGGCCTTTGTAGGCACGGAAGTAGCGGAGCGTGCGGAGATAGATGGCCATGCCTACCTCTTGCCTAGGGCAAGACTCCTTTACCTTCAAGCCACGTCATTCAGGACTCTGAACCCGGATTCCGGATCAGCCTGGGATCCGCATCTCCGGATACAACCATCTCCAGAGCCCCCTCCTCTGTAAACCGGTGGATCCGGGAACCTTCGGGAATAGCGATCCCTGTCAGCTCAGCGGTGCTGAGCAGGGCCTGGGCTCCCGGAGGCATGCCGGCCAGAAGCGCATCGCGTCGTGAGGGATCCAGCTCCCCGAAAATATCATCCAGCAGGAGCAGAGGGGGTCTTCCATTCTCCTGGTTCAAGAGCGAGGCGACAGCCAGCTTGAGAGAGAGGGCGATCGTCCGCCGCTGACCTTCGGAGGCATAAGTGCCTGCAGGAATTCCATTCAGAAGGAGCATGAGATCGTCCCGCTGGGGCCCGACCCGGGTCTGGCGCAGGCGCAGCTCCTCATCGCGGCTAGAAAGAAGAGCCTCCATCATCGGGACTGCAGATCCCGGCTCATAGCGGATTTCAAGCGTTTCACCCGAGATCCTTCGGCACGAATCTGCAGCCAGCGGCGCAAGGGAAGCAACCAGATCCCTTCGGAAGCAAAGGATCCGATCACCCGTCTCGGCGAGAGGATGGTCATAAGCCTCGATTTCCCGGCGAGAACGACCCTCGCGAAGCAGTAGATTCCGGGAACGGAGGGCACGGTCGTAATCCCTGAGATCCCGACCATAACTCCGATGATCACGGCTGGTCTGGAGCCCCGCGCTATCGAGCAGCTTGCGTCGACGCTCAGCAGGACCGTTCACCAAGAGAAGATCATCGCTGCCAAACCAGACGATCCGGCCCTGCGCGAGGTAGTCGGCGGTCGTAGCCTGCGGAACACCGTCGAGCTCCAGGGCCCGGGCAGGAGGCGTGTATTTCAGCGAGAGACGCGTCTCACCGAGCACGCCCTGAACGAGCCCCTCGAGCGCGAAGGCACTCCTGCCGAAGCGGATCATCTCGGAGTTGTTCGATGTTCTGGGGGAGCGGAGTCTCAGGAGCACGCAAGCGGCCTCAAGGAGGGAGGTCTTTCCACGAGCGTTGGGCCCAGTGATGAAGCTAAGACGGGGACCCGGTTCGTAGTCCAAGAACTCGAAGCAACGGAATCCGGCGAGTCTGATGCTCCGGAGTATACCACAGGGAGACGCCTCTTCGAGGTCCATTTCCTTGGCCGCGTCGTGCGGCATACTCAGAATCTGAGTAGAAAATTGAAAGCGCGGTCTCCAAATCCGGGCAATCCCTCGTGTCCAAAGTCAGGATAGATCACCGCTTCTTTAGGACTGCGGATGGCGTTGTAGACGGCGAACTGAGTGGAGGGAGGGCAGATGGTATCCATCAGAGAGAGGCCCATGAGAACCTTTGCCTCAATGCGCGGGGCGAGGTGCTGCACATCAATGTAGCCGAGACGCGTGAATATTTCCCCCTTTCGATCGTGTCTCGGATCAAAGTGTCGAAAGTAAGCCCGAAGCTCCGCATAAGCGTCCTTGGCCAGATCCATTTCCCAAACCCTTTGGTAGTCCGAGAGGAAGGGGTAGATCGAGACACAACGGTTGATGCGGGGTTCCAGGGCGGCACAGGCGATCGACAGTGCTCCACCCTGCGAACCTCCGGTCGTACCGATGCGAGCGGGGTCGATTTCAGCAAAGGACATCACGACTCGGGCGAGTTGGACCGTGTCGAGAAAGATGCTACGGAAGAGTAATTTTTCCGGTACGTCATCGAGACCCCGAATGAAATGACCATTCATGGTGTTTCCACGCACAGGCGTGTTGTCCTCGCTCAGGCCACCCTGCCCGCGGCAGTCCATTGCGGCGACTGCGATCCCCTGTCCGGTCCAGGCCAGTTTGTCATGCCACTCGCCACTGCTTCCGGAATAGCCATGGAATTGAAGAAGAGCAGGTATGGGGCTAATACTATTTTTTGGCCTGGCATACTTGGCATGAATGCGAGCCCCACCCACCCCTCGGAACCAGAGATCAAACACTTCGGCATGAGGGGGATCTATCTCAGCATTTGGAACGAGTTCGGGCTCAGGATCCGTCGCGTCGAGTTCACGCAGGGCGTCAGCCCAGTAGTCGTCAAAATCCCCGGGCCGGGGATTGGTCCCACGATACTTTTCCAGTTCGGCCAGAGGCTTGTCGAGGGTCGGCATCGAAATCAGCGAATCAGCGCAAGGCTGCCAGCAGAGGGGCCGGATAGATTCCGAAGATTAGAATACCTGCTCCGAGCAGAAGAATCAGCCACTTGGTGGTTGCAGAGACAGGGATGGCAGTTTCCTCGGAAGGTTGTTGCCAATACATCGCGCGGATCACCTTGAAGTAATAGTAGAATCCCGCCGCCACGGTGACGCAACCGAGCATCACAAGGCCATAGTGACCCTGTTTCAGGGCGACCTCGAAGATCAGCAACTTGCCGATGAATCCAGCAGTGAAAGGAATACCGGCTAGTGAAGCCGCGGAGAGAACCATGGCACCGGCTAGGAAGGGAGAGCGCTTGGAGAGACCGTTGAAACGCGAGATCTCATCACCTCCGGTAGCTTCGGAAACTGCCTGCAGGACCACGAAGGTAAGCATGGTCATGGCGAGGTATCCGGCAAAGTAGAAGCCAATCGCAGGTATCGCCATCAGGGAAGCTAAGCTTGCCACACCCATCAGGAGATATCCGGCATGGGCGACGCTCGAGTAGCCGAGTAGCCTCTTCATGTTGGTCTGGGGAATCGCGGCAAAGTTACCAAAGATAAGTGTCAGGGCGGCAAGCAGGGTGATCACCGCGTTGAGCTTATTGGCCAGAGCCGGGATCGCTTCCAAGGAAAGGAGGAAGCGGATCAACACCACGAATCCGGCAGCCTTGGAAGCAACGGACAGGTACGAGGTAATGGGCGTCGGGGCACCTTGGTAGACATCGGGAATCCAAAACTGGAAGGGGAAGGCGCCCGTCTTGAAGCTAAGAGCGACCAGGATCATCGCAATCCCGAAGAGCAGTGCGTAGAGCGAGGATTCGGGCAGAGTCGAAATGGCATCGGGAAGTGCTAGAATGTTTGTCGTGCCAGTAACCCCAAAAATCCAAGAGATGCCATAAACGATGAAGCCTGTGGAGAGAGCACCCAGAATCAGGAACTTGGTCCCCGCCTCTAGGGAGGCCGTATTCTGGCGGAGATAGGTGACGAGCACGTAGAGGGTGATTGTCGCAAGCTCCAACGAAACGAAAATCATGATGAAGTCGATGGAGCTGACCATCCACATCAGCCCTGCGCAAACAAAGAGCGGAAGGATGGCGAATTCACCGACGCCACCACCCACACGTTCCGAGGGAAGGTAGCGCTCCAGAACCGTTCGGTAACCCGGGATCATGAGAAGCGTTACGATCGTCGCAACCAGCAGGAACCGTACGAAGAAAACCGAGAGAATGTCGGAGGTGATAAAGGCGCCCTCGGGGCTTCCCGGAAGTGGCCCGATTTGCGGCAAAAAGCTCAGGGCAAGAACCCCGGTCAGACCAGCAGCCCCCAGATAGGCCAGGTAATCCTTGTTGGAACGGTCGGAGAAAGCCTCCACAACCAGGAGGACGATCCCGAGCAGGACGACAGCAATTTCAAGAAAGAGTGAGTTCACGGAATTCTAGGCGACGGGTTATCGGGGAATGGCGGTCGTGACCATCTTCACAAGGAGCTGGGGATAGAATCCGACGATCATCAGGGGCACCAGCAGAAGGATGACGCTCCATAGAGCCGTCGGTGTGATGTCCGTCAGAGAGTCCCAGCGGGCCATCATCGGTCCCCAGAAGGTGCTGCGGTAGGCGCGGAGCATGTAGATCGCCGAGATTACCACGCCCCAGACTCCGACGATCATCGGAAGGATCATCGCGGGGCCGTAAACTGTGGCTCCGAAGAAGACGAGGATTTCACCGGCGAAGTTGGCGAATCCAGGAAGGCCGACCGAGGCCATCGCGGCAAATCCGAACAGAAGACCCAAGAGGGGGGTGACCTTGGCAAGACCTCCGAGTTCGGAGTAGTCGAGTGTGCCGGTGCGGCGGCGGATTTCCCCGCAAAGAGCGAATGCCACGGCCACGGAGAGGCCATGGGCAAACATGAGGATCATGGCGCCGGTCACACCAATGATGTTCAACGAGGCAAGTCCAAGGAAGATATAGCCCATGTGCATCACGCTTGAGTATCCGATCGTCCAGTCGAGGCGCTTCTGGGCGACCGTGACATAGCCGATGTAGAGGATATTGCCAATAACGAGCAGGAGCAGGAGGCCGTTGAACTGGTGCATCGCCTCGGGGAAAAGCGGGAGTGCAATGCGGATCAACCCGTAGAGACCGAATTTTTTCAGCACGCCGGCATGCATCATCGCTGTGGGAGCCGGTGCGCAGGCATAGGCAGGAGGCGCCCAGGAGTGGAACGGGAAGAGGGAAACCAATGATCCGAAGCCCACGAGCAGAATCAGATAGATCAGTGAGGAGGGATGGAATGTCCCGGCAGCAGCCATCTGGTCAAGCTCCCGAAGATCCATGGTGCGAGAGGCTGCTGGAATGCTCAAATAGAGAGCCAGCAAACCGATCAGCAGGATAAAGCTTCCAAGGCCGAGATAGATCGTTGCCTTCCAAGCCGCGGCTTGGCGGTCACCGGAACCCCACACACCGATCATAATGAAGGTCGGAATCAGGGCGAGTTCATGGAAGGAGTAGAGGAAGAGGACATCCAGGGAGGCAAAGGCACCGATCACACCGGCCGAGATGAAGAGAAGGCAGACATAGTAGACTCCCTCGCGCTTATCGATCTTCGGTGCAATCCAGATGGCAGAGAGGGTCACCAGCGAGGCGAGCAGCAGCATCGTGAGGGTCAGTCCATCAGCCCCCAGAGTCATATTGATCCCTAGCTTGGGAAGAATCTTCCATTCGGAGAGGTACTGCCATCCGCCCGCTGTGAGATCGTAACGGGCAAAGAGCGCCACTGAGATCAGGAGATTCAGGAAGGCGGCACCGAGGGCCGTGACGCGGGGAGCTGCACCGAGCATGATGAGCACGGAAGCGGCCAGCGGCAGGACGATCAGGAGAATGAGAAGAAGGCTCATGTCAGGAAGTAGTGGTGATCGCTCAAGAGTTCTATCGGACGTGCAGGAGCAGGTATATCAAGCCGACCACGCCGATGCCGAAGAAGAGGGCATAGGCCTGGATATTACCCAACTGCAGGAAGCGGAGGGCAAATCCAACTGTCCAGACAAGCGTCGCGCTTCCCCGGACCAGAATTCCATCGATGAACCAACGATCGGTAAAGGAGCAGATTCTGGCGAAGCCACCCTGAATGACGCGGACGATCCAGAAGTAAAGATCATCGATGTAGAAGCGATTCTCCAGGAAAGGAATCCGGATCGGATCCTTCTCCACGTTGCGGTAGAGGACAAATGCAAGCGCCAGCCCGGCAAGGAAGACCCCAAGGAATACCTGAGGGACATAAGCGGGAACTTCAGGTTCTGCCAGCGTACCAATCTCGTGAAAGAACGTGTGCTCAAAGAAAGGATAACCGGCAACGACTGCCGGAATAGCCAGCAGGATCAGCGGTATGGTCATCACGAGGGGTGACTCATGGGCGTGCTCGGAGTGCTCCGAACGAGGCTTCCCGAAGAAGACAACCATCGCTTGGCGCATCATGTAGAAGGGGGTCAAGCCGGCGGCGATCACGACCACCCAGAAGATCCCACGATGATGCTCCCAGGAGCAGGCCATGATGAGGTCCTTGCTGTAGTGGCCGCTGAAGAAGGGGCAACCGGAGAGCGCCAGCATACCGCAGCAGTAGGTCAGGAAGGTGATCGGCATCTTGCCCTTCAACCCTCCCATCTTCCAGATGTTCTGCTCGTGGTGCATCCCGAGGATCACGGATCCAGCCGTGAGGAAAAGGAGGCACTTGAAGAAAGCGTGCGTGAAGAGATGGAACATCGGAAGCGCCGCAGAGACGGCAAGTCCGGCCCCGGTCACCATGTAGCCAAGTTGGGAGATCGTGGAGTAGGCAAGGATGCCCTTGATGTCATCCTGCTGTGTGGCAAGGATGCCGGCGCCGAGTGCTGTGATCGCTCCGGTCCAGGCAACGATCTCGGAAGCCTCGGGCGAGGAAGAGAGGATCGGGAAAATACGGGCCAGAAGATAAACGCCTGCAGCCACCATAGTGGCGGCGTGAAGCAGTGAGGAAACAGGGGTCGGACCCTCCATCGAGTTTGGAAGCCAGACATGCAGCGGGAACTGGGCCGACTTTCCGACCGTTCCGCAGAAGATCAGAACCACTGCAACGGCAAGGAGTGTGGGATTCTGGACAAAGATCTGGGGATGATTGATTGCGGCAAAGGTGAAGGTGCCACCCTCGAGTCCGCCGGTAGCTATCCAGAAAAGCAGGATGCCAAGCATGAAGCCGAAGTCACCGATTCTGTTAACCAGAAAGGCCTGCTTTGCGGCATCGGCGGCCGAGGCTTTGTGATAATAATGGCCGATCAGGATGTAGGAGCTGACGCCGACCAACTCCCAGAAGATGAACATCATCACAAGATTGTTTGCGAGGACGATGCCGAGCATCGAGAAGAGGAAAAGGGCCAGACCTGCGAAGAATCGGGCGAAGCCGACCTCTTCTTTCATGTAGCCGATCGAGTAGATAAAAACGATCGGGGAGATGGTGGTCACCACGACCAACATGGTGCGGCTCAGAGGGTCGAGCGCCAGATCGAAGGGAATCGACAGGGCATGACCGAAATCCACCCAGTTGAATCCGTGGTAAATCCCATCGGCACTCTTAGCGAAGAGTGTCCATCCGCCAACGGTCGTTATCAGAGCGGAGAGGATGGCCAACCCGGCGGCAAGCGGCTTGCTTGCACGTGTCACAAGAAGAATCAACGCCGCCGCAACCAGCGGTACGAAAAGGGTGATCCAGGCGATAGTGGAGAGGTTCATCAAAGCAAAGAGGTCAGAATTTCAGCGTGTCGAGATCCTCAACATGGGTTGTCTGCCGCGCACGGTAGAGGGAGACGATGATCGCGAGCCCGACGGCGACCTCGGCAGCCGCCACGGAAATGATGAAGAACACCAGGATCTGGGCGTCGTAATTCTGATGACCCGAGACCAGTCCGTAGCGGGAGAAGGCCACGAGAGAAAGATTCGCAGCGTTAAGCATCAACTCAAGACCCATGAAGATCACGATAATGCTACGACGGAGCATCACGACACCGAGGCCGGCGGCAAAGAGAAGCCCGCTAGCGATCAAATAATTGGCGAGTGTGGGCATGCGGGTGAGTGTGAGATGCTTAGCGGAGGGTTCGGCGACTCAAGACAACCACTCCGACCGTAGCGGAGAGCAGGAGGACGCCGATGACCTCAAAAGGGAGCCAGAACGAATGAAAGAGGGTCATGCCGATCATCTTCACGTCCGAAAGCTGCGGTCCTGCAAGCGTGGGGGTCGGAATAGCAAAGGCGGGGTTGGATAGGATCACTTGGGTCATGATCGAGAGGAAGGCCGCCACGACCAGAACGCCTCCGAGCGTCGCGCCGAAGTTCAGACGACGGCTCTTCTCCTCACGCAAATCCAGAAGCATGATGATGAAAAGGAAGAGCACCATCACCGCACCCGCATAGACCAGCACCTGGATGACTCCGATGAAGGTAGCATCGAGAGTCACGTAGAGGGCCGCAAGGCAGATGAAGGACATGACCAAACTCATCGCGCAGGAGACGGGATTGCGTAGCAGGACAACACTCACCCCGAAGATGAGCATCAGCGTGGCAAAGAACCAAAAGGCGGCGAGAAGCATGGTGTCTAGAGGTCTAAGGAAAAAGTGAAAGATGAATTATACAGGGATTACTTAAGCTCGTTCCACTTGAAGGTGAGCCCCTTCATGACACCGCCCAGCTTGTAGAGCGTCTTCTTGTCATGAACCATCTCGGCGCGATTGAGGCCCGTGATGGAGTAGTCCTTGCGGAGGAAAATGGCCTCTTCGGGGCAGACCTCCTCGCAGAGACCGCAGTAGATGCAGCGGGCCATGTCGATGTCGAACTCCTCGGGACGCTTCTCCACCTTGCGCCATTTGTCGTTCTCGGGGATCTCCATCGGCTTGATGGTGATCGCGCGAGGAGGGCAGATGAATTCGCAGAGTTGGCAAGAAACACATTTTTCTCTGCCATTCTCATCGACGACGAGCGTCGGGGCGCCACGGTACCACTCGGGCAGGTTGGCATCCCATTTCTCCTCGGGATACTGCATGGTGACGATTCCCTTGTTGAACAGGGCTCTTTTCAAGTGCTTCCAGGTGATCGCGAGTCCCGCGAAGATCGACGGCAGGTAGCACTTCTCCGCGAAAGTCAGCTTGGGACGATTGACGACGATGGCCATGGGATCGGTTTGGTTGGAAAGGTTAGTGAAGCGATCAGCGAAGAACGATCATGTCCATAATCAATGGTGCACGACAGCGAGAATGATCGCAGTGAGGAAAATATTGAAGAGCGCTAAGGGGAAGAAGCCGAGCCAACCGAGTTTCATCAGCTGATCATAGCGGAAGCGGGGAAGCGTCCAGCGAATCCAGATCATGAAGAGGAGAATAACAGACACCTTCGCGAACCAGGCCCCGATATTCACCAGACCCCAGACCCAGCCGTGCGAGCCATCCGGGATAATCGGCAGACTCCAGCCTCCTAGAAAGATGGAGACGATAGCCCCGGAACCGGCGAACATCGCTGCGTATTCGCCGAGGAAGAACGATGCGAAGTTCATCGAGGAATACTCGGTATGGTATCCGCCGACGAGCTCCTGTTCGGCCTCAGGAAGATCGAAGGGGAGACGGTTCGTCTCCGCGAAGATCGAAACCAGGAAGATCACGAAAGAGACCATCATGGGAATCCAGAGCAGAAAACGTTCCAGACTCACGCCGGCACTCAGGGAGTGTATCAGATCCTTGGGATGCAAGAGCTGTTCCAGAGAGAAACCATGGGGCCAGTAGGGAGCCACCAGCCAACCATTCTTGATCTGCCAGTCGACGATCTCATTAATGTTGAGTGTGCCACAGACCATGAAAATCGGAATGATCGAGAGGCCGAGTGAGAGCTCGTAGGAGATCATCTGGGAGGAGGAACGAATACCTCCGATAAAAGGGAACTTCGAGTTTGAGGCCCATCCGGCAATCGTGATGCCGTAAACGCTCAGGGAAGTAACGGCGAAGATAAAGAGAACGCCGACATTGACATTGGCGATGGTCATCTCCACTCCGAAGAGCGAGCTGCCGAAGGGAAGCACCGCCAGCACCAACAGGGGCGGGAGGAGAACCAACTTCGGAGCGAGCCAGAAGAAGAACTTGTTCACACCGGCTGGGACGAAGTTCTCCTTGGTCAGGAGCTTCACCGGATCGGCAATCATCTGGCCCAAGCCCCAGAGCGGAATATCTTTTTTGCCTCCGAGGAGGGTCATCGGGATACCGACGCGGTTCGGGCCGGTGCGATCCTGAATGAAGGCGCTGACCTTGCGCTCGGCAAATACGGTGACCGAAACGACGCCGAGAACCACGTTCAACAGGATGAAGGTCTTCAGGAAAGTCGTCCAAATGAGGAACACCAACGGCGTGGTCAGAAAATGAAGGATCAGAGCGGTGTCCATGTGTCTCGGTTGGAATCGAAGCCTAGATGTCGTACCCTTCCCCCGTTCCAGTGTCGAGACACAAGAGAGAAAAAACGCCTCGCGGCGCTTCTCTATTCATGAATCCCAGTATCTTTGTAAGGTTGGGGATAGAACACAGAATCAATTTCTTTTAAACCTCAATACCTACCTTGCGGAGTCGATCTTCCACGTTGGCAAAGTGACGCTCGGGCGAGCAGATCCGACTGAGTTCAGCCGCATCGATGTGCTCCATGACCTCGCCCTCCTCGCTGAGGGTTTGTAGGAGGGGAATTTTCTCGGCCCAGGTCCTCATGGCGGCGCGCTGGACGGCCTCGTAAGCGTTTTTGCGAGCCATGCCGCGGTCGGTGAGCTCGAGCAGGACTGCCTGGCTTCCCCAGAGTCCGAGGGTCAGGTCCATGTTCCGCTTCATGTGTTCAGGGTAGACTGTCAGGTCGCGCACGAGACGTGTGAGCAGGACCAGCATGTAGTCAAGCAGCGTGCAGGAATCAGGCAGGATGATCCGCTCAGCGCTGGAGTGGCTGATGTCGCGCTCGTGCCAGAGGGCTACATTCTCCATGGCGGTCTGGGCATTGCCCCGTAGCACACGGGCCAGTCCGCAGAGCCGCTCGCCGGTGATGGGATTGCGCTTGTGGGGCATGGCGGAGCTCCCTTTTTGGCCTTTGGCGAAGGCCTCCTCCACTTCGAGCACCTCGGTGCGCTGGAGATGGCGGAACTCGGTGGCCCAGCAGTCGATGGAGCAGCCGATTAGGGCGATCGTCATCATGAACTCGGCATGGCGGTCACGCTGGATGATCTGTGTCGAGATATTGGCGGGCTTCAGGCTGAGGCGCTCGCAGACATAGGCCTCGACCTTCAGGTCGAGATGGGCGTTGGTCCCGACGGCCCCACTCAACATGCCGTAGGCAACACGCTCACGGGTCTCCTTCAGACGCTCGATGGATCGGCTAAACTCATCATACATCACGCCAAGTTTCAGACCGAAGGTCACAGGTTCGGCATGGATGCCATGACTGCGGCCGATCATCGGGGTAAACTTGTGCTCCTTGGCTCGGGCTGCGATCGCAGCGAGGAGTTCCTCAAGATCCTTGAGCAGGATGTCGGCCGCCTGGACCATCTGGACCGCGAGAGTAGTGTCGAGCAGATCGGAAGAGGTGAGGCCGCGGTGGATCCAGCGGGCTGGCTCGCCCACATGAACGGCGACCTCCTCCAGGAAGGCGATCACGTCATGGTTCGTGCGCTTCTCGATCTCGCGTACCTCCTCGATGCGGAAGGTTCCCTTCTCGCGGATCGTCTTGGCATCTTCCTTGGGAACGATCCCTAGCTCTGCCATCCCCTCGCAGGCAAGGGTCTCGATCTCGAGCCAGATTTCCAGTTTACGTTGCTCCGTCCAAAGGGAGCGCATCTCAGGTCGGCTATAGCGTTCAATCATCGTGGAAGTCTAGCGCTATAACATCACCAAGGAAGTCTCTTTTGAAATCCGGCGTGATAGTCGGCGCAAAAAGAAAAACCCATCCCCAAAAAAAACGATGGGCCTTCTTTGTTGTGATATAATCGATTGCCCGACTGATAAAGCGACCATCCAAGGGCACGCAATGACCAGAGCCAATGCTCCGAGTCCGAATAGCGCGCAGGGGGAGGGTTCCGGGACTACTTCTCCTCTAGCGCGAGTTGCTGATCAATGTGTGTTTGATTACTCCAATCGGATGGACTGGATCACGACATTCTCGGTCGGGAAGTCGTTGCTGTTAACAGGGATGCCGCTGATGAAATCGAGTACTTCCAATCCCTGAGTCACCTTGCCAAAGACGGTGTACTGTCCGTTGAGTTGAGGCATTGCCTCAATGCAAACGAAGAACTGGCTGCCATTAGAGGCACGGGTGGGGTTGATCGTGTCGGGTAGACGGGCGGTGGCAACAGACCCCTTTTCGAGCTTCAGGCGGATTTCAGCAGGGATGGTATAGCCAGGGCCTCCTGTGCCGGCGCGGTCGGAGTCCTGAAGGCCAAGCCCTATCTTTTGAAGGACGCTTTCGACGAGCCCTAGGCGGGTCTTAGGATCGCCTGTCTGAACTAACTGATGGGGAAAGAGGCGATGAAACCGCATGCCGTCGTAATAATGCCGCTGGATCAGGTCCTTGAAGTTGGCGACGGACTGCGGCGCCGCGTAATCGTTCAACTCAATCACGATTCGCTGCGGTTTCTTCTCCTTACGAACATTGATCAGCATGACGGCCGTCTGCGGCCCTGATCCGACGTAACGGGGTGTTGCGGCACAACCTGTCAGGAAAAGTATCGGCAGAAGAATCAGAGGAAGCAGGGATCGGGTATTCATGAGCCGGTGACTTGAATGATGCTGAGCGGAGTCTTTCCTCCGGTCAAGGGATCGAGGGCAAAAAGAGACGAGTTTGCCTCCGCCGCGTTGCGCTTCATATAGGCCAGTACCAGGACTGGCTCTCCATCTACGGTCAACCGGGGAGAAACACTGGTGATCGTCCCAACAACGGCCCCCTCCTCCGTAATAATTTCATGCCCTGAAGCGAGAGTTGTGTTTCTCGGAGCTGTCAGCAGACTCAGCAGTCGATTGACCCGGCCGATGCTCTTGAGACGGGAGATGACTTCCTGTCCGGGGTAGCACCCCCGGTCATAGTCGATATGCGTGCGATCAAGGCCAGCTTCCGGGGGCAAAGTCTCCTCGCTGAGTTCAGATCCCCAGACAGGGATCGCCATCTCGATTCGTAACGTCTCCACGACGCGGGGATCCAGCATCGTAAGCGATGCCAAACCGGGAAAATCTTGATTGAGATCGATGCCAGGTGCTCCTAGGCGGTTAACTCGGATGCCGGCAGCAGAAACCCAAGGCTCGGACTCGGCCAGCTTTCCGAAAAGATGGATCGTGGGACTCTTGGAGTGCTCCGATTCAACAACGACCGAGACATCGTCCGCCACGATATAGCGCTCCAAGCGGGCAATGAGGGTCTCCTCCAAAGAAAGAGCACTTTCGACCATCAAATCATCATTCTCGCGCCAGATCAGCAAGGGCGCGCAGAGCTTTCCCTTCGGAGTCAGGATGCACGCCAGTAAAGCATGGCCGGCGGCCATACGACCCAGATCGCGTGTGATCTGTCCGTTCAGATAGCGGAAGGCATCGGCTCCGGAGAGACGCAGGAGTAGTCGTGGAGGCAAGAGAAATGCACCTCCATCCACCTTGGCTTGGCGCAGCTGTTCCGCCGGTTCCTGAAGCATTGCCGGAGGTTTCAGGAATTCTTTGGCCAGGCAAAGAGCCCGAAAAAACTCTTTTTTTCAACTTTCGGGTTAACCCCTTTCGTTGCCTTGGCTTTCTTGGAGTTGATGGCAACGGCCGGCAAAAGAGATGTCTGATCCGGGAGATCCTTCACGGTACCCGCATACTCATAGTGACGGGCCAGGGAGGCAAAGTCGTCTTCCCCCCATCCAGCCTGCACCGCTCCCATCAGAGCTCCCGCAGTCGCGGCAGTGACGGGTAGGTCGATTCCCTTACCTTCGACCGACCGCAGTGCTATCTGGAGATCCTTCAGCATGTTCTTGACCGAAAAACGGGGTGCAAATTCACCGGTGAGCATCAGGGGCAACTTGGCGGCGATGGCTCCGGAATTCGCCACATTATGCTGCAGGGCTTCCAAGAGACGGGGAAGCGGAATGCCTCCCCGGGCCAGCAGGGCAAGGGCCTCCGAGAGCACGCCAATCTCCGCGGCACTGATCATGTTGGTGGCGATTTTCACATAGGTGGCGGCAGCCACAGGGCCCATCAGCAGGATGGCCTTGGCCGAAACCTTGAGAATCGGCAAAGCGCGCTCGAGCACGGACTCCTCACCCCCGATATAGTAAACAAGCTCTCCTTCGGCCGCAGCATCGCGGCTACCCGTGAACGGGGCATCTAGGAAAGAAGCTCCCCTCTCATTCACCAGGCGTGCGGCCTCAAGCGTCTCAGCAGGGCCGACCGTCGCATGGTTCATGACGAGATGGGATGCACCCAAGGCAGTCCCCATGGAACGAATCACCTCCAGTAGCGCCTCGCCATCCCGAACAAAAATCTCGATAATATCTGCCGATTCCGCGACCTCCCGCGCCGAAGAGAGAAAATTCGGCTCGGCTCGGGGCGAACGGTTCCAGACGGAGACGGGATACCCTTCTCGTCTAAGAGCTCCCGCAACACGGCTCCCAATGATCCCCAGTCCGATAACCCCGACGGGTGTCTTCTGAGACGACTCCATCGGGATCAGTTAAACCACTGGGAAGTATCAGCCCTTACTTGGCAGGCGCCATAGCGGTGCTCGGAGCAGGAAGAGTGCTCTCGATCTTCGCAGCCTGGCGGAGCTCCTGCATGACACCCTTGAAGATATCGCGACGCTTCTGGGCCTGGAGGAACTGTATGATCTGAGCCTTGGCTTCGTCAAAGGTGGCGGTGCCGGCCGGCTTCTTGTCGGTGACCTTGATCACATGGTAGCCGAACTTTGTCTTCACCGGGGTGACGCTCACAGTGCCGACTTTCTGGACGAAAGCCGCATCGGCAAACTCTGGCACCATCTTATCCTTCGGGAAGTAACCCAAGTCTCCGCCACGCTGGGCGGCACCCGGCTCTTCGGAGAGCTCCGAGGCCAGCTTGTCAAACGGCTCGCCCTTGTTGACTCGCACGATCGCGGCCTTGGCCTTGTTCTCGGCGATCTTCTGCTGCGCCGCGGTGGCATCGGGAGCCGTACGGAAGAGGATGTGGCTGGCCTTCACGAGGTCGGGATTGGTGAACTCCTTGGTGTTGGCATCGTAGAACTTCTTGGCATCGGCCTCGGTGACACTGTCCTTGCCGGCGACCTGTGACTGCATCCACTTGGATTGGCGGATCGACTTGCTGAGATTGGACACAAACTGATCCATGGTGAGGCCCGACTTCTTCATTTCGGCCTGGAAGACCTCCTCGGAGGGGAACTGGCTCTTGATCTTGGCAAGCTGGGCATCCACATCGGCCTTGTCGACCTTGACTGCGGCAGCCTGCTTGTCGACAAGCTTCTCCATGATCATGCCGTCGAGGATCTGACGATAGCCCTGCATCTTCTGGTCGGCAGTAAGGGGCGCATTGGCCTGACCGCTGGCGCCAAGAGCCTCATTGAAGGCCTTCTCCAAGTCAGCCCTGCTGATCTTGTCTCCGTTCACAACGGCAACCGGATCCTTCAAGGCGACCGTGGAGGAACTTGCGCCGCCCTTGGCAACGGCGTCCGAGATCATCTTCTGGATGTCGGGGGAGGCTGAGGATTTTGAGGAAGAATTCTGCGCGTGAAGAAGTCCAGCAGAAAGGATGATCGAAAAAAGGGTGATGAATCGTTTGGTCATGAGGTTGGTAGTGGAAGATCTATTTTGCACGGGATGGACAAGCACGCCAGACGAAATTCGTATCTTTCCGTCTTTTAGGGAACCGCAGGCGACTCACACCTTGGGGATTTACTTTCCCGAGAGGCAGGATAAATTCACTTCTCTTGCTCACGTGGCGAAACTGGCAGACGCGTACGTCTCAGAAGCGTATGGGGTAACCCATGGAGGTTCGATTCCTCTCGTGAGCACTTTTTTCCTTTATCAAGCCATCCTAGGGCCCCACTAGAGCCACCAACGCCGATCACTCATGGAGATCCACAAAGAGAATCCCGAAATGGTCCGGGGACTCTTCTCCGATATCGCAGGGCGTTATCAGGTTGTGAATCACCTCCTGAGTGGGGGGCTCGACTTCTACTGGAGAGCGATCGCAGTCCATCTCATCCGTTCCTGGAATCCATCAGTCGTGCTGGATGTGGCCACCGGAACCGGCGATCTGGCCATGGCGATCAGGAAGGCGTTTCCGAATGCCCGCGTCATCGGCGCTGACTTCTGCCTCCCAATGCTGGAAGTCGCCAAAAAAAATGGCCTGCCAGAACTCGTCGTGGCCGATGGGATGAACCTTCCATTTGCCGATCAAAACTTCGATGTCGTCACCGCCGCGTTTGGTCTAAGGAATATGGCCTCCTGGGAAAAAGGCCTCTCGGAAATGGCCCGCATCCTCAAGCCGGGCGGCCATCTTCTGGTCCTGGATTTCTCACTTCCCACCCTTCCAGTGATCCGTCCCCTCTACCGCTTCTACCTGCACCATATCCTCCCCCACATGGCTGGCCTCGTGACGGGCCGCAAAGATGCCTACGAGTACCTCGGTGTCTCGATCGAACAATTCCCCTCCGGCAGCAAGATGACCTCACTCATCGAATCCTGCGGCTTCCGGGGCGTGAAGGCGTACCCTCTAACGCTCGGCACAGTCTCGATCTATACGGCGATCAAGTCAGGGAATCATTAGATCTGAAGATCAGGCCGAACTATGACTGCCAATCGATGTGATGGGTTAGCATCACATCTTGGTCAAAGTGGAAGTACCCTTTGAATTTCTTGCCTTCCAGCATTCCGGGCATCCAATGGATGTCGTCAGCCCACATATCATGGTAGGGAATCGCTGAGATCTCCATCCAATGGGGGATTGCCTCCTCGGTTTCAACGGGCTCGCCGAGGCAATCTTCGGCGGTGAAAACCACACAATGCAGGGCCAGGCCGTCGACAAACTGGAAGTGGAGTTCTCCCCTTTCGGATAAGTTGATCGGCGTTATACAGAGTTCCTCTTGAGTCTCGCGGATCGCCGCTGCCAGAGCGTTCTCGCCGGGTTCCAGGCGACCGCCCGGTCCATTGATTTTCCCGGCACCGAGACCGCGTTTCTTTCTAATCATGAGGATCTGCTTATCCCGTCGTACAAAGCAGAGGGAGGCCCTCATCGTCGGCTGCCAGTTCGGCCAAAAATTGAGATCATGGGGATCCACAGAAAAGAAATTAATATGGAAGTCAGGAACTCAGGAAGGATCTAAAATCTATGGTTGCTATATCCAAACCACCCGTTGGGCATGAACAGCCTGCTTCACGAATAATGCAGCTGTTGGGTTCCTCCTTCTTTCATTTCCTGAGTTCCTGAGTTCCATATTAATCTCTTCGTACGCTTTCTGCGCGCGCTTCATGGCGCCGAATGTCGCCGTATTGTTACAAATCCCCCCTTGACCCTACCTTCAGACATCGCACGATAGAGAATTCATGGAAAAAGGGCAGCACTCTCACTTCATCAACCGCGGTCTTAGCTGGCTGGAGTTCAACCAGCGAGTACTCGACCAGGCTCTCGACAAAGAGAACCCCTTGCTGGAGCGTTTGAAGTTCCTTTGCATCGTCAGCTCGAACCTCGACGAGTTCTTCGAGGTGCGCGTGGCCGGTCTCAAACAGCAGGTGCAGACGAACACCGTTGCGCTGGCACCGGACGGCATGTCGCCCAAATCAGAGCTTGCCGCGATCTCGAAGCGCGCCCGCAAGCAGGTGGACGATCAGTACCGCTGCTGGAATGAGGAGATCGAGCCCGGCCTCGCGGCTGAGAACATCAAATTCCATAACTTTCCCGACGTCCCCGAGTCGGAGCATGCGCATTTCGAGAAATTCTTCCATGAGCGGATCTTTCCGGTGCTCACTCCCTTGGCCATAGATCCATCGCATCCCTTTCCTCAGCTTCTCAACAAGAGTCTCAATATTATCGTTCACCTCGAGGGTGAGGGGATCAACACCGATCTCGCAGTGGTCCAGGTGCCGCGAATCCTCCCGCGCGTGGTTCCCTTCTCCCAGCAGACTGAGGAGCAGGGCCACGACTTTGTCTTCCTCGGCAGCATTATCAATCATTACGTGGGAACCCTTTTCCATGGGGTCAAGGTGCTTGGGGCCCATCTCTTCCGTGTCACCCGTAACAGCAATCTCTACATCGATGAGGAGGAGGCTGAGAATCTCCTGCACGCGATCGAGGAGGAGCTTCGCCATGTGAATCGCGGTGCCGCCGTGCGTCTGGAAGTCCAGGATGACTGCCCGGATGCGGTGGCTAACCGTCTGCTCGAGATTTTCAACCTCGGTCACGGCGATCTCTACCGACATGAGGGTCCGATCAATCTGACGCGTCTCATGCCACTGGCGCTCTCGATCGACCGGCCCGATCTCCGCGATAAGCGATTCACCCCCGCGACGGTCGTTTCACTTAACGAAGAGGCCGACATCTTCTGGCATATCCGTAAGGGCGATATCCTGATGCAGCATCCCTATGACAGCTTCCAGACGGTGCTTGATTTCCTCGGACAGGCCGCCGAGGACCCGCATGTCCTGGCTATTAAGCAGACGCTCTATCGTACCAGTTCCGATTCTCCTCTCGTGGCTTCCCTCATCCATGCCGCTGAGAACGGGAAGCAGGTGACGGTCATCATCGAGCTGAAGGCCCGCTTCGATGAAGCCGCCAATATCAAATGGGCACGCCTCATGCGCGAGGCCGGCGTCAATGTCATCTACGGCATCGCGGGGCTCAAGACCCACGCCAAGGCCATGCTTGTTGTCCGCCAGGAAGGCGAGATCATCCGGCGCTACGCGCACCTCGGAACCGGCAACTACCATCCCTCCACGGCGCGTCTCTACACTGATCTGGGCTTGCTCACAGCCCGCGAGGAGCTCACCTCGGATGTCGCCGCGATGTTCAATATCCTGACCGGCGTCTCCAAGTTCCCCGGCATGAAGGAGCTGCTGATGGCACCTTATGACCTGCGCGAGGGTATGCTCGAGTTGATCGACCGTGAGATCGAACATGCCAAGACCGGTCGCCCGACTGGTATCTTCGTGAAGATGAACGCCCTCGTGGAGGAGAGCATGATCGAAGCGCTCTACCGAGCCTCACAGGCAGGCATCAAGGTGCAGCTCTTCATCCGCGGCATCTGTTGCCTACGCCCCGGAATCCCCGGGGTGAGCGAGAATATCGAGGTGAGGAGTCTGGTTGGTCGATTCCTAGAGCACAGCCGCATCATTCGCTTTGAGAACGGTGGTGCCCCCGAGATCTACCTCGGCAGCGCTGACTGGATGCCTCGCAATCTCTTCCGCCGCGTGGAGACTGGCTTCCCCATCCGCAACCCTCGCGTTCAGGAGCACATCGAGGAGATCATCAACACCTTCTGGAAGGACAATGTGAAGGTCCGCGTCATGGACACGGAGGGTTTGTACCACCTGCGTTCCGTGGAGGGAGAGAGATTCAATGCCCAGGAAGAGTTCGTCGCCGACTCCCAGCGCCGCCGCAAGGCGAAGCCTGCCTTGGCACAGTAGAAAGTAAGGCTGAAGGGGTTTGGACTGAAGGCTTCTAGGAAGAAGATGCGTTAGCGGCAAACGCTTTGCTCAAGGAGTTGCAGACAGGGGTTTGAAAAATCTGGTCATCAGCCCCAGACACAACCATTCACTCCCTCCTCGTCAGATGTAGTGCAACTCGTTAATCATCTCGTACCTCTCATGGCCCGCCTCAAGAAATCCACCTCCTCTTCGGCCTCCAAGGACTCCTCGGCCAATCTCGGCTTCGAGGCGAAGATGTGGCTCGCCGCTGACAAGCTCCGCAACAACATGGACGCGGCCGAGTACAAGCATGTCGTCCTCGGCCTCATCTTCCTGAAGTACATCTCCGACAGCTTCGAAGAGCACCATGCCAAGCTCGTCGCCGGTGAGGGCGACTACTCCGGCGCCAATCCCGAGGA
>Ga0304729_1000697_pt1 | contig 23630 bp, 37 predicted proteins | sample C_131016_MF_Meta_FD_190475 | JGI IMG/M metagenome (GOLD analysis project Ga0304729, IMG submission 190475) | Freshwater microbial communities from Lake Croche, Canada to study carbon cycling - C_131016_MF_MetaG (v2) (version 2) | ecosystem: Environmental > Aquatic > Freshwater > Lake | place... | reverse complement strand
AGCCAATGCGCTGGGAGTCGTACACGGTTGGCGGTGGTACGGTAGTGGCGAACTCCGGTCTTGGCGGCGTTGTAATGAGCGTCACAGCCGCAAACGGCGACATGGCTATGCGCCAGACCCGCCCATATATCCGCTACCAGCCCGGCAAGACCATTTATATGGCGTCGGGAATTTTGTTTGGCCCTGCCAACGCAAACCAAAAGCAGCGTGTTGGGTTCTTTGATGACGCCAATGGTTTGTTTTTTGAGCAGGGCGATCCGGTCGCTGGCGTAAACCCATATGGGATGAATGTCGTTTATCGATCCGACGTGAACGGTGCGCCATTTGACACCCGCATTGCTCTTAACAACTGGAACGACCCCAACCGAATCGTCAGCACAATCAACTGGAACGATATCCAGATGATTTGGATTGAATTTGCTTGGTATGGCGCTGGTCTCTTGCGCTGGGGCGTAATTATCGACGGTGAGCCTTATCCAGTTCACCAGATTGGGATTGGCAACCTTGCGAGCCAGACTGTGCCGTGGGCGCGGACAGGCAATCTTCCTGTGCGATACGAGCTTAGGAACACTGGGGCCACCGTTGCATCTTCCATGACGCACTTTGGTGTTTCGGTTCTTGCTGAAGGCAGAATTGATACCCAGCGCGGCTTTACCAACGGCTATGGCATGGCTGCTGGTGTACCAGCGAGAACTGTTCCCATCAACTCGGTTCGTTATCCGCTGCTGTCGATCCGGTATAGGACGATGGGTACGTTGGAATATGGTGTCGATGCTGCCTATTCGGGCGCAAATGGTGCATTGCCTTTAAATGGCGCTGCAATTGCATCTGCATCCAATAGTGCGACGGCATCAACGGTAACCCTGACCGGGACGCCGCTTGTGGCTAATGCGTGGACAGGAAAATACATTTTCTGCCGTGGCTCTACCGCATCAATTTCCGGCATTGTCATTTCAGGCGGGGTGGCCACGGCCACTACGTCAGCCAATCCCAACTATTTGACGGTTGGTCGCTATATTACGGTTGGCGGCAGCACCGCCACGTCTACGGTGGCGTTTAGCAATGGTTCAAGCGCCATCACTGGCACAGGCCTTCCATTTGCCGCTGGTACGCCAGTTACGTTTGCAACCACAGGCGCACTGCCCACCAATTTTGCCACAGCCACGACCTATTATATCCTCGCTGGCAGCACGGCCACGTCGATCACCGTGGCTGCAAGCATCAATGGTGCGGCTATCGTGGCTGGCTCTGCTGGCTCTGGCACTCAAACCATGTTGAGCAGCCCCAATGGGGTTGTCCTTATTACGGGCGTCACCGCTAGCACATTCACTTATGCCACCAACGCTGCTGGCACTGTGACTGGGACAATTACATACGCCAGCGGTCAGGGATCGGTTGGCCGGATTACGTCGAACACGACCTCAGCCTTGACCGTGGTTGATAACGTACAGGGCGGGCCTATGCCTGTCCTTCCGGCGGCTAGCGGTAACTATATCCTTGGTGAAATTGACCGTGGCCAAGTCCTTCCACAGCTTTTGTCGATCTTCTCAAGCCAAAACTGCACACTGGAGCTAATTGGATCGACCTCAACGTCACCAGTGACCCTCAGTGGCGGCACTTCGGTGAATGGCACGACATACGCAACCGAATACAGCCTAGGCGCTGTCAATTCGTTCGTGGAGCGTGATGTGACCTCAACGGGCCTTACGGGTGGGGAGGTGGTTTATAACTCTCCTCTGCCAACCGGAGGCCTTCAGGCGTTCGATTTGTCCACGCTGTTCCCGCTTTACAACACCATCCAAGGCAACACGCCCGACATTCTGACCATCGCCATTACCACTAGCGGCACGGCAGCGTCAGTTGGTGCGAGCATCGTGGCACAGGAAGCAATGAGCTAAGGCTTGGCGATCAACAAACTGGAGCAATGACATGGCCAGCAGAAGTTTAGGTGATCTAAATCCGATTGTGGGCGCGATGGCAGAAAAGCACATTGCGCTCTGTGAGGCCGCTGGGATCGATCTGCTGGTCATATGCACCTACCGCTCCCACGAGGAGCAAGACGCGCTGTACGAGCAAGGTAGGACGACTACAGGCCCTATCGTGACGAACGCTCGCGCTGGACAGTCGATGCACCAGTATCGTCTGGCCTATGATTGCGTTCCGCTGATCAAAGGCAAGCCTGTCTGGGGAACTACAGGCACTAACCTTACCCTTTGGAAGAAGGTTGGCGCTCTGGGTAAAGAGGCTGGCTTAGAGTGGGCTGGCGATTGGACGACCTTTAAAGAGTACCCGCACTTCCAATTCACTGCTGGCCACCCCCTGTCTTACTTTGAAGCCGGGGGCAAAATCTAATGGCGTTTGACCCGCTCACAGCCGCAATGGAACTGGGTGGTCACCTAATTGACAAGTTGATCCCCGATCCCCAAGCCAAAGCTGATGCTACACTCAAGCTGGTGCAAATGAAGCAAAACGGTGATCTGGCTGAATTGACCGCCGCCACCGACATTGCCAAGGCTCAGATAGCAGTCAATCAGGCGGAAGCGTCTTCAGCCAGCTTCTTTGTTGCAGCCGGAAGGCCAGCCGTGATCTGGGTCTGCGCTTTGGCCCTGTTTAATGACTTTGTGTTAAGACCTTTTGCGCTGTTTATTGTCTCCACGGCACATATCGCTGGCGTTTCGTGGCCTTCTCTGGATACTGCGGCCTTAACGCCATTGTTGACGGGGTTGCTGGGTTTAGGGGCCATGCGGACTTATGAAAAAGTCCAGTCAGGCAAAAGTTAGGGGTATGAAAGACGTGCCAGACACTTCGTTTTTTCATTTTGGCGACATAGTGGCCATTGGCGTTGCTGTTATTAGCAGTGCATTTAGCTACGGCGCTTTGCATCAACGAGTTAAGACCGTCGAGAAGACTCTTGATAGCGTCGATATTATCGACATTACGACCCGGCTTGTCCGCCTCGAAGAAGGCATGAAGACAGCCAACACCATCTTGGCTGAAATACGCTCTGCGATGATCGCTAGGCCTCAGTAGGCGTTTGGGGCGGAGAGATGGCTCCCCGCCCCCTGATTGCCGCCTACAGCGTTTCTGAGGCGTTTATCGTGCCATCGACGTAGTGAGCAGCCAAAAGAAACTGATCAATCTCGTCGGCCTCGACATAAATCGTATTGCTCTCGTCCCAATTAATAATTGCTGTTTGCAAGATTGCTTGGAGACGACGCTTCATAAACGTGTAGTCCACGTTATCTTGCATATTTGTTACTCACTTTCGTAACCCCATTGAGCCGTATTTCGATGGACATGGTGGTAAAAAAGTCTGGCCCAGATTCAACGATTTGCTCCAAGTCCCCCAGCTCAGCCATCGTAACTGTGTGAACAGTGAATCCATCCTCAGTGTGGTAAGTGATCTCAGCTACCCACTTGTGCAGGGAGCCAATCGCATCGACAGTCCAATTTGGTTCTTTGTTGTTAATCATTTGCAAGGCCACGCTGCTTTTTGAGCCTTAATCATTAAAAGGGAGCGAGGTTCGTTCCGGCTTTCCGGCGTGGAACGAATATACGAGATCACAAGGTCTCGAATTTGCCCCACAGTGACATTTGCCGGGCGGCAATAAGGGGACGCCGAATTGGCGGTCGCCCATTCGTCTAAAGTGGCTTCGGTTCCCCGTACCAAGCCAAGGCACAGGCCCTGCATATAATAGCCCGTGTCGTCACAAGTTTGCAGAAGCTCGTTGCCATCGTCAGTGACGGTGTCGCGGGCACTTGCTGTCACTGGCGTCAGCAGCAGGGCGGCGCACAATAGTAGTTTCTTAATCATGCAACCCTCCAGCAGCGCAGACCGCCATCAACTGTGCGGCAGCTAAATTGGGCATCTGCGTTGTGATATTTGCGCCACGAATATGAAGACGAGGTCATATGTTGCAGCGCCTGTTTCGGACTAATTTGCGGATTATTGGGAACAAAAAAGCTGTCGCCAACTTCCATTAAAGCAAATGGAAACCTGTAAGCCCTTGATGAAGTGCGCTTTTTCATTGGCACTGGAACGTCTTTATCAATTTCGTAGGTCATTGTTTTACCGCCTTGCTGGTTGAGTTAATTATCAAACGAGAGGTGTTTTCCCCCTCTGGTATCATAGGGATCGCCATCCATACGCGATCAACGTCAACGGATGGTCGGTCTGTAAACGGTTCTTTCGACGCTGGTGCGCCTAAAAACTCGAACATTTTTTCACAGTCAGCGCAGCGAGCCGCGAGTACCGCGAACATAATGTTGGAGTCCTCTACCAACACGGCAGACGCATCAAACTGGATGCTCTCGTGAGGGCATTTAATCGGTTCAGTCGTATCGTTCATCCTTGGTTCCTCTGCTTGCCTTACCGCCCAGCGATGCGGCCTCTCTGGCCAATGCTGGGTCTACTGAAAATGCCCGCTTTTCTGCTGGCACTCCTTTTCCACCACGAGACTGAAGCTCGCGGGCCTTCTCTGGAGACATTGCGGCAAACCCACGCCGTGATTTGGGTGTTGTGGTCATAAGTCCTCCTAACAGCCAAGCTACATGCTACAGCTAAGGTGTCAAGATAGCACATTTTGAAAATGTACCTTTGGCTGGCGAAATTTCGTTGCCGGAAAACCCCCCTATTTATCCGGCAATGTACCTTTGGCTGGCGGAGCAAACGAAATTTCGTTCAGCAGTCGCTCCGCGCTAGCTCGTCGCTGCGCGACAGGTTGGTTGTTCTTGTTTCGTTGACTGAGGAGCAGACACACCCCCCCAACCCCCCATTTTACGGGGAGCCAAAACCAAATTGTCCGGTTGAGATTTAGGCATGAGTTTAGATCGTCAGAAGCGGGCGCAAGCGAGCCGCTCTGTGTGCGATGTTTCGGGGGCTGCACTCTGGGGCGTTGGCCAAGCCACATTCCCCGTTTGATCGCCTAGACCCGCTATTGCAGAAAGCCTTGAGTATGGGGGGAAAGTCCGTATATTGGACCTCGGCCCGCCCACGGGCCTCTAGAAATGTTCCGGTCGCCGTCGGTTCATTTCTGCGGGGGTTGAGAGTTTACAGGCTCTCCCCCCGCGCACCTTTAGCATCCCCGCATCGTTGCAATTCGTCAAGGGGCTTGTATTCTGCTTTTGCGGGGTGGAGCAGCCCGGTAGCTCGTTTGGCTCATAACCAGAAGGTCGTAGGTTCAAATCCTACCCCCGCACCCACTTTTTGACACGCACGACTTTGTGATAGGGTGGCTCAGATCAGGAGCCTCCCATGTCGCAATTTGTTCTGCCTAAAGTCGAGGATAACCCCATTCTTGCCGCCTTAAAGAGGGCAGCGGCGTCAGTGGCTACGGCAAACGCGCCTACGGCAGCGGACAAAGCGCCTCTATCGACCAATCCGCTGGTGGCCATGAAAAACGCCCTTCAACAGCCTGTGGCGCAGCTACAGCAGGATTTTTCCACAGCGTTCTCGCCAACCACTGCTGCCGAAAGAACGGGTAAACCGAATCAGTTAGAGCTTAACCCTGCCCTTGCGCCTCGCGTCGAGGCTCAGGATCGGTTGGGCGGTGACCTAATGGAGTTGGTTGGCCACCCAATTGGCGAGGGCGTCTCCAGCGTTCTGACTAACTTAGGACTAAAGCCTGAAGTGGGTCGGCGCGTTGCTGAAACGGTTGGTGTGACCGCTCCCATGTTCTTGGGCGCTGGCGGCGCTGCGGAAGAAGCAGCAGTACCCGGTCTTACCCTCGATCAGCAAACCGCCAAAGTGATGGCTAAGGGCAAGAAGCCCGCCCCTGCTACAGCCAAGGGGCCGATCACCGCTGAGGGAGTCCATGCCCACGCCTCTGATCTGGTGAAGGACTGGAAGGCTGGGATTCAAGTTGTTACCCATCCCACAGTCGAGCATCTGCCGCCCGAAATGCAACAACAGCTTCGTGCTGACAATATGCACGACACCGCGAGTGCATTTGTTGCGTCGGATGGCAAAACCATTCACCTGATTGCTGACCGCCTTGATGGCTTAGAACACGTCACCAGCACGGTCTATCACGAGGGACTGGGACATATCGGCTTAGCTTCCAAATACGGTGAAGCCATCGACTCGGCCCTTGCCCGCATCCACGCCAGCAATCCCGGCGTTGCGGCTGAGGCTGAGGCCTTTATGCAAAAGAACCCTACGGCCTACGCAAACGACCCCAATCGCGTCATTCGGGCCGTTGAGGAGGTTTTGGCCGCTAGGTCTGAAAAGGGCATTTTGGACGTTAGCCTGAAGTCCCAGATCACCGCCATCATCAAAGAGTTTGCCCGCAGCATGGGTATGAACCTTGAAATGTCGGACAAGGAACTGGCCGCTATCCTGCGTTCCGGCCAGAATAAGGTCACGAGCGGATCGGGGCCAAAGGTTGGCCCATCTGGCAACCGATACGCCATGATTGGCCCCAAAGGCATGGAGCGTATTGCTAAGATTCCAGAGGACCAACTTCACCCTGACTTAAAGGGCATCAATCCGCAAGTTCAGGCCGAGGCTGAAGCTATGGAGGCTAGAGGTGAGCGGCCAGAAAAAATTTGGGAAGTGACCGGGTACGCCCGCCATCCCACAGAGGGTGTTTGGATTGCCGAAATTCCCGACGACAAGGCTCGTTTCAATAAGCCATTTGAGCATATGCGCGGCCTTACTCTTCACGAGAGACTTGCTGGCGTAGACCCAAGTACCGTTGGTGCGTCGATTGGCTCCCATGTTGAACACCCAGCACTTTTTCAAGTTTTTCCAGAATTAGAAAATTACGGATTTGAAAGAGGTATGAGAGGCAGGAGTGGAGGTTCATTTAACCCTATCAGCAAAATAACTAAAGTTTATCCAGAAGGTGATCCAATGAGCGTATTGCTCCACGAGTTAAGTGGACACGCTGTGCAAGACTTAGAGGGCTGGCAGGGCGGCTCAAACGACGCAATTATTGTTGATCAAATGAGCGTTCCCCAAAAAGAATCTTTTGCGAGGGATTTGCGAGTCATGTTGGATGAGCATGGCTATAACCAAGAAGAGCAATTTGAATTTTTATCAAACCCAGAAGTTGTGGACGAATTAAGGGAGATTTATAACGCTGGAGGCGGAAAACAAGAAAATTACAAAATAACAAGTAAATTAAGAAGGGATTTTGGAAAAAAACATGAAGATGCGTCTGATGATGATAAATTTGCCCAGCGAGTTGCAAGTAATCTTCGCTTGCATGGCCATATATATACAGGCGAGGATCAATTTCAAAAAGAACTTGCAAGATTAAGAAAAAACACTGGTCAGGAGGAGTACCAAACAAAAAGGTCAGACTTAGATTCTGCGATTGGAAATTTAAGCTCCCCGAATAAACTTGACGCCGACAGCGCAACATTTCGCATAAAATCTTTGGCTAAAGAGTTAGCCTATCAGGATGCGAACTTATTGCGACGGGAGTATATGAAGTCAGAGGGTGAAATTGGTGCGCGAGATGTACAGGCTCGCGCTAAAATGACGCCAACAGATCGTATGTTAACAATGCCTTTCACCTCGCAGGGTATTCCGGTGGAGCAGTGGATTAGGGGCAAGGGCGGCTCTGGCGCATCTGCTAGCGAAGGTGCGCCCAAGGCTTCGCCCGCAAAAGCCCCAGAGAAGACTCTTGACCAAAAGGTCGCTGGGGTGGCTAAGGGCATGAAGGAGGGCGATATTAGCAAGTCCAACAATCCATCTCCGGTTTGGGATCGTCGTCACGTTTCTGAAGTAGCCGAGCGTGTTGCCGCAGAGCTTCGCAATCGTGGCGTAGATTTGCACATTACCAAGCCATATAAAACGGCGCACGGTGTTAGCGTTTATATTACACCAAAAGACCCAAGCCCTTACTACGCAAGTAATATGCCTGTTCCTGAAATTAGAATTTCTGATCATAGTGGCGGTTGGGGAGCAAATCGCGGACAAAACAAATCATTAGGATTTAACCTTGATAGTCCTAAAACAGAAGAAGAACTGCAAGCGATTATTAACCAAACAATATCATCAGCAAAACCCTTCTATGATTTAAAGGGCGTGAAGGCCGACTATTCATCTGCTGTTGAATTGGCTGAAGAACGACAACAAAAAAAAGCACTTCAAGTGTATTTGGATAACATTGGAAACGGTAATCTGAACTCAAAAAAACGCGCTCTTTCTTCGGCGCGAGTTTATGACCGAAATTTTAACCCACCAGATGCAAAAACCGCAACAGACTTAGCAAGCAAGAGCGGCACGGAGACCCCAAAGGCCCCAGAGAAGACCCTTAACCAAAAGGTTGCTGCGCTGATGGGTAAGGCGAAGGACAAGGCGGCAACGCTCCAGCAGACCCTCATGACCACCGTGCCGGGCTACAAGGCCGTTGCTCCGTATCTTACGCCAGCAGAAAAGGCCAACCTGAGAAAAGCATCTGCCGAAAAGCTGGTGCAATTGTTCCAAGGCTTGCCTACTTCGGAAGAAATGGCGTCGGTGGCATTTTCTGGCCGGGCAAAGCGTGGTTGGTATAAAAACAGTGCCAAGGCCTTGGTGGACATTTTTGGGGCGCACGATGCCGATAGGTTTGCCGCTCTCTTGGCTGCGCTGTCACCGCAAACTTCCGTCGAAAGCAACACCGTCAACGCCTTGAAGGTTTGGAATGGATGGGTAAAGGCTGGGAGGCCTACCGATCAGGAAGCCATCCTGAAAATCATGGGCGAAAACGTGCAGGGTGGTGGCACGGAAAAGAGCGTTTTGGATGCGTGGAGAAATAATACCTACAACGCACTCGGCACGGACAATCCACGCGCCTTCGTTCTAAGCGGCCCCAAGGTGAATAGCTTTGCTCAAAATCTGCGCGGTTTCGTCCATGAGGTTACTAATGATGCGTGGATGGCCAATTACGGCGGCGTGAAGCAGGAATTGTTTGCTAAGAGCGGCGCTATTGAGGGCGGCAAGGGCCTTGGCTACCGGGCCATGTCCGCACGCGCGCGCAAGGCTGCTGACATCGTCTCAAAGCGCACCGGGGAGACGTGGACTCCTGCTGAAATTCAGGAAACTGTGTGGTCTTGGGCTAAAACGCTGTACGAAGCCCGCCGGGGGAAGGGTTTTGATGCTAACACCCGCTCCATCCTTGAGGCGGGCGGTCTAACTCACGAAGCCATCGGTTCAACGCCAGACTTTGAAAAGCTGTTTGTTGATGGCGTTTACAAAAAAATCCTAGAAGAAGGTGGATACAGTGGACAAGTCGAATCACTCGAACGAAATATCGCGGCTCGTGGGGGAGTTGATGGACAACCTCGACTCAGAGGGTCAGCAACTGCACCAGAAGGGGCAGGGATTGCTCCAGATGCTTTCGGGGGCCACCTCAACAAAGCCGCAGACCGCCTCGAACGGCTCTACAAAACCCGACTCGACCAAAAGCGAAAAACCATAATTGCAAAAGCCAAATCGGCTGGTTTGAGCAAAGAGCAGATCGACAAAAGGGTCGCCAAGCTGATGGCAAAGGACAAGGGGGTGGACGAAGAACGCCCACCCAAAAAGTCCTAAGCTAAACGCTCAATTTCTCGGAAGCGGCGGTCGTCTAGGCAAAATGACATTTTCATCTCGCCGGGACGGCCAATCGTTTCGTGGTAACGGCTCTTGGCCACCTTGATGATCGAGGAGTCTGCATCTTCCCGGTGGACGATGATGCCCAGATCGCACTTGTTATAGAAGTTGGCTGATCCGCTTATGTCGTACAGGCTGGGCATGAGATACTTGCCGTTCACCTTCTGGAGTTTGGCTGGGTGGGCAACCAAGATCAGGTGAATCTGAAAGGCCTTGGCAAACCGCTTCAGCATCCTGATCGCCCTACTGACATATTCCGTCTCGTTCTCACGGCCTTCCCTGACGTGTTCGACCTCGTTCCAAGGGTCGATGACCATAATCTTGACGTTAAACCGCTTCACAGCCGCCTCCATGCACTCAAAGAGCCAGTTCAGCGTAGCGTCCTCCTCCTCGTCAGGAACGATAAAGACGTGATGGTCATCAATCCACTTGTCAGCGGCCATCGTGTCCTGCGCTGTCATATGGCGAGGTAGCTTCTCAGTGTACCAAGAGCGTAAGGCCCGGCGGTGGTCTCGCTGCGGCGCTTGCTCGAACGATGCCCAACCAATCCGCACCCCATATGCCAGTGCCACCCGGCAGCAAACGTCATTCAGGAACGATGATTTACCAAAGCCGGGAACGCCAGTGACGACGCAGAGGTCGCCCAGACGCATTTTGTAGTTTTCACTGAAGCCGTGAAAGCCAATGTCATAGATGACGTTGTCAGGAAGGGGCGGTAGCTGGCTCAGAAGCCTCACCCCGTTCATCTGGACGTACTCCCGGCGGTTCAAGGTCTCGACCACCCCGGCCTGTCCATATTCAACCAAGACCTCGTTCATGTCCTTGCAACGCTCACGGCCTAGATCAGCCCGGCGCGTCTTGGGATAGGTGACAAACTTGCAGCGGTATCGGCCCAACTGAACCGATAGCTCATGCATCAGCTTGGCCCCGGCCTTATCCCCGTCTGTGGCCAGTACGATCTCAGAGACCCTGTCCTTGTGCAGGAGCGGCTCTAGCTGCCTTAGCCAGTCATACGCCTTCGATGCCTCTAGATCGGCCTCAGAGCGCCCCTCAGCGGCTCCACCGCATCCGTTGGGCACAGATATGCAGCGATAGAACCCGGCCTGTAGGACGCTCTCACAGTCGATCTCGCCCTCAGTGATGATCAGGGGCTGGTCGATCAGGCTATCGTCCCTCAGACAATCCTCGTTGTAGGCGATGGGTGTCGCTGCCCATTTGGCGGACCATTTGTGTTCTCCCCCCCAACGACGGAACTTGTGCCCCACTGGCTCGTGATCCCGCATGAACGGGATGCTGAGACTTTCACCACCCTCGCGTCCTTGGCGGACGCTCCAGCCCTTTTTTGCTAGGGCCTCTATGTCCAGTTTCCGGCCTTCTAAAATTTCCCATATTGTTGTCATCGAAAAACGCTCCGTGGTGCTGGCAATGGTGGCAGTTAAAGATCACAGCATCGCTGGTGACCTTAACCGAGAGGCAAGGCGCTTTGCGCTTCTTGCGGTCGAGTGAACAGGCGGGGCATTGGACATACTGGTCTCCAGTCTTGCTGGGGTTCAGAATAATTCCCGCCGCTCTGGCCTTGTCCAGTTTGTCCATTAGACAAAGCCCACTCGTTTTGGCGCGGTTGCCTCTAGCCAGCCCTCATAGCGTTGGTTTTTGAGCCAACGGTCAAGGCCCGGCACAAACGCTCCACCATCCTTTTCAGCGTCTGGGGACAGGACGTAACGGTTAATGGCGTCAAGCATTTCAGCGTCCCCAATTTTGGAGCCATATTTAATCCAATAGTGCAGGGCCTTGGTCTTGCTGGATCGACGCTTGCCAGCCGCTGGCCACATATCCCAAGCCTGATCGAACCTTCGCTTGAGCATATTCTCTTCAAGCGTCGGTGCTTTCGCGGGCGTCTTGCGTTTGGACAGGCGGGCGATGCCGTCCAACAGTTCCTCGTTGCTGTAAACAGCCGCCAGAGCCTCAAATAGCTGATCCAAGGCCGCATCGAGTTGTGACTGGCCATCAGGCGTGTTAAACAAATCTTGGTTCATTTCTTGCTTCCTTCAACTGCCCATCGGGTTTGCCCCCGGTGGGTTTTTTTTCATAGTGGGGCAATAAAAACTTCAAGGCGGGGTGTGTCGCTATACCGCTTGGATGCATGAATGATCACAATTTGCGAATCATCGTTAAAAACCAACTTGTTACAGCCATCACTTACAGATTTGATGTAATTGTCTAAATCTGGACGTGACGTGGGAGAGGTTGTCCCCAACAGCATGGATTCTATGATCTTTTTGCTCTTGCTTTTAGGTATCGGTATATAGGCAACCAAATCCATAAAGAGCGGCCCTTCCAGAGGCTTTCGCTGCCACATGGTCTGACTGGCTACCATCTTGACCAGATTCTCGTAAGAGGCGGTCTTTTTGTCGGAGTAAAGGTGGACAAAGCCCCTCACAGCCGACGCTCTGGGCCGTCCCTTGGCCACCGGGACGCCGGGAACCGTAAACCTCACTCCAGAGCCTTCGTTGCTAAAGTCATCTGGGTGCATATCCGTCCCGTCGTTTATTGCTGACATATTTGACCTCCTTTCGGAAATTGAGCGCCTCGACGATTGCGGGCATGATTGGTCTCACCTTATTTAACACTTGATAGACCGCCGAAGGCGTTAAACCATGTAGTTTGCACCAGTTTGGCGCACCTCCCGCCCGGTTCACCGACCTCTGTAAGTGGGATAGAAATTGGTCTTCTGTCACATCAAAACCTCCTTTTTTGTGCGGGACAGAGCGTAAGCCGACATTTTTGATCGCGTCAATCGCTGTTATGCGCTTGCAATGCAGAGCGGGTTATGTAGCTTGGCTGTTGTCAGCTAGGGAGCCAAGACATGAACGAGACAAAATGGAACGGCCAGAAAATCTCTGTGCCGGGAATGTATAGCCAAGTCGGGATTAGCGCATATCACGGGGACATTTGCGACGGGCCTAGTGTTTCTAGCGGCGTTTTGCGTACCGTTTGGAACGAGAGCCTCGCCCACGCCTACGTCAATAGCTACATGAACCCAGACCGAATGAGCGACGATAAGCCCCAGTTCGCTCTGGGTCGTCTGGCGCATACCTTGCTGATGGAAGGGCTAAACGGATTTGGCGATCAATACGCCGTCCGCCCAGACCATTGGAAGGATTGGCGCACGAAAGACGCTCAGGCGTGGCGCGAGGAGCAGATCGTGCAAGGCAAGACGGTGGTGTCAGACTCAGACATTGCCATCGTCACGGGCATGGCCAAGAGCCTTGGGGCTAATCCGATCATTAAGCAGGGCATCCTAGACGGTCGCGTCGAGCGGTCGCTGTTCTGGCGCGATGATGAGACGGGCATCTGGTGTAAAAGTCGCCCCGACACAATCCCAACTGATTCGGGCGACTACGCCGATCTAAAGACCACCGCCGCTGTGGACGATGAGAGCATCCAGCGCAGCATCGCTAACTATGGCTATCATATGCAAGGCGCGATGGTTGCCGAGGGTTCCCGGCACGTTCTGGGCATTGAAATGGAATCCTTCACGCTGGTGTTTGTTGAGAATAAGCCGCCTTACTCTGTCAGGATTGTGACCATCCCAATGGAAGACATTGACCGGGGAGCGCACCAGAATCGCTGGGCAATCCGCGAGTTTGCCAAGGCCGTGGCGTCCGGTGAGTGGGCTGGGCCGGGCAACGGCTCCACTGACGCCGAGATTATGGGGTTGCCCGAATGGTCGCGCCGCCGCATCGACGAAAAGCTCGCCGTCGTCGGCGCATTACAAGAGGCAGAGCGTTATGCAGCAGGGGAGCATCTGAAATGATTTTCGCAGTTTGTATCTCATGGTTTCTGGGCGCGACGCTTGGCGCGTTAGTTATGGCCCTAATGGCCTCGCGTGGCCACGACGCAGCCTTTGAGCATGGCGTTGAATTGGGTACAAGGGATGAGCGCATGGTTGTTGTCGAACATTTGCGTAAAGCAGCCGAAAACGTGGGCAAGGGCGCAACTGAAGATAAAAAATCGACTTATGATGTGGCGTGGGGCGCTTTGCACATGGCCGCGATCACCATTGAAATGGAGCAACACCTAAATGACTGACATGGTTGAATTGAAGGGCGGATATGCTCAGGTCGGCATGGCTACAGACAGCCGTGGCGGGTCGCTCATGCCCGCGAACTTTGGCGAGGTGGTGGCCTTTGCCAAGGTGATGAGCCGGGCCAGCTTGGCCTTGCCAAAGCATTTGCGCGACAACGATGGAGCCTGTATGGCTGTCACCATGCAAGCCCTGCGCTGGGAAATGGACCCGTTTGCGGTTGCCAATAAAACCTATTCGGTTAATGACCGCTTGGCTTACGAGGCCCAGCTAGTCGCCGCTGTCGTGCATACCCGCGCACCAATCAAGGGCCGTCCAAATTACGCCTACTCAGGCGAAGGTCCAACCCGGCGCTGCACGGTAACGTGCGAGATGGTCGAGGGTGGGAGCCGCGAGTATGAAACCCCCATGTTTAGCCAGATTACGGTTAAGAACTCTCCGCTTTGGAAGTCCGACCCAGACCAGCAACTGGGCTATTTCGCGATCCGCTCATGGGCAAGACGCTACACGCCAGAAGTCATTTTAGGGGTCTATGACCGCGAGGAACTGATCGAGGCCGGGCCTATGAATGTGACGCCCAAAGGCAACACGGGCCTGACCGAAAGGCTGGCCGCAAGGGCCGCAGCGTCGGGCGAGGGCTTTACCTCTCTGCATGGGGATGTGATCGACGCAACCGTCGAGGACGAGCCTGTGGAGCCTCTCGGAGCCACTGTGGAGGTCGAGAGCGAGGCTGACGAGGTGGTGGAGCCAAACGAGCCAGAGGCCATTACAGAGGCCCTCAGCGAGACGGTTGAGTTTACCCGCGAGCAGCTAGAGGACTGGGCGCAGGGGATCGAGGACGCAGCCGGGCGCATGAAAAACAAGGCTCAGGTCAAGGCTATGTGGGCAGACGAGGAAACCGTCAGGCGTCAGACCCTGCTCAAGCTGGCCAGCCTTGGCCGGGCACAAGACCTCCACAGCGCGGTGCTGGCGAGGATCAAGGCTTTAACTGTTTAAAGGGTTGGTCATGGTCGAAGAAACCGAAGATATTTTTGAGTTCTACGCCCGTCGCGCATTGTCGCGGCGGGATGGCCCAGACACCTCCCGCGAGGCCGCTGAGGGCCTGACCGAGGCAACCCTGTCTAGGTTACAATCCATTGCCTATGAGGCGCTCAGGGCCGCGCCAAACGGCCTGACCGCGCACGATCTGGCGCGACTAACCCAGATTGAGCATGAGACCATTGGGCCGCGCCTCAGACCGTTGGCTGACGCTGGTCTAATTTATGATAGCGATGAGCGCAGGGTTCCGGTCGGGCGCAGCCGTAAGGGCATTGTCTGGAAACATGGGCCAAGGCCATGAGGGGCTATTTCAATTTTCGCCACATCATCATGCGGGCTGGCATCCCGTCGAGTAATGAAACAAATTGGGCAGTTGGTCATATGTTGGCGTCAATGGCCCAAAAACGGGGTGTGGAACCTTCCCGCATCCTAACCGAAAAAACTGATCCAAACGCCAAGGTCGCGGCCCCCCACTGTATCGCCCATTATCCCATGATCCTGTACGATGAGGCTCTGGAACTGGTAAAAAACTGGTGGGGCGAGAGGGAGGCGCAGGGCGACCTGTTTGATCGCTCCTGAATGGCGCGTGAGGCCGTCCCGGCTACGCCACGCAAGGCAATGGGCAAAGCAAGGCGCAAGGCCGTGTGGGACGCTCACAGCGGCCTGTGCGGCCTTTGCTCTTGCCCGGTAACCCTCGGCGCTCCGACCGTCATGGATCACAAGACACCGCTCGAATTGGGTGGGATGGACGATCTGGCAAACCTCTGGCCGCTGTGCCAAGGGTGCAATAAAACCAAGACCCGCCGGGACATTGCCCAGATTGCCAAGATGCGCCGCATCCACAAACAAGAAAAGCCCCGTGAACCCTCACGAATGAGGTCACGGGGCTTTGATAAGTCACTATCTAAAAGGATGGACGGTCGGGTTATTCGTCGGCGAATCGATCAATTAGATCGTCCAGATAGCTGACCGCCTCCGCCATGTCGTGGACCCGGTCCTCTATTCGGTCGCTCTTATTAACCCGTGCCGCGAAGATCGCCTCTAATTCAGCCTTAATCTTAGGGCTGGAGGCGTAGCGCGACCCGTCCTGCTTGTCGTCAGTCCAGAAGCGTATTCTGGCCTCCTGCACCCCCAGAGCGGCGGCGGCAGGAATGACGTATTTCGAGCCAAACAGAGACGACAGCAGCGCCCTCATCTCTGCGGCCTTGAGGCCCTTGGGCGCGGTATCGGTCACTCAAAAATAGCCCTCTATTAAGGTTTCGGCGGCATCCTCGTCGATGGCGTCCATGATGTTTTTAATGATGCGGGCGACCGCCGGGTCAGAGCGGTTTACCCCCGCGAACATATCGACCTGTTTAGTGCCTCCGCCCCCGTCGCGCACCGTAAACAGCACGTCGCCGATTTCGGTAAACTCCACATAGGACGAATGGCCCGGCTCATCGTCTCGATCCCGCTCCGCAGCGACATAATCGCCATAAACCTCGATCTCGATCTCTACAAAAAGGCTGGCACTGGTCATCAGAGCCTCCCCGTCACAACGAGGGCTAACACGGCCAGCAGGATGCCGCCCACCACGACCTCAACAATCAGATCAGCGATCTGTTGCTGTCGCCGGGGGCGTCTCATCTCTTGAACCTCCCGAAACATGGGGGGTAGGTCATGCGGGTTGCGACCCCTTAACGGGGCCTCAGATTTCATGGTCATATTGATCTCTCCTAGATCGAGGGGTGAAGGGCGATCCAACGCAGGATGCCCAGATAAGTAGCGACGGCCACGGCGGAGGTCGAACCGACCACCACCGCTAGCATGATTAGATCACCGAACCGCCGCATGGTCATCCCTCAGCAGCTTATCGACGCCATCAACTGCGCCGTTAAATGTTTTAAACCAGTGGCTGGTCATATCGACCAGACCCGATGGGCGAACCCGGCATATCTGGTAGGATTTCGCGCTGGACGTAAAGCTGATCTCATACGGGATGCCGGGCGCGGTCCAGCGGCTGGTCGGTCCTGTCCGCGACCACGTCAGTCGGGGTTGTGGTCTAAGGTCTGTCATGTTGCTCCTTAATGGCCTCTACAGGCCTCTGTGAGCGCCTCTGATAGGCGTTCAAGGTCGGGGCGGGGGTTTGTGCCCCCGCCCCTCTAAGAACGTCTACAAGCCTCTAATACTCGCCGCCAGCGCCTCGGGCCTCTTGCCGCTGCTCGTTGAGTGCCTTGCAAGTCAAACGGCAATTTTTGATTGCCCCAGCCGGGGTGCGAGCGCCCTCGATTTGCTCTTCGATATCCTCGTCATCCCAGCACTCGACTAGGAAGTCCCAGCCGTCCTTATTGTAATGGATAAGGGCATATTCGCGGACCGCCTCGATAAGGTCGGCCATTGTGTAAGCTATGGTCATGGTTTTGATCCTCTTGATCTAAGCGTTTGCTACTAGCGGCGGTCATTAACGACTTGGTCGAGCGTACCGACCAGATAGCGGTCTGTGTCCAAGTCCAAGACGGTGTAAACATACTCACCCCCACGACTTTCGGCCACCCCGTGAAGGAACAGGCCAAGCATAAAGTCGCTTGCCAAATTGGCAACCGTCACGCCGCCGGACGACACAACATAACCCTTGGCGGTCTTTTGAACGGTAAAATTAATCTCGCGCATATTCTCATCCTCTGATTTTACTGACGGGCCTCGTCAGGCAGGGCCTCACCCCACGACCGGGTCGCCCCGGTTTCGGCCTAATAGTCGTCTTCTATGTCCTCGTCGGCCCAATAGTCTGCATCCTCGAACACGTCCACGCGATAGCGGCCACGCACGGCCTCCTCGCACTTATCGCAGACATAGGCGCAGAAAATCCCACGGGCGTCGTGCAAGGGCCAGCGGTTCTCGGCGTGATATTGTGGGTCACAGGTCATGGTGTCCATCCTCTTGATGTGTCTGACGGCCTCGTCAGTGGCGGCACTACCGCGCAGACCGGGGTTGCCCCCGGTTTCGGCCTTTAGTCCTCGGGCAGGATGAACGGCTCCGCCCAGTCAGACCCGGCGGCCCCCCAGCAGTAGTCACTTGGGACGCCGTCATCCCCGCCACGGGTCGCAATCTGAGCAATGGCGCGGGTCTCCTCGTCGGTCGGGGCCTCCCAAATCCGCTCAGCCATAGCAAGGTTGTGCGAAAAAAGGGCGATGGCGTCCATGATCCGCTCGCTCGTCTCACGGCTCGCGCCAGACTTAATAAAATCGATGCCTTCCGCGCTGTTATAGAATTCAAACATGGTGTGATCCTCTGATCTGTTATCTGACGGCCTCGTCAGGCGGGGTCATACCCCACGACCATCGGGGGCAATGCCCCCTAGGTTTCGGCCTCTATCCTAATTGTTCCTCGGTGCTTTCGATCAGGTTTTGCACGACGGCGGTGTCGAACCGCCCAAACTCCTCGGTTGCCCGGCAAAACATTTTCAGGATGCGGTGGATTTCGAGCAACTCGACCTTGTTAAATTGGTCGGGCGCATCCTCGGCCAGTGCCCGCCGGGCCTCGGCCTTGTCGCTGTCAGTCCAGCAATCGACGATCTGGTCGACGTCCAGACGTCGCACGCGCTGCAAGATCGCATCCTCGGACAAATAATCGCAGACCGTCTCAGGATATTGGTCAGCGATCCACTGGGCAGCGGCGTCATAGTCGAGCGCGGCCAGCACGTCATCAGCGTCAAAATTGCTGATAATGTCGTCAAGGTCGATCTCGATTTCATGCGTGTAGGTAGGCATTTTAGCGATCCTTTGATCTTGTTACTGACGGCCTCGTCAGACCCCGCTTCACGGGATGACCGGGGTCGCCCCCGGTTTCGGCCTAATAGTCGTAATCGTCATCCCCGCGATCCATCTCATCATGGATGCGATCCTCTGCGGCCTCCCGGGCGGACACCTCGCCCAGCCACTCCTTCAGGCTCATGACCTCATAACCACAGGCCCGGCTCTCGGCCTTGTAATCGGCATAGTCGTCCAGTTGCCATTGCTGTACTCGCATTGTGTGCCTCCTCTTGATTGATCCGCTCCCATGAGCGGGTTGGACTAGTGTCCAATGGGGAGGCCCCAGACAGAGCCTCCCGGTTGGTCGCTAGCGGCGCTGGGCGGCCTCGCAGAGGGCCTCCATCGCATCATTGGCGGTATGGTCGCTAATCAATTCGACCCCGTCTGGATCATTACCCCAGACCAATAGGATCGTGCCGACCCGCTCCGTAACAGCGACGCTGTTGGCAACAGCCTCGACCGGACGCCAAAAACTCAGGACGTCTTCGTCAGTGTTACCCACGGCGTCATAGATCGCGGTAAAATCGCCGGATCGGCGGAGGGCGGGTTCGTCCCCGCCATCCCAGACCGTGACCAGATAACCAGCCGCTAGCGCGGCCTCGATTAGGCGGCGGGCGGTGGCGATTTCGCCGGATTGATTTTGATCGTACATGGTGTGCCTCGTTTGTTGGCCCCCGCTGGGGCGTTGCAGACTTAGTGTCTGATGGCCCCCCCCGCTGGGCGAGGGAGGCGGTCAGAGACTAGGCCTCAGCATAGGCGCTGGGAATGCGCTCATTGCTATCGGCACAGTAAAGGTCAGGGTCTTCCCAATTGACCTCAGCGGCGATCACACGCCACCCATCATTTAGGTGGCCGCGCATGGCCGCGCAGACCAAACACCAATTGGCGCGAACAGCAGCAAACGACAGCGCCGCCCCGTCACTGGTAATAAAAAACATTGGATACCCGCCCGGCCAAGCGTAGGCCCCGCCGCGCAGCATCTCTTTAACTGTTTTGGTCGTTATCATGGTGTGCCTCATTTGTTGGCCCTCTCTAGGGCAGGTCGGACAGAGTGTCCTATGTCCCCCCCGCCGAGGCAGGGGGGTGGTAGGAAACTATGCGGCCTCGGCCAGTGTCTCGTCAGAGGCCTTAGCGGCCAGTATCAGATCGGCAGCCGCTTGGGCCTTGCCACAGGCGCTGATAAAGGCCTTGGGGTCGTCTTTGATCGCCTTGAGCCATGATGCCAGATAGGCCGCATGGTCTTCGCGCTCGTAGCTAGCGATGCCGACAGAGGCGCAGCAAAATGCCGCTGTCAATTCCGCCACCAATTCCTCGTAGGCGTAAGCCGGGTCGCCAAATCGGCCTTTAAACTCACGTTTTAGGCGGCTTTCGTGGCCCGTCCAATGGCCCAACTCATGGAAAGCGGTCCCATAGTAGGCCTCGATATCCACGAAAGCCTGAGCAACTGGCAACTGGATCACATCGCGGGCTGGGCTGTAATAGGCGCTATCGCCCCCATGACAGATGACCGCCCCGGTCCGGTCGATCAGTTCATCAGCCGCTGCCAGCCTCTCGACTAACGGCAGGTCGTGAACCGCCCGGCTGGGCAGGGTGATCCCATCGCACTGGGCGATGTTAAACACCGCGTAGGCCTTGGCCCAGACGACGGTTTTTTCGACACCGCCCTCGATTTTTTTGGTGAAGTTCCAAAAAAACACGGTGGAGCCGCGCTCACCTTTGCGAACCGACCCGCCCGACGCCTGAGCCTGTTTGAAGGTCAGCCACACCGGGTGGTGATAGCCCCGCTCAGCGGCCACGGCCCAGAGATAGGGGACGTTGCCGCCCCGGTAATTCCGGCCCGCTATGTTGTGAGGCATATCAAATGCGACAGGCCCCACCCCAGAGCGCCAAGGGCGCGCCCAAGGGCGCACGCCTTTTTCCAGTTGGGCCGCAATAGCGTCGGCGATTTTGGCGAAAGTTTCTTGAGACATGGTGCAATTCCTTATGATCTAGGCCTCTCTGGGCCGTTCTGGACGTAGTGTCCAATGGCCCCCCCAGCGCACTAGGGGGGCGGTTGGAAACTATGCAAGGGGCGTGATCAGGACATCCCGCAGGGGTTTGTAATGATCGTTATAATCGCGGTCTGATAATGCCCCGCACATAATGTCAAAAATGATCCAGAGGTCTGGGCGATGCCCGACAGCGCCAAGAGTGCGGCGCAGGGCCAAGACCGCGATCACTTCGGCGGGGGTGGTTTCAATTGCGTAGGTCATGGGTGTGTCTCCGGGCCTCTCTGGGCCTGTTGTCTGACGGTCTCGTCAGTAGGGGCCAAACCCCTAGACCGCCTCCCGGCGGTTTCGACCTGTTAGATGGTAGCAAGGGCCGCATGGGCCTGTCGGATTAATTCGCAGACCATCTGATTGGCGCTTGCCAGCGTCTCCCGGTCTAGCCGGGTTAACTCGTCGGCATCGTCTAGCTCGGCGATCAGCTCGGCCAGATAGTCGAGCGTCTCGGCAAAACCGGGTTGACCATGCGCGGCCAGCATATCGACTAGGACGCGCTCTTGTTGGGTGTACAGCATTGTGGTGATCCCTTGATCAGGCCCCCTGATGGGGCCGCAGAGCATATGCGCTCTAAAAGAGGGGCCGGACAGAGCCGACCCCCTAGTTAGAATACACACACTTGCCGGGAGGGGTTTCCCCCCGGTTCTCAAAAACTGATTCACGATGTCAAAGAATCCAGACCCGCCCGGCCACCCCCGGCGCGCCCCCATAGGCTCCGCCGCCCCCCGAAGGGGAGGCCCATAGATATAACTTTCAAGGCCTAGGTCAACCCCTAAAATCGCAGCGATTGCTATCAGGCCCAGACCCCTAGGCCGGCCCCCAGATCAGGCCCCAGCCCCTAGCCCAGACCCCCTCCCCAAGGCCCCCAGATCGCTCAGGACGGCTAACAGGCCAATAGGGCTAGATATATCCCTCTCTCCCCCTCCCCCGGCCCCAGAGGCCCCCAGAGCCGATCAGGACGTAAGGCCCGGCCAAGGCCCAGATCGGGTTCTGACAGGCTGGGCAGGATCACCAGAGAGGCCCAGAGGGGGTGCCTCGCCCCGCGCGCGCTCAAACCCCCCGGAAAGCCCTGATCGGCCCAGTTTTGGCCCCAGACGGCCCCAGATCGCCCGGTTTATGCATCCCAGCGGTTGTGTAGATCGGCAAGGCCTACCCAGCGGCCCCATAAAACGTGAACAAGACGGGAACAAATCGCTCCAGCAATTTTTCCATACCAACATACCACCCACCCCCTAAAAGCCGCCCAGCGCGCTCCCAGAGGCCCTAGCGTCGGGTTCTGGTTCTGTTCACGGTGCGGGCCAGACCGCCGACCGGGGGTTGTTCTGGGTTTGTTCCAAATGCGGCCAAAACCGGGGGTAATACCTACCAGAGCGCGACTAAGGGCCTCGTACCCCCTCTGTTCACGGTTTGATCCGGTTGCGTTCCTGTTCACGATCCGTTCTGGTTGGCCGTTTGTTCCGGTTTCACCTTCTGTTCCCGGTTTGTTCCCGATCTGTTCTCACGTTCCCGGTTTGTTCATGGTTTGTTCCCGGTTCGTTCGTGTTCACGGTTTGTTCCACGTTCACGATTTGTTCCGGCCCCGGCCCGGCCCGCGACCCCCTTTGGCCCGCTGCGCTTGCGATTGCAATTACCCCCACTCCCCCTGCCCCCCAAAAAATTTAGGTTTAGCCTTGGGTGTAGAGATTGGCATTATTGGTGGATGTGTGGCATGGTTATGGTGTTGGATCAGTGTGGCATGGAGGTGTGATATGACTCATGCGGTGTGGCATCGTCCTCGTCCCAAGGGACTGGGTGCGCCTAAGAAATTGTCTGCGAGTGCGAAGGCTGGTGCGAAGCGTGAGGCTGAGCGTAGTGGGTCTGTGTACCCCTCGTTGGTGGCCAATATGCGGGCTGCTCGTAAGATGAAGCGTGGCGGTCGGTCGTGAGTGGTGCGTGGCAGCGCAGTGAGGGCAAGAGTCCTACTGGTGGGCTGAATGCCAAGGGTCGTGCGTCCTTGCGGGCGCAGGGTCATAACATTCGTCCTCCTGCACCAAATCCCAAGACCAGTAAGGATGCGGCTCGTAAGAAGTCGTTCTGTGCGCGTATGTCTGGGATGCCCGGCGCGATGCGGAAACCTAACGGTGAGCCGACTCGTAAGGCGTTGAGTTTGAAGAAATGGAATTGCCGGGGGACTCGGCAAGCTAGAGGTAGCAAGCGATGACTGTTGAAGAAGCTGAAGCGATGGTGTGCCCAATGGCTCAGGGCGCTGAGTACTCAAAGCGGTGTGCGACCACGAACTGCATGGCGTGGCGTTGGGCGACTCCTGATCCTGTTGATGGGTCTGAGCGCACTGATGGACTTTGTGGAATGGTCGTGACGGGTGGTTACGATAAGTGAGCTGTTCTGTCTGTGCTGAGCGCGAGGCCCAGCTTAAAAAGTTTGGCAATTTAATTGGCTCTGTAGCCTCGATCAGGCGCATTGGTGCGCTGCGTTTGATACTGGGTATTTCTCCTGCTGAGGCGTGGCTGCTGAACTGTTTGTATGATGCTGATGGTGAGGTGATGACGCGCCGCCTTTTGCATCGAACCATGCCTCCTGCGATGGGTCGTAAGGCTGAGCAGTGGGGTCATTTGGACGTGTTTGTTCACCGTCTGCGTAAGCGGATTGGGACGGATATGATTCGCACGGTTTACGCCAAGGGATTTACCCTAAGCCCAGAGGGTATTGCTCTGGTGACTGAAGCCTTCTTGGCCAGCAGCATAGTTGGCGAGTCTGTAGCTTCGTGATATTTCTGCTGGGTGCCAGCGGATTGTCCGCTCTAGCCATAGGAGACCGTCATGGGTGTCAAGATGCCTTACACGAAAGCCGCTCGCGGTGGTAAGCGTTCGATGAAGAAGAACTGCCGTTAGTCTTTAGCGACCAATTTGGAGAAGCCCCTGTGTCACGACAGGGGTTTTCTTTTGCCTGAACCCTAACGTGGGCTAGGAATTATAGGCTCGCTCTATGCTCTTTTGACATTCCATAGATTGTGTGACTTTATCTGTCCCCAGTGAACGGGGATATTCGGCATATGCCAGACCTGATTTTGAAGAATGGGCAAGCGGTCACCCTCA
>Ga0304729_1000692_pt1 | contig 23723 bp, 16 predicted proteins | sample C_131016_MF_Meta_FD_190475 | JGI IMG/M metagenome (GOLD analysis project Ga0304729, IMG submission 190475) | Freshwater microbial communities from Lake Croche, Canada to study carbon cycling - C_131016_MF_MetaG (v2) (version 2) | ecosystem: Environmental > Aquatic > Freshwater > Lake | place... | reverse complement strand
TGGCCATGTACCTTGTCTAGCTGCATCAAATTGATCAGCAAGTTTCCACCTACCAGCTGCACCTGTTAGTGCTGGTGTGGTTGATGTATTAAGGTATGAGCCTTTTAGGTAACGCATTAGGAAATAGCTTCAAATGATGCAACAATATCAATAGCACTAGCAGTACCAGCAACAGCTGTCAGTACGTCTGATTCATTCATGTAAAAGAAACTATCTTTGCCGACAAGTACCAATGTGGCATTAGCTGGCACAACCATCTGATAAGCAACATTGTAGTTAACAGCACTGCGTGTGACATACAATGTAATGGTTGCGCTGCTACCTGTCTTATTAGCAGCAATGACACTCTCCACCTTGTACACTGTGGCTGTTGGCACTGATGATATGATTGTGCTACCTGATGTAGATACACCGCTAACAACATTCGTTGTTCCGTAGATGTATGTTAAACCTGCAATATTAGGATTAGCCATGTGAGTAAGTTGTTAACTGAATATCATTGATAAAGCTGCTATTTTGCCGATTGGTACTGGTCCTGTTGCACCAGTGATACCAATTGGACCAGTTGGTCCACTTGGTCCCTGAACACCTGTTGCACCAGTTGGCCCTGTTGTTCCTTGAGGACCAGTAGAACCAGTTGAACCAGTGTTACCAGTTACACCAGTAGGTCCAGTAGTTCCTTGAACACCTGTTGCACCAGTACTGCCTTGTGAACCAGAAACGCCTGAAACACCTGTTGGTCCTTGTGGTCCAGCTGCACCTTGCGATGCATCAACCCACTGTGAACCATTAGGATCCGTGTACCATATCTTGAGCTGGCCAGTATTGGTGCTCCACCATAAATTACCATTAATCTGTCCTGTTGGTCCACTTGGTAGTGTTTGTACAACCACAATACCACTTGGTCCAGTTGCACCACTTGGTCCACTGACACCCGTTGGTCCTGTTGTACCCTGTACACCTGTTGCACCCTGTGTGCCCGTTGGTCCCTGAACACCTGTTGCACCAGTGACACCAGCACCCGTTGGTCCTGTTGATCCCTGTATACCAGATGGTCCTGTTGGTCCTGTTGGCCCAGTTATACCCTGTATACCTGTTGGACCCGTGGTACCCTGTATACCTGTTGCACCCGTACTACCTGTTGCACCAACACCAGTGGCACCAGTGGGTCCTTGTGGACCAGCAGCACCCTGTGAGGCATCGACCCATTGTGAGCCATTAGCATCGGTATACCAAATCTTTAATTGGCCGGTATTGGTAGACCACCATAGATCACCATTGATATTAGTTGTCGGACCACTTGGTAATGTTCGCACATTAACAATACCTGACGGACCTGTTGCACCTGTTGCACCAGTCGCACCACTAATACCTAATGGTCCTGTTAGTCCTGTTGCACCAACAGCACCCGTTGCACCAGTAACACCTGTGGGACCAGTGGGTCCAGTAATACCAATCGGTCCTGTTGCACCAGTGACACCTGTTAAACCTTGTACGCCAGTCACACCAGTACTGCCCTGTGGTCCTTGTATACCTGTCGGACCAGTTGATCCTTGTGATCCATCTGTACCTGTTGCACCAGTACTACCAACAGGTCCTTGTATACCTGTTGGTCCTGTCGATCCTTGTATACCTGATACACCCGTGGCACCAGTAATACCAATGCCAGTTGCACCAGTGCTACCTGTCGCACCTGATATACCAATGACACCTGTGGCACCTGTTGCACCATCATTACCAGCCACACCAGTAGCACCAGTCACACCTGATGGTCCAGTTGGTCCAGTGATACCTTGCACACCTGTCGGACCTGTCACACCAGCAACACCTGTCGGTCCTGTGACACCCTGAACACCAGTTGCACCTGTGCTGCCTTGTGGTCCTTGGATACCTGTTGCACCAGTAACGCCAGTTAAGCCTAACGGACCCGTTGGTCCACTTGGTCCCTGAATACCAGTAGCACCCGTGGTACCCGTGGCACCATTAACACCAGCTACACCACTAGGTCCCGTTGGACCTGTCGCACCATTGACACCAGCAACACCGCTAGCACCCGTTGGTCCTTGTATGCCTTGTGGTCCAGTTGGTCCCGTGGTGCCTTGTACACCAGTTGCGCCAGTCACACCACTTGGTCCTTGTATGCCTGTTGCACCAGTGATACCGATAGGGCCAGTTGGTCCTTGTACACCAGTGGCACCAGATGGCCCAAGCTGCGTGTACATGACTTGCTGTGCCGTCACAATCACCCCTGGGGTCACTGGCACGGTTGGTCCTGTCTGTGCTGCTATTGTTGAAATACTAACTGTGGTATTTGATACTGCCCACATGAGCTGCAAGTAATCACCAGCAGCCACTGTAAGTACATAATTAACAGCAGCAATTAATGCACCTGAACCACCATGTGATGTTCCTGATACATTGTAAATGCTATTGCTATCTGTTATGTCAGTACCATTTTTGCGCAACCAAACATCAACATTATCTGAGTTTGAATCACTATTAGTAAATTGTATTGAATACTGTAAATTGTATGTACCAGCGTTAGCAAAAGTAATCCTGTTATCTGATACTATTGATACACCATTGTTTTCAAATAGACCACCAATGTTAATAACATAAGCTGTTGTGGTATTTGCTGCTGTTTGATTGGTGATATCGTAAAATGATCCATAATAACCAAGTGCACCACCAGCACCCTGCACACCAGTTGCACCTGTTGGTCCAGTAGCACCAATACCACCAGTGCGTGTAAAATTGATTGGATCAGTGCCAATGATAATTGAGTCATTAACACCAGTACCATAAAGATACTGTATCATTGTTGCACCAGCGTAACTAGTACCTGTTAGTACAAATGCAAAGTCACCATACTGCACTTGTTCAGCAATATGGTTATCATAATCAGTAGCACGAGTGAAACGATACTTGCTGGTTGGCGAACCAAGACTAGTAACAGTATAAATACCATTCTCAATTGGATTGGTACGGTCATCAATAATAACACGATTATTAACGGCAGGAGTTTGCCCATCAATAAGACCAAGAGCACCATTGGCATTAGCCTGAATATAAGCACCAACACCATAACCACCGTCAGCACCAAGTGTACCAGCAAAGTATGTGCTAGCATTAGCACCAGCTAGTACAAAATTAACTGATTGATGAGCATTAGCTGTACCCACTGGTCCAGTTGCACCCGTGATACCAATTGGTCCAGTGGCACCTGTTACACCGCTTGGTCCTGTCGGACCAGCAATACCAGTTGGCCCTGTTGTACCTTGAGAACCTGTCGGTCCTTGTATACCCGTTGGACCAGTCGTGCCCGTTGGACCCGTTGTACCCTGTGTACCAGTGGGTCCTGTCGTGCCTTGTGGTCCTGTCGGACCCGTTGTACCTTGTAAACCTGTTGGACCTGTGGTGCCTTGTGGCCCTGTGGCTCCTGTGACACCACTTGGTCCCGTTGGTCCTGATGGACCAACAATACCTGTAGGACCAGTTGTGCCCTGCACACCAGTCGCTCCTGTGCTACCTTGTGGACCCTGTATACCGGTTGGTCCCGTTGCACCTGTTAAACCTAATGGACCAGTCGGACCTGTCGGTCCACTTGGTCCTGTTAATCCTTGTGGTCCTGTCGCACCAGTGACACCACTTGGACCTGTTGGTCCAGTGGGTCCACTTGGTCCCTGTATTCCTGTCGGACCTGTGGTACCCTGCGGTCCAGTTGGACCAGTCGTACCTTGCGGTCCCGTGGGTCCTGTTGTTCCTGTTTGACCAAATAAACCTGTTGCACCAGTTGTACCCTGTGGTCCCTGTATGCCTGTTGGACCAGTTGAGCCAACTGGTCCCGTTATACCTGTAGCACCTGTAGTACCCTGATTACCTTGTATACCAGTAGCACCTGTAGTGCCTGTTGCACCTTGTGGTCCAGTAGATCCTGATGGTCCAATAATACCTGTAGGACCAGTGCTACCAATTGGTCCTTGAATACCTGATGGACCCGTAGGTCCTGTTGTGCCCTGTGGTCCTGTTGCACCAGTGCTACCTTGCAATCCTGTTGGGCCAACAATACCTGTTGGTCCAGTGGTACCCTTAGCACCTGTGGGTCCTAATGGCCCTGTGGGTCCAGTGACACCTTGTGGACCAGTGGAACCTGTTTCACCTGTCCCACCACTGCCACCTTGTGGTCCTGTTGCACCTGTTTCACCAATGGGACCTGTGATACCTGTTGGTCCAACTACGCCTGTTGCTCCCGTTGGCCCGATTAGATCAGGGAACAGTATATCGAAATTGGGAGGTGTGCACCAATTAGGCTGTGAACAGGGATCGCAAGACATGAGTTAACAGTAGCAAAACTACTCTTTTGTAGCAACCTTTGAAAGACCTTTAACGTAAAGGCCATCTTCCATTGATAGCAACGGTTTACGTCCTGTTGGTACATGTGTGTAGCGAAATCCCATCATTTGATTAGTTTGATTGTTAAGTTTAACCTTACTGGCTGGTAAACGATTTAGTAAGTTCTCATCAAAATTGATATCATAGTAGCGAACTATGTCACGCAACCAATCTTGATTGCATCCGTCTTCAAGACCCTTGAGAAATACAGCCCATGCGAGACCCCGATACCCAGGGGTCACATGATCAAAAGAAAATCTTACTTTTCTATTAGGATCTAGGTAATATGCATGCTTATTCACGTGTCATATCATTATTATGATTAGGTTAACTACTAATTGACAAGTAAAAACGTAATATGGTATTGTAGCAGTACAGAGGTCTAACCGTAAGGTCGGCTCGCCGCAAGGCTCACCTGCTGGAGCGAAACGGGTCTAGCATGCTTGGAAATACCCACCAGCAAACAGTAGTTATGGCTGTATCCATAGCAAAAAGATAACAGTTAGTCATCATTCACAAACATGCCTATCACTCCTACTCCTGCGTTTGTGGATCTACCAACAGCAACACAAATCTTTGCTGCAGATCCTACTCGCATTATCGCTCCCATTGGCGCTGCATTAGCTGCTAATGTTCCTTACCTCTCAGTGCTTCCACAGAAGACCTTTGAGGCTCAAGTATCACCTGTGCACGTCTCGGTAGTGCAAGGTCGCACGGTCCCAGGTACCTCTATGACGTTCCCACAGTTTAACTCTATGGGTTCAGTTATCAGTATCGGATCAAACGCTGGTAACAGCAAATCAGGTACATCTAGCTATCAATACCAAGCTAAGATTTACCAAGATTTCTCTGATGTTATTGCTCTTAACGTTGCATACAATGCATTCAAAGAGTCTCTAGCTTCACAGTTACAAGCTGTACAGCAATACTCCACTGAATTGATCAATGCTGACACACGTGCTGAAATCTTTGCACGCTCTGGTGTTAAAGCAGTTGTTCAATCCACAGCATCTTTCTATAGCACCATCTCTGGTGGTCAGCAACAGATCGATACTGCATTACCAAACACTTATTCGGATAGCCGTTTAACGTTTGAACTTCTCCATCACTATGCACGTTACCTAACACAGGATCTTCTTGCATGGAAATTCGGTGAAGGTGAAAATGCTCACTTACGCTTCATTGGTTCAGCTGATATTCTTGAGTACCTACGTAATGACTTAGGATCAGGCCAACCTGGCTCCTACGCTTCGTTCCCAATTGGTCCTCTTGCTGTATCCGCTATCAGTGGTAGCAGAGAAGCTGAAAAGGGTGTAAATGGTTACCTCTTCAAAGCTCTGTACCGTGGTATCGACTTCGGTGAGGATCAACGTCCACTACGCTACAACTGGTCAGGCAGCGCTTATGTTGCTGTTGAACCATATGCAGCTGTATCTGGTACAACTGGTACTATCGAGGTTGTGAACCCAGGCTGGTTAGTAGCTTCCCATGAAGTTGGTTTCTTGTTTGCTCGTAATTCATTTGAGCGCCAAGTACCAGCAAAGTGGGTTGGTGAAGGCCGTGTTAAATGGGCACAGCAAATGTTCGGTGGAGAAGTCATATTTGGAGCATATCCAGACATGGTCCAGAATTTTTTCAGGAACTATGGTGTACTTGCATTCCAGATCGGTCGTGCTTATCGCCCAATCTATCCTTGGTTCGTATTACCAATCCTTTATAAACGCTGCTTTGAAAATGACGGTGTAGTAACCTGCACTGGTGTTTCAGGCGCCTAAGCATATAAATGCTTATTAACAAAAAGGGCACCCTTCGGGGTGCTCTTTTTTTGTGTCCATTAAATCTGTGTAACAGAGTTATGTAGCAAAGTTAATGCATCTACCTTGTCTGTGGTACCAACCACTACCTTGTATGTCATCAGCTGTACGACCAAGGTCACTGATTTGTTGGAAGATGGCATCAAAGCGCTCTGCACATGTGTTTAGTGAGTACAATCGTTGTGCACGTTGTGATGTGTATTCTCTATCAATCTTACCATCATTAACGTTCTTAATAGCCTGTATCCAATCACCTAATGTGTGGCACCTGTAGCCTGTTTTACCATGCTCCAGTGTCTCACTAAAGCAACCATAGCTGCTAGCTATCAGTGGTGCACCTGTTAGTTGTCCCTCAACCCCTGCACCACCAAATGGTTCAATGTAACGTGTTGGCATGAGCAGTGCCTTGGCATTACCCACAACCTCAGCACGTGCCTTACCTGTGCGTGGTCCCTTGTAAATTAACTTATCATGCTTCCATGGTGTTGCATCACCTTGCCCAACAAGCCAGATTTCCTCGTCAAGGTAGTCAGCAATTGCTTTAATGGTATCAAGACCCTTCTCAGGACAGATACGCCCGTAATAGAGCAAGTATTGGCCTTTGTTGGGGTTATATGGCCAGTCCTCAAGGTCAAAGTAGTTAGGAACAATCCACATGTAATCCTTACCACCTTCACCCACTATTGGTAACTGGTCTTGGTTGTAGCACACACGTCCATTGCCGTCAAAATGTAGCTTTTTGCCCAAATGGTAATGCATCCATGCGTATGATTCAAAGATGCGAAATGCACCAAAGTCTGAGTCTGGGTAACCTATGCCTGTCTCAACGTGATACTGCTGTGGGAACATTTTCACCACATCAGCATGTGCACGACCAAATGGGTGACAGATGATGTCCTGTGGCTTAACATGTTTTGCTAGTTCCTGTTTTAGGCGCTTATCAAACTCAATCCAATGTGGTGTACCAATAACTGCAGTGTTACCATGGAATGCTGCTTTCTCATGCTTGCCAGTGGACTTCTCTAGCTCATCTTGTGAGAGTATCATGACCTTAATGGCAGCTTCTGATTCTGACACACCATTAGCATACTCAACACATTCATAACCTAATGGCTGCATCATCTTTGGTATGCGGAATGCCTTCTGTGTAAATGCACAATGATGAAAATCAGTGTTCATCATAGTGTGAAACGGAGCAATAATATGCAGTCTAGGCTTATTCATGTTTGTAAAAGATCATAACGTTTTGTATCAGCCAACCAAGGTGATACCCTTGTTTCATGTAATCAATAAAGTCCCATGTGGCATTTGGGTCATACTTGTAACCATACCACTCAAAGCGTGTTGCCCAGTAGCTCTTATCTTGGCAATTGATGTGACCCTCACCTGTTTGACCATGCCGTGCTGCACTAAATATAACCATGGTAGCACCACTTTGTGCAATGAACTCAATGTAGCGTTTGCTGTGCTGACGTGGTATGTGCTCACCCACCTCAAGTGACAAGACCACTGGTGCTTGTACTGGACAATCTGTGGTAGTGAGATCCATGCACATGCAGTACACTGACCGCAAGCATCGTTCATCAATGTCTATGCCAAAAGCTGCGATACCAGCATCACGCATAGCTTCGACATAATTAGCAGGACCGCAGCCAACATCAAGTACACGAGTAATGTTATACCCAGCCAAATAACTGGCAATGCGCTTTGCCTGTGGAGTTTCCTCATCAAGTATCCTGTCATAATTACATGGGTCGGTTAAGGAGGTTATCTGCATTTTGCTATTGATGTATGTGGCAATGTCATGCCTAATTCAAGCATGAAAGTCACCAGCTCAAATATTAATACAGTGCACTATGATAATCATCATAGTCTTCTGTCCATCACATTTCATGATGGTTCTGTGTACAATTATGCCAATGTATCACCAGAAAAGTACAGAGCACTGATGAATGCACCAAGCAAAGGTAGCTACCTGCATCAGCACATCAAGAGCAAGCATGCTACCACCAAGTTACGGTGAGCTTGTGCCCAGTGGCTTTTCTTCTGGTCCCTCATGTGGTTGTGATGCAGCTAATGAGACCTTTTTACCACGTGATTTAGCTTTAGTAAAAGCTTCTAATACTTTGTTTAATGGCACTTTTCCACCACCTTTTGTAACTTCACTAATTTCTTGTTGTGATGGTACTTCACCTGTAAATTTATTACCTTTTTGTCTCTTTACTAACTTATCAACTGCTTGTGCATATTTCTGCATTTGTTGATATTCAGGTGTCTGTCTTTTTGCCTCTATTTGTGCTTCTTCTTTTGCACGTTCAGATTGTGCTGCCTTTTCTGCTTCTTGTAAAGCTAATGACTGCTGCTTTAATTGTTCAGCAGTAGCATATCCTTCACCAACTGATGGTCTTGGAGCTAATCTTGATTCTGTAGGTGACATACCTAACACGCTACCCATAAATGGTGCAGGTGCTTGTATAGCTGGTGCAACAGGTACAGTAGATGCTGGTGCACTAGGTGCAGTAGGTGCAGGTGCAGTAGGTGCAGGTGCAGTAGGAACACGTGCAGGTTGTGACTCACCACTTGGTCCACGTCTACCTGCGTCCTTTAACAAATCTTGGTAAGTATGATATGGATCAACTGCAGATGTTTCGTACTTGTACTTAACATTATCATCAAAGTATTTACCAGCACTCTTAGAGTTTAAGAACTCTGCATGCTCAACAGGTGTTACACCATGATATATGTACTGTGAGAAACCATCAGCTGTTGGTTGCTTCAGTTTAACATACATGAGCTGACTGTTAGCATCATATCCAATACGATCTATTTTGCCTGAGTTAACTTCAATTGAGTTCTTTACTGGCGAGTTACCTGTTAGCAACACATCACTAGCCATCTTTTCACTTTCATGACTAGTACCAAGTGTACCCTCCTCAACAGGATTGCTTAAACGTGCACGTACACGACCAGCACTAACAATGCTACCAGTGCCAGCTCTTTGCTGTGGACGTGTAACTGGTGTAGGTTCTACTGGTGCAGGTGTTGCTGTTTCTGATGCTGGTGTACCTGCTTTTTCTTCTGGTGTACCAACTGTAGCTTCTTGTGGTGTTGCTGGAGATGGTGCTGGTGCAGTTGGTTCTTCAGCAATGCCTTCATTGAATGCATTCTTAACTTGTGCAACTCTGTTACCAACTAATGAACTTGTACCACCAAGTGTAGCACCTTGTCCAAATGCTCCACCAACACTGGTCCCTGGGGCTTGTTGCATTTCAGCTGCACCAGCAAACAAGCCACCTGTTTTACCTGCATTATATGCAGTAGTACCTAATGTGCCTAGCAATGATCCCCTATTACCTTGTACACCTTTTTGTATAACATTGTTAGCTTGATTAGCTTCATTTAAGCGAGCTACAGAATTATTCTTTTGTACTGTGGCTTGATACAACTCTTTCTTTAAATCATTATTTTCAGGATCAGCTGCAAGCTCTTTGGTTAATCTTTCTACATCGCTTGAATAAGCTTCTACGCCTATCTTTTCTGCAGCTAGTGCATCCTGTACTTCAGCTGGTGTTCTAAATTTTATTGTTGGTGTTTCAGCACCAAACATCTTATCAACAAGTCCACCTATATTTTGACCAACCATACTTCCCTTAGGACCCAATACATAACCACCATATTTGCCAATTTTTGCACCTTTACCCGATGGTTTATTAGCTGCATTTAATGCTTTTTGTGCAGTTTGTGCTTCTTCTGCTGCTGTTAATTCACCAGCACCTTTACTTATAATACCCTCTGGTGCAGCTAAAAATGGTACAACATTTTCAGCAATATTTGCTGCTGCCATACCACCTTCACCTATCTCACGTGTATCCATACCAGCACCATATCTCTTATATGATTCTAATGCTTGATTTAATTTAGCTGTATCAGCAGCACGTTCAGCTGCTATTTTTGCTGCAGCTGGTATATCTTCTTCTGGTGAAATTCCAGCATTTGCAACAAATTGTTGTTTTGCACCAGAGTATGCTTGCACAGGAAATGCTGCCAACTTGCCCATACCTGTTACTGCACCTCTTTGTATACCTTGTAATGTATCTAATGGATTTGTTACTAATCCTTCACCTGCTTCACCAACTGCTGATAATGCAGAACCTACAAGATTTTTACCACCTTGTACAACATTTTGCAAGGTGTTTTGATCTGGCATTAAATTATATGCAGCTCTTTGCGTACTAGTTGTATTCTTATAGTAATTTTCGTATTTGCTTTGTAAATCTTTAGTATTAACATTTGAAGGATCAGCATTAACTTTAGCTTCAGTTTGTTGTATTTCATTAGCCAATGAATCAATATCTGTTGGTACTGGTTTTTGACTAGCCACATAACTTTGTGCATTTTTTAATATTGCATCAATATCATCTGATGGTTGTGGCTGACCACTAGATGGAACAGTAATAGGATAAGGCACATTAGCAGCTGATTGTGCTGGTGCCTTTTGTTTCTGTGAACCTATAAATGTCTTAGCTTGTGATAAAATATCATCAATAGACGGATCTTGGCTTGCAGTATTAGCTGTAGGATCTGGCTGCATTGATGTATTTATGGAAGTTGATTATAGAGATCTTGTGCTTGAGCTTTTTGAGCTGCTGTTGCGTTTTGATTATTAATTACTTTCATTAACGCAGCTGCTTGTGATGCTGATGCAGCAGATAATGTTTTGTTATTTAATTGCACTCCAGATGATGGACTATTTTGTTGAGCAGGATGTGCTTTATTCCATTCATCTGACATTAGCACTTGCTGCCATGGTGTTCTATTTGGGTTAGACTTACCATTAACAAAATATGGATTTTCATTAGCATATTTTTGAAAATTGTCTCCAGCTCCTTCAATTGTATGATAATCTTTATTATATTCACGTGCATAATCAATTAGATCATTAGAACGATCCAATCTGCTTAATGCATCATTAATAACAATATCGTTAGTTTGCGATAATTGAGTAGGATTAGGTGATGCAGATGCAATCCATCCTAATTCATTATTCATTATTCTTCCTAAACCAGATGGTCCACCAGCTGCATTTGATGCACCTAAAGTATTGCTACTTGAACCAAGTCTTAACATTTCAGTAACAAGACGATCATGAAGGTTTTTCATCGCTTCAAGATCAACTGCATGACTTTGAGCCAATGCTGCTTGCTTCTTTACATTAGCATCTGGTGATTGTGTAAGACTATTGATAAATGCTTGTACGTTTTGACCTGATGCTAATAATGGAGTTATTAAAGATGAGACTGGTCCAGTTGAAGTACGATGATTTAAATTTTGAAACTCTTGCAGATCGTTTTTAACCTGTGAAATATTAGATTGCATTCCATCTGCAATGGTCATTTGACTGTTGCCTTGTCTGTATGCAGCAGTCCTAACTTTTGCAGCTTCCTTGGGATCATAAATTCCCATTGTAGGGTTAGGTGCTGGCATTGCATGATTATCATTTTGCAACGTTGTTGCACTTGCAACATTCATTGCATGTTCTTTTATTGCACCAATTCCTACTCCTGCTGGTGGTTGATATGTAGGATCAATTACCTTTGCTTGCATAACAGCACTTTTAGCATCGTTATACAAATCCATTCTATCCTTAGGTATTGAAGTTGGTTTACTAATGCCAATGCCACCAGGACCAGATGTCTGTTCATAACCATTATCCCAATCTATCTTATGCCATGACATTAAATTACCTTGTGGTCTAAATCCTTGTCTAATGATGTTGGAATTTTGTTCTAATTGTTGTGGTGTTAATGCTACACCATTAATTTGAAAATTACCATTAGGTAACGCTTTGATATCAGAATAAGGTCCTGATTCTTCTTTTGGAGTAGCAGTCTGTGTTACTGCTTCTGGTTGTTGTGTTGCAGGTGCATTATCAATTGCTTGTGGTGTTGGCGTTTTTGATAAAGCAGCAAAAGCATTAGTTCCAGCACTTGTATTTGCTGGAGGTACAGAAGCTAAAGATGGTAATGCATTAGCACCAGTGGTTGTTCCAGTAGATGGAACTGCTGATGTAACAGTATTATCAACATTCGCAGGTGTTGTTTCTTGTTCCTCTACAGGAGGTATATTATTTTCTGGGTTAGCTTGATCTTTTGCTTCTTGTTCTGCTTTTTGAGCTGCAGATTGTATACCTTTTGAATTTAATATTTCATCTGCCATACTGGTACCAGCATTAGCAGGAGGTTGTGATAATAAACTTGATCTAGGAGGTGTAACAGTAGGAGCACCTATTGCATTACCACTAATATTACCAGTTGTAAATTTATTGATTACATCTTGTAAATTGCCAGCACCTGTAAATTTTCCTGTATCAAGTTGAGAACCAGACATTCCTGTTTCAAAGTTTTTCTTATTCTCATTAAGAATTTGCTCATAACCATATTTGGATAATAATGATTGTGTTTCAGCTGGAAGGCGTTTCATGCCTTCATGTGCTAGCATTTGATTGTATCTAGCTTGTGATATTGCAGCTGCTGTTTCTGGTCCAACCAATGCAGTAGATTGTGCATTCTTTAATGAATTAGCATATGCTTGCTGCGTTTGACCAACATCAAACTTTCCAATGTTTGATGGAACACTGAAGGCTTGTGGCAATGCGCCTAATTGAAAGCCTGTTGTTGGATCATTAAGTGTTGGCATAGCTAAATTTATTTTCCTCCAAATAGGAATGGAGATATATTGTTAAACGAAGTTGGAGTTGTTGTTTGATTTGTTGTAAACAACCCTTGTTGCGACATTGGTAATGAAGGATTATAGCCAAAAGCAGTTGATCCAGTTGGTGATTTAGAAAAATTGGTACCACCTGATTGATTGCCATACAAACTACCAGCCATGCCAGCAAGACCACCTAATGTACCAGCAAGACCAGAAGTTGCATTAGCCTTACTTTGCAAGGCGTTTGCCATTAGACCTGTCTTATCAATGTTGAATTGATTCTGTTGCTGGTTTTGACCAATAGCTGCTGATGCAAGTGCCCCTGGGTCAAGACCAGAGGTAGGTAATCCTGCCATTTCTGTTTGTGTTAAACTTTGACCAAGACCAATTGCATTGTTAATTTGACCCTGTGCTGTTAGTCCCAAATTAGCTGCTGCTAATGGACCAGCACCAAAGCCACCAGCACCACCTGATGCCATTGCTGCACGTGTTACTGCATTTGATACATCAGGTGTTAATCTGCCACCTTGTGCTACTTGCTGTGCAACTAGGTTCTGTGTACCAGCACGTGCTGCAGCTGCTTGTGGAAAGTATTGTTGCTCTAACTTAATTGAGTTAGCCAAGTTCTCTTGTGCATTCTGTTGAGCTTGTGCCTGTAATGCTTTGAGATCAATTGGTTGATACGTTAGATTCTGTGCCATTTGACCAGCTTTTTTTGCAGCTGATTGTGCATCAAGTGATTGACCAAGAGATGATCCAAGTGCAGCACCACCAAGTGCAAGTGCACCCATACTAGCTCCACCTAATCCCAGTGCTGCTGCTGTACCAGTACCTGCTAGTAGTGCACCACCTATACCACCGATTGCTGTTCCGATAAAAGCCATTTATTGTTTCTCCTTTAGTTCGATTAGCTTCTTTTGGAAGTCCTCAAGTTGTTTACGCATCTCATGATCACGGTAAGCTGGTGTTTTCACTGTTAATGTTTCTTCTAGTATCTCAATGTTTGTCTCATCGGTTGGATGTACAGTTGCCCAACGCATTGTCTCATGTATGTATAGTATCTTGCGTACACCAGCATTTGACTTAATGATGCATGGTGCCTGTATCTCATGTATGACACCGTCCATTAGTACTGATGCACGTCCTGTGAGGATAATGTTAAAGTGCTCAGTAGTGTGCTCTCTGCCAATAACGAATGCACCTTCTGGCATTGTTATCTCACGTAAGTAAATATGTGGGGCGAAATTATGATGTAGCGGACAATCAATCTGTGGTAACTTGAGCAATTCTGCTTCAAGTCTGTTCACATTGTCTAATGAGCAATCAGCTTCAGCCAAGCGAGTACCCTCATCTTGGTTGCGCACTAATGATTGATCTACTAGTTGTGTTGACATGTTATTGGTAACCACAGAATACAAACCACTTTGCACCTGTTGTTGTGCTAGTGTTTTGTAATGATGTTAAAACTGTTTCTGAGTTTGAGATAACTTGTGTTACTGTTTGCTGCAGTGCATTAGTTGATTCATCTAATGTTTCAGTACTATTGCGCAGGTTCTGCACTTCAGCTTGCGTGTAGCTTGCACTAATTGGCAGTGCAGCTATTGCACCAACTGATGGTGAGATTGCTGTGTTGGATATGCCACTAAATGTACCAACAGGTGGTAAACCACTTAATGCACCAAGGAATGTAAAGCTAGGTAAGCTACCACCAGAACCAAACAGGTTCTGCAAGTTAGCATTCTGTGCCTGTGTCAAACCTGTTATTGTGCTAATAACACGTCCGTCTAAAAGTATCCAACCATTAACTGGATCATCACTGGTGCGAAATGCACCCTTAAGATCACCAACTTGCAGTTCTGTTATTGGCAAATAGCTACCATTGTTAGAACTCCAATTCTCAAAGCGTTGTGTGCTAGTATTGTAGAATATACCTTGGTTGCTGTTTGGTGGCGTTGCACCCTGAAGAAAGAAGCTAACGTTCTGTGATATTGAACCACTAACGTACTCGCATACGATCCCCAGAAAATCATTAATATTAACAGCCTGAATATTCACAGGAACAGGTATCGGCGTTAATGTGATTGGGATGGTCGTACTCATGGAATTACTTTATCAGTATAAGGTTAAAAGGGGCAATTGTTTAAGGTGATGGTAATGGCAATTGGTAACCCAATTCCAGATAATGACTTTCAACAGGTGTTATGGCCAGCTTAGAATCACGTGCAACTGTGGTATAGGTAGGTATTGCTCCTGAAACATACTCAGGTGCAGTGGTAATAGGCAAGATGTGCTGTCCACTTTCTGGTGGAACAACAGCACCCTCTGTATTGTCAGGATTGGCATCAACAGCCAAACGGTATGCTTTTAGTGCACCAACACCGTTAAATTGAAGTAATAGGCTAAATGCCCTATCAATATCATCTTGGAACTGGCTTTCCACGTTAACTGAGGTGTTTTCCTCTGCTATGCGGTTATCCTTGGACAAGATGTCACGTGTTTGCTTAACAAAGCTGATAGATGGAGTACTGTTGATTATGGGCAAAAATTCAGGGTTGTTGAGCAAAATGGACCCTGGCGTTGCCGTCACAGCTGTGTCCAGTAACTGGTGATATTGACCTCTTAACCCTTTCCAGTACCCCTTAATGCTCAAATTACCATAGATTTCGCTCAATAGTAACCTAAAGTACCTGAAAACTGAGTAATTGAACATTGGATTAGTCATGTTGACCTCATGTGCTTTTGTTTCAATTGCCCATGCTATTGGGTTGTTATTATCGCACCTATTGCCGTTAAAACCCTCCCAGATGCGCATTTGGCCGTCATAGTCGAGAGATAAGCAGTAGGTCCTAGTCTTACCATAGATTGACTCTGTGGCCCATTCTATTGGCCTTAAACCGGTCCAAACACCTTGCCAGCCAGTGCCACCAAAATTGGTTACTGTGTTGACGTAAAAGGTCCCAGGTGTGACCAAACGATCCAACACTTGTGTATGACCATTGTACACCTTGCTATTATAGGTTGCCGAGTACCCTGATGTACTATTTGCCACAGCCACAGGTACCGACCACCATACATATGAGTCAAAATGACCTGCACAGATACGTGACCTATCATTACCCATTTGTTGCTTTGAGTAACTCATTTCACTATCAATTGGTGTGATGGACTGCGTTGAGGTAACAGTACCCAAGCTATCTAGTGCCACTACACCATTGTTTGAGTACCAGTACAATAGACCCATGTGGCATATCATTGCCTTGTGGGACACTGAACCAACACCAGCAAAGATCTTACGTACAAAGTCAGTTATTGATACCCATGAACTGCGTTGCTGTACACCAGTGTGTATCACATAAATGCTATCCTCGGTACCAATGAACATTAAGTTCTCAAGGTTACCTGATGTACCACGATCAATTAATCCGGTAACATTCTTTGGAAATGTGAACGATGGTATATTAAGCAATACTGTTTCTTCAGTAAAGTGTAGTGGATCATTAAGATCAGATGCAAAGAGCTGTGTACCATTTGATACCCATAGTCTGTTACCACTCCATGCCATATATTTGCCGATTCGTGTCTGATTATACCCATCGGTATATATGATGTTACCAATACTATCTAAGGTCCATTGCTTTCTAGGATTGAGGTGGTTGCCAGTTGTGCCATCCCAATAACCGGCACGGCTAACACCATCTTGTATCATTAAGGTATTAACTGGTTGAGTAACGAACAAAGTGCCATCTTGTATGGTCGCACTGCGTACAGTATTACATACACACATTTGCTCAACTCTGGTATCAAATATTAACTGCTGTAATTGGCGAGGTGTATCATAGCTACCATCAGCATTAATGTTCGCAATAAACACACCACCACTGATACCGTAAACAAATTGTGGTCCACCATTAGTTGGCTGAAACACATTAAAGAACTGTGGTACTAATGGTAACTGACTATCTGAATTTAATGTTACTGACCAACCGGTAAATGTTCCATATCCAGTGACATTAGAAACATTAACTGTTAATAAATTATCAACCTGTGATACTACTGAACCAGTCATGTAATTGCTTGGACTGGTCAGTGATGTTATGGTTACATTTTCACCAAAATTAAAATCACGTAGATTTTCTATATACAGAGATACAGTGCTGGTTGGATAAGTTAATGTATCACTTGATTGTGAATAATTAATTAACCAATTGTATAATGCACCAGTTTTACCACTTGTTGATAAATCAATGACTGTGTCAAACCCAGGTCTTGTCTGCCAGATACCACCCTTGTTCACTGCATTTTCAGCCCAACGTACTTGTGCATCTTGAATGAACTGTGGGTCCAAGAAGCTATTAACACCACCAGTAAGGCCAGTGATGTCTTTAAAGGTTCTTGTTTGTGGTACATTTTGTGCCATGTGAGTTGATGATTATCTGTAGTCGGTTACCCCAAGACCAAACCCTGGTTCCACCTGTAGCTTAAACGTGGCTGGACCATCTTGTATCAATTGTTGCTCAAGTAATAATTGATATGCTTTGTTTTCATACACCTGACCAAGATCAGTATTGTTTGTTTCCCACAAGCGTATGCTCTTTAACAATAGTAACATTGCTTGCTTTGATGGAAATGGCACTAAATCATTATCATAAACAAGCTTTATCTCAGCTCTTCTGTACATGATTCGCACCCACTTGCATGCTGCATTAACACGTATGCGTCTGTATTGTGGCTGTGTTTCTTGTGGTGCATAATAACCAAGGGTCTCACCAGCACCACCTTGTACACCAGCAAATGCAATTAGCTTAACATAACCCTGTGTAACAGGTTTAATTACTCTAGTGATTGTTTTAAATTGTGTAGCAGCTGAATCAGTTGATGCATAACCATTCAGTAGAGGTATTTGAACTATCTCAAATTTTGTGTTATAGTTGGCATCCATGGTATCACCATGAACCTCAATAGTGAGGTTTCCTTGACCATCAGCTAGATTCTCAACAATAGCAGCAAGATAGGACCAACCTTTAGGATCTTGAAATGTAGCATGCTTGCCACGATCATCCCAAACGTAGCCTGTATCAGGACCAACACCACCATAGCCACCTGCGGTACCTGCACCCCACTCGGTCCCAGGGCCATTTATGTGGTACTGAAACCATGAGTTTCTAAACTGTGCAGGAAAGCCACCAACATTACATGCTAGTATTGTACCCACCTCACTTGGTACTGTAACCACACCATTGCAATCACAGCATATGTCCATCTGTCCCAAATATGGGTCCCAGTTGGTTTTCCATGACACCATCTCAATGGCACGTTGGATGTAATCAATGATAGTGTTTCTATCATCAATACCCAATATGTCACGAGTCTTGGCAGCAGTTATGATGTCGCCAAGAATTGGTGGTGCTAGGTTAGGTTGGCCATGTGTTAGCATGATAGATTATTCTTCGTCTTCTTCGTTTTGTGCGTTGGCTTCGTACTCTTCGTGCTCTTCGTCTTCCTCTTCTTGTTCCATTGCTTTGGTGTTCTTACCACCTTTGGTAACACCAGCTTTCTTGGCGAGGTCATCAACTAGATCTTCAGCACTGTTATGGTCTTCTTGTTCTTCTGGTAAACATACTGTGTGAATTTCTAATTCAACTGAGCATGTTGGATCTTCTCCATCTATTTCATGAATGTGCATGGACTTGCGAACGTAATCTACAAGTATGCAGCCTTCTTTTGGCAGCTTCTCAAGACCCTTAATGTCACTAATGTAAAGTGTTGGATAGAACTTTTTGTTCTTAACCTTTTTATTATGCTCACCCATGAGTTTAGGTAAGGCTTTATCCATGGATTTACCTACTTCAATATGAATGGGGAACTCTGCTTCTCTTTCGTGCGATGTCATGATTTATGTGGGTTAGTTGTTTCCTGGGGTTTGCCAGCCAGGTGAATTAATGATGTACGTACCTGAGTTTTGATAGTTATATACAGACAACTGTGCTCCAACCAATAAGAAGTTAGCACTAGTTGATAGGTAAATGTTAGAACCTTGACTTAATGGTAACAAAATTGAATGCGAGTAACCTTGCACAACACCAATAGTCGTAGCTGCAGAGTTGTACAAACCCCAATGTATTGTAGCTACAGTGTTACCAAGACCAACTTGTATATTAAGATCACCATCTATGCCACTGCCAGCTGTAGCTGCACCACCAAGCCATGCATATTGAATCTTAAAGTCGCATATATACCCTCCATTAGCAAATGGTATTTGTCCCATGTCCATGATCTGATTGCCTGTCATTGTTGGGATTCTGCCATTGTAAGGTGATCCAGCTGGGTTCCATTGCACACCAGTAAAGTAAGCTAATATTGAGCTAGTACCAGCAGGTCCTGTAGCACCTGTTGAACCTGTAATACCATGTATACCAATTTGACCTTGTGGACCAGTTGGGCCAGTTACACCAGTTGATCCCTGTTGACCACGATTACCCTGTGGACCAGTAGCACCAGTTGGGCCACTAGGACCCTGTGGACCAGCCACTATGGTAGTAACTGGAGTAGGTGGAGCACAGTTGGTACTTGGCCAACTATTGCCATCTGAGCATGTATTACAACCGTTTGACATATTTTTATGGTATCAGTTAAGGGCTTTTGGGGCAATTATTAGGGTAAAGTTGTTGGTGGGTTCAACATTGGAGGTATTATGGCAGGTGGTGTGTCTATTTTCGGTTTTACTTCTGGCTCCAGTATTGGGCGACCATTTTCATCTGTCCAATCAGTACTAATAATGTGTGGATCATGACGTTCTGCTATTACCATCCAATTAACAGTGCTTGTTGATGCACTATCTTGGCAGGTTATTGTTAGAACATTGTTTATCACTGAACCACGTACTGGTGACCAATCTGTCTGATTTGTGACAAATACTTGTGCATTGTTTGTTAATGCTACGAAAGTACCTTCTGTCATACCAAAGTGATCATCAATATTGATTGATGCGGTTCCTGCTACTAATGTAGCTGTACCACGATATATTAGGTCACAGTATGGTCCTTCTATAAAGGAATGTACTAGTTCATTTGTGGCGGTTTTTGATTCAATTGGATGCGGTATACGGAATGATCCAGATCCCTTGGATATAGCACCGGAACACACAATAGCATCAGCGTTCATTGTAGCATTTTGTGCTACATAAACATTACGGTAAGCAACACCACCACTTAATGCACCAACAACAAGTCTGTTGGTAGTAGTATCATAAAACATACCAGCATATGTGTAAGGACTACCAGCACCATTAAAGTTAAGAACACCTGTGCGATAGTAAGATCCACCAAACGCATTACTATAAATGTTACCTGATGCATCTATCCATGCATTAACGGCACTACCACTAGTACCAACACCAATTCCGTATGTTGTATATACACCAACAACAGGGCCAACAAAACCGCTATTAACGGTAACAGGACTGTTAAGCACTGATGTTGCTCCAGTACTGTTAGTATTGATACTAACAAAACTAACCGTATTGGTCGTGTTTAATGATTGATTAGCACTAATGCCTGATGGTCCAGTTGCGCCTTGTATTCCTTGCACTCCTGTTGCACCTGTTACACCTTGTGCGCCAACACCAGTTGCACCTGTTATACCTACTGAACCTTGTGGTCCTGTAGCTCCTGTAATACCATTAGGACCCGTTGGACCTTGTGGACCAGTGGCACCTTGTATACCTGCTATTGAGAAATACCATGAAGCAAAAGTACCTGAACCAGATGTTAAGGTTACATTGATTGTTAAAGTTGTACCTGAATATGATGTTATTTGTCCTTCTAACCAAACAGATGTATTTGAACTATAGATAGCTCTTACTTGTGAACCAACTGCGTATGCTAATCCTGATTGTGTTGTAAATGTTTTTGAACCAGTACCAACGGTATTACTTGTGGTCGAAGTTGCATAATAACTTGCACCAGTAGCTCCATTTACACCAGTAGGACCAGTAGGACCAGTAGGTCCTGATGGACCAGTAACACCAGTTATACCTATAGCTCCAGTGGCACCAATAACACCAGTAGGACCCACGCTACCTTGTGCCCCTGTTGGTCCTGTGCTACCTGCTATACCAGTTGCTCCAATAGCTCCTGTTGCTCCGGCACCAGTTGCACCAACTAATCCTTGAATACCAGTGGCTCCAGTTGGACCCATGTCTCCTGTAGCTCCAGTTGGACCGGTTGAACCTTGATTACCACCTGCACCTTGTATTCCTGTTGGCCCGATTGGACCAGTAGCGCCAGTTGTACCAGCACCTGTAGCTCCAGCAGGACCTTGTGTGCCAGTAGGACCGGTAACACCTGTATATCCTTGTGGGCCGGTTGCACCTGTAGAACCAGTTGCACCAAATGAACCTGTAATACCTGTAGCACCAAGTGGTCCTGTTGCTCCAGTAATACCAATTGCACCAGTAGGGCCAGTAGAACCAGTTGCACCTTGCGTTGCAGCAGGACCTGGCGCACCTTGCAAGCCCGTAGCACCTTGTGGACCAGTAGGTCCCGTGTAACCAACACCAGATGCTCCAGTGGCTCCTGTAATACCTTGTGTACCTTGTGAACCAGTTGATCCAGTTGATCCAGTACCACCACGATTAGCAGCAGCACCAGCAGGACCTTGTGGTCCTGTTTGACCAATTGGTCCTGTTGCACCTGATACACCTGTAGGACCAGCAGGGCCAGCAATGAACGTGGTCACAGGCACTGGTGGTGTGCATGTGAAGTCTTGCCACGAATCTGTACATGAATTGCAACCTGTAGAGGACATGATATTAAATTATAAACCTATACTTAGAATAAAATTAAAGTTACCTGATGATAATGTAGATCCTGATACATTTCTGAAATACATTATTATTTCATTTGGATTATTTGCGTTATTATCTACAGCACCTTCAAATACTAATCCTAAATTGCTAAATGAAGTTGCGACAAAGTTGTTACTTGCTGATGTAGCCGTATTAGGCGCAGTAGTTGGAGAATTATAAGTATATCCATCAGTCCATGGAGAATAAGCATATAATGTTAATAACCCATTTGGAGGTATTGATGCACCATTAGCTATGTTATATTGCAATGTTAATTTATTATCCCAAGGAGGAGATGAAGCAAACGTGTTATTACTTACAGATGTATTACGCGCAGGTAATAATGAGAATGGCTGATTGTTTCCATTATTTACATTATAACCTCCTCCACCACCAACTATAAATACTGTATTACGAAAACCTTTTATATTTGTAGTGCCCCAAGGTATTCCTGTATCACTAAAATCACCAGAAATTCTAAATTTCATTTCACATGATTGAAATTCACCAGTAATAAAATAACCACTTCCATAATTATTATCATTAATTCCTCCCATCCAAAGAGGACATTCAATAATCCAATCCACTACGGCAGATTGATTAGAATTTGTAGAAGTATTATGAAAACAATAACTATTAACACCACCATTTATATCAATTGCTTTATACGATACTTGGTTTCCATCCCAATTAGACATATTAACATTATCCCAAACACAAGCAGCTATATTATCTGATACATATTGTCTAACAGTTCCAGTTGTTCCACTGCTTAATAGACTATTAGCCATTGTAAAACTATCTCCTACTGAATACGTTCTACCAGTAGTCCCAGCTACAACATTCCAATTTTCTTGTGAGGTATTACCAAGACTTGTTATTACAGTCCATAATTTAGTTGTTGCATTAACATAAGGTTGTACATGGTCAACAGGTCTATCAACAGTTGCTGTAACCCAAGGCAATGTATGTATATTATTGTTAGTATAAAAATTACAATAAAATTCATTACCTTGAAACGTTGTTGCAGAATTATCATCTGTCCATAAAACACCTATTTTACAATCTACTATAAATTGTATGTTTACATAATTATCTAAAAGTGTACCACCTCCAGATCCTTGAAATTTAACACCTATTGCGCATGAATCTATATGTATGCCTGTTGCACGTAAGATGTTTGCATTGTGTATTGTTAAACCTGCACCATTAGTAAATCCTTTAATAGCAGGAATGTCGGTTACGGTATTATTTGTTGTAGTCCAAATTAAACAATCATTCTTAAATGTTGAATAAGGAAATAATATTGCTCCACCAAATACTTTAAACATTTGGCTATTACCCATAGTAATTGTATTACCAATATAATATGAACCCGTTAAAGCAATTGATTGATTAGGTGCCCCATCTTGAACTGCATTTGTAACTGCATTTAATGCTGCAACAATTGCTGGTTGATCATCAGCAGAACCATCCTTAGTTGTACCAAACCATTCTGGATAAATTAATGGTGTATTATTTCCAATTTTAATTGTACCTGATCCAGCAAATATTTGTTTTAATGGTCCTGTTACTGTGCCATTAAATGTTACTGTACCACTAACTGATAATTGTCCTTCTATATGTATTGGTACACTAACACTTGTTGTACTTAATGAAAATGTTCCTACTGGTGGAATATAAACTGTGCCATTATTTGCATTAGCTGCAGTTATTGCAGCAGATACGCTAGCAAATGCAGCAGCATTGTACATGTTTGAGTAATAATTACCAACACCTGATGGACCTGCTGTAAATACATACCCTTGTGTACCAATTAATGTTGGACCCGTTGCACCAGTTGCACCTGTTTGACCAATAGCTCCAGTTTGACCTATAGGACCACTTGGTCCTTGTGGACCACTAATACCTTGTGGGCCACTTGGTCCCTGTGGTCCGCTTGGACCTTGTGGACCGCTTAT
>Ga0304729_1000691_pt1 | contig 23831 bp, 19 predicted proteins | sample C_131016_MF_Meta_FD_190475 | JGI IMG/M metagenome (GOLD analysis project Ga0304729, IMG submission 190475) | Freshwater microbial communities from Lake Croche, Canada to study carbon cycling - C_131016_MF_MetaG (v2) (version 2) | ecosystem: Environmental > Aquatic > Freshwater > Lake | place... | reverse complement strand
TGCATGCCTCCTTGAAAATCTATAAAAAATACTTCGCCTTCCTTGACCATGATATTTCTACTTTGAAAATCACGGAACATAAAATTATCATACTGATTTTGCGCCAATTGCTCGCTTAACAATTCCAACTCATCAATCAAGGCTTGTTTGTCATAAGGATATTGTAAAGTATCTAAGAAATAATATTTGTAATAAAGTAGGTCGGTTAGGATAGAATGTTTGCCAAAACTTTTCGAAGTCAAACAATGATTGTAATCCAATCCCTTGGCTCCTTGAATTTGTAATTTTGCTAGGGCAGTCAAACTTTTTTGGAATAAGGCAAAAACCGCATCAGTTTTACCCTCTTGCTCCAATACATCCAATAAAGAAGTAGTTCCAACATCTTCTTGCAAATAAACGGTTTGGTCTTGGTTTACCGCCAGTAGTTTGGGCACGGGCATCCCTTTTTCATGAAAGTGTTGGGCAAAATAGATAAAGGTTTGGTTCTCCTTTACATTCAAATTATAGGTAGCAATCCAGGTTTGCCTGCCTTGTTGGATTCTAAAATAGATCCGATCTCCCCCACTTTGGGGAATTTTTTGAATGGAATCCCAAGGACTGCCCTGAAAAGTATTAAATAGATTTTCAATAGGTTGTAAAATAGCTTCCATGGGGTATAAATGGCTTTTAGAACTGTTTAAAAGTAATTAATTATGGTGTATTAATCATAAAAGCTTAAAAAGGTGTAAATTCAATACAAATCTACTAATTATGAGCATGAAACTAACCCCAATTTTCCTACTAGTTTGTACGTTTTTATCTTTGGGTGCTTGGGCACAAAAAGAAAATATCAAAGGTACAGTGCGTGATGCAAAAGGAAATCCATTAGAAGGAGTCACTGTAAAAGATGCCAGTTCAAAAGCCGTTACCTTAACCAACAACACAGGTACTTATTCCATCAACGCAAAAGCAAATGATGTTTTAGAATTTAGCTTTGTTGGTTTTGAAACAAAAAAACAATTGGCAACTGGAAACAATATCAATGTAGTTTTAACTGCAAGCACTTCAGATTTACAGGATGTTATCTTAGTGGGTAGCAGAGGTATTGGACGTGTTAAAACAGAATCTCCAGTACCCGTAGATGTTATTAAATTAAGTGATGTCGGCATTAATACAGCAAGAATGGATTTAACTTCTACTTTAAATTATGTGGCACCCTCTTTTAATTACAACAAACAATCTGGTGCAGATGGTGCCGATCACGTAGATATAGGAACATTGAGAGGTTTAGGACCAGATCAAACCTTAGTATTGATTAACGGAAAACGCAGACATAGCACGGCCTTAGTAGGCTTGTTTGGAACCAGAGGCCGTGGTGGATCGGGAGTAGATTTAAATGGTTTTCCGATGTCTGCCGTAGATAGAATTGAAATTTTAAGAGACGGTGCATCGGCACAATATGGTTCAGATGCGATTGCCGGGGTAATGAATATTGTACTTAAAAAAAATACCGGCGAATGGAATGTATCCACTGGCATTGCTGGTTACAATGATAAAAAATTCAACACTTATCAATTCAAAGACAACCATGATTATTTGTATTCCAACCCCATTGATGGAGTAACAAAATCTTTATCGGCTAACCGAGGTTTTGATTTAGGCAAGCAAGGTGGATTTATCAATATTTCTTTTGACTTATTAGATCAAGGAAAAACATACCGTCAAGCAGCTTCTTCTGATATTGCGAATGCAGATGGATTACCAACCAATACATGGAGACAAGGTTTTGGTGATGGCTCAATGAATTCTGTAGGAACCATGTTTAATATGGAATTGCCTATCAACTCAAAAACTAAATTTTATGCCTTTGGAAGTTTTAACAATAAAAATTCAGATGCCTACGCTTATACAAGAAACTGGTCAGCCAAACCCAATCGCTTTCCAGTGAATGCCAACGGCTCTCTTATTTATGTACCAAGCATTATGTTTGCTTCAGGATCTGGCGATACCAGTTACAACCCGCATATTCAAACCAATATTCAAGACATTTCCTTAGCTGCTGGTTTTTCAGGTGTCACCAATAGTGGTTGGGATTGGGATTTAAGCAATACCATTGGTCGCAATAATTTTCATTATTATGGAGATGGTACTTTCAATGCATCTATTATTGGGAATGCAAAACAAACTCATTTTGATGATGGTGGATTTAATTTTTTACAAAACACCACTAACTTAGATTTCACAAAACAATTTGGAAAAGTAAACGATGGTGGCTTAAAAATTTCTTATGGTTCTGAATTACGTTATGAAGCCTATGGTATTTTCCAAGGGGAGCCTAATTCTTTCAATGCCTATAATACCAATGGATTAGAACAAGCGCCAGGTTCACAAGGGTTCCCAGGTTTCAGTGACAAAGATGTAATCAATAAGAATAGAACCGTAGGTGGTTTGTACGGAGATTTGGAATACACTCCTAACGCAGCCTTATTGTTGACCGGGGCGGTTCGATTAGAAGACTATTCAGATTTTGGTGCCGTTAGTACTTTTAAAACATCCTTTAGGTATAAACTAACTGAGAATTTTAATTTAAGAGGATCTTTTAGTACAGGTTACCGTGCCCCTTCTTTACAACAAAAATATTTCAGCAATACTTTGACTTCTTTTTCTAATGGTCAATTGGTGCAATCACGCGTAGCGAACAATGATGACCCAATTACTAGATTGGCAAGTATCCCAAAACTAAAACAAGAAACTTCTACCAACATGAGTTTAGGATTTTCTTGGAAACCAGCCAAGGGATTAACCTTTACCGTAGATGGTTATTCTATCAAGATGAAAGACAGAGTAGTTTTGTCAGGCTTGTTTGGTGCTAGTGATCCAAGCTTACCTACAGCCCTTACTTCTGAATTAAATAAAATTGGTGTTCAAACAGCACAATTTTTTGCCAATGCAGTCAATACCACCAATACAGGGGTAGATGTAGTAGCCGATTACCAATTGAAACTTTCCAGTAAAGAAAAATTCAAAATTTTATTTGTAGCGAATTTTCAAGACATCGCCATTGATGACATACATGTTCCTGCTGCTTTAAGTACCACCGAATACAATGCAAGTACTTTCTTTAGTGATAGAGAAAAGTATTTCTTAAAAGCTTCTGCGCCTAAATCTAAATTCTCTTTGAATTTAGATTATACTAAAAATAAAATAAGCGTTGGCGCAAGAGTCACTTACTTTGGAGATGTAACCCTTTCTGGTTTCGGCGTGAATGGAGATGGTGTAAACCCGCAAGTGCCTGTTGATGCAGATGAATCTGGCAATACCTTAGTTCCTGAAATTTTCAATTACAAAGGAAAATTCACTACTGATATATACCTAAATGTTCAATTGAATAAGAAAATTTCATGGGTGCTAGGCGCCGACAATATCCTCAATACGCACCCCGATTTTGCCGTGAATCCTCAAGCAAAATATTGGGCGGGCGACAACGAAACTGGTGGACCCTGGGATGGTGTTCAAATGGGCTACAACGGCATGAGAATATTTAGCAAATTGGCCTTTAAGTTTTAATGCCATTTTTTGAATAACTTTAAAGCCTTCTCGTTGATTCGGGAAGGCTTTTTTATACGTAAGTAAATAAAATCGAATAAAATGAAAAAAATATTTACCACACTAGCAGTGATCGCAATAACAGCTATGAGCGTCAGAGCGCAAAATGGTATTGTGGTTTTTCAAACCGACTTCGGTACCAAAGATGGTGCCGTATCGGCAATGAAAGGCGTGGCAAGTTCGGTGGATCCTAGTTTAAAATTATATGACCTTACCCATGACATTCCCGCTTACAATATTTGGGAAGCCGCTTACCGATTGGATCAAACGGTCACTTATTGGCCCATAGGTACGGTATTTGTTTCCGTGGTGGATCCTGGTGTAGGTACCCAAAGAAAATCGGTGGTGGTGAAAACAAAATCGGGTCATTATATTGTCACGCCCGACAATGGCACACTTACTTTAATTGCCAATTCATTAGGCATAGATTCGGTGAGAGAAATTGATGAAGCCATTAATCGAAGAAAAAATTCAGGCGCATCTTATACTTTTCATGGAAGAGATGTTTACGCTTATACGGCTGCAAGATTGGCAGCACATAAAATTAGTTATGACCAAGTGGGTAAAATAAGTAATGCGCCCATTACCTCAATTAGTTTTCAAAAGGCAGTATTTATGGGCGGTCAACTCAAAGGCACGATTGATGTTTTAGACATTCAATATGGAAATATTTGGACCAATATTGATCAAGAAAAATGGAAAACCTTTACTGCCTTAACTCATTCAAAAAATGAAATTCAGGTGCAAATTTTTCACGACAAAAAATTAATCTATACCGGCACTATGCCCTTTGAAAATACATTTGGTGGCGTAGGGGTTGGAAAACCACTTGCCTATTTAAATAGTTTAATGAATTTATCTTTTGCACTGAATCAAGGTAGTTTTTCAGAAAAATTCCATGTCTACGCTGGTAGCAGTTGGACGGTTGCCGTCAATTGGGTCAAATGATAAATTGGATTTAGCTAGTAAGTCTAATTAAAAAAATCGATCGGTCTTCTATTCATTTAAACATTGCGCAATCAGACTATGAAAATGGTGTGTTCCTTGCTCACGGAGGGTGGCATACCTTCCATAATGATAAAAGCGAGAACGAATGCCCTCTTGTACATGTTGTACAATTTCTTCATCCTCTTGTTCTACCGTGTCTAATTCATGTCCTGCCCCTTTACCTAATTTACTAGCATCAAAGACAAAACTTAAAAAACTCACCTTGGTATTGCCCGCATCAATAGGTGTAATGATATTGACCGATAAGCCCCAGGGATAAAAATTAAACATCATGTTAGGGAATACCCAAAAATAATAGGCTGCAATTTTTTTACCTGCATCTGGATGGTCTTTAGGAATTTCAAAACAATGTTCATGGTTTTTGGCAATACCTAATTGTAGGCTTGCATAAGTAAACAACTCGGTAGCATAATCTTTGAAATCTAAAAAAGCATTCAGCCCTGGATGCACAAAAGGAATATGGAAACCTTCTAAATAATTCTCACAGTACAAGGCCCAATTGGCTTTAATATAATAATCATTCGATCTTGCTGCATCAAAAACTAATTTATCAATAGGCAACCAACCAATACGCTTTTGCATTTCTTGAAAAAAAAGTTCCGGCCCCATTCCTTTTTTCAATTGCGTAAACAAGAGTGGCCCCCACTTAAATAAAGGCAGTGGATGCAAGTGATTGTTCTCTGGAATAAAATTTTCAACGGCTGTGAATTCTGGCATGGAAATAAATTTCCCATCTAAATGAAAAGCCCTGCCATGGTATTTGCAACGCAAATGCTTTTGCGCAGAACAAGGTTCATACACCATCAAGTTGCCTCGATGGGTACATACATTGGACAAACAATGTATTTGTTCGTTCGCATCCTTAGTAAGCACCAAGGGTTCCTCTATATAATTTTCCAATAATTTAAATGGATGTGCATCCCCTGCTTTGGGCACCATGCCTACATGGCCTGCGTACTGCCAACTGGGAGCAAATATTTTTTCCTTGGAAGCTTCTAAAATCTGAGGATCTAAATAAAAGGAAGTGTCAATGGTTTTAGCTCTTCCAATAATAGGATCTATGAAAAATTTATGCATTTGACCTTTGTTTCGAGCCCAATATACGTCAAGCCAATTGATAAAGTCCTGATTTTAAACTGCCTAGCAAAAATATATAGTCCCAAACAGCGTATAAATACGTTAAAAAAAGGGTATAAATTAATCAGTAAAATACTAAATTATTTAGTTAATATTGCTAATAAATTTAGTTTTATGTCATTTATAGATAGAGACCCAGGAGAAGGTATCGCTACCCAACAAATCAATAAAAATTACCAGTCGGGACAAATTATTCAGGCCAATGCCACCGGCTTTGGCGCCGCCTCAGACGATTTTATGGAAAGAGGTATTGATTTGAATGAACAACTCATTCGCAATAAGCCCGCTACTTTTTTCTTTCGCGTTAACAGCGATGCGATGTTAGGCGCAGGCATTCACATTGGAGATATCTTAATTGTAGACAGAAGTTTGCCTGCTAGTTCTGGCAAAGTAGTGGTGGCTGTTTTGAATGGTGAATTTTTAGTACGTCGTTTGCAAATTCAAGAACACAGCATTAGCCTAGTGCCAGAAAATAAAAGATATGGCACCATTCAAGTAGCGCAGCTAGAACAGTACAGCACTTGGGGCGTGGTTAGTTTTGTGATACATAGTTTGTAAAGTTTATCTGTACCCCTTAAAATATTTTTCGTGCAAGCCATTGTTGATTGTAATAGTTTTTATTGTTCCTGCGAACGTCTTTTTCAGCCCCAACTACAAAATGCGCCCGTAGTGGTACTGAGTAATAATGATGGTTGTATTGTATCGCGTTCCGATGAAGCCAAACAGCTAGGCATTGCTATGGCCGTGCCTTATTTTCAAGCAAAAGAATTAATTGAAAAAAATAAAGTGTACGCTTTTTCTTCTAACTACCACTTATACGGAGACATCAGTTGGCGCGTGATGGAAACCATGAGACAGCTGCTACCAAAGGGTTCTGTAGAAGTATATTCGGTAGATGAAGCCTTCTTAGATTTAAAACATATCCCCGCTGATCAACTACAAGATTTTTGTACCAATTTGAAAAATAAAATAGAAACTTGGACAGGTATTTCTGTTTCTATTGGTGTGGGGCCTAACAAAGTACTCAGCAAAGTGGCCAACCGATTGGCCAAAAAAAATAAAATAAAAACAGGCTGCATTGTGATCCTTAATGATACTAAAAAAATTCAAGCAGCTTTACAACAAACCCCCATTGAAGATATTTGGGGGATTGGTTTTAGCTATAGTGAAAAATTAAAAACCTATGGCCTACATACGGCCTACGCACTTAGCATTAAAGATCTAAGCTGGGGCAAACGTTTTTTAGGAGGCGTTACTGGTATTAGATTGTTGAGAGAATTAAAAGGAGCACAAAGTCATTCCATGCAAGCCCCCCGCACCGAAAAAAAAATGATCGCTACCACACGCATGTTTGGTCGCGAAGTCACCGATTGGCAAGAAATAGAAGAAGCCCTTGCTACCTATGCCACCCGCGCTGCCGAAAAACTAAGAAGACAGCACAGTGCTGCTGGTGGCATAAGTGTTTTTTTACTTAAAAAAGCACCCATCCTGATAGATGCTTCCCATTACCACCGAGGGCGTCAAGCAAGTGGCTATACTGTTTTAGACAACCCTACCCAACTTAGCCCAGACATTATTAAGGCCGTGGTAGCCTTAGGCAAAAGCTTATTTGAACCAGGTGAGATTTATAAAAAGGCAGGCGTTATTTTGAGTGATTTTGTACCCGACAATGCACTCCAAACCAATCTATTTGTTGCCCCTGCCGATGCCAAACGCAAAAAACTAATGAATGTAATTGACAATATGAATGCCGCCTACCGCAACGATATCTTAAAATTTGGCACCAGCGGCACCCAAAAAAACTGGAAGATGCGCAGCGAAAGACGCAGCAAACGCTATACCACCCGCTGGCAGGAGCTTTGCCTGGTCAGGTAAGTTCAAGAAAATAGGGTGGAAAACCACTTCCATAAAAATTCGTAGAAATGGTTTCACTGATGTATTTTTGCCCAATTTCATACCCTATGAGCAAGACGCTGAATTCCAACGAATCTATTTCCACTTCTAAGAAAAAAATAATTGTTTTAGGCAGTGGCCCCAATCGTATTGGTCAAGGAATTGAGTTTGATTATTGTTGTGTACATGGATTATTGGCGGTGAAAGAATCTGGCTACGAAGCCATCATGGTGAATTGTAATCCAGAAACGGTATCGACCGATTTTGACATGGCCGATAAATTGTACTTCGAACCCGTTTTTTGGGAACATCTTTGGGAAATCATTGAACTAGAAAAACCAGAAGGGGTGATTGTACAATTAGGTGGACAAACTGCCTTAAAATTAGCCAAACGATTAAGCGAAAGAGGCATTAAAATAATTGGTACCTCCTTTGATAGTTTAGACATCGCCGAAGACAGAGGTCGATTTAGTGACTTACTAAAAGAATTAAATATTCCTTATCCAGAATACGGTACTGCTTATAGTGCCGAAGAAGCAATTGAAGTAGCCAATAAAGTGGGCTATCCAGTCTTGGTAAGACCTAGCTATGTGATTGGCGGACAAAGAATGCGTATTGTTATTAATGATGCAGAAGTTGAAACTGCAGTAGTAAGTATCTTAAAACATATTCCAAGTAATAAAATACTGATTGATCATTTCTTAGACCGTTGTCAAGAAGCAGAAGTAGATGCCATTTTTGATGGAGAAACTTTTCATGTCATGGGTGTGATGGAACATATCGAACCAGCAGGTATCCATAGTGGAGATAGCAATGCGGTCTTGCCAGCATTTAATCTAACACCACTCATTGTGGCTACCATGGAATTTTATAGTGAAAAAATTGCACGCGCTTTAAATATCAAGGGACTCATCAATATTCAATTTGCTATCAAGGACGATAAAGTGTTTGTGATAGAAGCCAATCCAAGAGCCTCTAGAACCACTCCTTTTATTGCCAAGGCTTATCAAATACCTTATTTAAATATTGCCACCAAAGTAATGTTGGGCGCAGCTAAATTAACTGACTTTACGATGGATAAAAAACTTGACGGATTCGCCATCAAAGAACCTGTATTTAGTTTTGATAAATTCCCTGGCGTGAATAAAGAATTAGGCCCAGAGATGAAAAGCACCGGAGAAGCCATCCGATTCATCAAAGATTTACGCGACCCATATTTCCGCAACTTATACAAAGAGCGTTCCATGAACTTATCAAGATAATTTTATACGAACGATACTAAAAAAGCCCTTAAGAAATTAAGGGCTTTTTTTATTGCAAGTTTGTGACTTAAGCAATTAGAAAAAATACAATATTATCCTCCTCTCAGCTCGCAAGCTCGAATGTTCGTCGAATAATAGTATTTCTTTCTAATTGTTTATACTTAAAGTAGTTGATTTAAAATATAGTACCCCGAGTGCGATATCGGTTCTTTCCGCTTGAGAACGAGGGGTAGCTATATTTTAAATTTAAGAAGGTATGGATTCGCGATTATACTATATTATGTAGAACTATAAGTTTACTCCGTACTGATCAACTAAATAAATAATCGCAGCAATATTGGCAGCGCCTAAAAGTAATTCGCGTTTATTGACATTTTCAAAAACATCTGTTTTAGCATGGTGCAAATCAAAATAACGTTGACTGTCCGGAAGCAAGCCTGACATGATAATTGTTTTATCATAAGTAGTTAAAGGGCCAATGTCCGAACCTCCACCACCTGCTGTAATTTCAGTACCATAGGGTTTTAATAAGGGCGTCCATTGTTGGAATCTTTTTAACTGAGCGCTAGAAGTACTAATACCAATGGCTCTTGGCGTAAATCCACCTGCATCACTTTCCAAAGCAAAAATATGTTTCTCTTTATTTAATTTAGCTAGTTCTGCGTATTTTAAACCACCTCTATCTCCATTTTCTTCATTGGCAAACAAAACAAAACGAATGGTTCGCTTAGGTTGATAGTTCAATGCCTTCATGGTTCTTAATACTTCCATGGTTTGAACAATACCTGCACCATCATCATGCGCCCCTTCATTCACATCCCAACTATCTAAGTGTCCACCAATAGTAATAATTTCTTCTGGCTTTTCTGAACCTACCAATTCAGCCACTACATTGTTCTCATCGGCATCCGGTAAAAAATAACCATAGGTTTGCATTTGCACGCGTACTTTAGATTTTTTAGCCAAGGCATACAAAGCTTTGGCATCATCAGGTCCTAAGGCCATTGCAGGAATTTTAGGCTGCGCTTCGTCGTATTCCATCGCACCGGTATGTGGCGCATTGTCGGGTGCTGTACTTAAAGAATGCATCATCATCCCCACTGCACCATACTTGGCTGCGCGACTTGCACCAATTCTTCTATACACACCAGATTCTCCATAAGCTGAAAAAGTTTGAATACGAGTGGGATTGAATTCACTATTGAAATAAACAATCTTTCCTTTGACTTCGTCTTTTCTTTTTTCCAATTCATCAAAATTGGCCACCGCCAATAATTCTGCTTCTAACAATCCTTTACTTCCTAAAGAGTTGCCTAAAGCAAGTACTTCTAATTTTTCATTTTTAGCGACTCCATCAACTTCAACAATTGCTGCAAAATCCTTGCCCCCTCTTTGCCAACTGGGTGTTTTACAAGCTTGTAAAAACAATTTATCGGGATGGTAGGCTTCCATATTTCTTTTGCCCCAAATAGCCGCATTTTGTTGTTGAGGAGAGCCGGCCAAGCGGCCCCCAATTTTTTTGGTCAACTCTCTCAATAAGTCGTAGGCTTTGCCATTGGTCATGATCTCATCCACCATTTTTTTAATATTGATACTATCTTGATTCACTTGTGCTTGCAGCATTAAGGGCAAACAAAAAACTAAAACTAGGAACTTACGCATGGGTATAAATTTAACATTCAAATAATTCCTAAATATAATTAAACTTTATCAAAGATTTAGTTGTTAATTGCATACACAACAGCACAAAAATGAAGATTGGAATTGTTTGCTATCCCACCTTTGGAGGTAGCGGCGTACTAGCAACAGAATTGGGTAAGGCCTTGGCCGAAAAGGGTCATGAAATTCACTTTATCACCTATCAACAGCCTGTAAGGTTGAATGGGTTTCATACCAATATATTTTACCATGAAGTAAGGGTGCCTACTTATCCATTGTTTGATTATCCTCCTTATGAATTAGCCTTGGCCAGCACTATGGTGGATGTGATTTTGAATCACGATTTGGATTTAATCCATGCCCATTATGCCATCCCGCATGCATCAGCTGCTTATACGGCCAAACAAATTGTGAAACAAAAAACTGGTCGTATCGTACCGGTTATTACCACTTTGCATGGCACAGATATTACCTTGGTAGGTCGTGATAAAACCTATGAGCCAGTGGTGACTTTCTCCATCAATGAAAGTGATAGCATCACCGCCGTATCAGAGAATTTAAAAGAAGAGACCTACAAACATTTTGAGATTAAAAAAGACATTGAAGTCATTCACAATTTTGTGGATGTGCATAGGTACAATAAAAAACCAGTGGCTGCTTTTAGACAAGTGATTGCACCTAACAATGAAAAAATAATTATTCACGCTTCTAACTTTAGAAAAATTAAGCGTATTGATAATGTGATGGAGATATTTAAAAATATTCATGCTGCCATTCCAGCAAAATTATTAATGGTAGGTGATGGACCAGAAAGGCCACTAGCCGAAGACTTAACTAGACAATATGGATTAGAAGCCGATGTGCGTTTCTTAGGTAAGCAAGAACAAATGGAAGAAATTTTAGCAGTAAGCGATGTATTTTTATTGCCATCTGAATATGAAAGTTTTGGATTGGCAGCACTGGAAGCCATGGCAGCAAGCACGGTGGTCATTAGTTCAGATGCAGGTGGATTGAATGAAATTAATATTGATGGAGTGACCGGTTATACCTCCCCTGTGGGTGATGTAGAAGGCATGAGTAAAAATGCCATTGAATTATTGCAAGATGAAGCAAAATTAAAAGCCTTTAAAAATAACGCATTAAAAGAAGCTAAGTTATTTGATATTCATCATATCATTCCGAAGTACGAGGCACTCTATAGAAAATTTTGTAGAACGGGCGACTGCTAAATTTTATTATCGCATTTATTGTATCGCTTGATCTATACTCAATTGAATATGCTTAATGGCTGTTGAAAGTTCCTCAGTGCTAATACATAATGGAGGTGCAATTCTAATTTTATCTTCTGCAAACAAAAACCAATCGGTGATAATTCCATTGGCTACACAGGTAGCAGCAATTTTTTTAGCAAGGATATCAGATTCAAATTGAAGTGCCATCCATAAACCTTTATGCGTTCTATTTATAATGGCTGGATGATTCATTTCTTTCACTAAAATATTTTCTTTTGCTGCTACTTCTTTTATCCAACCTGAATTTTGCAAAACTTTTAAAGCTGCATTACCCGCTGCACAAGAAACAGGATTACCTCCAAAGGTCGTAATATGTCCTAGCACCGGGCTTTCGGTAAGTAGACCCATCATACGGGGATGACTAATAAAGGCAGCTAGTGGTAGCCCACCACCCAAGGCCTTGCCTAGTAATAAAATATCGGGCACTATACCTAAATTTTCAAAAGCAAACATCGATCCTGTTCTGCCAAAGCCCGATTGTATTTCATCAAAAATTAAAAGTGCACAATGTTGTTTACATTTTTCAGCAATGGCGGCTAGCCATTCTTTAGTAGCTGGCGTAATACCCGACTCTGCTTGCACAGGCTCTACAATTACGCAAGCCACTGTAGCATCAATCTGTTCAAGGTCTTCAAAATGATTGTACCTTAATTGAATTGTGTCAGGCAACAAGGGTCGAAATGCAGTTTTAAAATATTCATCACCCATCACACTTAAAGCGCCTTGTGTACTTCCATGATACCCCCCTTTAAAAGAAATAATTTTTGTTCTTTTGGTGACACGCTTAGCAAGTTTCATCGCACCCTCCGTTGCTTCAGCTCCACTGCTAGTAAAGTAAACCGATTGTAAATTTTCTGGAAGTAAACTCATTAAAGCCTTTGCATATTGCACTTGTGGTGCTTGTATAAATTCTCCATACACAATGACATGCATGTATTTTTCCACTTGCGCTTGAATGGCTTGAATCACATCGGGATGACTATGGCCAATATTGCAAACACTAAATCCAGCAATCATATCTACAAATTTTTTTCCATCTACATCCTTTATATAGATGCCTTGGGCAGAAGCAACTTCGATACCAATGGGCTTATCAGAAGTTTGCGCTAAATGCTGAAAAAAGAGTTGTCTATTGTTCATACTGGACCTAATAACTATTAAATTGCAGTACAAAAGTCGCATTTTTATGGCAACCATACTCAGCATTCAAGGGAAAGATCCACAATTTGGTGAAAATTGTTTTATAGCCCCCAACGCTACCATCGTTGGAGAGGTAACTATGGGCAATGAATGTTCCATCTGGTTCAATGCCGTGCTGAGGGGTGATGTCCATTATATTAAAATGGGCAATAAGGTAAATGTGCAAGATGGCGCTGTCATTCATTGTACCTATTTAAAACATCCTACCACTATTGGCAACAATGTTTCCATTGGACACAATGCACTGGTACATGGTTGCACCATTCACGACAATGTTTTAATAGGTATGGGTAGTATTGTAATGGATGGATGCGTGGTGCATTCTAATTCCATTATTGCAGCGGGTGCTGTCGTATTAGAAGGCACCATGGTAGAAGAAGGAAGTATTTATGCAGGGGTACCTGCAAAAAAAGTAAAAATGGTATCCGAGGCCATGATCACGGGTGAGATCAACAGAATTGCCGACAACTATGTAAAATATGCTAGTTGGTTTGAGGCTTATAATGAGGCGAAAAAATAATTAGAAATTTTAATACATCGGCCCTTCCATCCCATGCCATAAATCGACATAGCTATAAAAGCGTGCTTCGCTAATAATTCCTTTTTCAACAGCTGCTTTTACAGCACAGCCTGGTTCATTCATATGCTGGCAATTATTAAACTGACAATCATTCATTTTGGCGCGCATCTCCGGAAAATATTGCGCGAGTTCTTCTTTTTCTAAATTCACTAAACCTAGTTCTCTCATACCAGGTGTATCAATCACCGAACCGCCTTCTGGTAAATCATACATTTGCGCAAAAGTAGTCGTGTGCAAACCTTTTCCACTCCAATCACTTACTTCTTGGGTATTTAAATCTAGATGCGGAAATAAATAATTGATAAGCGATGATTTTCCTACGCCACTGTGCCCACTAATCAAGGTGGTTTTATCCGCCATTAATTTTTGTACTAAATCCAAACCTTGTTTTTTCTCCACACTAATTAAATGCACTTGATAACCGATGGCCTCATACATTTTTTTCATGGTTGCATAGGTCTCCATTTCTTTAGCCCCATAAATATCAGCTTTATTAAAAACGATCATGGCTGGTATGTGAAAAGCTTCGCAGGAAATTAAAAAACGGTCTATAAAACCTTGAGAAGTTTTAGGCGATTTTAAAGTGCCGAGTAAAATGGATTGATCTAAATTGGAGGCAATAATATGTTGTTGTCTTTTATTATGGGGAGACTGCCTGGCTACATAATTGTTTCGATCTAAAATAGTATCTATCATCACCGTGCCTCTTTCCTCATCTTCCAATTCATATTCCACCCAGTCGCCCACTGCAATGGGGTTGGTAGAAGTGATATTGTCTAACTTAATCACCCCCTTGATACGGGCCTGATAAAACAGTCCGGCTTCGGATTTGACCGAATACCAACTACCTGTAGACTTATAAATACGTGCTTTCATGCTTTGCGAAGATAAAAGTATTTGTTAAGAACTACAGCACCCAAAAAGCAGCACAAATTCAATATCTTTGCGCCATGAGTCAATTTGCACACGATAAAGTGGTCCCCTATGGCCAAAGTAATGCGGAAAAGAAAGAGCAAGTAGCCACTATGTTTGATTCTATCGCTAAAAGATACGATTTCTTAAACCGTTTTTTAAGTTTAGGCATTGATCAAGCTTGGAGAAAAAAAGCCATTGGGTATTTAAAGGATAAAAAAATAAACCATCTTTTAGACATTGCCACTGGTACTGCAGATATGGCCTTGATGGCTTACAAACAAATTCATCCCCAAAAAATTACAGGCATTGATATTTCAGAAGGGATGATGCAATACGGCAGAATTAAAATTCAAGAAAAAGGGCTTGCTGATAAAATTCAATTGAGTTTAGGGGATAGCACAGCCATCCCTTTTGAAGCCTCCACATTTGATGGCGCCATGGTGGCTTTTGGGGTAAGAAATTTTGCGAATTTAGAAAAAGGCTTATCAGAAATTCATCGTGTATTAACCCCAGGTAGTAAACTCGTTATTTTAGAATTTTCACAGCCTAGCAGTTTTTGGTTCAAACCCATTTATACCTTTTACATGAAATGGATTACGCCTACTATTGGAAAATTATTTTCAGGAAACAAAGCCGCCTATACTTATTTAAACGAGAGCGTCATTGCTTTTCCAGAAGGCGCTGCTTTTTTAACTATATTAGCGCAAGCGGGATTCAAGAATGTTTCGCAAGAAAAATTAAGTTTAGGCATATGCAGCATTTATTGCGGAAGCAAATAATTTTATTGGTTGCTTTATTAAGCATTAGCCTGGCTACCCTAGCCCAGACAGATGAAGTATACCGTCCTTACAATGATGAGCGACCTATTTATCTTGGATTAAACATAGGCTTAACCAGTGGCTATATGAACTTTGATCGAGGTCTTAATTTTACTGTGCCACAAGCTGGCCAAGCCAAATGGATCTCTCCTGTATTTAATAATGCTTTGATCATGGGCTTGAGTGGGACATTAAGATTAAACAACCATTTTTTATTAAGAGCCAACCCCAATATCTTAATTGCTGATAACAAAGATATTTTTACATTTAAGATTTCAAATGATGCCGATTCTTTTAAAATGAATGTTTCCTCTACGATTGTTAATTTACCCATTGCTTTAAAACTAGAATCAGACAGGTATAATTTTTTTAGAAAGCCTGATTTTATGCGCCACTATGTTTTTGCTGGCGTAAAATTGGATTATGATTTTTCTTCGGGAAAATTTGCTAAAGGAGTCAACACATCAACTGGCAATAAAAATGATTATCCAAAACTTCTCAATGGGGTTGATTATGGTTATGAATTTGGCATGGGCCTTAGCTTTTATTTTCAATACGCAACTATTTCTCCTGAAATAAAATTTAGTTATGGCCAAAGGGATATGCGCGACAGCCATCCGCTATTAACTAGCCTGGATAAACTGACATCGAATTTTGTTTATTTTACCATTCATGTGGAAGGAGAATCTTTCTTTTTGAAAAATTAAAACAATGCATACTTACTTAATTAAAAATACAAATATTGTTAATGAAGGTAAAACCATTCAGGGCGATGTACTCATCAAAAATGGTCGTATAGAAAAAATAGCCAATCAAATTGATGTTAAAGAGGCAGTTATTGAGATCAACGGAGAAGGCCAGTTTTTATTACCAGGTGTCATTGACGATCAAGTGCATTTTAGAGAGCCTGGCTTAACACATAAAGCCAATATTTATAGCGAAGCCAAAGCCGCAGTGGCTGGGGGTGTGACCAGTTTTATGGAAATGCCCAATACCCAACCTCCTGTTTTTACACAAAGTTTATTAGAAGACAAATATAAAATTGGCGCTCATACTTCCTTAGCCAATTATTCCTTTTACATGGGTACTTCTCAAGACAACTGGGAAGAAGTTTTAAAAACCAATGATAAAAAAAATGAAGTCTGTGGCATTAAAATTTTCATGGGTTCTTCCACTGGAAATTTACTCGTAGACAACCCTTTGGTTTTAGAAAAGATTTTTGGCGGTGCCGAACTTTTAATTGCCACGCATTGCGAAGAAGAAAGTTTAATTAAAAAAAATAAAGCAGCCCTAGAAGCCATCAAACCTGTATTGGAGCCTTCAGATCATCCCATCATCAGAAACGAAGAGGTTTGTTTTGAATCTTCCTTCAAAGCCATTCAATTGGCTCAAAAGTTTGATGCACGCTTGCATATCTTACACATTAGCACTGCCAAAGAATTACAATTGTTTTCTAATTTAAGGCCCTTGGCGGATAAAAGAATCACAGCAGAAGTTTGTGTACATCATTTACATTTTACTTCGGAGGATTATGCACGCTTAGGCAATTTAATCAAATGTAATCCTGCCATTAAAAGCCCTGAACACAAAGCAGCCTTATGGCAAGGCTTATTGAATGATCAATTGGATGTGATTGCGACCGATCACGCCCCTCATACTTGGGCCGAGAAGCAAGAAGCATACGCCCATGCACACGCAGGCCTGCCTTTAGTTCAACACCCTTTACTACTCATGTTGAATTATGTAAAAGAAGGTAAATTAAGTATGGAAAAAATGGTAGAGAAAATGAGTCATGCCGTTGCCACCTGTTTTCAAATTAAAGAACGCGGCTTTATCAGAGAAGGCTACCATGCCGACTTAGTATTAGTGAAAGAAATGCCCTACACTGTAAGCAAGGAAAATATATTATACCATTGCGCTTGGAGCCCACTAGAAGGCATGACCTTCCCTTATCAAGTGCGTAGCAGTTTTGTAAGTGGTCATCTTGCTTATCATGAAGGTGTTTTTAATGAGGCAGAAAAAGGGCAACGCTTGCAGTTTACCAGAGCTTAATTTGTAAATTGTCTTATGCAAGTTGATAAAATTACGATACAAGACCTTGGGCTATTTGATTCGGAAGGCAGTAATGGCTTAATTACCCATCTAAATTTTTGTAAAACCAATGGCGGTAAAGAAAAATTAGATCAATTTATACTCAACCCATTAGCCTCCATCAATTCCATTGAGCAAAGACAAAATGCCATTAAGCTTTTTATTCAAGAGATTGATTTTGTCCGATCCATGAGCATTACCAATGGAAGTACCTTAGTGATTGAAAAGTTTTTTGAAACTGGCTTTAAAAGTATTCCTGCTCAAATTAGTTTGCCTGGAGCTTATTGGTACAGGTACCTAAATGCTTCCGATTATTCTTTATTAAGTTATTCTCTAGAACATTTGATTGTTTTTTATCAAAACTTACAAGCCTGGGTAGCCGTTTTTGAAAAAGAAAAACAAAATAAACCCATTCAGGATTTGGTACAAGCTATTAAAAAATATACCAGCCATCCTAGTTTAGCACAACTACCCAAAAAACCAAAAGTGGACAACCCACAAGCATTGTTGTCGCTTTGTTATTTTTTCTTTTATCAATACAAAAACAATACACGTCATTTATTAAATAGCTTTTATGAACTAGACGCCTATTACAGTATGGCAGAAGCTGCTAGTAATTATGGTTTTGTTTTCCCCCATTGGCAACAAGGCCATCAAGCTTTTTTTGAAGTAGAAGGCGCCATTCATCCATTGGTAAATAATCCTATTGACAATGCCATTGCTTTAACTCAAAATAGCAACCTACTATTTTTGACTGGGGCCAATATGGCGGGCAAAAGTACTTTTATTAAAACCATCGGTATTGTTATTTATTTAGCCCATGTAGGGATAGGCGTGCCAGCTAAAAAATTAAGTCTCTCCTTGTTTGATGGATTGATTACCAATTTGACCATTGCAGACAATGTGGTCAAAGGGGAAAGCTATTTCTTTAACGAAGTACACCGTGTCAAAAATACCATTGAAAAAATAATGGATGGTAAAAAATATTTTGTGCTGATAGATGAGCTTTTTAAAGGGACCAATATTCAAGATGCCATGAAATGCAGCACTGCTGTGATTGAAGGCTTACAAAATTTAAACAATAGCTTATTAATTATTTCGACCCATTTGTATGAAATTAGTGATGGGCTAAAAAAATATGCCAATATTCAGTTTAGTTATTTTGAAACAGAAGTGCATCAAAAAGAACTAATCTTTCACTATCAATTAAAAGAAGGCGTAAGCCAAGACCGATTGGGTTATTTGATTTTAGAAAGAGAAGGCGTGGTGGACCTGTTAGATAAAATAGGCAAAATCAAGTATTAATACTTTACTCAGCCCAACCCTAGGTACTTAAATTACAAGCAAAAATGCTTGTAAAAATAAAAGGCGCTGCCTTATTGGGTATTGATGCCATTACCATCACTATTGAAGTAAATGTAAGTATGGGTCAGGGCTACTGCATCGTGGGGCTGCCCGACAATGCAGTCAAAGAAAGTTTAGATCGAACCGAAACTGCCATTAAAGCCAATGGCTTCCATATGCCAAGAACAAAATTGGTCATCAATTTATCACCAGCCGATATCAAAAAAACAGGCGCTGCTTTTGACCTACCCATTGCCGTTGGTATTTTAGCTGCGTCTGAACAATTGTCAGCTGCAGATCCCTTGGAAAATTATTTGATCATGGGTGAACTTGGTTTAGATGGAAACTTAAATCCAATCAAAGGGGTATTGGCGATGGCCATGCAAGCAAAAGAAGAAGGTTTTGCTGGTATCATTGTACCTTATGCCAATAAAATGGAAGCTTCCATGGTGGATCAACTAGCTGTCTTTGCATTTGATCACCTCAATGAAGTCATTGAATTTTTAAAAGACCCTTTGTACATCCCTGCTGAAAATTCCATAAAATACAAACCCAATTCCTTTTCCTCAAAATTCTATAATGGCCAACCAAGCGCTCAAAACATTCCAGATTTTTCAGAGGTGAAAGGTCAATTTTATTGTAAACGTGCATTAGAAATAGCAAGTGCGGGTGGTCATAATATTATTATGATTGGCCCACCTGGTGCCGGAAAAACCATGTTGGCCAAAACGATGATTTCTATTTTGCCTCCTTTAAGCAAAAAGGAAGCATTGGAAACCAGTAAAATATACAGTGCAACAGGTAAATTGGCCATGCATCAACCATTGTTGTCTCAAAGACCATTTAGGCAACCCCATCATACTTTATCCGCCATTGCCATGATTGGTGGTGGCAGTTTTCCGCAACCAGGTGAAATTTCCTTGGCGCACAACGGTATCCTTTTTTTAGATGAGCTTCCAGAATTCAATAAATCAGTACTTGAAGTTTTAAGACAACCCATGGAAGAAGGCACCGTAGCCATTGCAAGAGCCAAAATGAGTGTGCAGTTCCCAGCTAGGTTTATGTTAATGGCTTCTATGAACCCCTGCCCTTGCGGATTTTACAATCATCCCCAAAAAGAATGCCATTGCAGCAGCAGTGCCATTCAAAAATATTTGCATAAAATTTCTGGGCCATTGTTAGACCGAATTGACTTACATGTCGAAGTGGCCCCTGTATTGTATGAAGCATTGAGGGGAAAGGAGGAAACGGACAGCTCAGAAATTATTGCTTTAAGAGTAAAAAATGCAAGGGCCCTACAATTGCAAAGGTTTGCAATGGAAGAAGGGGTATTTACCAATGCCCAAATGAACAAAAATCAAATAAAAAACTATTGTATCATTGACGCTGCTGCAGAAAAACTGTTGAAAGAGGCCATGGAAAAATTTCAATTAAGCGCAAGAGCCTTCGATCGAATTCTAAAAGTAAGCAGAAGCATTGCAGATTTAGCGAATAGTAAAAATATTGAAATCCATCATATCAGCGAAGCCATTCAATACAGAAATCTAGACCGATCTAATTGGGGACAATTCAAAAACTAAGCAAAAAAATAGGCATTAAGGGCTAAGCTAATACTGGCCTGTTTGGAGTAAAACTAAGGTACAAGCCTCCATGGTTTGAATGCCATTTTTTTCTGCAAGTGAAGCCAGTATTGGGTTTTCCGTGCCTGGGTTAAAGATAATTCGGCGAGGCGCAAGTGCAATTATGGCCTCCAGATACTCCGTCTGAGCTGTGGGACCAAGGTACAAGGTAACCGTATCAATGCTTACTTCTTTGGGCCACTCATTGATAATGGCTGTTTCGTGAATGAAACCTTTTTTGATGCCAAAAGGATACACTGCAAAACCTTTTTCTTCTAAAAGTGCTGTGGCTAAAAAACTATAACGTTCTGGATTGGGTGTGGCGCCAACCACTAAAGTAAGCGGTGTTTGCATGGTACAAAACTATTATAAAAAATCAACACATTTAATATAGTTACAATAAAACAATGTAATTTTATATTTCTAAATTAAATAACCCTTTAAAAATAACCCTCATGGCAAGCAAGAAAAAAACAACAAAGAAAAAAGTAGTAGCAAAAAAAGTAGCGCCTAAGAAAAAGGCAGTAGCCAAAAAGAAAGTAGCCGCTAAAAAAGCAGCGCCTAAGAAAAAAGTAGTCGCAAAGAAAAAAGCAACGACCAAAAAAGCAAACCCTAAAAAGAAAGTCGTAGCAAAGAAAAAAGTAGTAGCTAAAAAAGCAGCGCCTAAGAAAAAAGTAGTCGCAAAAAAAGCAGCACCTAAAAAGAAAGTAGCCGCTAAAAAAGTAGCGCCTAAGAAAAAAGTAGTAGCCAAGAAAAAAGCAACTGTAAAAAAAGTAGCAGCCCCTGTACTACCAGCAGTAGCAGTTGTAGCTCCAACACTATTTACTGAACCAACTACTACGCCAACAGCCTAGTTAGCTCATTGAATTTATAAATCCCGTACCGATTCCGTTTATTCGGGTTAGTCGGGATTTTTTATTGTAATTAAAAATAACCTCATGCGTAAATTATTAATGTTTTTATTTTTCCCTTTGCTGCTTCAAGCACAAAACAATTCTATTGCAGAAAAAACCAAGTCGATGGAATTACACCAAGGTTATTTTAATTATTGGTGGGATGCAGGACAGGGAAAAATATACCTAGCCATTGATAAATTAGAGCTTCCTTTTTTATATGTCAATTCTTTGCCTGCTGGTCTAGGATCCAATGACATCGGGCTTGACAGAGGTCAGATTGGGGATAGTAGAATTGTGTATTTTCAAAGAGTAGGTAAGAAAGTATTGCTTACTCAACCCAATTATGATTTCCGCGCCATCACCAACGATCCAAGAGAGCAAAAAGCAGTAAATGAATCTTTTGCACAATCTATCCTTTTTAGTTTCACGGTGGAAGCAGAAGAAAACAATACCATCTTGATTGATGCTACTCCTTTCTTTTTAAGAGACGCACATGGTGTTGCAGACCGAATTAGAAAAATGAAGCAAGGTACTTATGCATTGAGCGAACCAAGGTCTGCCATCTACATCAAGAATACCAAAAACTTTCCTAAGAATTCAGAATTCGAGGCTACCCTAACTTTTATAGGCGGCGCAGACGCAGGTAGATTCATTCAAACCATTGCTCCTTCCACAGAAGCACTTACCGTAAGAATGCACCATAGTTTTGTAGCACTTCCGGACAACAATTATACACCCAGAAATTATGATATAAGGAGTGGCTATTTTGGCAACAGTTATTTTGACTATGGAAGTGACATCAGTGAACCCATCCAAAAAATGGTTATCAATAGACATCGTTTATTTAAAAAAGACCCCACTGCCGCTTTGAGCGAACCAGTGAAACCAATTATTTATTATCTAGACAATGGCACCCCCGAACCTATTCGATCTGCCTTATTGGATGGTGCAAGATGGTGGAATCAAGCCTTTGAAGCAGCCGGCTATAAAAATGCTTTTCAAGTAAAAGTATTACCAGATTCTGCAGATCCAATGGACATTCGGTACAATATGATCAATTGGGTACATCGTTCCACGAGAGGTTGGAGTTATGGATCCACCATTGCTGATCCAAGAACAGGAGAAATCATCAAAGGTCAAGTTACCTTGGGCTCCTTACGTGTGCGTCAAGATTATTTAATATTCACCGCTTTACTATCTCCTTACATTGATGGAAAACCAGTGACAGATAAAATGAGAACTGCTGCTTTGCAAAGATTGAGACAGTTGGCAGCGCATGAAGTGGGCCATACCATTGGCTTACAACATAATTATGCATCAAGTTACAATGACCGCGCATCCGTGATGGACTACCCACACCCCAATGTTTTTGTCAATGAAAAAGGAGAAATAGATTTTTCAAAAATTTACACTAATGAAATTGGCGCCTGGGACAAACGAGCTGTACTTTATGGCTACCAAGATTTTGGCAAGATAAGCCCAGAAGCAGAAAAGGCTGCATTAGACAATATGCTTTCAGAAAATTCTAAAAATGGTTTATTGTTTATTGCTGATGCAGATGCAAGAGCTGCAAGTGGCTTTCACCCTTATGCGCATTTATGGGACAACCAAGCTGATGCAGTGACTGGTTTGGACCAAGTATTGGCTGTTAGAAAAAAAGGATTGGAACAATTTGGAGAATCGGCCATCACCAATGGCACACCGCTAAGTAAATTAGAAGATGTACTAGTGCCTTTGTACAATTACCACCGTTATCAATTTGAGGCCGTGACCAAGTTAATTGGAGGCATAAATTACAATTACAGTGTTCGTGGAGATGCAGGTCAAATCAAACCAACTATTTTATCCAATACAATTCAACAAAGAGCATTGAATGCTGCCGTAAGCTGTTTGTCTGCTAATACTTTGGTAATACCAGAAAGAATTTTAGCGCTGATTCCGCCTCGCCCTCCAATGTATTATGGTGTGGGTGAATTGTTTGACAAAAGAACAGGCATGAGCTTTGATGCTTTGGCTGCCGCAGAAGCCTTGGCCGATTTTGAACTAGGCTTTTTATTCAATGTAGAAAGAGCCAATAGATTGGTACAAAATAAAGCCAGGGCCAATACCTTGGGCTGGGATCAAGTATTGGATGCGATTTTAGAAAAAACCTGGTATACTAAAATGCCAAGAGGTTTGGAAGGAAGTATTCAATTACAAACACAAGCATTAACCTTGACTTGGTTATTAGGTTTGGCACAAAGCCCTGAGGCCAATTATGAAGTTAGAGCCATATGCAATGATCGAATCCAACTATTGAAATCCAAGTTAGCAAGTTTGGCAAAAACAGATCTAATACATAAAGCACAATACAATTATGCTTTAGAAAGAATTAATAATCCTAAAGACATAGTACTTCCTAAACCTACCATCATCCCTCCGGGCGCGCCCATTGGATGTGATCTAGATTAATTTATTAATTAATTGAAGTCTTTTTTTATGTAAAGACTTAAAAGAATAACCTCAGAAAAAAGCCTCCTCGATTTCTCGAGG
>Ga0304729_1000690_pt1 | contig 23847 bp, 27 predicted proteins | sample C_131016_MF_Meta_FD_190475 | JGI IMG/M metagenome (GOLD analysis project Ga0304729, IMG submission 190475) | Freshwater microbial communities from Lake Croche, Canada to study carbon cycling - C_131016_MF_MetaG (v2) (version 2) | ecosystem: Environmental > Aquatic > Freshwater > Lake | place... | reverse complement strand
CCACCGGTAACAATAGAAGTCCTTATCACTCTTAACTGATTTAGTCACTTTAAATTTATCCTTAAAGTTTTCTACCGCCAATTCATTGTATATTCCAACGGGTGATTTCTCATTACCTATATATCCCTCAATTATATCTATGACAAAGCCTCTAATTACCCATCCAATATCCGGATCATTAATAGAGTCATCTTTTGGTATCATATCATCCATCTTTTCAGAATAAACTAAATCATCTTTTGCATACCATCTGTCGTAATATTTACAAATATCACATTCGCTTTTTCTAAGATTATCATCTAAAGATGGTACCCATACCGAATCCTTTGCTACTATCCATTCTTTGTGTTTCTTCGAATATTTATGTGATAAGACACTCTCGAATCCATTAGTCTCCTGTAATTCTGAGATAATATACTCAGCAGATTTATCAGGATGATACTGATTCATTAAGTATCCACCTTTGCCTTTAACATCTTTATAAAGATATTTAAGAGTGTCCATATAAGGATACTCATCAAAATATACCTTCTTAATAATTACTGATATTTCACTATAATTACCAGAGTAATATGATGCTAATTTATCATCATTGTTATTAACTACATTTTCTACAACCCATTCATACAAAAATGTAGAATCACTATCATACCTAGTATAGATTCTATCTAGAAAAAAATCGAATTCGTGATCAGATAGCTTCCATAAAATAGCTCTTGCTATTAATTTATTTTCAGATTTTATTATAACCATTGATACTGTATCAGGGTTATCAGAATATAGACGCATAAAATAATTTCTCTCAGCAAACCTCATACATGAGTTACCTAAAATACCTTTATTAGGTTCTAGGTAGTTTTTTTCATCATACCAATGTAGAATATCATCACCCTTAACTATTTCAACTGTTCTTGGTGAGTTTCTTCTATCCCACTGCGTCTTATATAAGTTTATAAATTCTTCCAATTGCTTATCACTATATGTCATACCGAAGTTATCTTTAAGTAATTGTTTAACCATTCTTCCTATACCAATACTACTTTTAGTTTTTTTACTGATATCTTCACCTTTTGCTAAAAATCTCTGATATTGATTATCAGGAATAAATGAAACCTCACTATTTTTTTTACCAACTGATAAATCATTATAATTAGTTTTAGCATCATAGTCACCATATGGTCCTATAATCTTAAGTAGCATATTTGCTATGTCATTAACATTACAGATATCCCTTATATAGGATAAAAACTCCTTATCAGCTCTGATAATTGATTCCAATAAAATAAAGCTTCTATAGTTATTTATCATTGTTCTTTTATTAATTTTTCACCATTCTCAACATCATACTCAGTATCAATATACTCTGGATGATCATACTTTTTAAGAATAGGGTCATCAACATCATCAATATCATTCAATACATTTTTACTTATTTTTAATTTCTTTTGTAATAGATTAACTAAGTAAGTAATACCGTGCTTTGCTACTATTGTTGTAACTCCAATTCCGAGAGATAGGAAGTTTGAAGGCAATGTTTCTAAATTCATATCATACTTACCAACCATATACAAGATAGCGTTCAATACAGGTATAGCAATTGATGTGTAGGCTAGCATATCAAATATACCGTTAACAACATGACGTTTGTGTTTAAATAGTATTTTAAATATATTACCAATTGATTTTATACAAGCAACTAATTTTTTAATTATACCATTCCCGACACCTCTCATCTTCAGCTCTTCTAACATTGATTTGGAGTCTTTTTCTAACTGCCCTCTTAACTTTGACTCCTTATGTTCTTCAAGATAAGCAATTGTAACAGAAGCTAATGTGATTAATGCAATAGTATCTATATTAATTTCAATTTTCAAATTAGTAACCAATTTTGCCATAAGTGGAAATAATGCCGTCATTCCAGCACCAAATGTTAATACTAATTGTCCATTTAGCTTTAAATCTTTAACTATTTTGTCTATAACTTGTTTGTAGTTATCAGCGGCTGTATCTGATTCATTGATGATATCCTCACCAATTGCATCCAGAAACTTCTCAGCCATATCTATTGATTCACTATAACTTGAATATTTTAGAATTTTCATAACATATATATTAAAAATAAATTTTGAAAATAGATGGAATAAACTTATATTTGTAAAATAATATATATAATACTTGATTGAAAAAACTCCCAACTAAACTTGTGTTAGTTGCGAAAAGGATACATCTTCGGATGGTGGTCAAGTTGGTCTCTCGTAATACCATAACGAGCGTGAATATTGAAGAACGAAATATCAATAGAGGACTAATAATCCGAAATCCCATGAGGTTTAAATAGAGCAAGAATGAAGCAATTTATTCTTGCTCTTTATTTTTTGTACCATTTGGATGAAACTGAAACAGTCTATCTCTACTTCTGAAAAACTCTCTATCAGAAAAACTATCACCCTTTATCTGGGCGAGTAATATTATTTTATATAAATTCTTTCTAACTGAATTAGTGGTTATGATAACACTATATTGAGAACCATCAACTGTTGTAATTAATACCTCATCATTATTTCTAAATCTACCACTTGCTATTAGACCAGCCATTTTATCTCTATTATTATAAATAAGATTCATTCCCTCAAAAGGGTACGGGTTAATAACATTAGGATTTTTATTAGCTGGATCAACCGCTCTAAAAAGCCTCTGCATATAATGATAAGTTGGTTCTATCAACATTCTAATAGACTGCTTCTGTTTAGTTACACCAATGAAACCTTGATCATAATTATTCAATTTATTTTTATATTGATTTACTATAAATTGGGTTTGTTCTGGAACAACATACTCTGTTTTCTTCTCCAATAATGCAATGTCAAAATTCTCTGATATTACTTCAATTGATATGATTTCAGGTGTCCACTCATCATAACTTAAAATTCTCATAAAGTATATATTTAATTTTTAATATATATAAAAAAAACATATTTATATATGAAGCATTTAAAAACATTTGAATCTTACTCGGTTGAAGAGATGGAGGACAGACCAGTATATCTTGAACAATGTCCCGATTGTACTTGCTCATGTGACGATTGCACCTGTGAAGATTGTGAGTGTGAGACTTGTAAGAAGAACAAAAAAAGTAAATAATGATATATATCAAGCAATTCGAAGCATATCATCCCGATGATGATAAGTACTATACACTGTTAGAAAATAATGAACCATCATCTTTGTTGATTCATTCTATACAAATGAACCGTGATGAATATATAAGAATATCAGAGCTATATCCAATCGGTTATATATGTGAAGTTGATTTAATCTATATCACCGATGATCAATCTAGAAGGAGCGTATCTATACTAAAAGCTAAGAGACCTGGTGCAGGCGGTTGTATAATGCGCATATTTAAATTACCAGATGAATGGTATTTACTATCCATGAGTGATATAAAAGAGGGTGGAACAATATACTTTAAAGTTGACCAATTTGAAGGCTTGGAATACATGCTTAATAAGCTATGTGTTAAACCCGCTAAATCTAAGAGTAAATCAATTAGATTTAAAAGATAGTTACTTAACAGTAACTATCTTTATTGCATCTTTTATCCAATCCGGTAGAAATTCCGAATTATACCTCATTATATCTCCAAAGGATTCGTCAATAATAATTGTATCACCATAATCAGTTTTAGACCTAATAATTCTACCAAATATCTGAATTAACTCAGCAGTCGTGACATATCTATACCAGTCCGGGTGATTCTTTTGTCTCAACTTATTCTTTTGAGATCCTAGACTTGGATAAGGAACTTTAGCAACAATCTGGAACCTACTCTTATCATGGTCAAAACTAACACCAGTTCCCATACTTGGACTAACAATAACTGAGTCATCATCTGACTCAAAATGTTTTTGTAAAGCATCATTTTTATCATCAGAGCCATGAAATATCAATCTCTTATCTTTTAAATCACGCTTCATCCAATCAGCCAACTCAAAAGAGTTCGTGTGTATAATTCCTTTCTTTCCTTTATATTTCTTTAATATTCTCTCAATAAAAGGAACATATTTCTTAAATGTCTCTTCTTTCTTAGCATAGCTCATCTTACCAACAGGCATATAATAAATAGGTCTGTTCTTGACATCGAATGGTGAAGCCATTGAATAATAAACTGATTTTGTAACATCAACCCCATTTAATTCAGTGAATATCTGCTTATTTAATATAGTTCCAGACATAAGAATCACCATATCATAATTACACCAGATATACTTGTTTAAGTAATCATGTGCCCACAATGGTTCTAATGATAACTCATTCTGCTTAGTCTTGGTATTATAGTTCTTCTCCAAAACCCAATTGTCTGGATCAACTTCATACTCTTTCAAGAATACATCTATTTTGGTTAGATATTGTTTTAAATCAGCGATCGCTTGTATAGTTTTAACATCACTACTTGGATTACCAAGTATTTTAGAAATCTTTAGATCTCTTTTGAATGACTTATTATCACCCAATCCCATTGATGATTCAATAGATTCAACAGTTTGTATTATCTCACCAGATAAATATTTCAAGAAGATTATATACTGCTCAATGTTTTTAACACCAGATAATCTGCGAACAATCTCATACTCATTATTGAATTTAAGCTTCTTAACAAGACCCTCTGTTATTTTTATACTGATAAAGCTACTCATAACATCATCAAACTCATGTGCCTCATCAACAATCAATACCTTTGAACCTCTACCTTCTAATAGCTTTGGGTTATATAAAGCATATATTAGATATAGATAGAAATTCGTAAGTGAAATTTTACCGGATATGTATGACTGCCTTGCACTATCGTATGGACAAAATTCACACTTAGACTTATTTAATCTAGCAAACTCCATACCTTGTGCACATGAACAGGCATATTGACTACAGCTGTAATTTTCTTTACCCTTTAGATTACTCATAGATTCATACTCATCACCATATTGGTCTTGTAGAATCTTTGAAGCAGTTATTATATCAATCTTTGCTTCTTTATCAATTTTATTGATGTATTCATTTGCAATCATTAATGCTAAATGACTCTTACCAACCCCAGTTGGTAAATTTAACAGAAAAAACTTATTATCAACCTTCTCTTGTTTTACTTTAAAAATAAAATCATTGACTCTTTTTTGCTCTTCTCTTGGTGTATATTTAACTAAATCCTTTTTTATCAATGACATATTCTAAAATTATTTTAATATCAATTATATACAAATATACTTAAAAAGTTACTTACTTAATTTAATATATAGATAATGCGTATAAAATTATTTGAAGCCTATATAAATGAGTCAATGCGTGATACACTTTATATCTTTGACTTCGATGAAACACTAGTATTAAATAATTCTTTTGAACATTTAGCAATACAATATCTTAAAGAAGATGTCACTATAAAATCATTATTAACATCTTCTATTAGAAAGATAGGTGTTGCTATGAAAGACTTAAAGTGGGAAAATGGTAGAATATTTGTTGATGATGAAAATGAAGATATCAATGTCGGTGGTAATTGGGTTAGAAAGGGTAAACGTGTTTATCTAGTAGCACCAGATAAGTTTTATTATACTGATATGAGTTTTCCTTACGATGTAACCAACCTAAAAGAATTATATAACAGAGTTGATAACAAAGCAATTGTAACTGGTCGTGTAGATAGTGTTAGACAGAAAGTAATAGATTCACTAGATAAATTTGGATTAGATTATCCAAATCACGGCTTATTTTGTTACCCATCTAATAGACAAACAAGTGATAGAGTAGCTCAGTGGAAGGCACGCACAATTGTTGAGTTAATAAAAGAAACTGGATTTAAGAGGGTGTTCTTCTATGATGATAGAGCCAAATGGGTAAATAAAGTTACCGCAGCAGTCAAAAAGGAACTACCTTATATAGACTGGAATCCAGTTAAATTTAACTATAAAAAAGCTGAGATATTAGAAAAGTGCAACACATTAGAAGATACTAGACTTTATTATAGAGTTGAGGAAACTGATGTATCAAATATAGTGTGTTTTACTAAAGCGGATGAGCGAATATTGGGTGAGATAGGATTTAAAATCGATGATTGTGATAATGGATTTAAAGTAAACAATTACTTATTATATAAATCATGGTATAGAAGATATAATCGATACTTTATATTTAAATCAAATGATGAGTGGTTTTATATCAGCGGAATTATACTAGGTAGAATTATTTTTTACAAGTGTGATCAACTAGATGGGCTATATCAATGCTTAAAAAATGAGTTCGGTTTTACTTTTATTACACCAGACTAAACTAATTCCATCTCACAACATATACATAGATATGATGAGTCAATTACTTGAAAATGAAATAGAGTCACTCAGAAAACATTTTCACACATACTGTATTTTCGATAATACATTTTCACCAGTTATGACATTCAAATATAAGTTGGATGAATCTATTCAATTTGAATATAGACTAACTGGCACTGATATGGCAGACTATCCAAGTGGAGAAGGTAATAGAGCAGTAAAAGCAATAAATGAGCTAATATCATTTCTCAGAGAGAAACAAATTAATAAAATAATATAAAATATGGCAGCACTTTCCGGTTACTTTGGTGGTAAGAATTCTATGTCACCTTGGATATATTCAAATATCCCTAAAGATATAAAAAGTTATGTAGAGGTATTTAGTGGATCATTCGCTATCTACTTCAATGAAGATTTTTCTCATTGTGAGAATATCATCTATAATGATGCTAATAAATGGCAAACAAACTTTATCGCTTGTTGTAAAGATTATGAGCGTATGAATAATGAAATTACAAAGGCTTTTCAACCAGGTGGTTTCCTATTCTGCGATAAAACAGAAATAGCTGATATTAAAAAACATTATAGAGATTTATACACAGATACAAAAACACCTAGTAAATGTGATTATTATGATAATCCTAATTTTGATATACCTGATTATGAAAAGGGTGTTATATACGCATTCATGATAACATCAGCATTCAATGCCTGTCATGCTCGTGGTGCAGGTTTCTCGGGCTTTTCAAGTAGTAATAAATTAAAGATAACAACACTAATTAATAAGCTAAATAAGACTGAATTTCACTCTAAATTAGATGGTATTACTGCTATTGAGAACCTTGATTTTGAAGACTTAATCAATAAATATGATGCGGAAGATACATATCTTTATTTAGATCCACCTTATAAATATACAGATGGTAAAGGAACACATGATCAAGATTATGGTTCAAAAGATATATTTGGAGATGCTTCACACAAAAGATTGGCAGATATCCTAAATAAAGCAAAATCAAGATGGTCACTATCTTACTATTGGTTTGAAGAATTAGAAGAATGGTTTCCAAGAGACAAGTACTTCTGGACATCAAAAGAGTTCCATCGAGCATCAGCATCATTTTCTGATAATAATGCAAAAGGTGTTGAGTTACTTATAATGAATTATAATCCTGAAACAGGAGAAAAAATAAAAAAAGAGTGTTAAATATAAACACTCTTTTATTTTTTAAAAACCACATTCTGGACAACTGACAGTACCATTACCATCACATTCTGGACACTCTTTATCACCTTCACCGTCACATTCTGGACACTCTTTATCACCTTCACCATTACAGTCACGGCATTTTAATTTACCATCACCGTCACATCTACCACATTCTTCTTTTATTGTACCTGAGCCTTCACACTTGCTACATTCTTCATCATCAACCTCTCCAGTTCCATCACATTCTTCACAATCAGCATCAGTCTCGCCTTCACCATCACATGAATTACACTCAATCTTACCATCACCATCACATGTATCACAGTCTATACTACCATTACCATCACATTCATCGCAATCAACAGTACAAGACCCTTCACATTCAGGACATTCAACTTCACCATCCCCATTACATGTATCACAACTGGCACCTTCCCAGCCACCGCCGGTATCAGTTAATTCTTTATCATAACCATCATTATCTGTTGATAATATGTAATAATCTGATGAGTATTCATTTAGGTATCTAAGTGTATCAAGATAAGGATATCTACTATAATAAATAGGCTTAATTCTCACTGATATCTCGCCATTATCAACAATCTCACCCTTTGGATTAACCATGTCGGTATCGGCACAACTGCTATTATCATTTTTGTAGAATATTCCCATAGATTTAGCATACTCTCTAAATAGTTCCACATCAGAATCATCATGTGTATAGACTCTATCCATATATAGCATGCCTACCTTTGGTGTCTGTAGATTCCAAACAAGTGCTCTACCAACAATTTTCTTAGGATTTTCATCTGATTTTAATATTAAAAGATTACATACATCTGGGTTACTAACATATATCTCAAAGTATGTATCACTTACTCTAGACATACAAGAGTTATTCAATGTTCCAGAGGAGCCAGCATAGTTACTATAGTCATACCAATGCGCTATGTCATCTCCTTTAACCAACTCAAAAAGTTTGAATATACCATTCAATCTATCATAGGTGGATTTGTATTTATTAACAAACTCTTCATATTGAGCATCGGTGAATTTACCACCCGCCGAGTTGACTAATGCTCTAATACCTCTACCAACTCTAATTGGTTGTCTATTTTTTCTCCAAATTGCTTTTTCAGCATCTTCGTATAATACTTTATCTTCTGATAATACACACTCACCACCACCAAACTTAACATATAAGTATGTTTTATCACTACTTGGAGAAACTGCTTTAGAAATAACCTCACCAGATTCATCTTCTTCTGGTTGATATGACTTATCACCCTTTGGTTCATATCCAAGAAGTTTAAATATTGTATCGTTTGCTTCACTATGTTTTAGGCATCTACCATCTTTAAATGTAACAAACTTTGTATCATCACTTAAAATTTTCTGCGCTTTTTTATCTGGGGTAAAGGTAATTGTCTCTTTATCAGAGATATCAAAATAGTTAGAGGTTATCTCATAGTCTTTATTCTCAATCTCAGTTAAGTATTTTGCAACAGGTGAATCTATCTTAGATATTAACTCACGAAACGAGTCTGAGTAAGATACATCAGATTCGTTTATCATTGATACAAATTCAGAATATCCTTCTAGTACCTTAGACTTTTTTTTTAAATCACCATCAATTGCATCTAATTTATCAGCAATCTCGTCTTTAGATAAGTCATCTATCTTATGTGTAACCTTATTAAACTTATATTGTTTATTACCAGGAACTTGATGTATCTCATCACTATTCTTTTGTGATCTTTTTAACTTCTTTAATTCCTCTTTTTCTTTTCCGATATTTGAACTAAAATCATTATAGTTAAGGACTCTTGAGTTCTTAGTCTGATAATTTTGATCGTTTTGATTAAATGGCATATTATTAAATATTTTTATTAAACTATATATTATTTTATGAAAGTTGAAAATGCAACTATTTTATATTGCCTGTTAGGTAGACTAATAACTCTACCCATCTTAGAAAATAATCTATTTATAATAGCACCCTTATCCAAGTTTGTGTGCTCATCATTCTCTTCGATTATTACATATTCTTCATCATCATTTTTTTCAACAAATCTCATTATGTTACTGAGTGCAAAACCATTACATGTGTTTAGAATTGAAATATATGGGTTGTTTAAAACAATTTGTTTCTCCTGATTAACAAATATTGATCTATCTATTGGCTTTGAAAGCTTTATGAAAAAAGTGAAATTTAATCCGGTTCCGATAGCACATGTTGTAGTTAAGATATCAACATCATGAAGTGCGGATATTCTACTTAATGTTAATTTGACTCTGTTTATATAAGACTCAAAAACCCTTAACTTCTCAGTAACCTTATCAAGACTATTACCATAGTTGAAATCCTTTGATAAGTAGACTTTATATGAAGTAAAGCATCTACCATTCTGAAGTTGTATCTTCTTATCAACTTCTTTATAAACATCACTTTTAGCGGTACCTTGCTGATATATAGCTTTAGTATCAATTTTAAATAACCAGCCTTTCTCTACAAAATCTTCAAGGAAGTAATCCTCTACCTCATCTCTAGACATAATTGTGTTAGCATCCTCTTCCATCACTTGCTTAATAATTACTCGCCAATCTGTATTTTCATTAAAACTATTAAAATTACTTATCATATTATTTTAATTTTTCATCTAATATTTTAGCAATACTTGAACCTATAAAGAAGTGAATATTTTTCAGCGTCTCACTTGTATATGTTTTGCTTTCATCTAAGAATTTGAAGTGAAATTTATAGGTATCATACTCTTCTTCATCTTTTCTATCCACTTTTTGTATTGATAAATTTATTGTATAATTATTATTAACATTAACATCAAAGTCAAATGTTAACTCGTGACAAGGAACAGTTTTAAACTTGGGATTATAAGTTACATCGAATATTGAGTAGTCTGTTATCTTAGCTCTCTTCAGGTAATAATTTAGAAACATAGCTGGTGCTTCAATAAAGTCCGATAATATTTGTATATCACTACCAAAATCATTTGATTCTACTATATCCTCTATTTTCTTCTTTAAATCAATAATATTATCGAAGTCAACTTTGTGGTATAAGCAATTGATATCATATAAATAAATAAACGAGTCGTCTGTTAGATGTTGTTTATTTGTATCTACTTTAAAGATAAACTTAGTATGAATTATTAGAGTCTCGTGCATAGATAATCCATGAATAGATATAACTAATTTATAGAAATCTTTATCTTTAGACTCCTCATATACAGTTTCCACTGAGTTAACCTTACCTTCTTCCTCATCGAATATCTCTTTGAACAACTTTTCTATTTCTTCTATTCTAATATTTGCCATATTTTATATTATTTTTCTTCTATATATAACTCTACCGTCAATCCCCAATACATAATACTCTTACAAACTTGCGATTTAATCTTTGATATATCATATGTTTGTGATATATGAAGTAACTGTTTACTAATAATACTTTTAACTTTTAATACTTCATCTATATTATCATCTGTGTAATAAACATCAATTCGATAGAGTTTATCTGAGATACCCCAAAATGACATGTCCGCACCAATTTCCTTATGATTCGGTAAAAGTATGTCAAATATTTCTTCCTGACCGGCTGTTGTGAGTGACTCATTAAATTTCTTAATTCTCATTATTTATATTGTTTATCATATATTTTTGTCTTCAAATCGATTATCTTTTTGATATATCCATTTCTACGCAAAAGCTTGAATACTAAGTTCTCTGTCGAAAACTCACCTTCTTTATCCAATCCTTTTTGTCTGTTTTCTTTTATTTTCTTCCAAACTCTTTTAAGCTTCTCAGATAATTCTTTATATTCATATTCATGCTCGGATTCATCTTCTATATCATCCACTCTATTCATTATACTCTCTGCTTTAATTCTTATTAAGTCTTCATCAGGTATAAAGTTCTCTCTCGTTGGTTTTTTAATCCACTCATTATTTAATAATGAAAAAATACCAGTTGAGTTATGCTTCTCTTTGATATCTTGACAATATAGTTCAACTTCATAGCCTGATATAAGAATATCATGATACTCTTTCCACAACTTTTCAACTGAGTCTAAATACTTCTTGACCAACACCTCATCTTTATTTATATCACTAAAGTCAAAAATAATATGTAAGTCGAAGTCCGAGTAATCACTCCAATTAAAATTTGCTAAAGAACCAGTTAGAACGATATCATTAATATCTATATCTAAGTCAAGATTTTTAATATAATCATCGGCAATCTTTAGTAGATCCTCTTTTATATTTTCATCAATCTCAAAATTGTCCCATATTTTAGGATTTAATTCATCTTTAAGATAAAATGACTTTATAGGTTTAAAATCAGATTCTTCTTTAAATTCAAAAAATTTGGATAGCATTACAATTTTTTATTTTAATATATATATTAAAATCAATAGTCATAAAAATGAAAATAAGGTCATATTACGATTTTCTACTAGAATCTATATTATATACATCCTATAAATTTAAGACCGTTCTATCAAGGATGGATAATCATCTCGGACAACAATTACTATCGTTAATAGGCAAAGACATAAAAACAAATTTTAATGTTATTAAAACAACTGATAAAAATGATACCATATCATTCTTACCAGACGGACAAACAACCACTAAACTAAAAGATGTGTCGATTGAATCACTATTTGATATAGATAGTAATAATAAAACTTCGATTGGTAGGTTAGTCAGAGCTATACTTAAAGATAATAAAATAACATTTGTTGATAAGGATATAGAGGATTTTGTTAATGACTTCAAAGCAACTTATGAAATGGTTGAAGGAAATGTAAATATTAAAATTGTTAGTGGTGAAGAGATAAGAGATCGATATCATGTAGATGGCTATAGCCAACGTACTATGTCAGGTAGCGGAACACTAGGTAAATCATGTATGAGATACAGTGACGCTCAAAGTTATTTAGATATATATGCCTTCAATCCAGATGTATGTAGATTAGTTATAAAGCTGGATGAACGTGGTAAGTTAGAAGCAAGAGCCCTACTATGGACAACTAATAAAGGTTTATTTCTTGATAGAGTTTATTACACTGATGATTCTGATGAGGATTTACTAAATAACTGGGTTAAGGTTAAATTTGATAATAAAGTAATACTATATGAGGATAGCTATACCGGCTTAGAGGTTCAGTTAACCAAAGGTGACGACAAGGCAACAAAGAGTTCAGAGTTTCCCTATATGGATTCGTTACCTTATTATAGTTTCTCAACATGTAAGCTATATAGTTATGAAACAAAAGTTAAAGAAGATAGAAAAGGATTAATATACATGCACGATACCGAAGGTGGATATGATGAGATGAATCTGATATATTCTGATTATCATCGAGGTCATTATATGGAGGAGGATTTAGCCTGGAGTGTAATGTTTAATTCTTATTTGCGTAAAGACTTGTCTCATTTTATAGAATACTATAATGATTGGGTACCAGGTCGTGAATGCGGATATTGTGAGGTGTTAGATGAGTATCGACTTTATAGCGATTTAGTTAGTGTTAATATAAATCTTGATGGAGATGAGGAGTTTTATCCAAAACAAGATTCACATAGTAAAGACTACAAGAAGGATGTAAATGGTGATTACTATTTAAATGAACTGTTAGAAGAATATGATGGTAATTTTTATGTTAAGGGTCAGACAACTAAAGCTTATAAGGTTTTTAAAACATCACTAGCCAAATTCCAACAGATATATAACACTAAATATGATAGAGCATTTGAATCTGATAAGGTATTTGGTATAAAGATGAGTAAGAAATATGAAATGATAGACAACTCAACATTTTATGAGCTATCTTATTCAAAGATGATTTATTCGGATGTTGAAAAGATATTAGACAGCCTTGAGCAAACTGATGAAGTTATTGCCAAGAAAAAAGAGATTAGGGATATAAATTCTCAATTATGTGATGAATCAAGCTTCTATCGATATAATAATATACTACACGATGAATTCGGTAGTGCTGATAAAGTTATGCAGATATATCAAAATCATATTAAATATGCAATGGATAATACAACTATACGTGCATTACTGGATGATAGAGCTGTTTCTATTAGTGATGATAAGCAAGGTATTATAGATTATATGTATTATTACATACAAAACCCACATGAGTCAACTTATTCACGATATGGTAGTCAGTATAATAAACACACTATGATGGCACATCTTAGTAAATTTAAATTGAAATATGATATTCTATCCAGTTTTAGGGGCGTAGAGGTTATTATTGAACATTGCATCGGTAAAGTAGTGAATCAAGTACTTAAATCCGACAATGTGGGTAGTAACTATATAAACGTATTTAATCTAATATTAGAAAATCCAGAAATATTTAGCGACAACAATAATAATATTATATAGTATAATATTGATGAAAATAATTGGTAAAAAGGAGAATAATCCTGTATATGTATTTGTACCATATATAATGGTTCAACAATGTGCAACTGTTAGCGGGTCATTCACTCCAATATCAAGACGCAGAAGGAATAGAAGATATTTTTATTGATTTATTAGAATTTCGATATGTGAACAGTTTTGATATATCTTATAACTATAATGATGAAGACAATGGTTATATTAATGGAGTTTCATGTAGAATAAATATTGAAGCTAATAAGGATATTGAGGAAGAACTAAATAAAAAATGTATTAGGATAAAATCACTTTTAGGATTTGATTTTGGACTACTTGTTGATGATTCAGAAGATACTATACCAAGGGTTTATGAATACACATTAACTTGGTATAAAAATAAAAAAGCCTCTTAAAAAAGAGGCTTTTTTTATTTTGTCTTTATATTGAAATATACCCAAAATGAATCATAAGTTATACTAACCAATATCTTATCAGCCCATTTAAACTTCATCAACCAATTCTTGAAATTTGTTTTTATGTTTTGGTATTCTATTGGATCTAAAACACCATTATCCCATCTACCAATACCATAGTATCCAAATGTAAGCACACCATCATTAATATTAGGACCAGATTTTTGTTTATATGGTAGATTATATTTACTCATCTCATTTACCAATTTGCAATAAATTAATAAGTTTTCTATACTAAGTGATACTAAATCTTTCTTCATGGAAATAGAAGAAGGTGATTGTAATAATAATAACCATTTTAATACACTTCGATTGACTTTAAAACTACCAACTCTAACATTACCATTAACAACAAATCCATACTCAAATGTCATATCAGATTTGATACCATAATATACACCACATTCGTTGTAACTATAGTCTATTCTATCCAAGAACATTGCTAGTGATCTAAATCTTTTAAAAACAAGTTTTAATTTCTCTATACTGATATTATCCTCTGAATAATATAAAACCCAATTATCAGGTACGTCTTTCGATTTACCAATATTTTTTAAACCAAGTGCAGTAATGGACTTTAAAAACGACTGAAATATATTTTTACCACCAAATGTTTCATTACTTTCTCTTATAACGACATTCGCCATTATATCAACATCCTTTTCTTTCTCACCATTATTTATGTAGTTGTAAACCCTATCAAATAGCTGTTTCTTATCAAAGTCACCTAATAGATTTACCGCATTTGATATTGATATGTCTGTATCAGCATCATTTATATAATTTGATATTATCGGTATTAAATACTCGTCTTCATGTGCTAACTTTTCAACATATTCACCAATTGAGTGGTATTCTCTTTCAATATCACTATATTTAGATTCTACTATGAAATTATTATATCTTATAATCATATTATATATATTAAAAAATGAAATTAGTATTTCTCTATCATATATCTATCAGCAAATGAGGATGTTAGTCCACCATCAACTCTGGTTATTCTGTAATTATATCCCTTATTTAATGACAAATATGGTTTATTAGCAAGTACATTATTTAGCGTTACTGTAACACCACTTGTAATATTCGCATTAGAATATGATGTTATCACTGAGTTTTTTGTAACATCTAAATCAATCGATGACCCATTAATTGAATTAATAGAGTACTGACCAGAGAAATCAATAACACTACTTGTACCCAATATAAAGTCTTTTAATTGAAGTGTATCACCTTTCTTAATAGAATTACCAATAATATTAGCTGGTGCACCAGTCAATCCAATTGTTAAGAGCCCTGTTTTATTTAAAACAACATCTTGGTTCAAATCGATATCAAAATCAAATCTATCCCACGTCTTTGCTGAGTTTGGTGTTTGATAATATGAATTGTAATATATAGGTAAATCAACCGACCCTATAGCTTTTGTCAATACTGGTAACTGATTAGTTATACCATTTGAATAGTTAACATAAAAGTCTAGTTGTTTATTCTGTGTGGCGTAGCTTGTTGCATCTATTGATATATCAATACTTTGTTTGTAGTAAAGATCTGATGATAAATACACTGTTAGTTTATCATTATTAGGTAACGACAATATTGTTTCATCATTATTTACTATCTTAACTAGGAAGTTTTTGTTCTTAGGGACAGCTATGTTCATTGGTATTGATCCACTCTGTGCATATAAATCGGTTACATTTACTTTATTAATAGTTGAGTATTGTGTATCAGTATTATTCAAAAATATTGTTGGTATTGTATCAGCACCAACATTAGAAACAACCTCAATTGTCTCAGATGATATTAATTGATTGGATTGATATAATGTCAACAGTTGTTCTAAGTTGGCTATCTTAGTATTCATATTAGAAAAATCAGTCTGTGTATAGATTAACTGCTTTACATTATTTAATTGTACTTTTAAGTCAGTCTGCTCAGATATTATGTTTGTAAATGAATCATTCACACTTGATAACCTTCTCATAGCCTCATTAAAGATATTAAAACTAAATAATGAATTTATAGCATCAGGATTATAACTATCTTGTGGATTCTCATTTATTATATTATAGTTTAGATTTAAACTGAATTGATATGATGTCCCATCTTGATTATCATTTGCTGCCAGTTTTTGATACACGGGTAGTCTAATACCAACCTCTGATTCAACTGGATTATTATCTGGGTTGTTTAAGAATGATATACCATATAAATTAGTCTTTGTATTACCATTAGCATCTTCAACTGTATAGTACCACAAAACTGAGTTGAATTCAAAATCTTGTGGAGGTTGATTGTTAACTTCCATAGCATTAAATTGATCAAAGTTAGTTAGCTCTCTGTTATAGATATTCATCTTTATGTAGTGAGCAGTATTGAAGTCAATAGTAACACCATCAAGTGTGCTTCCATTAATTACTGGACTATTTATATCACCACTAACCCCATAATAGTCCCCGCTTCTTCTTAGAGTGTCACCATCTGCTGTTTGATATGTGTACTCATATTGTGTATCAAACTGCCCGTAATAGTTACCTGGGTAGTTCTGTGGCGTGTTTACAATAGGCGAATTGAATAATTCTGCTCCTAAAATTTCTGGTTGGTATTGTGAAGGTAATATTGGATAATACATACCTGGTTTATAATTCACATCAACCATTGTTCGGAATAAAATGTCCGGGGTGGATCCTGTATGATCCGGTATACTCGCATATACCTCAGTGTAAGATCTATTCTGAGCCTGTACATTATTAACACCATTTACCTCACCTATATATTGTACTAATTTGTGATAAACTAATTTAGATATACAGCTAGATTCTATTAGTGTCGCTCCGTTATATATCAACCCACTATCTGTATCAAGAACAGCCCTTTGATTATGAGTAGCATCCGCTGGTATTATAATTTTAACATTAATCTGTAGCCCATTAACAATTCCATATGGTGACAATAATATTGAGTTTGCATCAGATATATTATTAATAACAATTTTATCACCAACTTTATAATTAGTATTTGCTGAAAACTCAACTTCCAATCTATTTACATATCCTGGTATAGTGATACCAGTTTCATAAAATCGTATTATTCTATGATCGACAACATTTCTTTCAACCCACAATAACTCTGGAAAATAGGCGTCATCCGTAACATTATTTCTTTCAAATTCAACTAGATTACCAAAATACTGATCACCATCAACAGCAACTTCATAATCAATTATATTTAGCTTTTTACACCATTTCCAAAATATCTTTTCAGTTGTTGTTTCCATGGCAGTTGTATCATAATAATATTCGGTATTATTTAACTTAGAATCTCTAAGTACTTCCTCGTGATTAGCAACATAGTTTCTAAGTGACTCGATTAATTGATCCTGATAAGTCAGAGCTTGTTGACCAGTGGCATTTAGCTTATAAAATGAATTCTCAAAATCAAAAGTGATTGGATTACTATTAGTACCAGAATCTAGATTTTGTTTAGGAAAGTTCAACAAAACATATTTAGAGAAATACATTTTATAACTTTCATTATTATATGCTGCTGATATATCTTCACTAGCACCGGGAAAGGCATAGAACGAAGTACCATTTTTTTTAAGCGACTTATAAAGTGGTGTTGACATAATTATTACTTACTATTTTTAGTATATATTAAATTCTAAACACTCTTATATAAATTGATAAAACATTTTTTAATATATAAACAATATTGATCTAAAAAATACAAATTATATGGAAACTTTTTTTTATGGGATAGGACTACTTATAATAATACTAAATATAGTAATACTATTAAATCATAATATTATCTTTGACACCGCTGATTTTATATTTAAATATAGGAAGATAACTGGTAATAAGCCATGTATAAAGGACTTCAAAGGTAATTTTAGTTATGAGCTGATGTTATTTTGGTCATCAACTGTCATATTCAGCACAACATGGATTGTTATTGGGCTATTCACCAATAACTGGCTAATATTTCTATGTATGATAATTGGAAATATATTCTTTAATAAGTTATCAATGATATTTAAAAAAATATATAAACTAAGAAAGTTATTGATGTTTTTAAAATGTTTTATCATAACTACAATTATTTCTGCGCTAATTATAACACACTTTAGTAGATTACTTTTTAATCATTGATACTACCTCTTGTGCCGCACTTAGTGTACCCTTTATAATATATTCATATAAAGAGAAAACCTTTTTTTCTGATGGTACTTCATCAAAATAGTTTATATCAGATAAAACATCATCAACATCATTTCTCCACTTTAAATAGAACTCATATATATCTGAATCATTTATTAATCCTTCTATTTTAGTTTCATTAGGTGACTTTACGAATGATTCTAAGAAATCGTTAAATATCTTATCATCTTCTGATTTCAATGATGTTTTAATCATCTCTGTTAACTCCTCTTTTAAGTCACTATATTTATCGACATTATCTGTATCTAAATCTTCTCTTAGATATTGATTAAAACTTGATATACGTTTCATAATTTTATTTTATTTTTAAATCGGGTTCTATTTTATTGGACAATAAGAAGCAGAATAAATATATCCCAGATCTTCTTTAATAATTACTCCCATTGCCTCAGCAGCAACTTCTACATCTCTAATACACTCACCATTACTACCCCCAACAATTGTAACTACCTGACCTTTTAGGTCTAAGAATAATTCATACAATCTCTTTGGAACATGATACCACTGGTGATTATTACCAATATATACAATAGCAGTTCCCTCAGTTGTCATATAAAGCTCACCAACCTTTAGTTGATTCTTCTTTTCTTTCTCTTTAACTATTTTATAAGTTTCTTTATCTAGTATCTTTCTGTAGAAATCCGCATCAACATCATATTGATAACGCTTTTCTATTAGTTCTTGTCCATCTTTAAATTTATATACCTCATCCTTATCCAATTCATCTTGAACTTCATCATATAAGTAATCCTTATCAACATTCTTTCCTTGATAGTGATTATCGTAAATAACATAAACATTAGTAAATTGTTTAGCGTATTTCTGTAATTGATTAACATACATTTCGGTAAAGAATTTACGGAATGATTTTTGGACATCTACTATAATCAGATTAGTTGTATTGGAAACAAAGTTTGATTCTTGTATCATATCATATATTGGATTTAATAAGAAAACTATCCGATACCCAGTTAATGAATTATCTTTAGGACGCATAGAAACTCCTTCAAGTCTAGAGTAGATTAAGGTATTTGGGTATGACTTTATCACTCTACTAAACTTCTGTTCAATATAATCTTTAATATTGGTTTGATTATCAACCAATACCTCAAGTGTTACACAATCACATATCCACGCACTATTTGATTTAACTTCAATCAAGTCAGCATTTGATATTGAACCATATAATGTAATAAATCTCTTCTGAACTACGATGTATCTTGTATCCAATAGTTCTTTCCTCATTAGATCGAATCTAGTTAAATGATACTCAATTTTATCATCTTCCATTGATATATCAATGACATCTCTGATAAAATCTATCAAATCACTAGATTGCTCTCTGTAATCATCATTTGATAAGATTGTTTCAATTAGGAAATTCTCAAAGGCTTTTAAATGTTTCATATACTATATATAAAAAAAGCACTATAAAAATAGTGCTTTTCGTTATAATTTATAATTTTTTTCAGTTTATCCCTCAAAAGGTTCAAATCCATTATTATCAAATATGTATCCTTGATCAACCATTTCAATACCATCATTTATATTTTTACCGTAATAAACAGCAGCTGTGGCAAATGCCCCTAAATGTTCAATATATGTATTAAAAACCTCCCAAAGGAATTCATCATCTACACCTTTTATGTTATCATTAGATCCTAAGAAAGATTTTATTTCTTGTGCTTTTTCAATTTTTAGTTCTAAATTTTTCTCATCGTTAAAGGATATAATTAAGTTATTTAACTCTATTCTTATATCCTCTTTTAATCCTTCATTAAGAGAACTGAAATTTCTTACAGCTAACTTATTAATTAGCTCAGCATATTCTGTCAGCTGTGTTTCATATCTTTATTAAATTGGTAATTCTTCTTCACCTTCTTCCTCTTCTTCCTCTGGATTAACTTCTTCAAACCCCTGTCCTTGTGCCTGAGCTTGACCTTGAGCTTGACCTTGAGCTTGACCCTGAGCTTGACCTTGAGCCATTCCTTGTCCTTGTGCCTGAGCTTGACCTTGAGCTTGACCCTGAGCTTGACCTTGAGCCATTCCTTGTCCTTGTGCCTGAGCTTGTCCTTGAGCCTGACCTTGAGCCATTCCTTGTCCTTGAGCTTGACCCTGAGCTTGTGCAGGTCCTTCCACTGGCATTTGTGCTTGTGGTTGACCTTGAGTTTGTGCTTGAACCTGAACTTGACCACCAGTTTGTGCTTGCGCTTGAGCCCCACCGAATAGTGCAGATGGCTCTATTTTATCAACGTTCAAACCTTGTTGAAGAACGTATTTAGTGATTTCTTCTGCTAACTGGACATCTGAAAAGAATTGTCTAGCATTTTTATCTAAGGAGTCTTTAACCTTTTTAATATAAGCATTTAATAAAGACTGTGGAATTTCAGCAGTTACATTTACTTTATAAACATCATCAACAATCATTACACTTTCTTTAATAGCAATCTCTAATTTTCTTTTGCTTGAATAAGATTCGAATTTTCTTATGTGTTTCATTTTAAGAATATTTTTTTTTATATAATGTATATATTATAAATAAAAAGTCATTTTTTATCATTTATGTAATAAAAGCAAAACTATTATACCAATCAACCCACCCCCACCAACTGTGAATCCTAAAAATCGTTGAGTTTTAAGATTAGTTATCTCTCTTTCGTTATTTTTTATAATAGTATCTTTCTTATCAGACTCTTTCTTAGCAAGAATTTCATCAGATACATACTTAGCTATCTGGGCTTTAAGATTATTTATTTCAGCATCTTTTGAGGTACATACTTCATTTAGTTTACTTACCTTAACTTTTAATTCGGCAATATCTTTACCTGATTCAGATACAACTTTAATATAAGCAGAATCTAATTTTTCATAAGACATATGGGATTGCTTTAACAAAAAAAGCATATCATAGTCATTATCTATTTTCTGTGCCTGTTTAACCGATATAATCACACCTAGCGTATCACCATCTTTTATATAAAATGATGGATATTTCAATTGTGCCTTTAAGGATGACATAGATATAATTGTAATTACTGTAATTAGTAGTTTCTTCATATTATTGATTTATTTTTTCACCTAGTGATGACAACAAACTATCACCTGTTCTTTTAACAGGATTTTGTTGTATTTTTAGCATTTGTGAATTGATGGTATTAACACTATTCTTAATCTGACTTAATTGAGTATTTGACTTTGATAAATTAGACTCAATCTGAGTTATTCTACTATCAATAGCTTCTAACTCAGCCACCCTTGCCGCAGTGTTCTTTTCAAGTACCACATATTTAGTTGACATACTATCCAGACTATATTTAATAGCATTTCTATCTTTTTTAATATCCTCTATATCAGCTTTTAACTTATCATTTTCTTTCTTATATTTATCACCAGAGAAAAAGTGTAGATATACAAATATCATGATTACAATACAAGCGCCTATGATGTATAGTGGGTTTAAAGACTTTAACACCGACTTAACAGCCGACATCAAACTTTTTATTATATTAAGTATATTTTCCATAAAATTTGGTTTTTTTTAAAAACTTGACTATATTTGTATTATATATATCAAAAAGTATTTACTACCTTTCACAAAAAAATTTAATAAAATGATAGACAAAATTATATCCTTTGACTTCGATGGTACATTAATAATGACACCAACGCCAGAAATAGGTGAGCCACAATGGGAAAAAGCCACAGGGTTATCCTTTCAAGGAAGAGGATGGTGGGGAAATCCAGAGTCATTAAATACTAAAGTATTTTATCCACCAGTAAACGGATGGGTGTACAAGTTTTTTGATAAATATATCAATGATAAAACAGCATATACATTTATAGCAACTGGTAGACTTGCGAGATTAGAAACTCAGGTTAAAAAGGTTTTAAGATTGCATGATATAGATTGTGATGTTTATTGTAATACTGGCGGTGAAACATTCAATTTTAAATGTCGTTTATTCGAGAGACTTATGAGAGAGAATCCAACAGCAAAAGAACTCATCATGTTTGATGACCGGGAATCACACCTGATACAGTTTGAAGTTTGGGCCAAGAAACAATCTATAAAAGTAACTATTATCGATGTTATTCGCAAGACAACCAAAATAATTAATTAGATGATAGAGAGGAGCACTTTTTCAATATATACTAAAAAAGTTTTATTATGTCTGATGATGAAAGAAAGGAAAAGAAAAGATTGTATGATAAGGAGTATAGAAAGAAAAATAAAGAAAAGTTAAATAAGCTAAAGAGAAGGTGGGCTATTGAAAATCCCGATAGAGTTAAAGAGAGTAGATTGAAAGGTATAGATGCTAAAAAAGTAACTGACCGGAAATATGCTACTGAAAATGTTGAGAAGTTAAATGAGATAAAAAGGAAATGGGCTAAAAATAATCCAGATAAAGTAAAAGCATCAAGTCTGAAATACCATAAGAGTAAAATGTCAAATGATAAACTTTATAGGCTTAAACATATAATAAGTAATATTATTAGAGATGCAATAAAAAGAAAAGGATATTCGAAGAGGTATAAAAGTGCTGATATATTAGGATGCACTATAAGTGAGTTTAAGATATATCTAGAGTCTAAATTTGAGGACTGGATGACATGGGAAAATTATGGAAATCCATTAGACGGTATTTATGAAGTAAATAAGACTTGGGATATTGATCATATCATACCACTAAATAACGCACTAACAGAGGAGGATATTATTAAGTTAAGTAACTATACAAATTTACAACCATTGTGTAGCTATTACAATAGATTTATTAAAAAAGATAGAATTTGTATAGATGAAAAAGACAATTAAGGCTAGCATAAAAATAAATGAAGATAACTCAGTTAATTTATCTCTGATATGTAGAGAGTGTGGATCAACAATTGAAATCAACAATGAATCATTAGTATGTGAGAGCGATTGTCAACATGATAGTACACCTATTAGCGAAATTATAAACATATTCGATAAATCAAGAATCACTGAAAATAATATATAGAAAATGGCAACAATTACTAAAGAACAAACATCAACGAAATTAAAAGAATTATTAAGTGAACCATATATTCTATGGCTACATAACGATGACTATAATTCATTTGATTGGGTTATTCAATGTCTAATGAAAATATGCGGACATGAGCAAAGTCAGGCGGAGCAATGCGCACATCTCGTTCACTTT
>Ga0304729_1000687_pt1 | contig 23891 bp, 26 predicted proteins | sample C_131016_MF_Meta_FD_190475 | JGI IMG/M metagenome (GOLD analysis project Ga0304729, IMG submission 190475) | Freshwater microbial communities from Lake Croche, Canada to study carbon cycling - C_131016_MF_MetaG (v2) (version 2) | ecosystem: Environmental > Aquatic > Freshwater > Lake | place... | reverse complement strand
CATGCTGGTAGTTCCTGGTTCTGCAAGAGTTCGTTTGCAAGCTGAGCAAGAAGGCTTAGATCAAATCTTCAAAGACTTTGGTGCTGAGTGGCGCTTTGCTGGTTGTTCAATGTGTTTAGGTATGAATCCTGACCAGTTAGCGCCAGGTGAGCGAGCAGCATCGACTTCTAACCGTAACTTCGAAGGAAGACAGGGTAAGGGAGCTAGGACTCACCTTGTTTCACCTTTAGTTGCAGCGGCAACAGCTATTAGAGGAACTCTTTCAGCTCCAGCGGATTTGGAGGAGAACTAATGGATAAGTTCACAACCTTCAGTGGCGTTGCAGTTCCACTAAGAAGATCCAATGTTGATACTGACCAGATCATTCCTGCTGTTTATCTAAAGCGCATTACTAAGACTGGTTTTGATGATGCACTGTTTGCTTCATGGCGAAATGACCCCGAGTTTATTTTGAATCAAGAGCCTTATCAGCATGGCCAAGTATTGGTTGCTGGTCCAGATTTTGGCACAGGTTCTTCTCGTGAGCATGCTGTCTGGGCCTTGAGGGACTATGGTTTCAAAGCAGTGCTCTCTTCTAAGTTTGCAGATATCTTCCGAGGTAACGCCGGTAAGCAAGGTCTTGTCACAGGGGAGATCTCTGATGAAGACACTGAAAAGCTTTGGGCTGCAATAGAGGCAAATCCTGGGGTCAAGATTGAAATTGACCTAATCAACAAGGTTGCCACTCTTGGAGACCTAATCGTTTCTTTCGCTATTGACGAATACACTAAGTGGCGTCTGATTGAAGGTTTAGATGACATTGGTCTAACTCTTAGAGACGAAGCTGCCATCACAGCTTTTGAAGCAAAGCGTCCAGCTTGGATGCCTAAGACGTTACCGGTAAGGCATTAGGAGAGCGATGAGTCAGATACAAGTTCAAGGTGGCAAGCCACTAAATGGTCGCGTAGATGTTCGCGGAGCTAAGAATCTAGTTACTAAAGCTATGGTTGCATCGCTACTAGGTGAAACTCCTAGCGAGCTGCGCGATGTTCCTAAGATCTCGGATGTTGAGGTAGTCCAAAGACTTCTCGAACTTCACGGTGTGAAGATTGAGTTCAGTGACTCAGGGGTTATGACACTAGACCCAACCAATGTAAAATCTGCTCGCATGGTTGATATTGATGCTCACGCCGGTTCATCTCGTATTCCAATTCTTTTCTGTGGTCCACTATTACACCAATTAGGTGAAGCCTTTATTCCTGACCTTGGTGGTTGTCACATTGGCGATCGCCCAGTTGATTTCCACTTAGAGGTGCTCCGTAACTTCGGTGCTGTTATCGAGAAGCTTCCTAACGGAACAAGAATGTCGGCACCTAATGGACTAAAGGGTGCCAAGATTTCTCTTCCTTACCCATCGGTAGGTGCAACAGAGCAAGTGCTACTAACAGCAACTAGAGCAGAGGGTCTAACGGAACTTTCTGGAGCAGCTGTTGAACCAGAGATTATGGATCTGATCGCTATCTTGCAGAAGATGGGTGCCATCATCTCTGTTGATACCGATCGAGTGATTCGTATCGAAGGTGTTTCAGTTTTGAACGGCTATTCACACCGAGCGCTATTCGATAGGAACGAAGCAGCCTCTTGGGCTGCTGCTGCTCTTGCCACCGGTGGCGAGATTATGGTCGGTGGCGCTCGCCAGCAGGAGATGACAACTTTCCTAAACGTGTTTAGAAAAATCGGTGGTGCTTTTGTGATTGAAGACGAAGGTATTCGTTTCAGTCACCCTGGTGGGCAGTTAGAACCTGTTGTGATTGAAACCGATGTTCACCCAGGTTTTATGACTGACTGGCAGCAACCATTGGTTGTTGCAATGACTCAGGCAACGGGGTTCTCTATCGTTCACGAAACTGTTTATGAAAACAGATTTGGTTTTACCGATGCACTAGTTCAAATGGGTGCGCAGATTCAGATTTATCGTGAATGTCTTGGCGGTAACTCCTGTCGGTTTGGCCAAAGAAACTTCTATCACTCAGCAGTAATCTCTGGCCCAACAAAACTTCACGGCGCTGACATTAGGGTTCCAGATCTTCGTGGAGGGTTCTCACACATGGTGGCTGCTCTAGCAGCGGAGGGAACTTCGAATGTGTCTAACGTTCAACTCATTTCAAGAGGTTACGAACATTTCTTAGACAAGCTCACCGCTTTGGGTGCCGACTTTAGTTATTCGGAGTAAGTGATGGCTAAGAAATCTGCAGCTGAAATCAGGATGCCCGAACTAAATCCAAATAAGGAAATAACTTGGAAAGTTCGTGGAATGGCTTGGTTGCTAGCGCCGTGGGTTAGGTTGCTATACCGAGTAAAGGTAACTGGTATTGAGAACCTTCCTAAAGAGGGTGGTTATGTATTAGCTGCCAACCATGTCACAACTGTTGATGCTCTTGCAGTGGCATACATGATTTATTTCAAATTACACAGAGCACCTCATTTCCTAGCCAAAGAGGGTTTATTTAGAACTCCAATTGTTGGACCTGCGATGCTTGCGGTAGGTCAAATTCCAATTTTTAGAAGCGGTCGCGGTAACAAGGATCCAATGGAATCTGCATACAGCGTTCTTAGAGCGGGACACACCATCGGTATCTTCCCTGAAGGAACTCTAACTCGTGACCCAGACCAGTGGCCGATGAGAGCACGCACTGGTGCTATTCGTTTAGCTTTGGAAACTGGCGTTCCAGTTGTTCCAATGGCGCAATGGGGAACCGAAGTTGTGATGGACACTTATTCATCAAGAATTAGACCTAAGCCTTGGCATACCATTCACATGATTATTGGAAAACCAATGGACATGAGTAAATACGTTGGTCAAAAGGTGAGCACCGAGGAAATGGTTAATCTAAGCGATCAGGTCATGGTTGAGATCACCAAGATGGTTGAAGAACTTCGCGGCGAGAAAGCTCCTCTGAAGAGATTTGTTCCAAGTGAACATGGTTTACCGGAGCACGGTAACTTCAAGAAGTTCCTGATTATCAAAGCTGAGAACGATAGAAGAGCATCTCTTGGTTTAGCTCCGCTACCAGCGCACGCCAAGGTCAAAGGTGGAAAAATAGTAGTCAAGAAGAGCAAGGGCAAATAGTCATGGCTCGCATTGCTGTTATTGGTGCAGGTTCTTGGGGAACCACTTTTGCCAAAGTTTTAGTTGATGCCGGTAACGAGGTTACCCTTTGGTCCAGAAGACCAGAGCTCACTGAAGAAATCAACAGCACTCACCGTAATGGTGATTACATGCCGGGCATTAACCTGCCAGTAGCCCTTATCGCATCAAGTGACGTTGAAGAAGTTCTCAAAGGTGCAGAGCAGGTATACATCGCTGTTCCATCACAAACCCTTAGAACCAACTTGGAAGAGTGGGGTAAGTTCATCGCCCCCGACGCAATCATCGTTTCTTTGATGAAAGGTGTTGAGCAGGGCTCAGGTTTACGAATGAGCGAGGTTATCGCTGATGTTCTAAAGACTGAACAAGATCTAATCTGTGTTGTCTCTGGTCCTAACCTGTCATTGGAGATTGCCAGTGAACAACCAGCGGCTTGTGTTGCTGCCTGCACATCACAAGAAAATGCAGCACTTGTTGCAGCTGCCTCAACCAACTCATACTTCACAACTTTTACTAACAAAGACGTGATCGGAACAGAGTTCGGTGGAATTCTAAAGAACCTGATTGCTGTTGCCATCGGTATCGTCAACGGTGTTGGCTACGGTCAGAACACCAAGGCATCGATTATGACCCGAGGGCTAGCTGAGATCTCCCGATTCGCTGTTGCCTTTGGCGCAAAGAAAAAGACCATGGTTGGTTTAGCAGGTCTTGGGGATCTAATCGCTACCTCAGAATCCCCACTATCTCGTAACCACAAAGCCGGAGAAATGCTCGGTAAGGGTTATTCAAAGCGAGAAGTTCTAAAGCGGTTATCTCAAACAGCTGAAGGTCTAACCTCGGTTGCACCTATTCTTCGACTAGCTGCTCAAAAAGGTGTTGAGATGCCTATCGTCTCTCAAGTTCACCTGGTTATTGAAGGCAAGATGAGTCCTAAGGACATTGGACCTTCATTGACTAAAGGCAACGATGCTCCTGAGGCAGAGTAATGGCTAAACAGAGAGTAGTAATTCTGTTTGGTGGTGCATCGAGTGAGCACTCGATTTCTTGCGCAACGGCTTCTGGTGTTCTATCTGCGATAGATAGAGAAAAGTATGAAGTGATCCCTGTCGGTATCACTCGTGAAGGTGTATTCGTTCCAGCTGAAGATGATGTTCAGAAGTGGGCACTAACTGCAGGAGATCTTCCTGAGGTTAGCTTTGAAGGTAAAACAATTATTTGGCCAAGCGCAGCGGGTAAAGAACTAAAGTTCCAGGATGACAGTGGTGTTCACTCATTAGGCAACATCGATGTTGTCTTTCCTGTATTACATGGCCCTAATGGTGAAGATGGCACCATGCAGGGCTTTATCGAACTTATGGGTCTTCCTTATGTCGGTAATGGTGTCTTCGCCTCAGCTGCTGGTATCGATAAGGAATTCTCCAAGTCACTATTTATTGCAGCAGGGCTACCGGTAACCCCTCATGTTGTGATTCATAAAGAAATATGGCTAAGCGATCCTGAGAGCACACTTGAGAAGATCAAGTCATTAGGTTCATTGCCGTTGTTTGTGAAACCAGCCAGGGCAGGTTCTTCTGTTGGTGTTTCAAAAGTCAAAGACATGGCTGATTTTGCTAAAGCCTTAGAAGTTGCCTTCAATGAAGACAGCAAGGTCACTGTTGAAAAAGGTATAGTCGGACGTGAAGTTGAGTGTGCTGTGTTATCTCAACGTGGCGGAGGAAAACCTCGAGTATCTGTCGCCGGTGAGATTGTTATTACCTCAGGTGAGTTCTATGACTTTGATGCTAAGTATCGTGACCCAGATGCAGCAAAACTAATCTGTCCTGCAGAGCTCACTGAAGCAGAGCTAACCGAAATGCAAGCACTTGCTCGCAGAGCATTCAATGCTCTTGGTTGCTTTGGATTAGCAAGAGCAGATTTCTTCCTAACCAAAGATGGTTTCATTGTGAATGAGTTGAATCTAATGCCAGGCTTCACACCTATTTCGATGTATCCAAAGTGTTGGGAAGCCTCCGGCGTTAGTTACCCTGATCTGATTGATGAACTTATTCAGTTAGCTTTTGAGAGAAGCTAACCTAAACATTTCTTTGTCTGTTTAGTGAACTGAACAGCTTGACCTAGATCATCAAGCACAGTTGCTCCTGAAACCTTAGTTGAATCAATAGTTATCGCTGTTGCAGGAGTTCTACCAAAACTAATAAAGGTGTAACTAGGCTTTGCTGATTCATCAACAATCCAGTCCACCCCTCCCGCTGTAATACAGGTCAGCGCGCTTACCATTACTGGCTCTAAACCACAGGTAAGAGTGATGCTGGTAGGAGATCCCCAAGCTCCTGTTGATTGTGAGTTAGTGCTTCTTCTGGTTTGGTTATCGGATTTTTCAGGGAGTCGGACAATAACCTCAGCACAGGCTGGGTTATTGGCATCAGGAGCTGGAGTCAAGACAACAGTAGGAGCACAGCCGGCTAAGAGCAAAGCTAGAGCTATGGGTGCTAATTTCAAAAACTTCATCATAAACAGGCTACCTTTGACTTGTGAATGAGAAGAACACTTTGGCAAGCCTTGGCGAGAATGAGTCGCTTAGGCGGACCATAGGACGCCTGATTCAAGGCGATAAAGCCTTGGTAGGCCCAGGCGATGATGCTGCTGTCGTCTCAACCACAGACAACAAGTTTGTGGTCACCACAGACACCATGATCGAAGATCATGATTTCAGGCTGGATTGGTCAACTGGTTTTGACCTTGGATTCAAAGCAGTTGCCTCTAATGTTGCCGATGTCGCTGCCATGGGAGCTGTGCCAACCGCTCTGGTTGTTTCAATTGCTTTACCTGGAACATCTGATATCAAGTTCTTAGAGGATTTTGCCGATGGTCTCAATGCCGGCATACAAGAGTTAGCTCCAGGGGCTTCAGTTGTTGGGGGAGATCTAGCTAGCAGTGAGAAAGTATTTATCTCTGTCACGGCTCACGGTGAATTGAATGGTTTAGCACCTGTTCTTAGAAGTGGAGCAAAGGTTGGAGACATAGTTGCTGTTGCTGGAACGCTAGGTCGAGCAGCAGCAGGACTAGCTCTTTTGCAATCTGATTCTGATGCTAAGTCTGCTTTTGATGATTTAGTAAATATTCAACTAAGACCACAGCCACCTATTACAGCTGGAGTAATAGCTAACAAAGCTGGAGCAACATCAATGCTGGATATCTCTGATGGTTTAGCTAAAGATGCATCACGTATAGCTAAGGCATCTGGTGTGACTATTCAGATTGTTAGTTCAGCGCTGCAAGGATTTGTTGCTGTCTTAGAACTAGCAGCTATGAGGTTAGAAGTAGATTCAAGCAACTGGGTTTTATTCAGCGGTGAAGATCATTCTCTATTGGCAACCTTCCCTGAAGGGGTTGAGATTCCTAGAGAATTCAAACCAATAGGTCGAGTGATACCTAAGCGCGATGAGTTAGTTCTTCTGGATGACATTGAATTACAAGCCAACGGTTGGGACTCGGTTAGAGGTTAATTACTTACCAGTGTGAAGAGCAGCGTTCAAGGTGATTCCAACACCGGTTCTAGGTAAAACTTCAACTCTTCCGTTTGTTGAGTTTCTTCTGAACAAAAGGTTAGGTTGACCGCTTAGTTCAACAGCTTTCACTGTTCGCTCTTCTGAGCCATCGATGATGGTTACCTTGGTTCCTGCTGTTACATAGAGTCCAGCTTCAACAACAGAGTCATCTCCGATAGAGATACCAACACCAGCGTTAGCTCCTAGTAGTGCTCGTTCACCAATCTTGACTCGCTCTTTACCGCCACCGGATAAAGTTCCCATGATGGAGGCTCCTCCACCGATATCTGATCCATTGCCAACGATTACACCTTGAGCAATACGACCTTCAATCATGGCAATACCAAGGGTTCCAGCATTGAAGTTCACAAAACCTTCATGCATGATGGTGGTTCCTTGAGCTAGGTGAGCTCCGAGACGAACACGGTTAGCATCAGCAATACGAACACCTTTAGGAACTACATAGTCAACCAGTCTTGGGAATTTATCGATTGAATGAACGCTCACTCCTGCTCTGATAAGTGTCGGCAGTAAGTGTTCATAGTCTGTTACCGATAGGGCACCGATAGAACTAAAGACCACGATAGGTAAATGAGTCATCAGGTTATCTAAGTTGATGCTGTTTGGCTTTACTAGCAAATGAGATAGCAGGTGCAGTCTTAGGTAGGCATCTGGAGTTGAGGAAACCGGGGCATCTAAATCAATCTCAGTTCTAACAGCCTTGGTTTCGACATTACGCCTTGGGTCTTTGCCAATCAGGGCATCGAAGTCTTTATCCATCAAATAGACGGCATCACCGGTAGGAGCAGGACCTAGTTGAGGCTTTGGATACCAGGTGTCGAGAATGGTGCCTTCGGAGGAAATGGTCGCGAGTCCCATGCCCCAGGCTTGATTTTGATTGGCTGAAGTATTCATCACTATCAAGGTTACAAGTAGGCTCGTATAGTGCCTATGATTCTCGATCTAAAAAGTGATGTTTTAGAGCTAACTCGTACCATCTGTGACATTGAATCTGTCTCAGGTAATGAGAAAGAGCTTGCCGATGCTATTGAAAAAGCCTTGCAGGCTTACCCTCACCTTGAGGTAATTAGAGATGGCGATGCCATCATCGCAAGAACAAATCTGGGTAAAGCTAAGCGAGTAGTTATCGCGGGACACATTGATACGGTTCCGATTGCCGATAACCTACCAACCAAAATCATTAGCTTGGAAAGATCTCACGTGCTTTGGGGTAGGGGAACGGTCGATATGAAAGCTGGGGTTGCAGTGCAACTCAAATTAGCGGCGGAACTTACCGACCCTAATGTTGATGTGACCTGGGTTTTCTATGACCATGAAGAAGTTGATTCAGCTCTAAATGGTTTGAGACGTATTTCAAGAAATAGACCAGAGTTATTGGAATCAAGTTTCGCTGTTTTGTGTGAACCAAGTAATGCTCGAGTTGAAGGTGGCTGTAATGGAACTCTTCGAGCTGAGATAAAACTCTCCGGAACCAAGGCACACAGCGCAAGACCTTGGATGGGTGAGAATGCCTTGCATAAGGCAGCAACACCTCTGGCTATCTTGTCAGGCTATGTTCCTCAAGAAGTTGAAGTCGATGGCTTGGTCTATCGCGAGAGTTTGAATGCAGTTCTTATGAGCTCAGGTATTGCTGCCAATGTCATTCCAGATGAAGCAGTAATTACTGTGAATTACAGGTTTGCTCCTTCAAAGAACAGTAAAGATGCTGAAGCTCATCTTAGAGAACTATTTGCAGGTTTTGACCTAACGGTCACTGACTTTGCTGATGGAGCAAGACCTGGTTTAGACCTTCCTGAAGCGGCGGCTTTCGTGGCTGCTACCGGAACAACCCCTTTTCCTAAGTATGGCTGGACCGATGTGGCACGCTTTAGTGCCCTTGGTATCCCTGCTGTGAACTTCGGGCCGGGAGACCCGAATAAGGCCCATGCTGACGATGAAGCGGTTGAAATAGACCAGATCTATGCCTGTGAGAAGGCCTTGCGGAGCTGGCTTTTAGCCTAAAAGTAATCAAATGGATACTTAGGTTTTCCATACAGCCCGAAAACACCCTCTAACTCGTGGTTTAATAGAAGTTCTGCGCAAAAGTAAAGCCTCAAGGAGTTCTAAATGGCAGCAATGAAGCCTCGTACCGGAGATGGTCCAATGGAAGCTGAGCGTGAAGCTCGGGGTCTAATAGTTTTGCGAATTCCACTAGAAGGTGGCGGTCGTTTAGTTATCTCAGTCAACGACGATGAAGTTGCGGAACTGAAAAAGGTTCTGGGCTCTATCAAGCCTCGCTAAATCTTAAAACTAAAAACCACCTGATGATTCAGGTGGTTTTTGTTTTAACCTCTTTTGGTTGCTAGTAACAATCCATCACCAATAGGGGAGAGGGTTGCAATAAATTCTTCTGAATTCGATATCAGCTCTAACACGTTGCGATAAACCAGAGTGGTTTCATCTCCTAAACCATTATCTGGAACTCGATCCCTCCACAGCGCGTGGGCTATCGCTAGGACACCACCTGGACGAAGTAACCGGAAGGATTCACTAACTTGCCTCAGCAAAGTTTCTTTATCCCCATCAAGGAGCACTAAGTCATAGGCCGCATCGGCAAGGTTAGCTAAAACGTCAGAGGATTTACCGTTGATGAGTCTAAGCCTGGAAGAGGCGATGCCAGCTTGATCAAAAGCTAGTTTGGCTAACTCTTGGTACTCAGATTCGGTTTCAATAGTTGCCAGCACACAACTGTCATTGGCTAAGAGCATCCAAAGCCCAGAAACCCCGGCTCCGGTACCAACCTCAACTACCGCTTTGGCCTTCAGAGCGCTAACTAGAACCGCTAGATGTGAGCCAGTTGAGGCTGTGATGGATTCGATACCCATCTCATCTGCTCTAGCGCGAGCACGAGAAATTACCGCGGGTTCCTTTGGGTACTCTTCCGCGTATTTCCAGCTAGATATCTTGTCAACCATGTTCTAAGACGAGCATATCTAGGGTTAGGGCTTGAAAGGGTTAGGCGAGCAGGTAACCTAAAAGAGTGTTTGGACTTAGTAGCGAAAAGATACTTATCTTGCTCGTGGTTGCCGTATTCATTTTGGGGCCAGAGCGTCTTCCCCAATACGCTAGAAGCTTCGCCCAATTCATCAAAAAGATGAGGGCGATGGCAAACTCCGCTCAAGCACAAATGAAAGACGAGCTAGGCGAAGGCTTTGAAGATCTGGACTGGAAGAAACTAGATCCACGTCAATACGACCCTCGAAGAATCATCAGGGAAGCTTTATTAGAAGATGATGAGACAGCGGTCAAACACTCAGATCTAAACCAAGTCAAAACTCGAGTTCAACCAAATCTCAAACCAGGCGAGAACGCGCCTTACGATACCGAATCGACCTAGAGCCTACGCATAATCTTTGAAAGAAGATTTAGTAGCGGAGCCATGGTGTTGTATTGGCTACCCTTTGATGGGAAGTTCAATAAACCTTTGTGAATACCAATAGCTTGAGTCTCGGTGTATTTGAGTAAGCCCTCAAGCCCGTTTCTTCTTCCATGACCTGAATTCTTCATCCCACCCATAGGTGTATCGAGACTTGCAAAGGTTGCTCGGAAACCCTCGTTGATGTTCACAGTTCCAGCCATGATTCGGTAAGCAATTTTTTTAGCTTCACGAGTGTTACCAACAACAGAAGCGTTCAAGCCTTCAGTAGTGTCATTTGCCAGAGCGACTGCTTCATCGATGCTGTCATAACCGTAAAGAGCAATCACAGGACCAAAGACTTCCTTTTTGAACATGTCCATTTCACTTGTCACATCGGTAACCACTGTTGGAGCGTAGTAGTAGGGGCCAAGATCAGGTAAAGCTTTTGCTCCAGCAATAACTTTTGCGCCTTTGCTGACTGCATCATCCACAAAACCTGTAACACGGGCTAATTGGTTAGGACCGGTCAGGGTGCCGATGTCGATGCTGAAATCGTTTGATGACCCAAGTTTTAGTTTGTTTACCTTTTCTTTTAGAACTTCTTCAAACTCAGATTTTAAGTTGTTAGGAACGTAAGCACGCTCGATAGAAACACAAAGCTGACCAGCTGAACCAAAGGCGCCGCCAATCAAAGTCTCAGCTGCTTTAGAAAGATCTGCAGAAGGCAAAACAATCAGCGGGTTCTTGCCGCCTAGTTCTAAGCTGAATGGAATCAATCTTGCAGCAGCTCGTGCACCGACAAGTCTTCCGGTAGCTGCGCTACCGGTGAAAGCAATGTAATCAGCACTGTCGGTAAGTGCATTACCAACAGTTGCTCCATCTCCTGCAACGATGGTCCAGAGCGTTGCATCGAGGCCAGCCTTGATGGCAAGGTGTCTTGCATACAGTGCAGTCAGTGTGGTCTGGTTATCTGATTTTTGAACCACAGCATTACCTGCCATCAGGGCAGGCAGCACATCTAGTAAACAAAGCGCTAGGGGATAGTTCCAAGGTGTGATGATTCCAACGACTCCAACTGGAACATGGTTGACCCAGGTTTTAGTAAGGATAGGAACACCGGCCACAGTCTTATTTGACTTGAGTGCCTTAGGTCCTACCTTGGCGTAGTAACGAGCTGAACCTAAACCACCGGCAACTTCTTCAAAAGCATGTGCTCTTGCCTTACCTGTTTCAAGCTGAACAATGTCCATCAACTTATCTTGTTCTTCCAAAATCAGGTCATGCAAACGATAAAGAAAAGCGGCTCTATCTTTAGGGTTAGTTTGACCCCAAGCCTTTTGAGCTTCTCTGGCTGCTTCAACTGCGGTAGCAACCTGTTCCGCATTGTGTTGTGGTAACTCGTAAAAAACCTTGCCGGTATTTGGATTGGCTATGCCGATAGTAGTTGCGGTTGCGCCTAAATGTTTGATTAGGGCTGCTATGGAGGTTTCACTCATAGAGACCAGTTTAGGTCAGGGTTACCTTCAAAGTTCTTGCGCTGGTTGGCAATTTAGATTCGATTAGGAGTTTGGCTAGTTTCTTGATCTCAGAACTAGCAGCGTCTTCAGGGTAATTTAGTACAACTGGTTTGCCATTATCCGAACCCTCGCGCAGGCTGATACTTAAAGGGATTTTGGCTAGTAGTTCAATCGTGGTTCCGGTTCGCTCAGAAAGTGAATGAACCACAGCCTCACCACCACCAGAACCGAAGAGCTCAAGTTTTGTGCCATCGGGTTGAATTAGATAGCTCATGTTTTCAATAACGCCGAAGATTTCTTGCCCTGTTTTCAGTCCCGCTGTTCCACTTCGTTCAGCAACTGTTGCAGCGGCTTGTTGCGGGGTAGTGACGACTATCGTCTTTGCAGTTGGTAGTAGTTGACCAACAGAAATTGCGACATCACCCGTGCCAGGTGGCATGTCGATGAGCAGGAAATCAAGGTTGCCCCAGTAAACCTCAGTTAGGAATTGCTCCACTGCCTTATGAAGCATAGGGCCTCGCCAAGCTACCGGTTCATTACCTGGTAAGAACATTCCGATAGAAATAACTTTCACGCCGTTGGCCACAGGAGGCAAGATCATGTCATCTAATCTTGTTGGTCGATCACTGGTGCCAAGCTGACCTGGAATACTAAAGCCAAAGATGTCGGCATCGATGACACCTACTTCAAAACCTTGCTTGGCTAACTCAACAGCGACATTGACAGTTATTGAAGATTTACCAACTCCACCTTTACCTGAACCGATTAGAAATACTTTGGTTGCAGTTCCTGCAATGAAAGGGTTTGATTTAGGTTCTTTGCCGTTGCGAAGCTTTAGTTTAAGTTCAGCCAACTCTTCTTGGCTCATGACTGACATTTTCACAAGTACATTACTTTGAGTAAATGAAGTAGTTAGCGCTTTGGTGACTTCCTGCTCAAGGTAGTCAGCCTGCGGGCAATGACTAACAGTGAGTTTGATAGTGACTTCAAATGAAGACGTCTCGCCAGAGATATCTCCAACCATGCCGAGCTCTGTTATAGGTCTGCGTAATTCAGGGTCGATTACTTGGACTAAGGCAGCGAATACCTCAGATTTCAGATCACTCATTCAGTCTTATCGCCAGGCTTAGCCTGGTTCTTTAGTTCTGCAAGCAGTTCTTGAAGAGTTTCACGAAGCTCATCTTTTACGAATTCCTTGGTAGCAACTTCTTCCATAGCAAGACGAAGAGCAACCACTTCACGAGCTAGGTACTCAGTGTCGGCAAGGTTACGCTCAGCACGCTGACGATCTTGTTCAGTCTTTACTCGGTCTCTGTCATCTTGGCGGTTCTGAGCCAAAAGAATCAGGGGAGCAGCGTACGAAGCCTGGAGCGATAGCAAAAGAGTAAGCAAAGTGAAGTTAGTGATTCTTGGGTCAAAGCTCCACTCGGCAGGAGCCCAGCTGTTCCAGGCCAACCAGATAATACAAAAAATGGTTAGCCCAATTAGGAACCCACCGGTACCGAGGGCTCTAGCAAAAGTTTCCGATGCTCTGCCGAAACGTTCTCTATCAATGCGAGGAACTAGCGGCTTACGCTTTCCGAGCATAGGAGTATCGAGGCGATCGCGGGATCTAGCCATGAGATACCTCCCCATCGTCGGTTCTCCAGTCTTCTGGAAGCAAGTGGTCTAAAACGTCATCAACGGTGACAACACCGATTAGGTGATGTTCGCTATCAATGACAGGCAAAGCAACAAGGTTGTAGTTTGCCAAGGTTCGGTGAATCTTAGAGATGTGAGTGTCAGCGGTTACTGGCTCAACATCGGTATCAAGAATCGTTCCGAGGCGTTCATGCGGTGCATAACGTAAGAGTCTTTGGAAATGAACCATACCCAAATATCTTCCAGTCACAGTTTCATGTGGTGGGAGAGTGACAAATACCGAGGCTGCAAGAGCTGGAGCAACTTCTTTACGTCTGATCAAAGCCATAGCTTCGGCAACAGTTGCATCCGCTGAACAGATTACAGGCTCTGTGGTCATAAGTCCACCGGCGGTAAATTCATCGAACTGCATCAGACGCCTAATGTCATCAGCTTCTTCTTCATCCATGAGATCAAGAATTGCTGCTGCACGATCGCCTGGTAGGTTCTGCATTAGGTCGGCAGCATCATCAGGTTGCATGAGATCTAAAACTTCAGCAGCACGCTGGTCATCAAGGTCCTGAAGAATTTCAATCTGTTCTTCTTCTGGAAGCTCTTCCAAAACATCAGCTAGACGTTCATCATCGAGTTCTTCAGCAACCTCAATCATTCGCTCTTCAGGAAGATCCATCAAAGCTGAGGCAAGGTCCGCAGGCAACATGTCAGAGTATGTGGCAATCAACTGTTCAGCCGATTGGCTCTCCTCAGTTCTGCCTTCTTCAACTACATCATTCCATTCGCTGAATAGAGTAGAGCCACGTCCGAACGGGGTAGCGGAAGTCTTAGGGCGACGAAGGAATAGATCGCTAACAATCCAGTCTTTACGTTCGTTTTCTTCAATTGATAAATCTTCAATGGTGCCTTGACCTGAACCATCTTTGAGACTGACTTTACGACCAAGCATCTCAGCAATCACTCTTACTTCTTGACCTCTTTGAGTGAATCTTCTAAGGTCAACTAGGCCATTGGTGATTACTTGACCTGGAGCAATTGAGGTAACTCGGGCAATTGGGACAAACACTCTTCTGCGACCAGTAATCTCAATCAACATTCCGGTAGCTCTTGGAGCACCCGAATTACGGTATGCCACTAGAACGTCGATGACTTTACCTACCCGATCACCGGCAGGGTCAAAGACGCCACAGCCCGCTAGTCGGGCGACGAAAACTCTAGTTGCACTCACCTCTTAACCTTAGACGAGGAGGTGAGACTCTGGCAGACTAGTTAGATGGCTAAAAGAAACCCTATGAACCCTGTCGGTATCGCAAGTTCACTCCCTAATGGGACGGCAGTAGCGGATTTTTCTAGTTATCCAGAGGCTGTTGCCTATGTTGATCGAATTCTAAAAGGAGACTTTCCAGCAACCGCTATAGCTATTGTTGGTAGCAATCTCTCCACTGTTGAGCGAGTAAAGGCACGAATTAATTACGGCAAAGTAGCCATCAACGGTGCCATGACAGGCTCTTGGCTGGGCTTACTTATCTTTTTAGTCTTCGGTTCTTCAACAGATCCAAAAGCTGCCACCCCGACACCATTGTTTACCTTGGGATCAGCCATCTTGGTTGGTGCCGGTTTTGGCATGCTCTGGCAGGTGCTTAGGTTCTCGTTAGCCAAGAACAAGCGAAGCTTCGCTAGTGGCTCTTTAGTAATAGCAAAGAAATATGAAGTAGTGGTACCAAGCGAACTAACTGCTGAAGTGTCCGAAGCGTTTGTTAAAGGTGGTCAAGTAGAGGCTTAGCCTTGTAACTTTGCCATCCACTTCTCGATTTCTTTTGGCTTTCTAGGTAGCGCTGCAGTTAGGTTCTTAACTCCAGTTTTAGTAACTAGAACGTCATCTTCAATTCGAACACCGATTCCTCTGAACTTCTTAGGAACGGATAGGTCATCTTTGTGAAAGTAGAGGCCAGGTTCGATGGTGAAAATCATTCCCTCTTCAAGAACGTGATCGTGATACATCTCTCTTCTTGCATGAGCACAGTCATGAACATCTAGACCAAGGTGATGTCCAGTTCCATGAATCATCCAACGACGGTGCCACTGTTTCTCAGGCTTCAGCGATTCTTCATAGCCGCCTTTATAGAAACCCCACTCAGCAGTCTTTTGAGCAATTACCTTCATCGCAGTTTTGTGCATTTCAGAGTATGTAACACCTGGTTTAGCAATTGCGAATACCGCATCAGCTGCTTCAAGCACTGCGAGGTAAATTTCTTTTTGTAACTTGGAGAACTTGCCATTGATTGGAAGAGTTCTAGTCACATCTGCCGTGTATAGGCTATCGACCTCAACACCGGCATCAAGAAGTAATAGTTCACCTCGCTTTACTGGTCCATCGTTGATAATCCAGTGCAGTGTGCAGGCATGGTGACCAGCTGCCGCAATGGTCTCGTAACCAAGATCATTTCCTTCAGCTCTAGCTTCAGCGAAGAAAGCACCTTCAACAATGCGCTCGCCTCGAGGATGTTTGGTAGCAGCTTTGAGTTTCTTAACAACTGATTCGAAACCCTTGATTGAAGCTGCAACAGATTTCTTCATCTCTGCAATTTCATACTCATCTTTGATGAGTCTTAGTTCGCTAACAAACTCAACTAGAGCAGTGCTCTTTTCAAGATTCAAAACTAATTTTTTATCAACGAGTTTCAGGTCTGTTTCAAACTTGCCAAGAGATTTAGTTGGTAGACCTAACAGAGCTGAAACAGATTTCAGTCCAGGTCTTGAACCAACCCAGAATTCACCGATAGCAGAGTTGGCAAAGAACTCATCAGTGTTCTTGCCCGCGGTTTCTCTAAAGTAAAGAGTTGACTTAGGGCTCTTACCTCTTGCATCAATAACTAGGACTGAATCAGGAACTGTCGCAGTTCCCCAACCGGTGAGGTGAGCGAAAGCTGAGTGAGGACGAAATCGGTAACCGGTGTCATTGGATCTTTGCTTCTCAGCACCAGCTGCGATAACTACTACCTTGCCTTGGAAAGCTTTAGCAACTGCAGCACGACGCTTGGAAGCGAATGGTGCGACTTCGTGTTGCTTAGGTAGTGGGGAAGTATCGGCGGCCCAGTTACTGCCGATGTATTTTACGAATGCGTTGCCGGAAGGTCGGTGTGATCTTGCAGATCCACGGGCGGCTAATTTCTCAGATGCGTCTTTGCTCATGGAATTATTCTGCCACTTTTGGCCGAAAGGTGTCAGCGGTCCCTGTTATCTTGGAGAAGTAGGGAAGGGTATAACTCATGAAAATAGACCTCCACATTCATTCCAAGAACTCTGATGGTGCAGACATCGTTGAAGATCTCGTAGAGAACATCAAAACCGAAGGAATAGATGTCTTTGCTCTTACAGACCATGACAGAACAGATGGTTGGGCAAAAGCTGCTGAGCTAGCCGCTCAAAAGGGCTTGAGCTTCATTCCCGGTATTGAAATCACAACAGAAGGTCGCATTCCAGGTCATGAGCCATTTGGCATTCATTTGCTCGCTTATCTTCCTAATCCTGAGGATTCGGCACTCAAGGAAATACTGGAAGAGAACCTTAAATCTCGCTACGTCCGAACCCAAAAATTTGTTGAGCGACTCAAATTGCCTTACCCAGAGCTGTCATTTGAATTGGTCTTAGAAATAGCGCAGGAAGGGTCGACCCTAGGAAGACCAGATATAGCTCAAGCTTTGGTGCACCTGAATAAATTTGGCTCTGTGTCAGAAGTTTTTGATCACCCTCAATCACCTATTTCTAAGTTCAGTGAGTATTACATTCGAAACGAAGCAAGGGACGTTCTTGAAGTTATCAAGACAGTTCGTAACGCCGGGGGAGTTCCCGTTATTGCTCACCCACTAGCTCGAACAAGCAGCGAAGATGATCAACCAAAAGAGTTTCCTAAAGTTCATTTTGAAAAAATGGTTGAGGCAGGGCTTCTTGGAATTGAAACCGACCACCGAGAGGTGCCTCCTGAAGTCAAAGTTGTCTTAGATAACTTTGCGCAAGAGTTTGGGCTTATCACAACAGGCTCAAGCGATTACCACGGTTTATCGGTGAAGCCTAAGAACCCGTTGGGTCTTAGAACGACTTCAATAGAAATGCTGCAAAAGATTTTGCTTTTAGGAACTGGTACCAAGCCAACTCTTTCGCACTCGTTCTAATTACTCGCCAGTCTTATAGCTTCTAGTTCGGTTACGGGCTTTGCGATCGGCTTGTGGTTTAGCTGCTTCAGTCTTAGGTTTTCTAGGCGGTTGATTACTTCTAGGTTTTTGACCCCTAGGTTTCTCGTTGTCACCTGGTTTCCAGTCTGCTGGTCTTTTAGTTGCCGCTATTCTTCCCTTGGTTCCCGCTGGAATATCTAAGTCCGTAAATAGATGAGGTGAAGATGAATAAGTCTCCACTGGATCTGGAACACCAAGTTCAAGAGCTTTATCGATGTTTGACCAGCGAAGTAGATCTTCCCAGTCGACGAAAGTAACTGCGATACCAGTTCTACCGGCACGACCAGTTCTACCTGTTCTGTGTAAGTATGCCTTCTCATCTTCTGGAACTGTGTAATTGATTACGTGGGTTACATCATCAACATCGATACCACGAGCAGCAACTTCAGTGGCAACAAGAATGTCTTTCTTACCACTTCTAAAAGCATCCATAGATTTCTCACGAGCTTCTTGAGACATGTCACCATGCAAAGCTGTTGCCTTGAATCCGCGATCAACTAACTCGTCTGATACCTTTGCTGCCTGTCGCTTGGTCTTAGTAAAGATAATTGTTTTGCCTCTGCCATCTGACTGCAAGATTCTGGCAACAACTTCATCTTTATCGAGAGAGTGAGCGCGATAGAAGAACTGTTTGATATCAGCTTTGGTATGACCTTCATCAGGGTCGTTGACTCTGATGTGAACCGGCTTGTTCTGATATTTTCTGGCAAGAGAAACAATCTGACCCGGCATAGTCGCTGAGAACAACATGGTTTGACGTCCTGCTGGAGTGAAAGCGAAGAGTCTCTCAACATCAGGTAGGAAACCAAGGTCAAGCATTTCGTCTGCTTCATCTAAGACCATGCATTGGATCTTGGAGAGATCAAGTTTCTTTTGTTTGCTTAGGTCGATTAATCGTCCTGGAGTTCCAACAATTAGCTGTGCTCCGGCCTCGAGTTGGGCAACTTGGCCCTCGTAAGACTTGCCACCGTAAATGGCAGCAACTTGAAGATTTCTGTTAGCTGAGGCCAAAGTTAGGTCATCGGCCACCTGAATCGCCAGTTCACGGGTAGGAACGACAACAAGTGCCTTAGCGCCGTGAGATGGGTTTAGCCCAAGCAATTGGATGATGGGAAGCCCAAAACCAAGGGTTTTACCAGTGCCGGTCTTGGCTTGACCGATTAGGTCCTGACCAGTCAATGCAAGGGGAATAGCCTGCTCCTGAATAGGAAAAGGGCTAGTTATGCCTTTTGTTGCTAGTGCGGCAACGATATCCGAATCGATGCCTAAGTCGCTGAAATCCAATAGTTTTGGCCGCCTGTCTTATCAGGGCAAGTCTAACCGTGCTTAGGGCAGGTTAAGATGGTTCGGTGTTCGAATGGTTGAAACGTTTACGTAAGGTTGCCAAGCAGCTAACCCTTCCCCCGCGCTCTGAAGAGAAGCCTGCTCGTAACACTACGGCTATCAATCTCAAGCCATACACTCCTGAACCTAAAGCTTTCCTGGGTCAGTTGGCATACCTCCAGTTATCTAACTTTGAGATCCTCACAGCAGCTCTAAAGTATTCACCTAACACTTCATTCAAAGCAGAGCTCAGCGAAGCTGCAGCTAAGAGTTTTGACAAGTACCGTCAACTATCTAAGAAACTAGTTGACCTTGGAGCAGATCCTGCAGCTGAGATGAATCCATTCAAAGAACGTATTGCTGTTTTTCATTCAAACACCATTGGGCTTGACTGGTATGAAGTGGTAGTCAAGGTTTATTTGACTTCGGGCTTGCTTGACGATTTCTATTCCAGACTTGCCTCTGGTCTTGATGATGATTTGCAGGCTGAAGTTGAAAAAGCTTTGAAAGATAAAACTTTTGAGAAGTTCGCTAAGCGAGTTCTAACGGAAGCTATTCAAGCAGATCCAGTTTTAGGTTCGCGTTTGGCTTTGTGGGGGAGAAGACTTATGGGTGATGTCTTACTTGAACTAAGAGCTGCTTTTGATAATCGCAAGTTGGCGCACATTCCAAAAACCAAGAAGTTAACCGTTGAAGAAGAAAACGAAGTGAACTTGGCAGCGTACTCAAAATTGGAACCACTTATTTCAGAACTAACCGGAGCGCATAGCTCCAGGATGGAAGTTATTGGGCTAACCGCCTAATTACTTAGTTGCTGATTCCTGAGCAAGGCGTCGAGCTCTGATAACTCTCACTCCAACAATCATCATTACTGGCATCGCAAGCATTGTGATCAACCAAATCCATAGGTCGCTATAACTAAACCCAACCCAAGTCAAAATGGTCCAGATACCGAAACCGAAAACAAGGGAGAGTGCTGGGGCAAGTAAGACTCCGTAGTTTTCTTTACCTGAAAGCAGGTAAGGAGCCATCAGTCCAAGTAGTGAACCGTAAACAAGAATGAATGCAATTTCCATTAGGCAATAAATCCAACTCTTCGGGCTTCTTCGGCACCGATCTCAACGTAAGCCAAAGCAGCGGTAGGAACAATGAAGATGCGACCTTTGTCGTCGACAAGCTTCAACAGTTTTGATTCAGAACCTAGACCTAATTCAACAGCCTTCTCAATCTCACCTGCAGTCTGTTTTGACTCAAATGCGATATCTCTAGAGGTGTTTTGTAAACCGATTCTGATTTCCATGATGCTTCTTTCTTTCAACCACTAGATTACGACAAGTCCAGGGCTTAGGAAAGCACTAGAACAGTTCGTCCTCAGGCTTTTCAGGCTTATCTTCAGCCGTAATTGGCGCTACTTCGGCTAAATCAATCACTTCTATCGATTCCGTAATGATTGTTACCGGAGCCGTAAAACTGGCTGCCTGGGAGATTGGGGTGATTACTTCAGGAGCGCTATTGGCAAATTCGGTTGGAGTAAGACTAGGCAGTAAGCCTTCGGTTAGGTCTTGGTGCAGCTGGGTAAGCATCAAACTTGCTTCTTCAATGCCAGCTTCATCACCTAAGGCCATTACCTGCAAAAGATAAGTTGCAAGGGAGAGTTCAAAGTAAAGGTTTGCTCGTTGCTTCAGGTTCTTATCGGCTCTGATTGAACCCTCATAGGCAAGGGTGATAGCTGCTGCTATTTCAGGTTGAGCTTCGCCATAGATAAAGGCAAGATCCGAGGCTGGGTCATCTATGCAAAGACTGCGCCACTCAGTGACACCAACTATGCCGGTTCCCTCAGCCAGCAAGACATCGCTTCTAAGACCCCCGTGAACAACTACCGGTTGGTAGCGGAATAAGTTGACATCCAGCAGTGCTGTTTGCCAACGCTCTAATAAATCGCGGTGGATTTTGCCGGTATCCATAGCTCTATCAAATTCAGCCACTCGCTCGCGAACTCGTTGAGCTGGCTGGTATTCCGGCAGGCCAGCATCTGAGACCAAGCTTGAAGGAATTGAGTGAATTCGAGCCAGTGCTTGACCAATGGAATTGATTATTGGATCTTCAAGGCGGACCCTTGAAAGATCAATAGGTGAACCCGGCACATATTCAAAGGCCAGTGCCTGACGAATGGCTTTAGGGGAGGTTTGGCCCAACAACGCAGAAACACTAAAAGGCAAAGCGACATTCTTGAGCACCCTAAGTGCTCTAATTTCTGTGCCAAGGTCGGTAGCGGCAACCGCAGTCTTAGGGGATTTGAGGAGGATTCTTCGGCCCTCATCGGTAGTAAGTAGTTCGGTAGTTAGTCCGTCGCCTTCAATAGTTAGGTTCTGAACCTGAACGAATCGAATGCCCGGGAGTGCGTCGGCTGCTAACGCCGCTAAAATCAAGGAAGGTTTGCCCATGCATTTCAGGTTAGACAAGATTAGCCCCAAGACCTGTTATCGCCACGCATTCTTATCTCACCTAAACAGAAAAAATTAGATGTCAAAACTTCTTCACCTGCCACTAGCTCAAGCCGTCGTTGACCGCGATGGGGCTAATCGGGATAGTGCTGAACTGTTTGACCTGCTCTGGCTAGAACCAGAGACCAGAATCCTTGTGTTACATAAAGGCAAGACACTTGTTCGAGATGGTGAACTGAGATTACTCACAACAGAGGAATCAACAGCCGGTAAGTACCGTGTGTATTTGGGTCGAACAACCGTCGAGTTAGGTGATCAACCAAAAGGAACGGCCATTGTTCTTTCTGTGCTGAGCGATAACGCGGCAAACGCGATTGAAGCAGACCCGACTAACTGGATTGAACTTCGAAGAAGTGGTTCGGGATTACATCCAAGGGATGCGGCTCTCGTCACCCAAGCGTTAGCCATTCATAACTGGCATGAAACACATCAGCACTGTCCGAATTGTGGTCAGCTGACCATAATGAAACAGGGTGGTTGGTCAAGAATGTGTATTGCTGAGGACCGTGAACTATTTCCAAGAACCGATTCGGCTGTAATAGTCAGCATCATTGATGACCAGGATCGAATTCTGCTTGGCACTCAAGGTAGTTGGGAAAATAATCGCTGGTCAGTACTCGCCGGATTTGTTGAAGCGGCTGAATCTCTAGAAGCAGCCGTGGTTCGAGAGATGTTCGAAGAGTCAGGTTTACTGGTTACCGATCCGGTTTATCTGGGAAGCCAATCTTGGCCTTATCCGTATTCTTTGATGTTGGCTTTCACTGCAAGAGTTGATTCGAGCAATCATGCCGATAGCTATAAGCCAGATGGTGTTGAGATTGCCAAACTGCGTTGGTTTAGCCGAGCGGAACTCAAAGCAGAAGCAAAAGAAATCTCCTTACCGAATCGTATTTCTATTGCTAGGTCGTTGATTGAACACTGGCTGGGTGAAGAAATAATTTCCGCAACTGAGATTGATCAGCACTAATGGAATACGAAGCTGACGATATTCTTGATGCTCTCGATGAACAACAGCGAGAAGCAGCGCAGTCACTTTTAGGACCAACCGTTATCTTGGCCGGAGCTGGTACCGGTAAGACAAGAACTATCACTCACCGGATTGCATATGGAATTCTCCGTGGTGATTTCTCAGAACATCGAGTGATGGCTTTGACCTATACCAATAAAGCTGCTGGTGAGTTACGTTCAAGGCTTCGCCAACTTGGCGTTCACCAGGTCAATGCCAAAACTTTTCACGCTGCTGCTTTAGCTCAACTGGAGTATTTCTGGCGCGAGTTTTTTGGTATTGAAGCGCCTAGGGTTTTGGAATCCAAATCAAGGGCTGTTGGTCAGGCAGCTGAATCACTAAAGATACGACTTGACCCCAACAGCATTCGTGACATTGCAGCTGAGATTGAATGGCGTAAATACTCCATGCTTTCTCTCGAAGGCTATGCAGAACGGATGGCTAACCGACCTACCATTGCAGGACTTTCACCTATTCGTAGCTATGAGATTCAAGTGGCCTACGAAGAGGCAAAGGTCAAAGCCAAGCAAATTGACTGGGAGGATGTTCTGCTGCTCTGCACCGGAATGCTTAGAGCGGAACCTAGAGCGCTAGCGCATGTTCACCAGCAGTATCGGTTCTTCACAGTTGATGAGTATCAGGACATTTCACCACTGCAGCAAGAACTTCTCGATACCTGGTTAGGCGATAGAAGTGATCTTTGTGTTGTTGGCGATCCAAACCAGACTATTTACTCCTTTACTGGAGCAAGTGCCACCTATCTTGAGAACTTCGAATCTAGATATCCAGGAGCAAACGTAATCACTCTTACCAAAAACTATCGGTCGACGCCAGAAATCATTCACGTTGCCAATCACCTTAGGGGCAATCAAATCTTTGATCCTCTCGAGGCAGTTCGTCCAAGCGGTGTTGCACCACAGGTGCAATCCTTTGTGGACAGGGCAACAGAATGTGCTTGGGTGGCTAATCAAATCAAAGATGCTATGTCAAAAGGAGTGAAGGCATCTCAGATTGCGGTTCTTTATCGAATCAATGGTCAATCAGAACACATCGAAAAAGCTTTAGCGGATGCCTCCGTTGAGTATCAGGTTCGCGGTGGTCAAAGGTATTTCAATAGACCTGAGATCATGGCTGCGGTAAGGCTGGTTCGTGCAGAAGCTATGAACCCGTCCGGTAAAGCTCTTTACGAGAGCGTCTCTGCGATAGCAAGAAGTCTTGGCTGGCAGAGCATCGCTCCTAATGTCTCTGGTGCTCAACTGGAGCAGTGGGAAGCACTAAATTCCTTTGTTCAGATAGCTGATGAACTTGGGAATGACGCAACCATAAAAACTTTTGCTAGTGAAATAGAAGAACGTCAGAGATCACAGCATGAACCAACAAAGGAATCAATCACGCTTAGTACAATTCATGCGGCCAAAGGTTTGGAATACAAGATAGTTTTCATCATCGGAGCAACCGAAGGCTATCTGCCGATTAGTTATGCCAAAACGGAGGCACAGATTGCTGAAGAACAGCGCCTGTTTTATGTTGCAGTAACCAGAGCTAAAGACCAGTTACACATCACCTGAGCTAAACGAGATA
>Ga0304729_1000686_pt1 | contig 23923 bp, 22 predicted proteins | sample C_131016_MF_Meta_FD_190475 | JGI IMG/M metagenome (GOLD analysis project Ga0304729, IMG submission 190475) | Freshwater microbial communities from Lake Croche, Canada to study carbon cycling - C_131016_MF_MetaG (v2) (version 2) | ecosystem: Environmental > Aquatic > Freshwater > Lake | place... | reverse complement strand
CAGTAACAAGTTCAGAGCAAAGCGCTCCTCCTGTCAGCGACTCAGCTAGTCCAATAAAAAGCCCTTTGGATTCTAGCTTTTCAATCAATTGCTTTGCTTCGGTCACTTTGCCGCCCTCATGTATTCAAGTGCTGTCAACCAAGTTACAAATACAGTCAAACAGAGTAAACCAAATCCAATAGTGAGATTGCTGTTGTAGGTCAAAACATTTAGTGGTGAGATAAACCATCCAATTACGATACATTGAAGAACAGTCTTGAACTTGCCTCCACTGCTGGCTGGAATCACTCGATCTTTTATGACAACCAATCGATAAATTGTCATGCCTAATTCACGAACCAGAATTGCGGTAGTCGCCCACCAAGGACAAACATCAAGGATTGATAGAACTACAAAAGCTCCACCGATCAAAACCTTGTCAGCAATCGGATCGAGCAGCTTTCCAAGTTTGGAAATGGTTTGAGTTTTTCGAGCAACAGCACCATCAATGCCATCGGTTGCGGCGACAAAAATAAATGCAGCCAATAAAATCCAGTTCACAAAATCGGAAGGTGTGTAGTAGGTATAAAGGAACCAAAGAAAAACGGGTGCCAGAAGAATCCTTAGAACCGTGATTGCATTGGCTAAATTTGACATCTATTTCAGCCTAGTTCCTACCGGTGAGCTGCCAAGCATCACCGTCGTCCTCGTCATCATCAGTTGCTTTAGGAATAAAGTCGTCAAATTCTCCGGCTGCCATGGCGGTCTGATCAATTACCGCTGCAACATTGGCGACATCTTTACTTGTCTTAGTTCCTGATTCACCACGCAGTTGAGCAAGGACATTCGGTAATTCTTCTGGACCGACCATAACTTCTCGAGCCTTAGAGCCTTCACTTGGTCCAACAATATTTCTTGATTCCAGGAGGTCCATCAAGCGTCCCGCTTTGGCAAATCCAACTCGAAGCTTTCTCTGCAACATAGAAGTAGAACCAAATTGTGACGAAATAATCAACTGTGCCGCTTGAAGCAAAACTTCAAGATCATCACCGATGTCAGCATCCACGATGTTTTTGGTTGCAACCTCATTAACATCCTGACGATACTCAGGCTGCATTTGATTCTTTACGTGGGTAACAATTGCATGCAATTCACCTTCGCCAATCCAAGCACCCTGAACACGCATTGGTTTGTTAGTGCCCATCGGCGAAAACAGTGCATCACCCTGTCCAATAAGTTTTTCTGCTCCTGGTTGATCCAAAATAACTCTTGAATCCGTCAGGGATGACACCGAGAAGGCAAGTCTTGATGGAACGTTGGCTTTAATAAGTCCAGTAACAACATCAACGGAAGGTCTTTGAGTTGCTAGAACTAAGTGGATACCCGCAGCTCGAGCCAACTGTGTGATTCGAACAATCGAGTCTTCAACTTCTCGAGGTGCAACAATCATTAGGTCAGCCAACTCATCGACTACTACCAAGAGGTATGGGTACGGCTGTAATTTACGACTGGAATTCTCTGGCAGTTTTATTTCTCCAGCAACCAGCGCTCGGTTGAAATCATCAACGTGCTTGTAACCGAATGAAGCGAGGTCGTCGTATCGAGCATCCATCTCTTTCACGACCCATTGCAATGCTTCTGAAGCCTTCTTCGGGTTGGTAATGATTGGGGTTATCAGGTGCGGCACACCCTCGTAAGCAGCAAGTTCAACACGCTTTGGGTCAATCAAAACCATGCGCACTTCGGCAGGTTTTGCTCTCATCAAAATAGAAGAAATCATCGAATTTACGAATGATGACTTACCCGCACCGGTGGCACCAGCAACCAAAAGGTGAGGCATCTTGGCTAGGTTTGCAACAACAAATCCACCTTCAACATCCTTACCAATACCGATGGTCAACGGATGTTTGCTTTGCGAAGCAACAGATGAGCGAAGCACATCTCCTAGTGACACTGTCTCACGATCAACATTTGGAATCTCAATACCAATCGCAGACTTACCTGGAATAGGCGCTAAGATTCTAACTTCGTTGCTGGCAACCGCGTAAGAAATATTTCCAGCTAAACGAGTTACCGCTTCAACTTTCACACCTGGTTTGACTTCAACTTCGTATCTTGTAACTGTTGGCCCTCTGGAGAATCCGCTTACGGTTGCATCTACGCCAAACTCTTTGAAAACTGAGTTTAGCGATTCAACTACAGCGTCATTCGCAGCCGTTTTACTCTTAGGCGGAGTTCCCGCAACCAATAACGACTGGGAAGGTAAAACATAAGCACGTTTTGGTTTTGGCACCGATGCCGCCACCGCTCCGACTGTGCCAGCTGCTGCAGCTTCTGCTACCGGAATTTCTGGAATTACTGGCTCTTCGACAATTGTGTTAATTGGTTCAGTGATGTTTGCATCTACCTGTTCGATAGGTTCGGTTGGATTTTCGATGACATCAGTTCCAAAAATATCTTCAAGCGAGGTGGTTTCTTGACCAGTTACAACTGGGGTATCAAAGGCTTGCTTATCGTTCTTACTTCTCTTCCACCATGGAACTTTGGTGCCATCGAAGGCATCGTCAATTTCCTCTTCGACCGCTTCGGTCTTATCTGTTCCACCAGGGAAAAGCTTTTCGTAAAACTCTTTCAATCTTGCGATCACTTTATTTGGCGCAGTTCTGGTCATGATCAGCAAAGAACCAAAACCAATGAGGGTCACGACCACTAATGCACCCCACTGCGTGATCAGGTTGATAAACAGGACAGAAATCAACCAACCAAAGAGCCCACCTGCTTTAGCTAAGGCATCAACACCTGCCGAAGGTTGAGCTTGAACACTAAAAATGTGGAACCAGCCTGCGACGCTCATCAGGAGAAGAAGCCAACCTAGCCCAACCCTGGAATTATCTTTGACGTGCGATGGATGGCGCATCAAATACATCGAGAACAGAATCATGACTACTGGCAAAGCCAGCGATAGCTTTCCAAAAAGCAGCCCGGCTGTGTAGTTATTCAAAATCTGGGCATAAGTGTTATCTGCAAGGAACCAGCTGTTGATTATGCCTGCAACACCTAAAAGGAATAATGCGAACGGTGGACCATCTCGCCTATCTTCTGGAGCAATCTTCTCTGAAGCTAAGGATCTAGCCAGCCAGCCGATAACGGCAGCTCCAGCCAGATAAATCCAAGCAATAGCTCTCACAAACCAGTTATGCCTAGGTGCTGCTTGCCCACTACCCCTAGAGCTTGAGGTCCGGGATTGTGGTTTTGCTGGTTTACGTGTAGCCATGCCAACAAATTTAACAGCGACCCCCGTCATTACCGGGCAGGCACGACCGAAAAAGCCTAACTATCGGGCAATAACCACTGGAATTATGACTGGGCGACGCCTGTGGGTCCTGTTTACGAAGGTTCCGATTGTTCTTCGAATAACCTGCTGAAGTGCATAGGTATCCTTTACCCCATCATTTGCAGCTTCGGCTAAAGCCTTCTCAATAAGTGGTTTTACCTCATCAAAGACGTGATCATCTTCTGCGTAGGCCCTAGCTCTAATCTCAGGACCAACCACTACTCGGCCGGTTGCTTCATCCACCACCGCAAAGATAGAGATGAAACCCTCCTGGGCCAAAATACGACGATCCTTTAGATCTTCATCGGTAATCTTGCCAACAGTTTTGCCGTCAACATAGAGCATTCCGCATTCGACCTGGCCAACAATCTCAGCAATGCCATCCTGCATATCAACAACCCAGCCATCTTCGATGATGTGAACTCGGTTATGTGGAACACCGGTCTGTTCTGCTAATCGGCCGTTGGCAATTAGGTGGCGATACTCACCGTGAACAGGTAAAACGTTCTTTGGCTTGAGTAAGTTGTAGCAATAAAGAAGTTCACCGGCGGCAGCATGTCCAGAAACGTGAACCTTAGCGTTACCTTTATGAACCACATTGGCTCGTAATCTTGTCAGCTGATCAATAACTCGATAAACGGCATTCTCATTACCTGGAATCAATGAAGAAGCCAGGATAACGGTATCCCCTTCACCAACTTCAATCTCATGCTCGCTATTGGACATTTTAGATAAGACAGCCATCGGTTCACCCTGTGAACCTGTGCACATGTAAACAATCTCGCTATTTGGAATGCTGTTAGCATCCTTCAAATCAATCAAGATGTTTTCTGGAACCTTTAGGTATCCAAGGTCGTTGGCAATCTGCATGTTTCTAACCATGGAACGACCAACTAGGGCAACCTTACGGTTATGAGCCTCAGCAGCATTCAGCACCTGCTGAACACGGTGAACATGGGATGAGAACGATGCAACCACAACTTTGCCTGGAGTTCTTGAAATCACTTCATCAATTACCGGACCGATGTCTTTTTCCAGTGGAGTAAAGCCCGGGACATCCGCGTTGGTTGAATCAACCATGAACAAATCAAGGCCCTCTTCGCCCAACTTCGCAAAGGCCCGAAGATCAGTTAGTCGGTTATCCAGAGGAAGCTGATCCATCTTGAAGTCCCCTGTATGTAAAACAGAACCAGCTTCGGTCCTAATTACAACTGCCAATGCATCAGGAATTGAGTGGTTCACGGCGATGAACTCTAAGCCGAAGTCAGCTAACTGTTTCTTATCGCCTTCACGAACAACATACTGTGAACCCAGAATCCTATGTTCTTTGAGCTTTGCATCAAGGAAGGCCAACGTAAGTTCAGAGCCATAGATAGGAACATCTTCGCGCTTACGCAGAAGATATGGAACTCCACCAATGTGATCTTCGTGACCGTGAGTCAACACCAAACCAACAATGTCATCCATGCGATCGTTCAGATAATTGAAATCAGGAAGAATCAGGTCGACACCTGGTTGATGTTCTTCAGGAAATAGAACACCGCAGTCAACAATAAGAAGTTTTCCGTTTAGTTCGAAGACGGTCATGTTACGACCAATCTCGCCTAATCCACCTAAAGGAATTATTCGTAAGACACCAGGTTTAACTGCTGGTGGATTTGGTAAAGAATCAAACATGGAAACCCTAACGAGTGGTTCCGGCCACCTTTGGCAGTGCACCGCCGGCGGCGGCATTTCTATCTGGACGGAAGTTTGTGAAGTTCAAACCTGGCACCGAAATAACTTTGTCGATGTCTGATTCGATGCGTGCAGCCTCAGCCTCTTCTGGTCCAACCAGAGGAAGACGAACGCGTGGTGAATTGATTAGTCCTAGACCATGCAAAATGTATTTTGAAGCAACAGTGCCAGGAACGTGGGTCATTGCAGCTCGAACTAACGGCTCAAGTTGATTGTGAACAGTTAGCGCTGAATGGAAATCGTTTTTGTTGGTCGCATCCAAAAGCTCACGATAAGCCTTAGGTGCGATGTTTGCGGTGACACCAATCAAACCTGTTGCACCGATAGCAAGATGTGCTAGAACGTTGCTGTCATCACCTGAGAAATATAAAAGATCAGTTTCATTTAGAACTCGTGAAGCCTGGGCGAAATCACCTTTAGCATCTTTCACAGCGACAATGTTTGGATGCTTAGCTGCACGAAGGATTGTTTCAAAAGCAATTGGGATACCAGTGCGCCCTGGAATGTCATACAAAATAACTGGCAGATCAGTTGCATCTGCAATCATTCTGAAGTGAGTGAGAACACCTGCTTGGGTTGGCTTGTTGTAGTAAGGGGTGACAATCATCACACCGTCAGCACCGGCTTCTTCGCTTGCTTTATAAAGCTGAATTGCGTGAGCGGTTTCGTTAGATCCACCGCCGGTAATAATCTTTGCTCGACCAGCAGAAACTTCCTTACCAACACGAACTAGCTGAAGTTTTTCAGCATCGGTTAGTGTGCTGGTTTCACCTGTGGTTCCAGTAACGACAACACCATCGGCGCCATTAGAGATCACATAGTCAAGGTGACGCTCGGTTGCATCCCAGTCAACTTCGCCTTCAGGGGTCATAGGTGTGACTAAAGCCACCAGCATTTGACCAAACAAATCTTTATCTTTTTCAGACATAGGTCAAGATTAGTGCTCTATAGGGTAAATACTGAAACGAACTATGGCGCTACACGGCCGTTAGCGTTGAACGCCTCATAGGTATAAGGCATCAACTTAGCCCAGAAATCTTCCATCTTCTCAGCACACATCTCAATTTCACGCTGTGGGAAAGAAGGGAAATGAGTTCCTTCACGCTTGGTTCTAAGGCTCAAGAAGTTCATTAGAGCTCTTGAGTTCATAGTCACATACATCGAAGAGTAGATGTTCAAAGGAAGCACGATACGGGCAACCTCACGAGCGACTCCAGCTTCAAGCATGCGCTTATAAGACTCATAAGCCTGAACCGATGTGGTTCTGGTCTCCTGCTCAACTAGAGCAATTTGCTCTGCAGATCCAGGTAGGAATTCATAGTGACCAGTTTTACCAACCTGCAAAAGATTACGGTCAGGACCTGGAACATAGAAAACTGGGTTAAGTTCCTTGTAGCGACCAGACTCTTCGTTGTAAGAAGCAATTCGGTGACGCATAAACTCACGGAAAACGAATATCGGTGCCTGAACATAGAAAGTCATGGAGTTGTGCTCAAAAGGTGAACCGTGACGGTCACGCATTAGGTAATTGATAAGACCTTTGCTGCGCTTCTCATCTTCACTGGCATCGGTTGCAGCAGCAGCTGCCTCAAGGGACTGCTCACCCTGGGTTGACACTCTAGCTGCGAAAAGAACATCACTATCGGAAGCGCTAGATCTAACCAGCTCGACTGTTACATCACTACGAAAAAAAATCTCAGACACCCGTTAACCTTACCTTTTGAAAAGTGTTATTGCTTTACGCATCGCTAGTCTGGCGCGTTTCCTATCCCCACAGGCATCATAAATAAGCCCTAGGGCAAACCATTTCCGCCAGTTTTCTGGATCAGCTTCAGCTGCTGCCTTATAGTCACCGAACTCCTGAAGAGCTTCAGTCTTGTTAGCCCTTCCAGAAGGCATAACACTGAACTTGAATCTAGGCCAAGCCGCTTCTGCTTCTAACTGGCGGCCTAGTTTTTCGACTCCAATACCGAATCGAAGCTCACGATAAATGCCCCAAGCTCCAAAAGCTGGCAATACCAGAATCACAAAACCCATTACTTTGGAAACCGGATTAGGTTGGATTAGAAAAAGATAGCCCTGCTGGCTCATCAGCGCCACATACATCAGCACCAAAGCCGCCATCACAACAGCGCCAAGTTTGGCTCCAGCCATAACTAAATACCCAAAACCTTATCTAAACCAACAACTAAACCTTTAGCTGTAGCGGTGAACTTCAAAGATTCTAGAATTCCAAGCGAATAGGCCTGAACCGAACTGGTCTGATGAGAAATAGTCAGCACCTCTGCTGATCCGCCTAAAACAACATCCTGTTTAGCTGAAACTCCATCAATTCTTAATGAATGAATCGGGACTCCGGCAACCACTTCCCCACGAGAGCTCTGTCCAACACCAGGAATAAGCGGCTGAGTCTTGCCAGCTTCGTTTCTAAAATCCGCAATTAGTTCCGCAGTTCTAATTGCAGTTCCCGAAGGTGAATCAACTTTTCCTGCATGGTGAGTTTCAATAATCTCAATCGAGTCGAAATATTTACCGGCTTCGGAAGCGAACTTGCTCGCTAAAACTGAACCAATCGAGAAGTTTGGCACAACAACAACTGCAGCTGAATCCGAAAGATTAGCCTCAACCTGGCTCAGAGCAGCTTTAGTCCAACCACTAGTGCCAACCAAAACTTTGATTCCATTAGCAATACCAAAATCAACAACCTGCTTACTAACCTCGAGGTTAGTCACATCGAAAATCACATCAGCACCTATAGCTTGAGCCAACTCTGACTTGCTATCCAATGCAGCGTGAAGCTGAAGATCCTGTGCACCGTGAATAATGTCTAGAGCTAACTTGCCCATGCGCCCAGTGGCACCAACAACTGCAACTTTTATATTCATGAAATAAAACTTACCTTGCTCTAGTTGAACTCATCAAAAACATCGGACTTTAGATCCCCAACTGCCACAAAAGACCGAGGCGAGGAAAACATAGCCTGAGCAATCCCCTGAACATCGGCCAAGCTAACCGCCCTAAAATGAGCCAAAGACTCATCCAAATCGAAGAACAATCCATCGCTTAATTCAGCTGAGGAAAGTCTTCCCATTCGAGCCTGAGTGCTCTCAAACTTCAAAGCCAAACCACCAGAGATGTTACCTTTCGCCAAATCAAGTTCAGCATCGGTAATACCTTCGTTGGCGACTTTCTCGAGTTCCTGGATCATCAGCTTGGTAACCTCTTTAGCCTTAGCCGGTGAACAACCTGCATAGAGACCAAAAACAGCGCCGTCGCTATAGCCCTGATTGAAAGAGTAAACAGAGTAAGCAAGGCCACGCTTTTCTCTAATCTCTTGGAACAGTCTCGAAGACATTCCTCCACCTAAAACAGTGTTCAAAATAGCCATCGCATAACGACGCTCATCTGAACCAACGATTCCCTGACCACCAAAAACGATGTTTGCTTGAGCAATCGGTCTATTAATAACCTTCACCGTGGTATCCGCTTCGACAGGTTGCAGATTCTTAATTCGCCAAGGCTTAGGGTGAACTTTCCTCCCCAAATCCCAGCCAGCTTTATCAAGGTTGCTAGTGACCAATTCTAAAATCATGTCGTGATCTAACCCACCAGCAGCGGTGACAACCAAATCTTCAGGACGATAGTTATCTTGATAGTGCTCCCAAACAGCATCCCGATCAACTGCGTTGATGGTTTCAGGAGTTCCGCCGATAGGGCGACCTAGAGGGTGCCCCTTTAGAACAGCTTCAAAGAATTCTTCGTGAGCGACATCTGAAGGATCATCATCATTCATCGCAAGTTCTTCAAGAATTACTGTTCGTTCATTCTCAAACTCTTTAGGGTCAATCACAGACGAAGTAAGCATGTCTGCAATAACTTCAACAGCAACCGGAATTGCACTGTCTTGAACTCTTGCGTAGTAACTGGTGTGCTCTTTGCCAGTAAGAGCATTAGATGCTCCACCGACTGAATCAAAAGCAACAGCAATATCCAGTGCTGTTCTGGTCTTAGTTCCCTTAAACAAAAGGTGCTCTAAGAAGTGTGTTGAACCGAAATGGCCATTTGTTTCATCTCGAGATCCAACCGCAACTGAAAAAGAAACCGAAGCACTTTGAGCTCCAGGAACAGTTTCAGTTAAAACGCGAACACCGCATGGGAGAACAGTTCGGCGTACCGTACTGCCTCCCGATGCGGTGAACTCTAAATCGGGTTGTTCAAGTTTGAATTGAACTTGAGTCATAGAAAAGTATTACTACTCTTCGTCTGAATCGGTAGCTGCAACTTCACCCTCAACTACTGGAGCGAGAGACAGCTTGCCGCGGTCGTCAATCTTGACTAGTTCAACCATTAGCTTTTGGCCAACAGATAGAACATCCTCAACATTTTCAACACGCTTGCCAGCTAACTTGCGTAGCTCAGAAACGTGAAGCAGACCGTCCTTACCTGGAAGCAATGAGATGAAAGCACCGAAGGTAGCTAACTTCACAACAGTTCCTAGGAAACGCTCGCCAATCTCAGGAACGTGAGGGTTCGCAATGGCGTTAACCATAGCCTTAGCAGCTTCAGCTGCAGGGCCATCGGTTGCGCCAATGTAAACAGTTCCGTCATCTTCGATTGAGATGTCAGCGCCAGTGTCTTCCTGGATCTGGTTGATCATCTTGCCCTTAGGGCCAATGACTTCACCGATCTTGTCGATAGGAATCTTCACAGCGATGATTCTTGGAGCGTAAGGTGACATCTCGTCTGGAGTGCTGATCGCTTCCTTCATCAGATCAAGAATGCTCAAACGAGCTTCCTTAGCCTGAGATAGCGCACCTGCAAGCACTGATGATGGAATACCGTCTAGCTTGGTGTCCAACTGGATTGCTGTGATGAACTCTGAAGTTCCAGCAACCTTGAAGTCCATGTCTCCCAGAGCGTCTTCAGCACCCAAGATGTCAGTCAAAGCTGCATACTCGGTCTTGCCGTCAACGGTGTCAGAGATAAGACCCATAGCAATACCGGCAACTGGTGCACGTAGTGGAACACCAGCGTTTAGTAGTGACAGAGTCGAAGCACAAACAGAACCCATAGAGGTTGAACCGTTTGAACCTAGAGCCTCAGACACCTGACGGATAGCGTAAGGGAATTCTTCTCTTGAAGGTAGAACTGGAACTAGAGCACGCTCTGCTAGGGCACCGTGACCAATTTCACGACGCTTAGGAGTTCCAACACGACCAACTTCACCAGTTGAATAAGGTGGGAAGTTGTAGTTGTGCATGTAGCGCTTTGAAGTCACTGGTGACAGTGAATCAATCTGCTGTTCCATCTTCAACATGTTTAGAGTTGTGATACCCAGGATCTGAGTCTCACCACGCTGGAAGATAGCTGAACCGTGAACGCGAGGAATAACTGCAACTTCACAGTCAATCTTTCTAATGTTCTTCTTGCCACGTCCGTCAATACGGATACCTTCTTTAAGAACGCGAGTACGAACAACCTTCTTGGTTACTGACTTGTATGCAGCAGAGATCTGGTTCTGTTGAGCCTCATCAAGAGTCTCAGCCAACTTATCTTTAACGCTTGCCTTTAGAGCATCGTCTGCATTCTGACGTTCGGTCTTATCTGCAATTAGATAGATACTACCTAGTTCAGTTTCTGCAAGCTTTGCTACTGCTGCATAAACCTCATCGGTGTATGGAGCGAATAGTGGATACTCTGCAGTTGGCTTAGCAGCTTCAGCTGCAAGTTCCTGCTGAGCTTTAACCAACTGAGCAATGAAAGGCTTAGCTGCTTCAAGACCCTGAGCAACGATATCTTCGCTAGGTGCAGTTGCACCTTCGTTTTTGATAAGGTTCCAAGAGTTTTCGGTAGCTTCAGCTTCCACCATCATGATGGCAACATCTTCTTTACCGTTTTCAGAAACTAGACGACCAGCAACGACCATGTCGAAAACTGCGCGATCTAGCTGTGAGTGCTTAGGGAAAGCAACCCACTGACCATCGATAAGTGCTACACGAACACCACCGATAGGACCTGAGAATGGTAGACCAGCTAGCTGGGTTGACATTGAAGCTGCGTTGATAGCAACTACGTCATAAAGCTCATCTGGGTGGATAGAAAATACGGTTACAACAACCTGAATTTCGTTACGTAGACCATCTGGGAAAGATGGACGTAGTGGACGGTCGATTAGGCGACAGGCCAAGATTGAATCAGTTGATGGACGACCTTCACGACGGAAGAAGCTACCAGGAATCTTTCCTGCTGCATACATCTTCTCTTCAACATCGATAGTCAATGGGAAGAAGTCGAACTGATCTTTAGGGGTCTTTGATGCTGTTGTTGCTGAGAACAACATTGTTTCTTCGTCGATATAAACTGCAGCTGCACCCTGTGCTTGCTGAGCTAGTCGACCGGTTTCGAAACGAATAACACGCTTACCGTGCTTACCGTTGTCGATGGTTACTTCTCTAGCTTTGATTTCTGGACCTTCCATGGTCCCTCCTCTTTGTTTTTCATAAATAAGCGACAATCAAATTTTGATTTATACGCTGGAGCACGCACGACAATAGAAGCGTCCGATTAATGATTTTTTGAGGGATGCCCTGGCCAACAGTAGAAAATCTTGGGAAATCTTTGCCCCAAGGTCCACCACCGATGACCAGCAAACCTGCCGTTCGGCTCTTAGATAAGACTACCAGTGACCTCTGTCAAACACCTATAGGGTCTTTATCCCCTAGTTTTCAGGGGTTGACGGAGCTAAATACTTGTTTCCCTGCTCAAATGTCTTGCTTGGCTTAACCAATAGGACCAACAAGATGATCAAGTAAACCAGGGTAAGAACCAGGGACAATAAGAGCACTAGAGCAAACGTTACGAATGCCTGGTCTCCGGCAAGAACAGTGAGTTGACTCTGCAACAAGCTTGGGTCTGTGTTATCTGAAACTAGATTCATGTCTGGAATTAGTGCCACTGCTCTAACTATTAATCCAACGATGCCAACAATAAGAGCCGCGCTAAGTCCAAATTGGATTAGCAACCACTTCCAAGATTGACCGGCATCTCTAAGTCTTCTAACCTGAACAGCAGTTGAAGGAACAAGGGTTGCAGCAGAGAAAAGGGTCTGCAAAAAGTTGAGGTTGGTGAACTGATCGAAAGCATAAAGAACAATCCCCGCTAGCACAGTGAAGAGATACCAGTACCAATATTCGCTTTGGCCAGCAACGCCTCTAAAGTTAGCGTAATTCTTGAAGCCAGCTTTAATTGCACCGACGAAATCCATGATTCTCCCTTGCTTTTCTTTCTTAAGAATAAACATTTAAACAGAAAAACCACCTCTTTCGAGATGGCTTTTCTTTTTTAGAAAATTAGCGACGTAGACCTAGACGTTCGATCAGGCTACGGTAACGAGCAATGTCAACGTTCTGCAAGTAACCAAGCAGACGACGACGCTGACCAACAAGAAGCAAAAGGCCACGACGTGAGTGGTGGTCGTGCTTGTGGTCCTTAAGGTGCTCGGTTAGATCCTTGATGCGCTCAGTCATAACTGCAATCTGAACCTCAGGAGAACCAGTGTCACCAGGGTGAGTTGCGTAAGCGGTAATAATTTCTGTCTTTTTAGCTGCGTCCAATGCCATTTGATTTCCTTTCAAGGCTCGTTGCGCGGCGCTATAAACCTTATGTTTAGAGCATTGAAAACCCGCGGCCGATACACGGCAACCTGTCTATGATAGCCCAGAATTGGAGGTCAAAACCAGTCCCCTAGGAAAGAATTTCCTTGATCTTCTCTAAATCTCGATTGATTTCGGCAACCAGGTCTTCAACCCCATTGAATTTCGCTGCCAACCTAATAAATTCAACATATTCAACAGTCACTAACTTGTCATAGAGATCCAGACCAGTAACCCCGATGACGTGAGCTTCGATGAGTCTTGGAACTGCTGTGAAAGTCTCGTTTATCCCAACTGATAAAGCAGCCATGTATCTTTCCCCATCGGCATAAAGCCAACCGGCATAGACCGCATCCCTAGGAAGAAAACCTTCTGAATCCCGAGCCATGTTTGCTGTTGGGAAACCAATTTCTCGGCCAATCTTCAGTCCATGTTCAACCATTCCTGTGGTTGCATGCCTTCTACCCAGCAATCTGGCAACAGCAGCAACCTCACCGCTTAGAAGAAGTTCACGAACTCTACTGGTTGAAACAATCGCCCCATCAATCTCAACCGGTGCCATAACTCTAACTGTGAAGCCGAATTGCTCCCCCAGTTCCTTCAAAAGTCCAACATCACCTTTGGCTTCAGCTCCAAACCTAAAGCCATCACCAATAATCACGACTTTTGCATTCAAACCTTCATCCAGGACTTCACTAACGAAATCTTCTGGAGATAACTGAGCCAAGGAGTCGTCGAATGCTAAAGCCACCATTAGCTCAATGCCTGCTTGATCTAGGAGCTCTTTCTTTTGGTTAGCACCAATAACTGGCTGCGGAGCGTGCCCTGGGTTTAGTAATTCGCTTGGGTGCCTATCAAACGTGACCACAGCAGGAACCAACATGTGCTCTTCAGCTATTTCAATGGTCTCTCGAAGTAACTCTTGGTGACCTAGGTGAATTGCATCAAATTTGCCGATAGTAACAACCGTCGGCTTCAAAGATTCCGGAACGGCACTTACTTCACTAACCGTAATCACTTAGAAACCCTCCTCAGCCACCACAAACCAAAGATAGGTAGAACTAGAGGAATATAGTAGTAACCAAAATCTTTCAATTCTGAACCCCATCCGCCACCAAAGTGAGACCAAACGCTGGCTTGAGGGAAAAGGTCAGGGGCAAGGTAAGAGAGACCACCAACAAACACAACTCCAATCAGTTCGATTGAAATCGTTAATTTAGCCAATGTGTAGTTTCTTCTTATAAGAGCCATAGTGGCGATGATGTAAATGAGGCCCGCTACAAAACTTAAGGAATAAGAAATAGGAGCTTCATCGAACTTCTTATAAATTTGATATGCGGCTCTCGCTGTTGCTGAAAGAGCAAAGACTGCATACACGGCAATAACTATATTGCCGACACCTAAACTAGAGCGTTTTTGTTCCATGACACCAGCCTAATCGGCTAGTTAGTAGGAGTTGGCTTTGGGGTTGGAAGTCCGTGCGAAATACCAACAAGTGCTGCAGCTCTTACAGGTTCACTAAGCTGAGTGTAATTTGAAGATCCAAGGCTTCCTTGGCTGTCAAGTCTTAGAAGATACCTTGCCATAGCGCGGTAAAGCAAATTGTCTTGACAAAGGTAATATTTGACTGGATAAATTGCCTGATAAGGAGCCGCAACAATATCGACTCCATCGGGAGGAGTTGGAGCAAGATTCTTGTCCAACGAAACCTCTACTGAGGAGCCATTGGTATGAGCTACCAACTGTGTAGTAGCAGACTGAATTCCCGAATAGTCTGGGTTTGCGAGATCCTCTGAATTGTTTGGATCTGAACCGACGAGCACTGAAGCTGGGTAAAGCCCGAGTGCGATTGCGAAACTGTTTGGAACGATCGCAAGCTCACCTTCAGCCAGTTCTTTGAACTTAGATGAGTCTTGCTCAATGTCAGAAGAAATTTTCACATCAGCCGAACTCGAACCATCAAAAATCCACCCCTCAAATGCACTCAAGGCATTCTTGTCTGCATTTGACATTAGGATGATTGGCTCTTTAGGCATATCGTTATTCGGATTGTCTTTTTTGATTTCAGAAGCATCCCAACTGGTTATTTGACCAGTGAGGATTTTTTGAACAGTATTTTTACTGAGGCTCAATGAGCCAATTCCAGAGAGGTTGTAAGTCAATACTCCCGCGTCTACCGCGAATGGGACAGAAGCTGTATAGGCGCAAGTCGAAGCTTCTGGTTTATAGTCAGACACAATTGCGCCAGCGCCCTTGGCTTCATAAGAAGGCTTTAGGAACATCGTTGTTGCACAATCAGTGTAGGCAAGGTTATCCGCCCACCCCTGGGTGATATCAGTAGTCATGCTGGGAAGAAAATCGACTGTCGCTGTACCGGCTTCGCAGGTGTAAGTCTTTTCAGCCAATGAAGCAAGAACCTCGGGTGGCATTGGAGGGGTACAAGCAGTTAGCAAAAACGCTGTCAAGATTGCTAGCGCAGAACCACTAATTAATCTTTGCCTAAACTTCATGATGATCCTTTTTCATTCCCACTAGACAAGGATAAAGCGTGGCTCAGAACTTTCCTGAACCACGCTTTATCTTTGGTTATTCTTTATTAGCTAATTAGCCAATTGTCTTGATTGCTGCAAGAGCAGATGCCTTTAGATCACCTGTAAGAGCAACATAGCCCAAACCGGCAGCCTTTGCAGGCATGCAAGTTGAAACTAGGTACTTAGCCCATGCACCGATTGCTAGGTTCTTCGGGTCCTTACCAGTTGCGCTGATCTTTGCAACTAGGTATGAAGGAGCTGAAAGCTGGTAAGCACCGGTCACGTTCTTGGTGAAGTCAAGAGCTAGAGTTCCGATGGTTCTCTGGTCAGCACCAGCAGTGTTAGCTGCAGTGATGATTGTCTGATTGGCTAGGAACTTAGCTGCAGCAGGAGCTGTAGGAGCAACGAATGCACCAGCAGCGTTCTGAATCTTAGCCAATGATACGTTTGCGCTAAGAGCATCGCTTAGGTCGAAGTAACCGAATGACCAAGTGGTGTCTTCAACATAGCTAGCTAGGTCAGCAGAGGTGGTAAATGACTGAGAAACAGGAGCGAAGGTTCCGCCAACCTGGTTCAGCGTTGCAGCCTTCTGAAGATCCTTAGGGTTGTTTGTGTAGTCCCAAGTCTCAGTTGAAGTCTGCTTTAGGTAGTTAACCAAGTTAGCTGTTGTACCTGAACCAGATGCGCGGTATGCAACCTTGATCTTGTACTTGTCGGTGTAGTCGTACTTGCCAGTGTTTGCCGGGCTAGCTGCTGCGTAAGTTACTACACCCTTGTCGCTGATTACCTTGTTGTAGGTTCCAGTTGAAGTTAGGTTCTTCACATAACCGTTAGCTGATGCGTTCGGGAGACGAAGCTTAGGGTTTAGAGCTTTGATCTGTGGGTCAGCCCAGCTTGTGATTTCACCCTTGAAGATTTCAGAAATAACCTTTGAGGTTAGCTGAAGACCATCACCTGCAGTTGGAACGCTGTAAGCAATAACGATTGGTCCACCAAGAACAGGAACCATAACGTACTTGCTTGGCTGAGCGTCAGTAGAAGCATAAGTACCGTCTGCACCAGCCCAGTCATATGTGCCAGTAGTCAGACCAGCGCGGCCAGTACCTGAGCTCTGTGAGTCGTAAGTAACAGTGTTGTCGGTGTAGGTTGACAAACAAGCCTGGAAAGCGTTGTTGTCAAATGATGATCCACCACCGTTTAGTGTGTAACTGCCGGCCTGTGCAGGCGCGGTGAATACCAATGTTGACACTGCAGCAGCAGCAACAACAACGGTCAAAAAGCGATTACGCATTTTTTTCTCCTTAATTAGTTTGTTTGTCTGATCGACCCAGTCAGTCCAACAAGAACGATTGAACAGAACTGGTTCATTTGGTTTACGACACGTGAAGGAAAGGTTAACTTTAGTTAACCAAAGTGCCCATTCACATAGTCGTTGGTTCTCTGGTCAATTGGACCAGAGAAAATCTGTTCGGTTGATCCGAACTCCACCACACCTCCCGGTGTGTTGTCATCGGCTAGGAAGAATGCTGTTTGATCCGATACACGTTGAGCTTGCTGCATGTTGTGAGTAACAATCACGATGGTCATACTCTGGCTCAACTCTTTGATAGTCTCTTCAATTCTTCGGGTTGAACCAGGGTCCAAGGCTGAACAAGGTTCATCCATCAACAAAACTTCGGGATCCATAGCCAGGGATCTTGCGATGCATAGTCGCTGTTGCTGACCACCAGAGAGCGATAGTGCCTGATCGTCTAGACGATCCTTTACTTCGTTCCAGATTGAAGCGCGTCGAAGAGAGGTTTCAACTAGCTCATTAGCATTTTCAATTTTGCGACCACTTAACTTAAGCCCGCTTAGGATGTTTTCGCGAATTGACATAGTTGGAAATGGGTTCGGCTTTTGGAACACCATACCAATTTTGATTCGGACGTCTACCGCGTCCATTTCTTGACCGTAGATGTCTACTCCATCGAGAAAAACTGAGCCGGCGAGACCTGCTGTAGGAATAAGCTCATGCATTCTGTTTAGTGTTCTTAGGAAAGTTGATTTTCCACAGCCAGATGGGCCGATTAGAGCGGTCACCTGGTTAGCGGGGAAGGTTAGGCTGACTTTATCGAGCACCTGACGCTCACCAAACCAGACGCTAACGTCCTCAGAGTGAAGTGTTGAAGCTTTAGTCATCGCAAGTGACATTTATGCGTCCTTCTTAATTGTGTTTTTCTTGACTGTTTTGGTTTTGAGTTTTTTCTTTCGGCCCAGAATTCGCGCAGAAGCAAAAAGGAGTGCAACTACCATTACAAGAACAAGCGCAGCTCCCCAGGCTCTTTCCTGCGACGTAGGATATTTCGTGTTCACGAAAGAGTAAATATATCTAGGAAGGCTAGCCATTCCTTCGTAAAAAGGGTTTAGATTTGTTCCGTTGTTGGGGCTCAATGTCAAAACTAAAGGTGCAGTTTCACCTATAACACGAGCAAGACCGAGTAGTAGCGCGGTGATGATTCCAGTTTTTGCTGCAGGAAGAATCACTTTGAAAAAAGCCTTATAGTTTGGAGCTCCAAGTGCTAGCGCCGCCATTCGCAAATCGTTAGGGACTAAGCGCAAAGCTTCTTCTGACACTCGAGCCATCGTAGGAAGCATAAGTGGAAAAAGTGCCAAAGATCCCGCAAAACCAACGTGCTCAAGATGTAAGTAAGGCATCAGTGAGAGAATGAAAAGCCCCGATACGACAGAAGGTAGACCACTGATTGCCTGGGTAAATGTTCTTACAGGACCTCTAAGTTTTGACTGGCTCTGAGTGAGGAAAACTGCGATTGAAATACCCAATGGAACTGCCAACACGGTTGTTATAGCAACTACAATCAGGGAACCGAGGATAGCGTGACCAACACCTCCGTAGTCAAGGGATGTTGTTGTTGACACATAAATGTTGTTCTCAAGGATGAATTGACCGCTAAGAGCGTGCCAGCCCTTGAGTATAACCGAGAAAAGTACCGATGAAAGCAAAACTAAAACTGTTGTGGAAAGGAAAATGGTCAAAACCAATAACAACGCGTCTTTGAAACCCCTTCTACCAAAAGCATTGAACCCAACTATGCCCGCAGACAAAATCTGTAAGGGTAGAAAAATTCCAACGAGTGCGACGGTGTAGTCAATTCCTAAAATTAACCAAGAACCCACAGCAACAAGTAAAGGAATAAGCGAAGCTAGAAAAATTTTGAGACTTCTAGTGCTACTTTTCGCAGTCCATGGCTGCTTAACTGGGCGGGGGCTGAAGGCGGACATTATCGTCTCCAGGGCTGTGCACGGTTGACAATCGCGTTGGCGATAAAGTTAACAATAAGAGTGATACAGAAGATGACTAAACCTGCTGCGATCAAACCAGACTGCTCTAAGGTAGATGCCTCTCCAAATCGGGCAAGAATCCAAGATGCAACTGCGCCGCCTCTTGGCTCTAGCAATTGCCCCCAGTTTATGTCAGTGCTAAGGTTCAAAACGTAGAAGATCGCCACAGTCTCGCCAATAGCTCGACCAAGACCTAATAGAACACCTCCAATGATTCCGCCTGAGGATGTAGGCAAAATAACCCGAGCAAATATCGATGACTTACTTCCGCCTAATGCTAGAGCTCCATTGATAAGATCTCTATCCAGCTGACTGAAAATTTCTCGGGTCACTGATGTGATAATTGGCATAATCATGACAGCGACAATCCAGCCGGCTATAAACGGTGATCTTTGAAATCCTGCTTCGGGGTTAGACACCTGGAAGATCGGTATCCAAGCAAAATATTTATGCAATGTCTCCGCCCAGTGAGAAGCAATTGGAGTAAATACCCATAGACCCCAGAGCCCCAAAACTACTGACGGAATTGCCGCTAAAAGATCGACGATGCTTGTGAGAATTGAACCCGCTTGTCTTGGCAAAACGAAAACAATCAGATAAGCAGTTGAAACAGCCATTGGCGTGGCAACCAAAATACCAAACAATGCAATCAAAATTGATCCCCAAATCATTGGGGCGAGTTGCATAACTCCTGATCCATCTGGTTCCCATGTAGATCCAAGTAAAAAGTTAAGGCCGTTTGCTTGAAGGGTAGGAAGAGCTCTGATTGTTAGAAATATAAGAATCAGCAGCACCAATACGAATGTGAACATAGCTGCCACCGAAGTAACGCCAGAAAAAATAACGTCACCGGTGCCGCTTGGCTTGATTTTCAGGTTCCTACGAACCTGCTTGGTGTCATTGGTAGAATTCACACTCATAGCCCAATGCTTATCAAAGAATCTTGCTTAACTTGATACTAAATCTTAACGGCAGGTAAACAAGTTCTAGAAATGTGGTACGTTTCCTGACCAGATTTGCCACATTCTGACCAACATAACCGCAACAGTTAGCCCGGCCATGCCCATAACTACGGTTGCCCACCTAGATCTTTCGATAATCGCCCAAAAAATGCTGGCTGGAGGCACCAGCAAAGCAGTAATTATGTAGCCAAAATACTCAACGGTGTCGCCTTTGGCCTGAGCTCCCCCGCTAACCAAAACTATGCTCCAAACCAGCTGGACAACTAGAACAAGTTCAACGGCACTAACCGCACCAACCGAAAACCATGAAGGTTCACGTTTGAATAAACCCAGCAAAAGTGCATAAACACCAGCAATTACACAAACTGCAAGGAAAACCTGATACCCAACCTCAACCATTTGTGCCTTTCCCAAATACAGCCAGTGACTTCAGTAAACCCTCTGAAGTATTTTCCACCACCGCGACAAAATCTTCGTCATGAAAAACACCTGTCGCAACCGGAGCCACGCCTGGAAACCGCTTTCCATTTCTTAGATCAATTGCCTGCTGCTCAGATATTTCAAAGGTTGGAAGAACGTCTTTAGCTGAAGATAACAATGATTGGATTTCAAACTCCCCCGACGCTAACTGTTCTAAATTAACTGCATCCTCAACTTTGAATCCACCAACTCTGGTTCTACGAAGTTGAATTAGATGTCCACCAACTCCTAGAGTGGAGCCAAGATCACGGGCTAGTGCTCGAATGTATGTTCCGGATGAACAATCCACAATCACATCCACGTCGATAAAATTTCCGCTTTTCCTAATCTCCCCCAAAACCTCAAAGCGACTAACAGTAACTTCCCTTGATTTGAGTTCAACTTCAACACCGGCACGAACCTGGTCGTAGGCTCTAACACCATTGACTTTGATCGCAGAAACAGAAGAAGGTCGCTGACTTATTGTTCCGGTGAGTTTAGCTATTTCCGAAACAATCTCTTCTCGGCTAATTCCACTGGCATCAAATTCACTTATTACATCACCTTCAGCATCATCAGTGACTGTGCTAGCACCAAGGCGAATTGTCGCTTCGTAAGTTTTATCCGCACCAACAATGAAGGTCAGCAGTTTGGTTCCAGATTCAATACCTAAAACCAATAAGCCTGTCGCCATTGGATCTAAAGTGCCGGCGTGACCTACGCTACGAGTGCCAACTGCCTTGCGAACTTTCGCAACGACATCGTGACTAGTGAAGCCCTGAGGCTTATCAACTAGAAGCAGACCAGAGCGAGCCAAGAAGATTACTCTTCGTCCGAAGCTTTATCTTCACGGTAAGGGTTTTCACCAGCCGCGAATTGGGCATCCTTAGCTAACTTCTTTAACTCAGCGTCTCTAGCCCTGGCCTCAGCCAAGAGGTCATTCATCTGTTGAGCGGTCTCAGGAACCTCATCGGTTAGAAACTCAATGGTAGGCGTAAGTCGAATACCCAGCTGGTGGCCAATTTCACCACGAACTCTTCCGGTGAAACGAGAAAGAATTTCAGCACTTTTTTCCTGCTGAGACTTATCGCCAAAGACGGTGTAGTAAATCTTTGCAGTAGCCAAATCAGGAGTAACCCTCACATCAGTGATGGTCACAAAACCCAAATCAGGATCTTTAACAACCTTCTCCAGTGCTCCGGCTGCCAACACCTTGATTCGCTCAGCCAGTCTTCTAGCTCTAGCGGCGTCAACCATTAGACCCTCGGCTTCTCACGCATCTCATAGGTTTCGATGATGTCACCTATTTGAATTTCGTTGAAGTTAGACAAACCAATACCACACTCGAAATCAGTCTTGACTTCGTTTGCATCGTCCTTGAATCGCTTTAGAGATTCAATCTTTAGGTTCTCAGCTAGCAAGACACCATCGCGAGAGATTCTTGCCATGCTGTTTCTCTTGATTGAACCAGATCTAACGATCGAACCAGCAATGGTTCCAACCTTAGAAGACTTGAAGATGTCTCTAACTTCAGCAGTACCAAGTTGAGCTTCTTCATACTCAGGCTTAAGCATTCCCTTAAGAGATCTTTCGATGTCCTCAAGTGCTGCATAGATGACTGAGTAGAAACGGATGTCAACACCTTCACGGTCTGCACGTTCTTTAGCCTTGTTATCTGGACGTACGTTGAATCCGATGATGATCGCATTGTCAACAGTTGCCAAGTTAACATCGCTCTCAGTAATCGCACCAACACCACGGTGAATAATGCGCAATGAAACAGAGTCATCAACTTCAATCTTCAACAATGAGTCTTCAAGTGCTTCAACAGCACCAGAAACGTCACCCTTGATAACCAAGTTAAGAGCCGAAACCTTGCCATCTTCAAGCGCCTTAGTGAAGTCTTCGAGGCTGACACGCTTACGAGCCTTAGCCAAGAGAGCGTTACGGTCAGCAGCTTCACGCTTCTCAGCGATCTGGCGAGCCTGTCGCTCATCTTCAGTAACAACAAAAGTGTCACCAGCGCGAGGAACAGACTGAAGACCCAAAACTTGAACAGGTCTTGACGGTTCAGCAGCTTCAACTGGAGCACCATTCTCATCGAACATCGCACGAACACGACCGTGTGAAGCACCAGCAACAATTGAGTCACCAACACGCAGAGTTCCAGCCTGAATCAAAACAGTTGCAACCGCTCCACGACCCTTATCCAGGTTCGCTTCAATAGCAACACCACGAGCATCACGGTTAGGGTTAGCACGAAGATCCAGAGCAGCATCTGCAGTCAAGATGACTGCATCAAGTAGGTTCTGAATACCGGCACCAGTCAATGCTGAAACGTCAACGAACATAACATCGCCACCGTATTCTTCAGCAACCAAGTTGAACTCGGTTAGCTGTTGACGGATCTTGGCTGGGTTAGCACCCTCTTTATCAACCTTGTTCACTGCAACCACAATTGGAACACCAGCAGACTGAGCGTGGTTCAACGCTTCAACTGTCTGAGGCATAACACCGTCGTCAGCAGCAACAACAAGGATTGCAATGTCGGTTACCTGAGCACCACGAGCACGCATAGCGGTGAACGCCTCGTGACCTGGGGTGTCAATGAAAGTAATGGCACGGTCCACACCTTCGTGTGTGGTATGAACCTGGTATGCACCAATGTGCTGGGTAATACCTCCGGCTTCACCAGCCTGAACGTTAGCGTTACGAATCTTGTCTAGCAATCTGGTCTTACCGTGGTCAACGTGACCCATAACAGTAACAACCGGAGCTCGATACTCTAGATCCTCTTCGTCGTCTTCCTCGTCGATATCCAAACCGAATGAATCGAACAGCTCACGCTCTTCGTCTTCAGGAGAAACAACTTCAATCTTGTAACCAAGCTCAGCACCTAGAATCTGGAATGTCTCTTCATCCAAAGAAGCAGTAGCGGTTGCCATCTGACCTAAGTGGAATAGCACGGTGATCAGCTGACCTGCATTGGCATCAATCTTGTCTGCAAAATCTTGAATCGATGATCCACGACGCAAACGAAGAACAGTATTACCGTCACCTCTTGGAACAACTGCTCCACCTAAGCTCGGTGCAGTTCTCTGTTCGAACTCTTCGCGCTTTGCTCTCTTGGACTTTCTAGCCTTAGAAGCAGATCTTGATCCACCCTTACCGAAAGCACCAGCAGCAGTTCCACCGCGACCACGACCACCAGCACCTGGTCTACCAGGAGGTGGGAAAGCACCAGGAGTTGCTGGAGCACCAGCTTGACCACCAGGACGATTACCTTGGTAACCGCCACCAGGTCTAGGTGCACCAGTTCCAGCCGGACGCGGTCCACCTGGACGGTTAGGACCACCAGCACCAGCTGGACGATTCCCCTGCGGACGACCAGTTGTGCTTGGTCGACCCATACCTTGATTAGAAGCGAACGGGTTATTGCCCGGTCTTGCCATCGGACGAGGAATTCCCATGCCCTGTGCTGCAGCAAAAGGATTGTTTCCTGGACGAGGAATACCTGGAATAGCTGAAGGCGCAGCCGGTGTTGCTTCAGCCTTAGGCTCAGCCTTCTCTTCCGGCTTTACTTCCTCAACCTTGGCTTCAGTTTCTTTCGCAGCTTTAGCCTTAGATGCCTTAGTTTCTTTCGGTGCTTCTTCCTTAGGCTTAGCGTTAGGGAAGGCAGCACGAAGCTTGTTTGCAACTGGCGGAGCAATGGTTGATGAACCGCTCTTAACGTATTCGCCTAGTTCGCTTAGTTTTGCTAAGGCTTCAGCAGTTTCAATGCCAAGCTCTTTAGCTATGTCGTATACACGTGGTAACGCCAATTTATTTCTCCTGTCTGGGGCCTACCCCAGTCAGGGCAGGCTTTAGTGCTGGGTACTCATTTCGAGGTACTCATTAGATTTCCAACATCTTTTCTGCCTGTTCTTT